>Ga0154020_10010865_pt1 | contig 10393 bp, 6 predicted proteins | sample Klosneuvirus_201_FD_109709 | JGI IMG/M metagenome (GOLD analysis project Ga0154020, IMG submission 109709) | Active sludge microbial communities from wastewater, Klosterneuburg, Austria - Klosneuvirus_20160825_MG | ecosystem: Engineered > WWTP > Aerobic digester > Activated sludge | place... | reverse complement strand
CAGATTTGTGCGCTCCGTGAGATGGCGTCCGAGCAGCAGCGTCGGCAAACCATCGGACGCGGCCTGCGCCTGTGTGTGAATCAGAACGGCGACCGGTTGCGCGGCTTCGAGGTGAACACGCTCACCGTGATCGCCACGGAGAGTTACGAGCAGTTTGCGGACAAGCTCCAAAAGGAGATCGAGCAAGACACCGGCATCCGCTTCGGCGTAGTTGAAGCGCACCAGTTCGCCGGGATCAGCGTCACCGGAGCGGATGGCCAACCAGCACCGCTGGGCTTCGATCAATCGAAGGCGCTATGGGAACACCTGCGTGCTGCCGGTCTCGTTGACGCCAAGGGCAAGGTGCAGGACGCGCTCAGGCAGCAGTTGAAGAACGGCACGCTCACATTGCCGGAACCTTTCACCGCACAGCTACCGCAGGTGAAGGAAATCCTCCGCAAGCTGGCTGGACGATTGGAGATCAAAAACGCTGACGAGCGTAAACAGGTCAGGACCCGACAGGCAGTGCTGCAAGGCGCGGAGTTCAAGGCGCTATGGGACCGCATCAAGCACAAGACCACTTACCGCGTTCAGTTTGATAACGAGGCGCTGCTGAAGACGTGCATCAAGGCGCTGGCCGACGCACCGCCAATCGCCAAGACGCGCCTGCAATGGCGCAAGGCCGATCTGGCTATTGGGCGCTCCGGCGTGGATACAAAGCAGACGGCCACCTCCGCGCCAGTAACGCTGGACGAGGGCGACATCGAGTTGCCGGACATCCTTACTGATCTTCAGGACAAGACGCAGCTTACCCGTCGCAGCATCCACCGCGTGCTCGTGGGGAGCGGACGGCTGGACGACTTCAAGCGCAACCCGCAACAGTTCATCGAGCTCGCCGCCGAGATCATCAACCGATCCAAGCGCCTTGCCCTGGTGGACGGCATCAAATACCAGCGCATCGGCGCTGAGGCTTACTACGTCCAGGAGTTGTTCGAGACCGAAGAGCTTACCGGCTATCTTAAGTCGATGATCGACGCCAACAAGTCGGCCCACGAGCAGGTGATCTACCAGTCTGACACGGAACGCAGCTTTGCGGAACAGCTGGAGATGAACGAGGCCATCAAAGTTTACGCCAAGCTCCCGGGCTGGTTCCGGGTGCCGACGCCACTCGGCCCTTACAACCCCGACTGGGCCGTGCTGGTGGACAAGGACGGCACCGAGCACCTCTACTTTGTGGTCGAAACGAAGAGCAGCCTGTTCACCGACGACCTGCGCGACAAGGAGAGCGGCAAGCTCAAGTGTGGTGAAGCACACTTCGCCGAACTCGCCCGGCACTGCTCCCCCGCCGCCAAGTTCCTGAAGGCAACCCGGCTTGATGATCTGTTGGCGAAATGTTGAACTTAAATGGCGGAGGCCATATTCGGGCCTTCAAATTGTGCTGTTTTATTGACGGCGATCTTGGTGCCAAGGTGGGCGCGTCTTGCCCCGACCCAATAAAACAGGGCTGAAGCCGCTCAGGAAGCTGAAGCATAGGAAGGGAATTGTATGCGAAACGATTCGCATGCACTATGTCCGACAACACGGTGCCCACGATCAATACATTATCAAAATTATTTGCCGCGCTCGCTGACCAAGACATCAGCCGCGCACAACAGTTCGCGTCACAAATAATCGGCGACGAAGAGCGAAATGGCCACCACAACGCTGCAAAACTTCTAAAGGGCTCGTTGCGTCCGAACTCCAATACCAACGGCAACAATCATGGTGCGAGTTTCCAACAGCCCATGCTTTCGCGTCTATTTACTGATGCCCTCGCGCCTCAGGACATTGCCACTAAATTGCAAGAGGTCGCGCTGCGCCTGTCAACCAGAGCTGAACTAGATATGCTCATGAGCGAATGGCGCAATCGCACTGCTCTGGAATCGGCGGGTGTGCGGAGGCGCAGTCGGTTGCTGTTTTTTGGCCCTCCTGGCTGCGGCAAAAGTCTCACCGCCAAGGCGCTCGGGGCAACGCTAGGGCTTCCTACCTACATCGTGCGCTTCGACGGCGTGATCGGAGCATATCTCGGGCAGACAGCAATCAATCTCCGGGAACTATTTCGTTTCACCGAGCATACGCCGTGCGTTTTGGTTTTTGATGAAGTGGACGCCTTAGGAAAAAGGCGCGGTAACCCGCTTGATATTGGAGAATTGGATCGGATTGTAATCGCTTTCATGCAGGAGCTTGAGCATAGCAAGCCCCTCGGGTTCGTAATCGCCACATCAAATCTTCCTGACGAGCTTGATCCTGCACTGTGGCGGCGCTTTGACTTGATGGTCCGGTTTCCGAAACCGAGCCAACGCGAATTGAAATCCTACACAATCTCCAAGGCTTCCAGCTATGGGCTCCGTCCAACGCAAAGCTTGCTGAGCCGTGCCTCAACTTCAAAGAGCTACGCGGAAGCAGAGAAGTTGGTTGAGATGGAGGTGAGAAAGCAAATTCTTCAAAAAGAAGACCAGCACAATGGCAGCACCCGGAACAAACGTTAGTCCCAAAAACTTTTTCCTTAACGAGAAGCACGAACTCGCTCGCGGTGAGAAGCAAGGCGGCGGAAGAGTTCCTGAATACGTGGGAGTGCACTGGCAATCCAAGGGGCTAAAAATCAGCAAATCTTTATTCAAAGTCCGAGATCAGGTTGCAAAAATGCGCGATCCGTTGCGCGCTACTAGATATTTCGTGCTCGCTCGTCCGGAAGTGCAGCTGACAAAAAAATCAGAAGATAAACGCAATGCAGCCACAGGTAAGAAATTGGAAGCCGTGGCTTACTCTGAGGGAGATTCACGTGCGTTTGGCCGGTTGGGGATGGACTTGATTCAGGTAAACCGTGACGGCACTGCGACCGTGCATGCCCGCCCAGAGTTGATTGAACAGCTTGCTCATTCCGCCGAAATGCTTGCGGACTTTGGGAAACGCGAGCAGGCGCGTTGGGCGACAATTGAATCTTTCGATATAGTGCCTCCGGAGTTTGTGGTGGATCAGCAATGGGTGGATGGAATTCAACCCAAGTCAATCGTGGATACGGTAATCGAACTTCAGCCGCTACTAACAGGTTTGGAGAGTGATCAAGTAGTGAGATCAGTTGTTGATTTTTTAAGACGTCAGGCCGGTGAAGCGGTGCGCGGAATGGGCACAGATTTTTCGGGGCGGCGCTGGCTTCGCGCGAAGCTGTATCGGGAAACACTGTTTAATCTGGCAAAGTCGTTTTTCTCAATTCAGTCGATCCACCCACCGTTATTTGCGCTGTTTGCCGGGCCGCCACCGAAGCGCGTAGTTTCTCTGGCCACAGTGCAAAAGCCGCCCATCATTAATATCCGGGACCTTCCATGCGTTGCCGTTGTGGATACTGGCGTGCCGAGTGATCACAAGTACTTGGCACCTTACTTGCGAGGCAAATATGTCGCTCCTACAGTCGGCGCTCCATTTTTGGGAAGCCACGGAACATTCGTCAGTTCCCGAGTTGTTTTTGGCGACGTTGATTGTAGCAGCGGAACACCCGGTTCACTGACCCCGGAGTGTGCAGTTTACGATGTCAACATCGCCGCGACCGACGACAGAACGGACGAGAAGGCGGTTATTCCTGCCCTGGAAGCCATTGTAGGCGTAGCACCGGATGTGCGCGTGTTCAACTTCAGTTTTGACAACTTACGACCGCTCGATCAAGAACTGCCAATCGAACGGCAAGAAAAACTGCGCCTTGTTCAGGACTTGGACAATTTCATATTTGCCAGGGACGTAATGGTCATAGTAGCCGCTGGCAACAGCCCAAGGAACGTGCAGCCGATGACTCCATATCCGCGCCATATGGATGATCCCAATTGGGCACTGGGAACCTGGCCACAAAGCTTCAACGCCCTGACTTGCGGCTCTTTCGCCTTACTGCCTAGCGGTGAAGCGCTGGCCCAAGAGGACGGCGCTCCGAGTCCATTCACCAAAGTCGGTCCTGGGCTCTGCGGTAGTCCTAAGCCGGATTTATCCGAACATGGCGGCAATGGAAATGCCAGCTACAACTTCCAGCCTGGAATGGGAGTGGGTGGCTGTTCAGAAGCGGGGTATTGGGAAGATCGGGCGGGCACTTCTTTCGCTGCGCCACTGCTCGCTCGCCAAGCGGCCATGACGTTTCAGTTATTACAGAAATTTTGTGAGCCCGGAATGCGCCCATTCGCGGTTATGGTGAAAGCATATCTGATTTTAACAGCGACCCAGCGCGAACTCAGCGCGCCGCTTCGGCCCTTAGCTGATCTAACCCTAGGCAAGGGCCGGGCCTCCTCGCAATGGCTCCAAAAACCAAAAGCTGATCGCGCTATGTTTCTGTGGCAAGGAGTTCTCGACAATCCTGCGGAAGTGGCCCGTGTGCAGTTACCGATTCCGAAGACATGGCTCCAGAACGCGACGCAGCCTCGGCTTAGGCTTGTTGTTTCTTGGGACCCTCCCGTCAATGCTGCCGTATCGGATTTGTGGGCGAGCCGAAAAGTAAGCGCACAACTGCGAGTGCGACTTGACACCAAGGCCCTCCACAGTTCCCGGACGGGTCACAAGACATATCCGCTTATCGACCGCACGTATGATTTAGATAAACTTCCGGAAGGTGTAACCCTTCAAGATGATTCGTGGTTGTTAGAGTTGGCTTACGAACAAATAGCAGAATACTACTTGGGGATAGCGTTCGCCCCGCAACAGCGAGTCGCTGTTGCTGCGGAATTGTTCGATGAAGCTGAAACACCGATTTCGCCACAGTCCTTTCTTCAATCACTGCCTATCGCTCCCACCATGAACCGGTTTAGCGTGGGCACGCAAGTGGTGCGAAACCCTATCGCTCTTAAGAACCGCGTCTAACACACGAGGTGGCTAATGTAAGCGCATGGTCTCAGCCATCCTCACGCGATACTATCCGCTTTGCCAATCACAAGTCAGGCATCAAGGCGGCATTTGTGGTGAAGCACTACAGCCTCCGCCTAATGCCGGAACTGTATGCTCACCTGAACCCGACGCCATACGCCGCCGCAGCCCAGATGGAAATGGATTTGGCGGAGGACCTGCGCCGGGCGGACTAAACTGTCACCGGTGGACACTGACTCAGGGTGAAAGACCTGTCTCAACAAACGACCGTTTAATGGGCCGCGCGATCGCCTGCGGCAAAAAGACCGGTTCACGAAGATTTTGAGTCTCACATTCCCGTCTCGTTTTTCATTGTCTCATCAACCCGTCTATTGTATTTTGGTGAGACATGAAACACAACACACCTTCATCTCGCCTGATCGGCTACGCCCGGGTCAGCACCATCGGTCAGGAGCTTCAGCTCCAACTCGACGCCCTCGCCAAAGCAGGGTGTGCCAAGAAATTCATCTTCATCGACAAGATCAGCGGCACCAAGACGGAGCGCCCAGGGCTGGAAGGTTGCATGCGTGAGCTTAAGACTGGCGACACACTGGTCGTCTGGCGTTTGGATCGCCTAGGCCGCAGTGTTCGGCACCTGATAGACGTGGTCGAAGAGCTGGGCAAACGTGGGGTGGGATTCAAGTCCATCTGCGATGGAGCGATCGACACGACAACGGCCAGCGGGAAGTTGATCTTCCACATCTTCACGGCGCTGGCCGAGTTTGAACGCAGCCTGATCCAGGAGCGCACGAAGGCTGGGCTTACGGCTGCGCGTGCGCGGGGACGGTTGGGTGGTCGCAAGGCGGTGTTGCCAGACGATCCACGGGTCCAGACAGCTCGGAAACTTCACGGTGAAGGCAAGATGCCGGTGCCGGACATTTGCACGACGCTGAAGATTTCGCGCGCGACACTATACCGCTACGTGGGCATGACGTGATGAAGGGCGACGGCACTCACTAATTTGGTTAGGCACTAGACTAGCCACAGCAAGTAAATGTCCCCGAAATGGGGGTCCGAGTCCTCAGTCGGCCAGCGCTGCTATTCACGGCGCTTGTTGCTTCGCGGCCACCACCTTTGCCCCACAGCAGTCCTTGAACAATTTCGGACTGCCGCAAATGCAAGGCCCGTTTAATCGAACATTGTGCTCCATGATGATAAAATCGCAGTCTTCCATTGAAATCGAGGGAGTCTCTGATTCCGGTCTGTTCTTCATCATCTGTTGAAACTGCTTCAACATTTTTGCGGATACTTCAGGCGTGAGATTCTTAGCGGTGTCTTCGGCCATCTTTCTGAAGCCGGGCTCAGTGATCTTGACCCACGCTTCGTGCGTAATGGACGCCTCATTGGGAGGGGGGCCATGATGTTGCTCCTCAGTTCCGTCCGTGGGCGACAACTGTGAGGCCAAGTTTGCCAAATCTGATTTTAAGGCGTCTCCGGCAACAAACATTTGTGCTGAGAGAATCACGCTCGCCATCTTCCGATGGAATTTATCAGAAGACGAAAACACATGGCAGAAGGGCGCATAATAAAAATACTCAAGGTCGAGACGATTTGTGGCGCGGGTTGAGACAAGATCAAATGCCAAGCCGAAATGAAATACCAGGGCCGTCCGCAAGCAATATGCCGTGTATGGCAATGCTGAATGAAGCGAACCTGGCTGCGCATTCCGGAAGACTTCTGCCTTTTCGATTTCCTTGCCAGTGAGGACGACCCGCGCGTCACGCAAGAACCACTCAAGAAGTTGAGACGGAGGCGCAGTTTTAAGTAATTCATCAACGAAGCGTCCGACTTCGGCCAAACTGCGCAGATTGATCCTGCCCGAGTAGGCGTTTCTCAGGGTTTTCTGCATTCCCTCTAGGTCAATGGATTGACTCGACAATCTCCATGCTTCGGCCAGAAGCATCTCAGCTCCATTGAAATCACGAACTTGCCATCTTAACAGGGCTTTGTGTTCTGCGGGTTCGTCGAAGAAAAACCCCTTCTTTCCATCCGGATTTGTAACCTGACGAGCGCCGGTTAGGACGGGAACGCCAGTCATTTGAATCTTGTGCCCGGCCAGCTCACCTCGGATCAAATACCGGAACTCAGCATTTATTGATGAGCATGCTGGGAGAACCTTGTTTGCGAGCACTTCGACCTCCTTGCGGCTTGCCTCAGCATCATGGTGCTTTTTCAAGTCGCCCAGAATTTCAATCAAGAGAATCGGAGGAAGGTTCAGCGAATAATACTTCCGCAGAACGCTTAGCTCATCTTTGCCTAGCGCCTGCAAGCTGGACTTGTCGCAAATTAACGTAGGTCCCATCGGGTCTGATACTCGACTCGATGTATTCTGTTTGCAACTGAGAGCACAGACGGTATCGCTACGCAATCACGTCGGAGAGGGGTTTCCCTGCGGGTGCTGCGGGCGGGGCAGCCGCGCACTATGATTGGATCGCCTGCACCCGTGGAGGTGGGCAAAATCCGACCCTCGGTATGGAGCGATACTTTTTGGATAAAAACGGCGCGAAGACTAAGCGCATGCAGGGCAAGCCTGGCGGAGGTCACTACGACATCGCCAAGGAGGTGCTGTCGGCGCATGGCGTTGTGCCCGTCGATCGCGGAGATTATTATCAGCGCATGTTTGATCTCGGCTTCGCACGGGTGCTGGAGCAGAACGCTGGAACGGTTCAGGTTGAACACAAACGCGCACTCACCGGTGCACAGAAGCGCTTTCTGGACGGCCTGGAGAGCTCAGGAAAACGGGTGATCGTAAACGCGGGTGCTTTCATTGCTAGTCGAGCAACGCGCGCCAAATAACTTGCCGCCCGACTCAGCGACTACCGCTGTTGACCGGCATCCGCGTTTTACTTCCCCGCTCACTGCTGTCTTAGCCGGAAGAACCGTGTCGCACCCGACGTGCTGTTGGTTATCGCGTAATGATCGCCCACAATGACTGGCGTATTGGTGAAGGCTTCCCAAGTCGCGGCTGCCAGATTCGTCGTTGTCTCCAACCCGTAGCCGCCCGCCGTAACCGGCCATGTAAGCGTTGCACCGCTGCTGTCCCACACAATCTCCAAGCGCGGCGTGGCCAGCGAGTAAAACCGGATGTTCTCTATTGTCAGCGTCGCGTTTGTCGAAGTGCCGCCCATGAAACCAAAGAACAATTCGTTTGTCGTGCCCGCCCACGCCGACACGTCAATCAAGCGGCTTGCGGACATCGTGTTGGTCGGAATGTATTTTGCCTCCAGCGAAAACAGGTTGTTTGTCCCGATGCCGCACACGAGCACGTCGTCCACCGGATTGCCTTCCACCGTAAAGTCGAAAGCCATCGCCGTCGCGTTCGATGGGAATTGAATCGGCAGCCAAGCCATCGGCGGCGAGTCAGAATCGCCGTCGGCTTCCGCGTCCATTGGATGCGGCCCGCCGTGCATCGCCATCAAGCTCGGTGACGACGGCGGTGTGGTGTGCAATCGCAGTCGCAGCACCGCCGAATTGAAAAAGTTCACCACCGCTTGCCCACCTTGCGCCGCGACACCGCTCACATAATCAAATCCTTGCGAAATCATCTCACCAGCCGCTTGTGCGCCCGTTCTTATATCTGCCGCCACATCGCCGACTACATGGACGACACCAACAGAGCCTTGCACCACGGCATCCGCCCCGTTACCAAACAATGGCACTATGAGTTGAAAGAAATTCTCTGGTGGCAACGGTTCGAGCGCCAACTGATCGGAATTACCCGGTGTTTGGTGATACGCATCGCCCAACTGATACAACGCCGATGGAAAAGTTGACGCTGGCAAGCCAGTCATTTTGCCGTATTCAAAACTCTGTTGAAAGCCGAGCGGCGTAACCGCCGGAGTGGCGATGCTGTTGGAATACCACTCCATCGGATAACTGTGCGCGTATTCGAGAGTTTTTGCGGCGATGACCACTGGATTTGCAGATTCGCTCGCCGCTCGCAGTAACGCAATTCCTTCCGCTTTTTGCAAAGCAATGTTGAATGTGTTCGGCAGATAGAAGCCAACGAGCGAAATGTAGTTGTCCGCCCAGGCGGATTGCATCGGCATGGACGGTTTCCAGCCCTGCAACGTCTTGGCCGCGAATTTCAGGGCACTCAATGCAGGGATGCCGTCGGGATTCTTCAGCGCCAGCGTCAAACCATCAAACACCACTTGCCTTCCCGCAATCCGCGAGACCTCCGCTTGATCAAACAGCGTCATGTGCGTGTGCGAAGCCGACCACGGCGTAGCCGACACGGGTTGCTGCGCCATGCGGTCGCCGTGCAAGTAGTTCGCGGCAGCGGCGTTCACCAATGCACCGAGGCTGTGACCGAAGAAATGAATCGGCTGCGAGTAATTTTCGCCAAGTCCGGCCAATAGGTTTGTCCCCAGCGCCAGGCCTTGGGCCGACGTGTTCTCTTCAGGTGGCAACGGACATGCGTCGGCGGCTTGATACCAATCCCAGCCCACGATGTTCGCAATCTCGGTCGTAACGCCGTTCACGCGCAGTTGGCGTGCGAGGTCGGTCGGCCAACCGTTGATGCCTGTGTTCACTCCGCACAATGGATTCCTCACCCAGCCGTGTGTCAGGACAATCGTCATTCGGTTCGTTGGCGGCGTGTTTCCCGCCGTGATCGGCACGAACTGCGTGCCATTGAAAACTTTCAACGAACTGCCAAGCGGGCCGGTGGTGTAGTTCACCGTCGCCGACCGAATCACTTGCTGCGTCGCTGGAGCGGATGGCAACGGCTTTAACTGAAAATTCTGTTGCGCCGTGTTCGCGTTCAACGTGACCACCCGAGCGGAACTGGCATGACCGAAAGCAGACGCCTTGATGATGTAAACGCCATTGGAAAGAAGCGATAAAACGTATTGTCCGTTCCAACCCGTGGCCACCGAAGCCACAATATTCGAGCCAGAAAGGGCCACAACGGTTGCCCCCGGAATAACTGATCCGTTAGGATAAGAAACCCCTCCATAAAGCCACGTTGACGGATTGGAGCTTGAACCTCCACCCACGAGCGCGACTGCCGCCGAAAACTCCGATGTGTTGTTGCTGACATCCGTCGCGGTGGCAGTGACGCCCCACCCCGCCGGAGCGGAGTTAGCGAGAACGGCGACGAATGAATTACTGCACGAACCATCCAACACAAGACTTGCCGTGCCCAAGAACTTTTTCCCTTCCCAGTAACCACTTTGATTAACCGTGGGCGTGGCGTAAAACTGGAGTTGATAGGCTTGGCCTGCGGCGCTTTCAAGAAATCCTTGGGCAACTGTCACGTAGCCATCACTTACAGCGCTGGTGATGACTGGAAAATTTTGCAATCCGTTGACGCCGGTATCCGAATCGCACGCCGTATCGTTTGCGGTGGGGGCTACTCCACTCATGGTGATGCCTAACAGCCCGTCAAAGAATGCCCCTTTTTCCAAATGGAGCGAATGAACTGAGCGATCTGGTTGGCCGCCACGAATACCAGCAGGCATCCGCCTGCGCCCCACAACCAAGTGACGACGGGGTT
>Ga0154020_10010864_pt1 | contig 10394 bp, 5 predicted proteins | sample Klosneuvirus_201_FD_109709 | JGI IMG/M metagenome (GOLD analysis project Ga0154020, IMG submission 109709) | Active sludge microbial communities from wastewater, Klosterneuburg, Austria - Klosneuvirus_20160825_MG | ecosystem: Engineered > WWTP > Aerobic digester > Activated sludge | place... | reverse complement strand
GCAGAAGGCTTTCACAAGACTGCGGAGGCGATTCATCGCGAGGTACGCAACGTGCAGAGCCTTGGAATCGTGAAGGCAAACCTTGCGGGTATCTACCATGTGACAGGCCGTTTGGACCTGGCTGCGGCCGCCTACCAGGAAGCGCTTGTGATACTGGGCCGCGATACGGACCGCCTGCAGCGCGGGGTCATTCTTCAGAACTACGCCCTGCTGCAGAAATCCATGGGCCATCTGGATGAAGCCGAGCAGAATCTTGAAGCGGCCATGGTGATCCACAGGGAATGCGGCAACCTGCGCAGCGAAGGTAACTCACTGGGCAATCTGGCTGCGATCTATCGGGAGACAGGACGTCCTGCCGCCGCCGAGGCTGCCTATGTGCGGGCCCTGGAGATATTGCGCGATTGCGGTCGGCCGCGCTTTGAATCCAACCACTTGTGTGACTACGCCTTGCTTCTTCTTGAAACCGACCGACCCCAAGCCGCAAGGGCCGCCTGGCAGCGGGCGCAAACGTTGCTGCGTTCCCTGGCCGGTGAGGCCGAGCTGGTCAGTCGTCGTGCGCAGATGCTGGCGGCCTGCGCGAAGGCAGGTGTGGCGCCGCTCGACGAGAACCTGCCACAGACCGCGCCGTAGAGCGAGTCGGCCGCGGGCGAGTTCCTACCCTGATCGGTCACCAGCGGCACGCAGCGCCTGCGAGCAAACGAAAAGAGCGACAGCGCCTTCGACAATCATTGAAGCAAACGCCGAAACCACCTGCGCGATGCCAAAGAGTACAGCCTGTGCCTCAATGCGAAATCCTGGACTATTCCGGCAATATCAGGACTGATCCATCCATTTCGCGAGTTAAGTCAGCAGGTTGCGACCTTGTCGCCGCCGACCTGGATGTGCCGGTTGCGCACGCATGTGCCGCGACGGGCGTCCCTTCTCGAGTGCCCATGAACATCCTTTGCGTTTACCCGGCGTTTCCCCGCACTTATTGGGGAGCCGAATACACCATGCGCTTTGTCGGCCGCAAATCGATCCTGCCGCCCCTTGGCTTGCTGACCGTGGCGGCACTTTTGCCCGCGGACTGGAACGTCAAACTCTGCGACTTGAACACGCGCGCGCTCGATGAAGCTGAACTGCGCTGGGCCGATGCCGTGTTTATTTCCGGCATGATCATTCAGCGCGAAGGCCTGCAAGAAATCGCGCGTGCCGCGCGCAAGCTGGGCAAGCCCGTGATCGCTGGCGGGCCCTATGCGTCAACTTCTCCCGTGGACCTCGCCGGTGATGTCGATTGCGTCGTGGTCGGCGAGGCCGAGGGCGTCATGCCCGAGCTTGTGGCCGCGCTGCTGGCCAACCCGCGCAAGCTGCCCGCGCGCCTGGAATCCGCCGAGAAGCCCGACGTTTCCGCCTCGCCCACGCCGCGCTTTGACCTGCTCGATGTCGGCGTCTATCAGTCCATTGGTGTTCAATACAGCCGCGGCTGCCCCTTCAATTGCGAATTCTGCGACATCATTGAAATCTACGGGCGGAAGCCTCGGGCCAAAACGCCGGAACAATTCTGCCGCGAGTTGGATGCCGTGAAGCAGACCGGCTTTCGCGGCTCGGTGTTCGTGGTGGATGACAATTTCATCGGCAACCGTCCGGCGCTGCAGGCGTTGCTCAAGGCGATCTCGGTCTGGCTGCGCTTCCACAAAGACCCTTTTGATTTCTACACGGAAGCCAGCATCAACCTCGCGCACGATGACGCATTGATTGACGCCATGGTCGTTGCCGGCTTCACGCAGGTGTTCGTGGGCATCGAGACGCCCTCGAAGGAGGCGCTGCGCGACGCGCAGAAACTCCAGAACGTATCCCTCGACCTCGAAGTCGCAGTGCGCAAGCTCGTGGCGCGCGGCTTGGAGGTTATGGCGGGATTCATCGTGGGTTTTGACAGCGACGACGCGCAATCACTCGTCGCGCTGCATGAGTGGATCTCGCGCTCGCCCATTCCGCTGGCGATGGTGGGCATGCTCACGGCCCTGCCCGGCACGCAACTGGAGCGGCGCCTGGAAAGTGAAGGCCGCATGTTGCATTCCTCGGACGGCGACCAGTTTGCGCGCCCGAACTTCGTAACGAAATTGAACGAGGCGGAATTGCTGGAGGGCTATGCGCGCGTGATGGCGGACCTGTATTCGCCGCGCGCCTACTTTGACCGCGCCGCGAAGATGCTTCAGCTTCAGCCGGAGTTCAGTTCACGCCTGAAGCACCCTGCCTGGGAGGGAGTGCGCACGGTGCTGCGCTCGCTCTGGCACCAGGGCGTTGTGTCGCGCTACCGGCGCGAGTTCTGGCGCTTTGTGGGCACGGTGGCGCGCAAGACGCCCAGGCGCATCTCGCGCGCGGTGGGGCTGGCGATTCACGGCGAACATATGATCCGTTACACGCGCGACGACCTGATGCCGCGCCTGCAAAAGGCCATCGCCGACGCGAAGCTGGCCATGGAGAAGGCGTTAATGACTGCTCCCGTGGTCGGCGCCCCCGGTTAGCGATGCCGCTTGCAGAAACGCGCGAAGAGCAGGTTCTTGCCTCGGGCAATCGACAAGCGGGGAGTGGGAAACAACAATCAGGCCATGCCCGAACCCGGTGCTGAGATTGCATATCTGTTCAGGCATGCCCTCTTGAGAGATGCCGCCTACCAGCTGCAGATGCCCGCTGATCGCGCGCGGCTCCATGGGTGGGTTGTCCAGATTTTTGAGAGCTTCTACGGTGGACGTCCCGACAAGCCGCAGCCGTTTTCTGCCAACAAGGAACCCTTTGTAGCCCACGCACTCGATCCGATAGCGGAGGAACTCGCCAGACACGCAACCTTCGCGGGGAACGCTGTTGGGCCGAATCAGGACAATAGCGAACAGGTGCATCGTCTATATCTGCACCGTGCTGCTGCGTTTGCTCAATCGACCTACCAGAATGAAGCCGCGGCGCGCCTTTGGCTTGAGTTGGCAGGACTGGTGGCCGGTTCTGAACGCGGCCAAGCCCTGCAGCAGGCATCTGAATTCAACCGAAGGTGTGGGCGTATTCCCAGAGTGAAAGAGTTACTGCATTTGGCCTTGGCGGAATACCGGCAAGCGGGCGACAAGCAACGAGAAGCGCATCTGCTCAGGATCATGGCCGCGTTTCCGCTGATCGCAGGTGACCTTGACACCGCCGAAAAAGAGTTAAAGCAGGTGCATTCGTTGTACGAAGCACTGGGGGATCGCTTGGGGCTGGCCCGCATGAAGCACCAGTTCGCATTTCTACATTTCGAGCGCGGCGACATGGAACTGGCTGCGCAATCGCTTGAATCCGCTATTGCCGATTACCGCTTGCTTGGTGCGGTCGAGCACGAAGCCGACGCAATTGGATTTCTGGCAAACATCCGTGGCCGGCAAGGCGACATTGCAGCTTGGGAAGCCGGCCACCTGCGCGCGCTGGAGATGTCGCGCTCTTCGCGCCGGCCCGAAGCGCTTGCGAACGCTTTCTGCAATCTGGCGAACGTATATGCGGACACTCATCGAACCGATCGGGCGATTGAAGCTTCAGAACAGGGACAGGCAATTTACCGCCGTACCGGGGACTTAAGAACGCTGGGAATCGAACTCGCATGGTTCGCTAATCTGAAATTGGCACAGGGGCAAGTCAAAGCCGCAAGAGCGGCCTGGCAAGAGGGTGCCGAGATACTTCGTTCAATTGGAGAAGACAAGGAACTGGAACAGCGCAAGCCGGAAATGCGCGACGCCTGCGCGAAGGCAGGCGTCGCTCCTTTTGACAATTGAACTACTTTCGCAGCGCGGGTTGCAAATCGAGCGGCGAGGGGGCGGCGGGTTCGTGCACGATGGTCTCTTCGATTTCGTCGTAGATGGGCCGCGTGTCGGGCAGCTTTTCTACTGCTTGCTTGAGCGAGCCCATGCGGCTTAGGGCGAACCAGGCCAGGGGCGTGACTCCGCCGAGGAAGAACATCACGCCGCCCACGGCGCGCATCCATGTCAGCGTCTGGAACGTGCTGCCCTCGATGAACTGCTGGCTGCGCGCGTGGTGCATGCCGCCTTCGAGCACGGCTATGAATTGCAGAATACCCGCGGGGAAGGTGTCGAGCAGGACCATCAGCGCCAGCCCGATATTCAGCGACCAGAATGACACGCGCACCAAAGCCGCGTTCCAGCGCTCGGGTTTGATCATCAGGCGGCCACAGAAGAGCACCGCGGCAATCGAGAGATTGCCATACACGCCCATCAGCGCGGCATGGCCGTGGTTCACAGTAAGGTAGGTGCCGTGCTCGTAATAGTTCACGATCGGCAGATTGATGATGAAGCCGAACACGCCCGCCCCCATGAAGTTCCAGAAGTTCACGGCCATGAGAAAGAGGAATGCTTCGCTCAGGCCGAATTCAGCCAGCGAGCGCCCGCCGCTTTGGCGAATGGCGCTGCCGGGCAGGTTTCGGAACTTCCAGGCCTCGAGCGTGAGCAGAATCAGCGGGATGACTTGCATCGTCGAAAACACCGCGCCAATGGCGAGCATCGGCTCGGGCTTGGCGTTCCAGTAGAAATTGTGCGAGATGCCCAGCAGGCCCGAACCCAGAAAGAGAATCGTCGCGATGAACACGACACGATTGGCGCTCTCGCGCGATATTAAACCCATCATGACCATGAAATAGGCGATGATCACGGTCGTGAACACTTCAAAGAAGCACTCGGCCCACATGTGGATCACGCACCAGCGCCAGAAATCGGCGATCACGAAGTTGCTGCGCGCACCCGCCACAAAGCCGCTGCCGAAAAGCAGCGTAATCGTGAGAACCGCGTAAAACATCCAGTTGGGCAGCGCAAAGGGTGAAGTTGCGCGCAGCACCGGCTTGAGGCCGCGGAACATGATCACGCACCACAGGCCCAGCGCGCCGAACAGGATCCACTGGAACAGTTTGCCCAACTCCACGAATTCCCAGCCTTGGTTGCCAAGCCAGCGCCACCAGTCGCCCAGCAGGCCATGTGGGCCCAAGGCGCCGCCCACGAGTGTGCCGGCCACAACGATCGCCAGCAGCGTGAACAGCCCGTTGATCAGCTTCACCTGGCCCTGCGGCTCGTTGGGCGAAATGCGCGGCAGCAAAAACAGCGAGCCCGCAATCCAGCATGTCGCAATCCAGAGCACGGCCAGTTGCACGTGCCAGCCGCGCGTGATCGTCAGCGGCAGCACTCTCGAGAGGTCATAGCCAAAGAAGGTCGTGAAGCCCACGAAATCGTGCACCGTAAGAATGCCTGAAACGATCTGCAAAAAGAACAGCAGCATGGCCACGGCGAAGAACTTGTAGGTTGCGCGCTGCGTCGCGGTGATCTGCTGCGCGTTGGCGCGCTCCTGCGTGGCCACGGGCTCGCAGCCGTTTTGCTGCCAGCTTGCGGCTGTGCCCATGCGGCCGTGGAAATAGAGCACGAGGCCGAATACAAAGATCAGCGCAAAGCTGCCCAGCACACTCCAGAGCACCGTGCCCGAGGTCGGCCGGTTGCCCGCGAGCTCATCGTAGGGCCAGTTGTGCGTGTAGCTGGAATTGCCGCCGGGCCGTTCCGTGCCGCACACCCAAGCACCCCAATAGAAGAAAGCCGCAAGCTGCTTGAGCTCGGTTTCGTTCGTGATGTAGCCGGCGGGCTTGAAGCTTTCCGGCCCCTCTTGCGTGAACTTGGCGATGTAGAATTTTTCGACATCGGCATAGGCGCGCGTCTGCGCCGCGTTGAGCGTGACCGACTTCGTCGCGCCGTCATACTTGTTCTCTTTGATCTCGCGCTGAACGCGCGGCCCAATACCCTCGCCTTTGAAATCGGCGCCTTGCTTGAGCTCGGCCTCATAGTACGCGTTCATCGAGAGCGCGACTTGATGCAGCGCTTCGGCCGTGAAGTCCGGGCCGCGCGCGCCGCCGTCGCCGAACATGGTGCCGTACTGCATCAGCGCGTATTTCTGGAACACGGCCTGGCCGTCGAGGATGGTCTCGCGCGTGGCCAGGGTTTTGCCCGAGGCATCCTTGAATTCGGGAATGGGGGGCGCGTCGTCGTAGGTTTTCACGCCCATGTACATCATGCCGGCAGCGCCAAGCACGACGACGAGCAACAAGTACTTCCACCAGTCTTTGGGATGCATGGGAGTTTCCGGTGCGTAGGGGCGACATATATGTCGCCCCTTCATCTCTAAAAGAGCCCCGCCACGGCCTTGGGCGTGTAATCGGGGAAGAAGCCCTTGGGCGCGTCGAACTTCATGTGCTGGGTGAGCACGGTATTGAACACGTCGCGGAAGTCCGTGGTCACGGGCAGGTCGCGTTTTTCGTAGAGATCTTTTTCCTCGAGGCCCATCCACTGGCCGTGCACCTTGCCGCCCTTGGCCTTGCCGCCCATGAGGAACATGAAGCCGCCATGGCCGTGGTCCGTGCCGTCGTTGCCGTTTTCCTTGCAGGTGCGGCCAAACTCGGTCATGGTCACGATCAGCGTGTTGGAAAGCGCGTCGCCCAGGTCTTCCATGAACGCGGCCAGGCCGTCGGCGTACATTTTCAGGCGCGCTGCCAGCTGCCCGTTTTCGTTCACGTGGTCGTCCCAGCCGTTGTAATCCAGTGCGGCTACCTCAAGGCCCACGTTGGCGCGGATCACGGTGGCGATATCTTTCATGCGCTTGGCGAAAGGATCGGTGCCAAAGCCTGCGCGCTTGCCGGCAATCGGCTTCTTGATGATGTTCACGTAGCGCTGCAGCGTCTTGACCGTGTCCTGGCCGGTTTCCTTGACCGTGTCCTCTTCGCGCTTCTCGCCCTTCATTTCGCCTTCGGCTTCTTTCTTCTTCTCTTCCTCGTAGACCTTTTTGAAGACCTCGATCAGGTCCGGGTCGTTGAGCACTTTGTCGTCCGGCACAGCCAGCACGGGGAAATCGCCGCGCAGGGCGCGGGGCAGTAACGTCTGCATGCCCAGCGCGCGCAGTTGCTCGTCGCTGGCCTTGGCCTTGTTCGTGGCTTCGAGGAAGCGATTGAGCCAGCCGTTGCGCACGTTGCGCGCACCGGGTGCGCCGCGCTCCATGAAATCCTGCGCGTCAAAGTGGCTGCGCGTCGTGTGGTTGGAGCCCACGCACACCAGCGGCGCGACCCGGCCCGCATCAAAATGAGGCTTGAGCGCGGCCATGGCCGGGTTGAGCGCGAACTGCTTGTCGAGTTTGATTACGCCCTTGGCACCGTCGCCGTCTTCGAGCGGCAGCGCGATGCTGGGGCGGATATCGAAGTAGCGCTTGTCTGCAAAGGGCACAATCACGTTGAGCGCATCGGCGCCGCCGCGCAGGTAGATCACGACGAGCGTCGGCTGCGTGGCGCCGGTTTTCTCGGCGGGCTTGTCCTGTGCGAGCAGGCGATCGAGCGGCAGCGCGAGTGAGCACGCACCCATAGCGCCCAGCTTGAGGAAGTTTCGGCGAACGTTGTTCATGGTTTCTCCGGGCTACTGCTTCTGGAATTCGGGTGAACCGAGCAGGCCGGCGACCAGCTCCGGCGCGAGGTCCTTGATTTTGAGTTTGGGGTCGGCCTTCAGGCGCGAGGCCACAAGTTCATCCAGCGCCCGCGACGTATGCTCGCTCAGAGGCACGCACAGGATTTTCTTGGCCAGCGCTGCTTTCCAGCTTTCCGGCTTGGATGCGTCGAGGTCGGCGTAGAGCGAGGCGGGCAGTGATATGCCGCGGACTTTGCCGTTGGCCAGATCGAGTGCCGCCTTCCAGCGCAGGGACATGGCGCCGGGGTCGTTCCAGGCTTCGGCGAAGTCGTAAAAACCGGTGGGGTTGTCGCAGCGATAGATAGGCTCGGCCATGTTGGTGAGCGCGCGGTGAACTTCCCACGGGTCGTTGATCGTTGCGCCCGTGGCACGCAAAGCGCTGACCACGAATTCAAAGGGCCGCTTGTACTTGGACTGGAAATTCTCGATCGCGAAGAATTCAGGGTCTTCGAAGATCGCCAGGAACACGGAGGGCAGGTGGCCCTTCTTGGCGCTGAAAACGGCGGCGATGCGCTTGATCATGGCCTCGCTGGGGTCGTCGTTCACCAGCCACACGCACAGCTTGCGCGCCAGGAAATTCGCGGTGCCGGGGTGCGCGCTGAGCAGCCTCAACACTTCTTCGCCTTCGTTCTGGGGCGAGGTGGCGTCTTCCTTGATGGTCTGGCCGAGCACGGTTTTGTCGCCCGAGCAATGGGCGTCGCGGCGGAACCAGAAGCTCAACGGTTTGGCCGCAAAGCGCGGTGCGATCGTCCAGCCCGTGAGGCACTTGGCCACTTCGATCACGTCGTCCTGCTTGTAGTAGTTGTCCACACCCAGGGTGTGCAACTCCATCAGTTCGCGGGCATAATTCTCGTTGAGGCCGCGCTGGCGCAGGGCTTCGATCTTCTCAGGGTTGCCCTTGCCGCGCTTTGTGATGGCGGCGATTTCTTCGGGCGTAGCGGGGCGCGAGGAGAGTACGTTATCGAGGAAGAACAGCATGGCCGGGTGGTGTGCCGTGGCGCTGAGCATGTCAGGGAAACTGCCCAGTGCGTGCTTGCGGATGGCCTCGCGCTCGTAATCAACAGCGAGCCATTTCACGGGGCCCTTTTCGAGCGAAACGGCGAAATGGTTGCGGAAGAAATCAGCGCTGACTTCGCGCAGTTGATTGTTGCTCAATACGGCGCGCAGCATGATGGCATCGAGCAATTCACGCTGCGGCACGTTTTCAAGCCGGCGCGCTTCGCGCTTCTCTTTCTCCGTGGCGTCCTTGTTCTTGGGTTCGACGTATTTTTCCACAATGTCGTCGCTGGCCAGCTCCAACGAGCCCAGCTCGGCCAGCGCGGCTGTCAGTGCCTTGGGTTCTTCACGCGCGCCTTTGAACTGTTCCTCCAGCCAGGCCTTCATGCCCTTCTCTTTCACTTCGGCGCAAAGCTCGGGCGTGGCGCCCAGTGTGAAGCGATTGAGGAAGTGCACGATGCGCTGGTCTTCGGTCAGTGTCTTGGGTTTGACCTCGGTCTTGGTGTCCTGGGCCATGGCGGGGCGTGTTGCGGCCATGAAGCAAAGGCCAAGGGCGAGCAGTCCGGCCAGAGTGCGGGAAAGTGGAACTGTCATGGGTGAATCTCCGGGTTACCTAAGCGGATAATCGGGTAAGCTTATCGTGTAACCCGTCGTTACAGATCAGGTAGCGGAAATTTCCGGAATTCAGACAAGTTCAGGCGGGCAATCGACAAAGCCTGATTGGCATCGGACAATCCGCGCGATGAACGCCGAGCAAGCCTATCTGTTCCGCCACGCGCTCCTGAGAGATGCCGCCTACCAGCTTCAAATGCCTGCAGATCGTGCGCGGCTGCACAAACTTGCCCTTGCTGTTATCGAACAACTGCATGGCGGGCGTGCACCTGCCCCAGGCACACTTCAGGGGCATGATTCGGCAGGGTTTGAGCCGCACCCCAGCGACGTTGTGGCGGAGGAACTGGCCGTTCACGCACGGGAGTCTCTTGCGGGTGCAAACGAAGGGGCTGACGCCCAGCCCATGGCGGAGTTGCACAAGATTTACTTGTGTCGCGCGGCAGAGTTCCTTGAAAAGTGTTATCGACACGAGGCGGCCAGCGCGCAATGGCAGGCACTGGCAGATGTGTGTGAGGGCAGCGTGCGTGCATTGGCTCTTTATCGTTCGGCGCGGATTACAAACGCGTCAGGACGCCCCCTCGAAGCCGCACGTATCGCAGAACAGGCATGGGCGCTGGCACGCCAAGCCGCTGCGCGTCATGTTCAGGGCGTGGCGCTGAGCCTTCTGGGCCAGATCGACAAAGAGACCGGAAACGTGTTTCGGGCCGAGGAGAGATGTCGTCAGGCGGTACTCGTGCTGCACGAGACGGGGCAGCAACGGCATGAGAACCTTGCCTGCATTAACCTTGGAAGTGTCCTGAAAGATGCAGGGCGCGTGCAGGAGGCGGAGCAGCTTTATGCGCAAGCGCTGTTTGCCCTTCGCACAGCGGACAACAGAAGGGACCAGTGCGCGGCGTTGGGTAATCTGGCGCTGCTTTATGAGGAATCCGGCAGATCAGTTGAATCAGAAAAGGCCTATGCCGAGGCGCTCTTGGCCTGCAGGGAAACGGGTCAGCGCCGAATTGAAGGCGCGATTCTCGGTAACCTCGGAGCGGGCCTCGCCAATTCCGGTCGCCACGCCGAGGCTGAGGAGTGTTTCGAAACGGCGCTTCGCATTGCGCGCGAAGTTGGAGACCGGCGCAGTGAGGGCATGGTGCTCGGTAACTGGGCGAACGTGTTGGCAAAGACTGCAAGGTACGAACAGGCCGAACGCTGCTTTGAAACGGCGCTGGCGATTCATAGGGAAGTCGGCAACCGCAGGAGTGAAGGCTCCAGCCTGGGACATCTTGCCACCCTCCATGCGCAGACCGCACGCAT
>Ga0154020_10010863_pt1 | contig 10394 bp, 10 predicted proteins | sample Klosneuvirus_201_FD_109709 | JGI IMG/M metagenome (GOLD analysis project Ga0154020, IMG submission 109709) | Active sludge microbial communities from wastewater, Klosterneuburg, Austria - Klosneuvirus_20160825_MG | ecosystem: Engineered > WWTP > Aerobic digester > Activated sludge | place... | reverse complement strand
GCGTCGCTCGCCGAACGACAGAAGTCGGCCCGTGCCCGCAGCGAAGGCCGCGGAGGGTTCACCGCGTCCCGAAGCGCCGGCGGAGATGCGTCATGGGGGCGGAGCGGATACGATCGCGCAGCGAGCGGCACGACGGGTGCGCCAGGCGCCCCGCGGCGTGCGACCGGATCGTACGGCAGCGCGGGATATCGATCGGGATCGCCGGGCAGCACGGAGGTGCCATTTGGCAAGGCGGCGGTGTCGTGGAACCAGCGAGCCCCAGTGCCGCGCACTCCATCGCCGCGCGCGCCGGAGCCGGAGGACGAGTCGCAGGACGCACCGACGTGGACCGTCGGCGAGCGAGTCAAGCACGGCAAGTTCGGCTCAGGGACGATCGCCGAACTGACCGGCAGCGGGCGCGATGCCAAAGTGCGCATCGACTTCGACGATGAGGAGATCGGCCGCAAGACGCTCGTCATCGCACAGGCCAAACTTGAACGTGGGTGGGAGTAGATGAGCATCTCCGAGCACGATGTCAAACACATCGCCGCACTCGCCCGCGTCGCCATCGATGACGCGCGTGCGGCAACGCTCGTCGGCGAGTTGAATGGCATTCTCGGGCACATGGATGTGCTGCAGCGAGTGGAACTCCCGCCGACGATCGGCGCACCGGCGAGCGTTGGTATGCCGTTGCGCGACGACGTGCCGGGCGCCGTACCACTGGACAGGCAGCGGGAACAGTTCGCGCCGGCGATGCGAGAGGGGTTTTTTCTCGTGCCTCGCCTGACCACGCACAGTGCGGCCGGTGCATCCGCCGATCGTCAGGCAACCGACCCTGATGACGAGTTGGAGGGCGCATGAGTGATCCCGTCACTGTCGCAATCGATGCGCTGCTCGATGCCCCGATTGGCGAAATCGCCAGGGCCGTTGAAGCGGGGCAGGCAACGTCGTCGGCACTGGTCGCGGCCGCATTGCAGCGCGTTCGTCAGCGGGGCGCCGGTCCGGAAGGATTGAACGCGGTGTTGTGCGTTGATGCGCACGCCGCCGATGACGCCGATCAACCGCGAGACTCGGCGCAGTCGCTGCGCGGCGTGCCGGTCATGGTGAAGGACAACATCGCCACACGGCGCATGCCGACGTCCTGTGGGTCACGCATGCTGGAAGGGTACGTCAGTCCCTTCGAAGCCACGGCCGTGCGAAAGTTGCGCGACGCGGGTGCCACCATCGTGGGCAAAACCAACATGGACGAATTCGCCATGGGTTCGTCCACGGAAAACAGCGCCTTCGGCCCGACACGCAATCCCATTGATCCGTCGCGCGTACCAGGCGGCAGTTCAGGCGGATCGGCCGCCGCCGTCGCCGCCGGTGTTGTGCCCGTCGCGCTCGGCTCCGAAACTGGCGGCTCCGTCCGACAGCCGGCCGCCTTCTGCGGACTCGTCGGGATCAAGCCGACGTACGGTCGCATCAGTCGATTCGGGTTGGTTGCCTACGGCTCGTCGCTCGACCACATCGGCGTGTTGGCCCGCCGCGTGGACGATGCCGCACGCCTGCTCGAGGTGATTTCCGGGCACGACATGCACGACGCCACCAGCGTTGACCGCGCCGTGCCGAACATGCGACAGGATACGCACGCGTCCGACAGTCGACTCGATGGTGTGGTGGTCGGTCGACCCGTCGAGTATTTCCCCGACTCACTCGATGCGCGCATCCGTGCGCGGTGCGACGACGCGCTTGACCGGTTGCGCGCACGCGGGGCGACGGTGCGCGACGTCAGTCTGCCGCACACGGCGTTGGCGATTCCGGTGTACTACATCGTGGCACCCGCCGAAGCGTCGAGCAACCTCGCCCGTTTCGACGGTGTGCGGTACGGATTGCGCGCTACCGGCGACGGCATCCGCGGCATGTATGAAGCCACGCGCTCCGCAGGCTTCGGTGCGGAAGTCATTCGACGCATCCTGCTCGGGACGTACGTGCTGAGTGCGGGCTACTACGATGCCTACTATCGGCGGGCGCAAGCGGTGCGAGCGCTGATCGCCGACGACTTCACGCGCGTGTTTGCGTCGGGCGTTCACGTGCTGTTCACGCCGACCACGCCCACGACGGCCTTCGCGCTTGGCGCGGTGTCGGACCCGTACGAGATGTACCTGAGCGACATCTTTACCGTCACGGCGAATCTGGCCGGCGTGCCTGCCATGTCACAACCCATCGGTCGCATCGACGGACTGCCGGTTGGGGGACAGCTCCTCGCGGCGCATTTCGATGAGCCCACGATGTTGCGTGTCGCGACGGTGCTGGAAGACGCCATGGGCGCGGAGGCGCATCGATGAGTACGACCTCGACAACGGCGACGGTCGCCACGGCATCGCCAACGGACTTCGAACTCGTGGTCGGACTCGAAGTGCACTGTCAGCTCGCGACGGCCACCAAGATCTTCTGCCGCTGCAGCACCTCATTCGGCGACACGCCGAATCGGAATACCTGTCCCGTGTGCCTCGGGCTGCCTGGCGCGCTGCCCGTGATGAATGCGCACGCCGTGGAGCTCGCCACGCAGGCCGCGCTCGCGCTCGGGTGCACCGTGCACGGCACGTCGGTGTTTGCACGAAAGAACTACTTCTATCCCGATCTGCCGAAGGGCTATCAGATCTCGCAGTTTGATCAGCCGCTCGCGACCGGAGGCGTGATCGACGTGGGGCCGGATGCCGATGGCATGCCGCGCCCCATTGGTATCACGCGCGTGCACATGGAGGAGGACGCCGGTAAATCGGTGCATGATCGGTTCGAGGGGTGGACCGCCATCGATCTCAACCGGACGGGGACGCCGCTGGTTGAGATCGTGTCCGAGCCGGATCTTCGATCAGCGCAGGATGCCGGATCGTACCTGCGGCAGCTCAAGCAGATTCTCGAGTTCACGGCCGTCTCTGACGCCAACATGGAGGAAGGGTCGCTCCGCGTTGACGTAAACATCTCGGTGCGCCCCCGCGGCACGACGGCCCTCGGCACCAAAACCGAAATCAAGAACCTCAACACCTTCTCCGGTGTCGAGCGCTCGATTGAAATCGAGTTTGCGCGACAGTGTGCCGTCCTTGCGAGCGGCGGCGCGATCGTGCAGCAGACGATGCTCTGGGATGGCGCACGAAACGAAATCCGACCCGCCCGCAGCAAGGAAGGCAGCCACGACTACCGCTACTTCCCCGATCCGGATCTGCCGCCACTCGTGCTCGACGACGCGTTCATCGCGGCGCAGCGGCGCGCGCTCCCCGAACTGCCACGAGTGCGGCGCGATCGCTTCCAGGAGCGCTACGCGCTCACCGGGATCGAAGCCGATCAGCTTGTGGCCGAGCGTGCACTCGCCGACTATTTCGAAGCGGTAGCCGTCGCGTCGGGCGATCCGAAACGTTCCGCGAACTGGGTGCTTGGCGTCGTCCTTGCGGCCATCAATGCCCGGGGCGCGCACATCACCGCACCGCCCGTCAGCGCGGCGCGCGTGGCCGAGTTGATCCGGCTCGATGCCGACGGCGTGGTCTCAAATACCGCGGCGCGCCAACTGTTTGCCATGTTGCTCGAGACGGATGCCGATCCGCGCGTGTTGGCCGAGCAACACGGGTTGCTCAAGATCAGCGATGACGCGCCACTGCTGGCGTGGATCGACGAAGTCTTCGCGGCTTTTCCGACCGAAGCGCAGCGATTTCTGGCTGGTGAACAGAAGCTGCAGGGCGTTCTGGTCGGGCACGTCATGCGCCAATCCAAAGGCGCCGCCGACCCGAAACGCGTCAATCAGCTGCTTTCGGCGCGCGTCCCGTAAACAGTGGTTCCGGCAGGTCGATGGCGTGACGCAACGGACTCGACGGCATACCGAACATGCGATCGGCTTCGAGGGCGGCGCGGACGTCGCCGCCCTGCCGACGTGCCAGCCGTCGCACCTTTTTCGCCTCACGCAACGGGCTGTCGCCCGATGGGTCATACTCAAACGCTTCACTGCGATCCCAGCGCGACAACACATCCACCACGTAGTCGAACGAGCGCGACAGGTATCGGCCCACATCGGCGTCTGAGAGATCCCAACGACTCTTCTCGGCGACGAGCTGGAAAATGCGTTGCCACGAGTCGGAGTCCGTGACGTAGACCATGCCGCGGAAGATGCGCCGGTTGGTGGCCGTGCCGAAGAGCGTGGGACTCAGGATGCGATCCAGATGCTGGTCAGCGAGACCGTGATCCAGCAGCAAGAGCTCGCGTGCACGCCGAGGCCAGGGATCGCCGATGTGCGTGTCGATGCGCGATTCCCAGTAGCTGTGTCCGACAGCTGTGGTACTCGACGTGACGGCCAACTGACGCGGCACGAAAAAGTTGTGGGCCACCACGTCCGCTGCGAGATGCGCGAGATACCCGAGCGCAAAGGCGCGCAGCTGCGGGGTGCGCGCGTCATCGTGGATTTCCATCCCGATGTGCCACGAATGACAGTGGCGCCCGACCTCCGCGTACTTCTTGGCGATACTGGTGTCGGCGGCGATGGAGCCGTACAGAAAGTCGGCGGGGTAGGCGGAGAGCAGCTCGGCGATATGCAGTGGAATCAGTCCGAGGTTCCGCAACAACGCCTCACCCAGAAAGACGTGGGTGCCGGGCGTCCACGCGTACAGCGGCGAAGGAACCAGCAAGACCGCCAGCGCGACGATGACCAGCGCCGCCGCGCGACGGCTAACGATCGGGAGATCCGGCATCGCGACGATGGCGAACCCGTTCGCTGAAGGCACGGGCGCCGCCACGAACACCACGCACCGCCGCCACCGCAGAAAGCGCCGTGTCCTCCAGCTCGTCTTGCAGCACGTCGAGAACGGCGTTGACGTCATCGACACGACGTGTGGTGATCTCCGCCGCGTCGAGCAATGATTCACTGATCGCGCCCGCGGCATCGGTCACGCGTTCCACGTCGGTGCGCAGCATGGCGACCACCTCACGCGCATCGGCGACGACTTCTGTCGCCTTCGCGATGAGCGGGCGCGTCTCCTTGGAGAAGTCGTCGATGAGTTGGTTGGTGCGCTCAACCCCGCGACGCACCGTGATCAGGAGCGCCACCAGGGTGATCAGCGACACCACGCCGAGAATGAGCACCACCAGCTGCAGGATCCCGTTGGTCCAATCCAGGACGCCACGTTCGGGGATCATCCGCGCGATCAGCGTGTCCTGACGGACGGCGGCCTGCAGCAGCGAATGCGGTACCATCGACACGAATCCCATATGACAAGTGATCTAAGCGTCGCGAGAAGCGTGGGCAAGCAAGTCGGGCATATCTATCGGCGAGATGCCCTCATCCTGTCGGCTTGACGACGACATCGCTTTGCGGTGATCCTTCCCGCGTCACGGTATTCGACCGCGGCACGCATTCCCCAGCTCTCGAGACCGCTCCGCATGGCCGCGATTCAGTACATCGTCGAAGGGGGCCATCGGCTCTCCGGGAACATCCGCCCCGCCGGCAACAAGAACGCCGCACTGCCGATTGTCGCGGCGGCGCTGCTCACCGATCAGCCCGTGCAGCTGACCAACGTGCCGCGCATCCGCGATATCGAAACGCTGGTGGAACTCATCCGCACGACGGGGGCGGAATGCGAATGGACGGGCCCGAATGCGCTGCACATGCACGCCCGCACCGTGCACGCCGCCGATCTCGATCCCACGATGTGCGCGCGCATCCGGGCCTCGATCCTGCTGGCGGCCCCGCTGTTGGCACGGTGCGGCGAAGTCACGCTCTCGCCGCCGGGCGGAGACGTGATCGGCCGACGTCGGCTCGACACGCACTTCCATGTCTTGCAGGCGCTCGGCGCCGAATACGAGCTTGGGGAGCGTTTTCGATTCACAACCCGGGGACTGCACGGCGCCGACGTCTTCCTCGATGAACCGAGCGTGACGGCAACCGAGAATGCCCTCGTGGCCGCCGTGGCGGCGTCCGGCCGCACGGTGCTCCGCAATGCGGCCAGTGAGCCGCACGTGCAGGACCTGGCGCGGTTCCTCGTCGCACTCGGTGCACGCATCGAAGGCATTGGTTCCAACGTCTACACCATCGAGGGCGGGCGTTCGCTCGGTGGCGCGACACACGCGATCGGACCCGACCACATCGAAGTTGGATCGTTCATTGGCCTCGCGGCGGTCACGCGCTCCACGCTCCGCATTGAAGGCGCGGGCGTCGAACATCTCCGCAGCACCCTGATGGGCTTCGAACGGCTTGGTATTCTCTGCGGGATCGAGGGGGACGACCTCGTGGTCGCCGGTGAGCAGTCGCGCGCAATTCAGAGCGATCTCGGTGGGCACGTGCCCAAGCTGGAAGACCAGCCGTGGCCGGCGTTCCCCGCCGACCTGATGTCGATCGCCATCGTGACCGCCACGCAGTGTGACGGCATGATTCTCATGCACGAAAAGATGTTTGAATCGCGCATGTTCTTTGTCGACAAACTTGTCGCGATGGGTGCCCGAATCGTCCTCTGCGATCCGCATCGGGCGATCGTGTCCGGTCCCACGCGGCTGCGTGGCAGCACGGTGGAATCGCCGGACATTCGCGCCGGGATGGCGATGTTGTTGGCGGCGCTCTGCGCCGAGGGCACCAGCCGCATCAACAATGCGCAGCAGATCGAACGCGGCTATGAGCGTGTCGAAGAACGACTCGGTGCGCTCGGTGCGCGGATTCAGCGCGTCGAGTTTGGCGCGCGCTGACGTGACCGGCGTCGACGCGTGACGGGGAGCCCGGAGAGGGACGTGTATCCGTACGACGGCGATCCGCTGGCGTCCGCGGAGCGCGTGCCGCACCTGCCGGTGGGCATTGATGGGTGGACGACCACCCGTCACGCCGGCTCGTTCGGACTGGGCTCATCCGAGCCGGTCGAGTCCGTGATGCGACGATGGGACCGGCTGCTCGATGCGCTCGCGGCGCGCGGCGTGGTCCGCCTCGCGACCGCCCATCAGGTACACGGCGCCGACGTCGTGCGGCACGCGACACACTGGAGAGGGTGGTTGCGGGAGCGCGGCGTGGACGGACACATCACGGATGTGCCTGGAACCGCCCTCGCCGTGACGATTGCCGACTGCACCCCCGTGTTCATCGCCCACCCGCGAGGTGTGATCGCGGCACTCCACGCAGGCTGGCGCGGGACGGCGGCTGGCATCCTGTCGGTTGGCCTCGATGCCATGGCCGATCTCGGGTGTCCCGCGGACGAGTGCCGGGTACATCTCGGGCCGTCGATCTGCGGCGCCTGTTACGAAGTGGGGCCGGAGGTGTTTGAGGCGATGTACGGGAGGCGCACCGACGGCAAGGGGCTGCTCGATGTCCGCGCCGTGCTCGGTGAGCAGGCCATGCGTCGGGGTGTCACGGAACTCTCCGTGAGCGCGCTGTGTACGCGCTGTGACCAACGGCAGTTCTTCAGCCACCGCGGGCAGGACGCCGGGCGGCAATTGGGCATCATTGCGCTTGGTTCGGTGCCGCCGATCGACCGGTTCACAACTGCGGGCGACACGCACCAACACGTTGAGTCATCTTGACCTAGCTCAGTCCGCGTCGTAGCTTCTGTATTCTACGACGGAACTTCTCGTGAAGGTGACGCGACTTCGCCCGACGAGTGCGGGTGGCAGAAGTGTGGGGATGGTCCCCACACTTTTTTGTTCTGGGGTGGTTTTTTCAGCAGTTGAGGTCGGCAGATGGGCGAAAGTGTCGAACCCATTGTCGTTCAAGAGCTTGACACGCTGGGATTCGATCTGGTGGAACTTCGGCGCGGCGGTTCACGCTCGCGACCGGTTCTCGAGATCCGGATCGACCGGCGAGACGGCGTCAAGGTAACGATCGATGACTGCGCCCGCGCCTCACGTGCCCTTGAGGCGCGTTTGGAAGCGGGCGCGTTGGTGAGTGAGCAGTACGTGTTGGAGGTGTCGTCGCCGGGGGCCGATCGACCGCTGCGCACAGCAGCAGACTGGCGTCGGTTTGTCGGACGTCGGGCGACCGTGACCAGCATGGCGGTGGCAGGTGGGAAGCAGGAAGTCGAGATCCTCGCGCTTGATGGAGAGGATATGGCGGCAGTGGCGTTCGTGCGCGACTCAAAGGGGCGGGAATCACACATTCCCCTGTCCGAGATCACGCAGGCGCGGCTGGCGTTTCACTGGAAACGATAGGGGATAGCGGATGGTCGGATCGGCGGAGATTCTCGCAGCGTTCCGCGAACTGTCCAATTCGAAGCAGCTCGATCGCTCGGAACTGCACGGACTCCTTCAGGACGGCATTCACGCCGCCCTGGCCAAGAAGCATGGAGCCAACGTGCAGGCCGAAGTCGAGATCAACGAGGACAAGGGAACCATCCGCATCGTCCTGCTGAAGACGGTGGTCGAGGAGGTGACCGACCCCTCGCGTGAGGTGCTGCTCGAAGAGGCGCGGTTTGAGGATGCGGAGTTCCAGGTGGGTGATGTCATGGAAATTCCGGTGGATTTCGCGGAGTTCGGCCGAACGGCCGTTCAAGCGGCGAAACAGCGGATCATCCAGCGCGTCCGCGAGGGTGAGCGTACGCGTATCCGAGACGAGTTCTCCGGTCGCGTCGGTGATTTGCTGTCGGGAGAAGTGCAGCAGATCGAGCGCGGCAAGCTGGTGGTGATGCTCAACAAGTTTCGCGAAGCCGAAGCGATCATTCCGTATCGCGAGCAGAATCACCGCGAGCACTATCACCAGGGCGAACCCGTGCGCGCCGTGCTCAAGCGCGTGGAAGACACGCCCAAAGGGCCGCGGCTGATTCTCAGCCGTTCCGATGCGCTGTTTGTGCAGGCGCTCTTCAAGCTCGAAGTGCCGGAAATCCAGCAGGGGATCGTGGAGATCAAGGCCGCCGCGCGCGAAGTGGGCAGCCGCACCAAGATCGCCGTCACGTCACGCGATGAAGCGGTCGATCCCGTCGGCGCGTGCGTGGGATTGAAAGGCTCGCGCGTGCAGGCCGTGGTGAACGAACTGGGAGGCGAACGCATCGATATCGTGCCGTGGTCGCCCGATCCGGAACGGTTTGCCAAACTGGCGCTCGCTCCAGCGCGGGTCGCTCGCGTGTTCAGCGACGCGTTGTCGCGCACGATTCAGGCCGTGGTCGACGAAGATCAGCTGTCGCTGGCCATCGGGCGCAACGGACAGAATGTACGCCTCGCGTCCGAGCTCACGGGATGGAAGATCGATCTCTATTCGAGCCGGGAGTGGATGGAGAAGGGCGGAGAAGCGCCGCTGTTCGCGCCGTTGCCCGATGAAGCCGATACCGATGTCGATGTGCCGCTGAACGAGATTGACGGACTGGAGACCGCAACGGTCGCCGTGTTGGCCGAGGCAGGGTACCGCACGCTCAACGACATCCTCGATCTCGATCGGGATGATCTGCTTCGGTTGCCGGGCATCGCGCCCGTCGAGGCTGATCGGATCATGGCGATTATTGACGAGTTGACGACGGAAGAGGACGCGGACGGCGCGGCCGCCGACGGGTCTGCGGGGTGAGTATCTTCAGCGGCGCAGCGCTCGATGATGCGACGCGCCGCAAGGTGTTGGGGCTGTTGGGGCTGGGCGTACGTGGACGATTGGTCGTGGTCGGAGCCGAACGGGTCCGACTCGAAGCGATGAAGGGTGCCGTGCACATGGCTCTTGTCGCGCTCGACGTGTCACGCCACAGTCTTGAAAAGGTGTCACCGATCCTTCGGGCTCGGAACATCGACGTGATCGAATGGCCGAGTGCGGCCGAGTTGGGCGACGCAGTGGGGCGGGATATAACTGCTGCTGTCGGTATCGTAGATCAGGCGCTGGCGCGCGGTATCCGTGGCGCCGTAGCCGGGGCAGCCCCGGCAGGCGACGCGACGCGCGTTTCGCGGTAGGAGGACGGGTTGAGCAAGCTTCGTGTGCATGACATGGCGGGTGAGTTCGGCATCTCGGCTGACGAGGTGATCGCACTGCTGCGCCAGATGGACGTTCCGGTGCGCAGTCATCTGTCGTTGCTGACCGATGACCAGGTGTCCCGTATCCGCGCTCGATGGGAGCGCGAAAAACGTGTGCGCGCTGAAAAAGCGCAGCCGGCACCGGTGGCGACGCCACGGCGCCGCCGCACCGGGGCGGCACCGGAAGCGCCTGTCGTCGAAGCGGCGCCTGAAGCGCCGTCGCCCGCCGTCGCGTCCGAGGACGCCGCGCGAGAACGAGAGCCCGCCCGTCAGCGGCCGACCGCATCGAGCACGAAGCGCGCGGCGACGTCGGGCCCCGGGACGCGCGTCGCGCGGGCGCCGCGGCCGAGGCGTTCGCGTCGCGAGTCGTCGTGGGCGAGCTCCTCGAGCGCGCGCCGCAGCGCCGGCGCGTCGTCCGCCGGGACGAGGATGCCGTTGTCCTCGCGCACGAGCTCTCTCGCGCCGCCGACGTCGCTCGCCACCACCGGCACGCCCAG
>Ga0154020_10010862_pt1 | contig 10394 bp, 2 predicted proteins | sample Klosneuvirus_201_FD_109709 | JGI IMG/M metagenome (GOLD analysis project Ga0154020, IMG submission 109709) | Active sludge microbial communities from wastewater, Klosterneuburg, Austria - Klosneuvirus_20160825_MG | ecosystem: Engineered > WWTP > Aerobic digester > Activated sludge | place... | reverse complement strand
GTTGGTCGAGGAGTTGAGGATCGTCTGCGAGGTGTTCGTGTTGCGGACGACCACGCTCTCGTTCCACGAACCGACTGTGGCGCGGTTGCCGGAGTTCGTGGTGACCCAGTTGATGGTCACGACGGAACCAGTCTGCCAGCCAGACAACGGCGTCGTGGCGACGCTGGCGATTTGCAGATCGGGATATGGTGCCAGCGTGGTGGTGATGTTAATCGACGAGGCGTTGTTCGCTTCGCCGGTTCCGCCGCCGTTCTGCTCAAAGATTCCGTTGAGCGTGTCCGTGGTCACCGTGACTTCGAGGTTGCCCGCGCCTCGATTGCCGTCAGGGATGGCGACGAGAATCTGGCGTGGGCGCGTCTGGCCAGGGTTGATGGGGCCATTCAGCGATTCGTCGTAGAAGAGAGTTCGGTTCACGACGATTTGGCCGCTGGACATGTTGCGAACGGTCACGCGTTCCGTGAACGAGCCGGGCGTCGCGGCGTTGCCGTTGTTACGTGTGGTCCACTGCAGAGTCGCGGACTGGCCGGATTGCAGGCCGGCGGACGGATTGATGGCGAGCCCGGTTACGACAAGGTCCGGGGCCACGTTGGTTTCAAAGAGCGGCGACGGCGGAGGCGGATTGTTGGGTGCGAGGAGGAAGCTGAAATTGCCATTGGTGCTGGTCTCGAGGTAGCGTCCTTCAACCAGCAGCAAGTAGGTGCCACTCTGTCCGACCGCAAATGTTTCCGCATCGCTGTTAACACCGATCTGATTGAGGGGAAGCTGATCGATGGGCGAAAGGATTCGGACATACGGCGTGGTGCTGAATCCAGTATATGGCCGGCCGTCGTAGTAGAACCGATCGCCAGCGTTCGCATCGAAGCGATACATCGCCGTGCTGATGCCTGGGATCGCGGATCCAGTCACGAGATTGCCGGGTGTGAACGGCGTCGCTGTGCCCGGATCGAGCAGACGGAAGGCATAGCTGTTCGTGCCGCTGGCGTTACCCGAGACTTCGATCACGTAATCCCCCGCGCGAAGGTTCAACAGCGGAGTCATCTCGTAGCTGTCCGAATTATCGAACGAACGCGGATCGATCAACCGACCGTCAGGCCCGTTCAACGACCACCGCAAGTTGCTGACGCCCGTGAGCGAATCGAAGATCAACCTGGCCGGCGCTGGCAGCGTGAACCGGTGATACAGGCTCTGGCCCGGCGCGCCGATGGTGCCCGACACCAGTTCACCAATCACGATGGAGTTCGTGGCGTCGATCACCGGCTGGAGCAGGAAGGTGAAGTTGCCGTTCGTCGCGGTATCCACATAGCGGCCTTCGACCGTAAACAGGTAGGTGCCCGAATGCGGAACGGTAAAGGTGTCGAAGTCGCTGTTGATACTCACCTGGTTCATGACCACAAATCCGAGTGGCGAATACATGCGCACGTAGGGCGTGGAAGAGAAGCCCGTGAACGGCCGACCATCGAAGTAGAACCGTTGCCCGGCGACGGCGTCAAACCGGAGGACACGCGTCCCGATGCCGGGCGTGACCGAACCCGTCACCACCGTGCCTAGCGTGAACGGAATCGCCGAAGAAGAATCGACAAACCGGAACGCGTAGGAATTTGTTTCCGCATTGAAACCGTCGATCTCGATCAGGTAATCGCCGGCCGCAAGATTCAAGAGCGCGTTCTGCTCGTAGCTGTCGGAGGAATCGAACGAACGCTGGCTGACAATCACGCCTGAAGGCCCTGTGAGCGTCCAGCGCAGGGTATTGTTAACGAGCGAGTCGAACAGCACGCGCATCGGCGCCGCGAGGCTGAACGGGTGAAAATTTCGCTGGCCCGGCGTGGCGATCGTGCCGGAGACCGTGTCGATAATGGCCACGTTGTTCGTCGAGTCACTGACGGGCTGGAGGATGAAGGTGAAATTGCCGCTCGGCGCGGTATCGACGTAGCGACCTTCAATCGCGAGCAGATACTCGCCGGTGAACGGAACGGAGAAAACGTCGATGTCACTCGCGACCTCCACCTGCTGAACCACAATCTGATCCCTCGGCGAATAGAAGCGAATGTAGACCGAGCTGGAGAACCCGGAACGCGGGCGACCATCGTAGAAGAATCGATCTCCAGCCGTGGCGTTGAAACGATACAGCGCGGTGCCGATGCCGGGATTGACGCTGCCGTTGACGACGTTGCCCGGTGTGAACGGCGTTGCGGTGCTCGCGTCGATAAACCGGAAAGCGTACGGACCGGTTTCCTCATTCGACGGATCAATCTCCACAAGGTAATCACCCGCCGGTAGATTGAACAGGGAGGCAAATTCGTAGCTGTCGGTGTTGTCCAACGCCCGCTGACTCACAATCACTCCACTCGGACCAGACAAGCTCCAGCGGAACGTGCGGTTGGTCAGTGAATCGAAGACAACGCGAGTCGGCGCCGCCAGTGTGAAGCGATGATACTGGCGCTGACCAGGCGCAGTGACGACGCCATTTACTGTCGAACCGACGGCAAAGTTGTTCGTGGCGTCGACCACCGGTTGGAGGAGGAAGACAAACGTGCCGCTGGGATTGTTGTCAGAGTAACGACCTTCCACCGAGACGAGATGAGTGCCGGTGTATGGAACGGTGAACACATCCGCATCCGATGTGACCTGGAATTGAGACATCAGAAGTCCCTCAGGGCCGTAGAACTTGATGTACGGCACATTGGCAAACCCGATCGTCGGACGGCCATCGTAGTAGAACCGGTCGCCGGCGGTCGCTTCGAAGCGATACAGCGCCGTCGCGCGCGCGGGAGTGATCGCATTGCTCAGGACGAGTCCGGGCGTCAGCGGAGTGGCGCTCGCGCCGTCCAGCAGACGGAACGAGTAGTTGCCCGCGAGACCGAAGATGTTCAGGCGGTAATTGCCAGCCGGGAGATCGAGGGAGGAGTCCTGAAGGTCGGAACCATCCGAACTTTGGAAGCTCCGATTGCTCACCACGTCACCTTCCGGGCCGGTGAGCGACCAGCGGAAATCCGTGTTCACCAGCACATCGAAGAAGAGCCGCGTGCGCGACGCGAGGGTGAAGGTGTGGCTGTTGGTCGTCGTGGCGTTCGGCAAATTGCTGCTCACCGTCGCACCCATTACAAGCGGAGCGCCGGTGAACGTGATCGGCAGGTTGCCAACGGGAATTACATTGAACTGATACGAACCGGAGGCGATGTCGGTGATGTAACCTTCGACCAGCACGGTGTAGGTGCCGGTGGCGAGGAGTTGGTTGGTGCCGACGCTGCTCGTATTCCGGGCGAAGAGGCGATTGCCAAACGGATCGATCAACCGCCAGTAGGAATTTGGGATGGCAGTCTGTGTGATCCACGAGAAGTTGAAGCGGTCGCCGGCAGTCGCGTTGAATCGATACGCGTCCGTCTCGTTACCGGGATTGAGCGTGCCGTTGACGGCGACGCCCGGAGTAAGGACGGTGGCCGAGGCGAGGTCAAACAAGCGGAAACGGAATGTGCCGATTTCATCACCACTTCCAGACACGACGAGGTCGTAATTGCCGGAGGGCAGGCGCAGAATTGGGTCGGTGATACTTTGCGCATCGGAACTGGTGAAGGTGCGATTCGTCACAATGATTCCTCCCGGACGCGACAGTGACCAGCGCAGGCTCCCATTGTTGGTTTGTGAATCGAGGTAAAGCGTCGCGGCTGTCGGGAGCGTGAAGGTGTATTTCTGGAACTGACCGGGCACTGCGACAGTTCCCGTCACCACTGACCCCACGGTAAGCGGCTGGGTCGCGTCATTCACCGGCACCACGTTGAACGCATAAGTGCCATTGGCGGAATCGATGTAATGCCCCTCGATGAAGAGCGCGTAGGTGCCGCCGGACTCCAGGGTGAGCGGGCCGGAATCAGAGAAGGAATTGGCCAGGACGCTTTGCCCGGATGGGCCGTAGCAGCGCCAGTACATGTTCGGGAGTCCGGACGACGTAATGGCGTTGAAGTAGACGCGTGTGCCCGCCGCGACGGTGAACCGGTAGAGGTCGGTTTCATTTCCCGGCGCGAGCGTGTTGGTGATGGCAGTGCCCGGCGTGATCACGGTGGCATTGGCCACGGTGTTCAGCAGACGGAAACGGTAACCGCCCACGGCGTCACCGGAACCCGAAATCGTCACCGTGTAATCTCCGGCATCCAGATTCAGGCGCGCGTCGCCGTTGGGCCCATCGACGCTGGTGAACGCGCGGTTGTTGAAAAGCACGCCGGTCGGGCCGGTCAACGTCCAGCGCAGCGGGCTGTTGGTGAGCGAATCAAAATAAAGCTGCGTGGCGGAGCCGAGCGTGAAGGTGTGAGTCTGGGTTTGGCCCGGCAACGTGATGCTCCCGGAGATGGTGTTCCCAATCGTCATCGGCTGCGAACCGTCGTTCACTGGCACGACATTGAAGTTGTAGGTGCCGCTGCTTGCTTCACCCACCCAACCTTCCACCAGCAACAGATAGATGCCGCCCGCCGACTGAATCGCAGGACCGAAATCACCGAAGCTGTTCACCAAAACCACCGCCCCATTGGGATCAACGCAGCGCCAGTAAAGATTGGGCAGGCCAGCGGACGCGATCGAATCGAAGTAAAGCTCCGTGCCGGCGGCGAGGGTGAATCGGTAAGCCCGCGTCTGGTTGCCGGGGTTGAGCGTTCCCGAGACCGGCACGCCGGGCGTGAATGGTTCGGCACCGGCGAGGTCGAAGACGCGGAAGCGATAGCTGCCAATGTTGTCCGACGAACCACTGACTACGATCGAGTAGTTCCCCGCCGAAAGGTTCAACACAGCAAACAGTGAGTTTGCGTCCGAGCTGTTGAAGGTCCGATTGTTCACCAACGTTCCTGTCGGCCCGATCAGCGACCAGCGCAGCACGTTCGCGTTGGTGAGCGAATCGAAGTAAAGCGACGTCGCTGTGGGCAGCGAGAAGGTGTAGGTCTGCGTCTGGCCCGCGGTGGTGATGCTGCCGTCCACAACATCGCCAATGGCAAGCGCCTGGGTTCCGTCGTTCAGCGGTTGCACGTTGAAGGAGTAAGTACCGCTGCCGGGATCAGAGTGATACCCTTCCAACACCAGCGTGTAGATGCCGGTCGAGGGGAGGATCGTAGGACCAAAATCTGAAAAGCCGTTCACGAGCACCGTCCGACCCAGCGGATCGTAGCAGCGCCAATACAAGTTCGGCAGAGTGGTCGACGCGACGGAATTGAAATACACTTCCGTTCCGGCCGCGGCGAAAAAGCGATAGGCATCAGTCTCGTTGGCAGGACTCAAAGTGCTGTTGACCGGTGTGCCCAACGTGATTGGGGTCGCCGACGCGAAGTCGAACAAGCGGAAGCTGAATCCGCCGACAGCGTCACCGCTGCCCGCGACCGTCAGTGTGTAATCACCCTCCGGCAGGATCAACGGATCGCCCGAACTGGTGCCGTCCGAGGAATTGAACGCACGGTTGCTGACCCGACGTCCGGTCGGTCCATCGAGGTTCCATCGAATGGCGCTGTGGTTGGTGCGTGAATCGAAGTAGAGCGTTGAGGGCGCCCCGAGACTGAAGAGATATTGCTGCGACTGGCCGGGCACGTCGATGCTGCCCGAGGTGAGTGCGCCAACGGTCAGAGTCTGCGCGGCATCGCTGACCGGAATAACATTGAAGCGATACGGCTGGGCGGAATTGTCATCGAAGTAACCTTCGAACAACAGCGTGTAGGTGCCGGTGAGATTCAGCGTCAGCGGACCGCGATCTGTCCGTTCGCCACCGGAAGTCACCAAATTCAAATACGGATCGAGCAAACGCCACGTTCCGTTGCCAACGCCGTTCGTGGAAAATGTGTCCACGAAGATCCGGCTGCCCGCCGCGGCATCGAACCGGAACATGTCTGTCTCCTGTCCCGGCGAATGGGTGGCGTTCACCGGAACGCCAGGAGTAATCGCCGTCGCCGTTGTGAGATCCAACAAACGAAATGCGAATGGACCGGTGCTGGCAGCGGTGCGGCGAAGACGTAGACGATAGTCACCCGGCGACAGTTCCTTGGGCGGCGTGCCGCTCTGACCGTCGGTGCCGTTCAGAGCTTGATTGTTCACCAACAAACCCGGCGGCCCCTCCAACGTCCAATTGATGCTCGGACTGTTCGTCAGGGAATCGATGACCACGCGTGTGGTCGAAGCCACGCTGAACACATAGTCATTGGTGGACGCATTCGTCATCGTGCCGGACACCAGCGCGCCGATGTTCATCGGCGTTCCGGAAAACGGAACGGGCGGCGTATTTCCCTGAAGCACGACGGTGAAGGAATACGGCGCGGCGACAACGTTGCCGACGTAGCCTTCAATCATGAGCGTATGCACGCCATCCACCCTTTGGGTGATGTTGTTCACATCGCTGTACCCACTGGAAAACACTTCATTACCGAACGGATCGAGCAACCGCCACCAGATGTTGCCCGCGGGCGGCGTGGTGATTCGGTCGAACAACAAGCGGTCACCAGCAAGGGAATTGAACTGGTAGAAGTCGGTTCTCGTTCCCGGAGAAAGTCGGTTCGTCACCAATGTGCCCGGGGAAATCAACCCAGCCGTCGCAAGATCCACGAAACGGAAGGCGTAGGCGTTGGTCGTGTTTCCAGTTCCGTCCACAGTGAGCCGGTAGAATCCGGGTTCGAGCGACAACGCCGAAGCGTTGCCGGCGTCGGACGAGCCGAACTGACGGCTGTCCACGATGGTTCCCGTCGCGGATTCCAGCGACCACACGATCGAGGAGACGTTCGTCAGCGCGTCGAAATAATATCGCGCGCGATTCGCGAGGCTGAACGTATAAACGTCGCGCTCGCCCGGCACGTCGATGGATCCGCGGACGACATTCGTGGAACTCGACTGGGCCGAAGCCCCGAGCTCACCCGCCAACGCCAACAACAGACCGAGCCCGAAAACACGCAGGGAAGAAACTTTCATAAATGGAATCCTTAGCTGGTTTCAGCTCCGCTCTCGCGCAGAGCCGACACAACAACCCGTCCGCAACATGACAACAGAATAACTGGTTTTGATCAATACTTTGAGCCGGTCTGCGGGCTCTCTGCCCCAGCAATCCGTTCCCAACTGCCTGCTTTTCAACAGGCGGAAGACTTCAGCCCACTTAACTAAACGGAATTTCAGGGCCGGTTCTTACAAGGAATTTGCAGAAACCATGTTCATTTCCTGCGTTCAACCCGGCGAATCCCGTTCAGCAATCGACAAATCAGCACCCGAACGGGCCTCGTGGACACTCACACGCGCCCTCGGCCTCCCTACTCTGGCTGACATTGTGGACACCACGCCGTGGTGCGGCCTCCAATGGTTTCACGTCCCAACTCAGTGCCGTCCTTCGGACAGCGCCCGCCCTTCTCCCAGCGATGCCGGAACAACCACGACGGCGGCGGATCAGAATAATCCTTCGAGACAATTCGCAATACGCCGGCGCATACAAACCGAATCGCCTTCCACACTTCGCGCGCCTCAGCGCCGTCGAGACACCCCGCCGCACGACGCGGATGAATCTTCGCGCGCCACAGAATCTCGTCTGCCATCCAGTTGCCAATGCCAATGAAGAACTCCTGCTGAAGCAGCACGGCCTTGAGCGGCGAACGCGACCGACGTTTCAGAAATGCCATCATGCGGTCGAGCGTGAACTCATCTGACGTCAGCGCCGGTGGCAGTCTCGACCACCATTCTGGTGCGTGAGGACCGTGGTGAAACAACACGCGACCGAAGAGACGCGGATCACTGAAAACCAGCGACTGCCGCGACTGCCGCAAGACGAGATGATCGTGTTTGCCCGGAGAGAATTCCTGCGGCTCGTGTCGCAACTCGCCCGTCATCCCCAGATGCACCCCCAACCACACGTCGTGGCTGAAACGAAAGAGCATCTGTTTGCCGCGAGCTTCGGAGCCGACCAGTTTCGCGCCCGGCAACACCCGCTGAAACGTCGCGAGATCGTTTCCGCGAAAGATGCGCTTGTCCGCGTGCAACGCGACGTCGACAACCTTCTGGCCGACGCCGACATCCCAGCGGCGGCGAAAGAATTCCACTTCAGCAAGCTCAGGCATGGCGGAAGTTTACCGGGCTCGCAGGAAATGCAAGCGCGGGGGCGACACCGAATTCACTTCACGATGGGCAGCCGGAAACACGCGGCCTCCTTGTCATTCCGCACGAGAAGATACTCGCCGGCCAGCGCGGGCGGATTCCACGTTTTGCCCGTGAGCGCGGAGAATCGCGTCAACTCGCGAAGTCCGTCAGGTTGCGGATCCAGCAAAACCACTTCGCCACTCTCCGCCATCACCAGCAACAGCTCGCCGACGAGCAACACCTGTCCGTGCCCATACTTCCCGTCCTTCCATTTGAAGTCGCCCGTCGCCGCGTCGAGGCAGGCCATGATGCCGTCATCGAGTCCATAAACGTGGCCGCGGTACAATACCGGGTTCGCGAACTTCGACTTCAGCCGGTTCGTCCGCCAGACCTGTTTCGCCGTCCACTTCCCTGCTCCGTCGCGGGAAACCGAAACCCGCGCACTGCCCGTCCCGTAGCCACTTGAAATAATCCAGTCGTTCTCGGTCACGCGCACCGGCATCGCGATCTGCGGATGCCCACCGGGCCAGCGAAATTCCCACAGCACTTCGCCCGTCGTCGCGTCGTGTCCCGCCAGCGTTCCGCCGAAGAGCAACACCTGCCGCACGCCGTCGATGGTTGTCACCAGCGGCGAGCTGTAACTGGCGCCGCGTTTCCCAGCGGTCCAACGCAGAGCACCGTCCTCCAGCGCATACGCCGCAACGGAGCGATTGTTACTGCCACCGGGGTTCACCACCACCAAGCCATCAAAGACGAGCGTCGATCCGGACACTCCCCAATCCGGCAAACCACCCTCATGCTCCTTGAGAATATCCTTCATCCACGCCACACGACCCGTCGCAAGGTCCAGACAGTTCAACACTCCCGTCCCGCCGACCGACAACACCTGCCGGCCGACAATCGTCGGCGTCGCGCGTGGACCTTCGCCGGCGAGTGTCGTGAAGTATCGAACCGGATCCGCGTGCGACCACAAGGCGCGTCCTGTCGCGAGATCGTAGGCGACGACAACCTCGTCCGGGCCGCGCTGTTCCTGGGTGATGGCGATCGTTCCGGCCACGGCGAATCCCGACCAGGCGGCGCCCACCGGCTGGCGCCACAACAACGCCGGCAGCTGCGCAGTCCAGTTCGTCGCCAGCCGCGGACCGGAGAGAATTCCGTTTCGACTCGGCCCAAGGAACTGCGGGAAATCCGCGACGCCTGGCAACACGTTCGTCGCGAGATTAGTCGCCGCGGCGCTCGGCACGGCCAGTTCCCGGTTCGCCCAGCGGAACTCGAGAATGGGAACCAGATTTCCATCCACACCGTGGATTCGAAACAGCGCTGCCATCAATCCGACCAAACCAACAGAAACACCCAGCGCAGCCCAACGAGTTCGCCAGCGCAGACGTGAGAGCCCGAACAGCCAAATCAGCAGTCCACCGAGCGTGAACAAAACCACTCGCGCAACATTGAGATGGAAATGTTGCTGCGACTTGTGGGGAACAAACCACAGCACGAAATAGGATATAATGCCCGCCGACAGCACCATGAGCAGCAACCACCACCGTGGGCCGCGAGGTTTCCGCGAAGTGTCGTCACCGGCTTGCTCGCTCATCGCTTCGCCTTGTGTTGATGCTGCGGAAAGTCTCGCGCGTAGCGTTTGAGTAACGCCGGGACATCGTTTCGCACCAGATAGATCTTCCCACGAATTTCCTTCCGCTCACCCGGCGCCAGCCCGCCCAGTCGAAAGTCCGAGTGCAAGCAGCGCGCGACGCCTTGAAACAGTTCCTGATACGGCTCCCACGCCGTCGCGAAGATCCATTTTTCATTCGCGCTGAACGCACCAATCAAACCGTTGCTCGGGACCAGCGGACTCAGTGGACGCGGGTTCACATCCGTGCGCGGCACGTGCGCCGGACACCACGTCTGGCCGGGCACATAACGAGCCTTCGTGGCCCAGTCAGGCGTCGGCATGCGCGTCAGTTTGCCGTCGAGGAAGATGAAGCAACGAGGCAGATAATCCTCGGCATTCCCTGCCGTCTTCTCATCAAAACCCATGAACGCGCTGAGCCGGACACACGGCTGCGCCCAGTGAGCTTCGCTGCGTTGCGAGCCGGGATTGTGAGCGACCAACCGGAAATCCACCGCATCTTCCCCCGCGGAAATGGTGTGCTCCACAATCACACCGTCCTGCAACGTGTCCTTGAGGCGCAGCACGGTCGAACTCGCGTTCATCGAAACGAACTCGTTCCGATGCGGAATCACCGTGTGCTTCACCCAGTCCGCATCCGTCGAGCCCGCCCGGCAATAAGCCTCGAGATAGTTGATGCGAATCTCGCCGG
>Ga0154020_10010861_pt1 | contig 10395 bp, 20 predicted proteins | sample Klosneuvirus_201_FD_109709 | JGI IMG/M metagenome (GOLD analysis project Ga0154020, IMG submission 109709) | Active sludge microbial communities from wastewater, Klosterneuburg, Austria - Klosneuvirus_20160825_MG | ecosystem: Engineered > WWTP > Aerobic digester > Activated sludge | place... | reverse complement strand
TTCTGATTTAGGAGAGTGTTTTTATGGCTTTAATGCCAAAAAGAGTTAAGTTCAGAAAAGCGCACAGAGGCAGAAGAGCCGGTAAGGCTACGCGCGGATTCACTGTATCGTTCGGAAATTTCGGATTGAAAGCTTTGGAACCTGCATGGATAACCCAGAGACAGATCGAAGCAGCGAGGGTTGCTATTACAAGAGAGATGAAAAGGGACGGAAAAGTATGGATAAGAATTTTCCCGGATAAGCCGTTCACCAAGAAGCCTTTGGAAACACGAATGGGTAAGGGTAAAGGAGCTCCTGAGTATTGGGTAGCTGTTGTTAAACCCGGAACTATAATGTTTGAAGTTGGCGGTGTAACGAAAAAAATAGCTGAAGAAGCTATCAGGCTTGCTTCTCATAAGCTTCCTATCAAAACAAAGTTTGTTATGAGGCACGATTACCAGGAGTGATCTCCGGCAGTAAGCGGCTGAACCATTAAAAAGGCAATAACTACATTATTTAGAATGAAATACTACGAAATAAAAACATTATCTACTGAAGATTTAAGGAATAGGCTGAAGGAAGAAAGCGAAGGACTCGAAAACCTGCGTTTTCAGAAATCGATCGGACAGCTTGAGAACTTCAAAGGAATTGAGAATACCAGGAAGCTAATTGCCAGGATTCAGACCATCCTTAAAGAAAGAGATTTATCAGATAAAAAGGATAACTAATTTAACTAATGAGCGAAAATTTAGAACAAGTTAATAATTCACCGGATACTTCTGCTATTGATGTTGCAGCAGCATCTTCTAATGACGCAGCTGCAAGCGGTTCGGCCGTGAAAAGAGGCAGAAGGAAGACCCGTATTGGCAAGGTTGTAAGCAATAAGATGGATAAAAGCATCATTGTTGCTATCGAGAGAAGGATCATTCATCCTATCTACAAGAAATACTTCAAAAAGACAACCAAGTTCATGGCACATGATCAGAATAACGTTGCCAATATTGGTGATATTGTGAAGATCATGGAAACCAGGCCGCTTAGCGCCAGGAAAAGATGGAGACTTGTGGAAGTAATTGAAAAAGTAAAATAATTTATATCTAGGATTATAAAATGGTTCAGGAAGAAACAAATCTAGTTGTTGCTGATAATTCCGGCGCGAAAAGGGTAAGATGTATCAGGGTTCTTGGCGGTACCGATAGAAGGTATGCCGGCGTTGGCGATCTTATCGTAGTTTCCGTTAAGTCTGCTATACCGGGCGGAAATGTTAAAAAAGGCGAAGTTTCAAGAGCGGTGATAGTAAGAACCAAAAAAGAAACAAGAAGAAAAGACGGTTCCTACATAAGATTCGATGAAAATGCAGCAGTTCTTATTAACGCTGAAAATGAGCCGCGCGGTACCCGTATTTTCGGACCCGTAGCAAGAGAGCTCAGGGAAAAGCAATTCATGAAAATTATTTCATTAGCACCGGAGGTTTTATAAATTGTCAAGACTAAGAAAAAACGATAAAGTAAAAGTAATATCCGGCAATAATAAAGGTAAAGAAGGAAAGATCCTCAAGATCTATCCGGCTAAAGACCGCATTATTGTTGAAGGCGTGAATATTATAAAGCGTCATACAAGGCCCAACCAGAAAAATCCGCAGGGCGGGATAACACAGAAAGAAGCTCCTATTCATGTTTCTAATGTTATGCTTATTGATCCCAAAGCCGGTGAGCCTACAAGACTTGGTGTAAAAGTGATTGAAGAAGAAGGCGGCAAGAAAAAAAGAATGAGATACGGTGTTAAAAGCGGCGAAATAATTGTAAGTTAAAGTTTAAATTTATTTTTTAAATGGCTAACGAGAAAAAAGAAAAGAAAACAGTAAAAACTGATAAGCAGGAAGAAACCAAAGGGAAAAAACCCGCAAAGAAATCCGAAGAAAAGGCTGCCTTTGTTGAAGAAAAGATCCCCGTAAGGTTATTTGATGTTTACAGGAGCGAAATTATAAAAGGTTTATCTGATAAGTTCGGCTATAAGAACCCGTTACAGGTTCCAAAGCTCGAAAAAATATCTATAAATGTCGGTGTAGGCGCTGCAACACAGGATCCCAAACTGGTTGATGTTATAGTCAAAGAGCTTGAGAATATTGCGGGCCAGAAACCGGTTATCACGATCGCGAAAAAATCAGTTTCAAATTTTAAGCTCAGGGAAGGCATGAAGATCGGCTGTAAAGTAACTCTTCGTAAAGCCAGGATGTACGAGTTCCTTGATAAGCTGATCAACATTGCGATTCCGCGTATCAGGGATTTCAGGGGAGTGCCCGATAAAGCTTTTGACGGCAATGGCAACTATACTCTTGGATTAAAAGAGCATGTAATTTTCCCTGAAATTAACATTGATAACGTAGCCAAACATTTTGGCATGGATATCACATTTGTAACAAGCGCCAAATCGGATGAAGAAGCAAAAGAGCTGTTAAGGTCATTCGGTATGCCGTTCGTTAAAAGAGAAGTTTCACTAAACTAAAATAAAGTTTTAACTAATCATAGGAGTTAATATTGGCAAAGACATCTCAGGTAGCCAGGAACAATAAAAGGATCAAATTAGTAGAAAAGTTCGCTGAGAAGAGAAAAGAGCTTAAAGCTAAGGGCGATTACGATGCTCTTACAGAGCTTCCGCGTAACAGCAATCCGGTCAGGCTTCATAACAGGTGCGCTATCACCGGCAGGGCAAGAGGATTTTACAGGAAGTTCGGGATATCAAGGCTGACATTCAGAAAAATGGCGCTTGAAGGAAAGATCCCCGGAGTTAAGAAAGCAAGTTGGTAATTAAAACTAAAGTAAACTAAAGTATATAATGTACACCGATCCAATATCAGATTATTTAACCAGAATACGTAACGCACAGAAAGCCAAGAAAAAATCTGTTGAAATTCCCGCTTCCAAGGTGAAGCTGAAGATCACTGAGATCCTTAACAGGAATGGCTTTGTTGGTGATTTCAATGTTGTTGAAACCGAAAATAAACAGGGCAGCCTGGTTATTAAGCTAAAATATTCCAATGGCGATGGCGTGATCCTCGGACTCGAAAGAGCCAGCCGGCCCGGCATCAGGAAATATGTTGAAAGCACTGCTATACCAAAAGTCCTCAACGGACTCGGTATCGCGATCGTTTCCACTTCAAAGGGATTAATGACAGACAAAGAAGCTAGAAAACTCGGTGTTGGCGGTGAAGTTGTATGCAACATTTGGTAATTCATAAAGTTTAAGTATATACATCAGAATAAATGTCCAGAATAGGTAAAAAACCGGTTAAAATATTAAAAGGCGTCAAAGTTGAAAAATCAGGCGATAACATTACTGTGAACGGCCCTAAGGGTTCGCTCAGTATGTATGTTAACCCTATCATAAAATCAGAGATCAAAGATGATGAGATCCAGTTCTCACGAGGCTCTGACATTAAAAGGGAAAAGGCATTGCATGGTTTGTATGCAATTCTTGCCAAAAATATGATCAACGGCGTATCTGAAGGTTTCAGCCGCAAGCTTGAGCTTGTTGGTATCGGATACAGGGCTGAAATAAAACAGGGCTTTCTTTACCTCAACCTTGGATTCTCCCATCCTATCTTATTCATTCCGCCGGATGGTATCAAAGTAGAAGCTGTGAACGATACTACTATTTTGATCTCAGGCATTGATAAACAGCTCATCGGGCTGGTGGCAGCAAAGATCAGGTCATTCAAGAAGCCTGAGCCTTATAAAGGCAAAGGTATTAAGTACGAAGGTGAGTTCATCAGGCGTAAAGCTGGTAAGGCTGCTGCAAAATAGTATCACGGTAATTTTTAAAGCAAAGAAATAAAAATAAATTTTTAGATATAATGCCAAGCAAGACTAAGTTACTTCCTCGTCAGAAAATAAAGTACAGGATCAGAAAGAGAATAATTGGTACACCTGAGGTGCCCAGACTGGCCATTTTCAGAAGCCTGAGCAATGTTTATGCACAGTTGATAGATGATATCAACGGCAAAACAATTTGTTCTGTCTCTTCAGTGGCAAAGGATGTAAAAACTGAATTAGCCCCAAAAACTTCCAAGACGGATAAGAGCAAGATCATTGGCAAAAAAATTGCCGAAAAAGCTGTTGGACTTAACATCAAAAAAGTTGTCTTCGATAGGAACGGCTACCTGTATCACGGTAGGGTTAAAGCTATTGCTGATGCAGCTCGTGAAGCTGGGCTCGAATTCTAGCCAATTTCCGGATTAGCGGCCCTAACTCTATGTAATTTAATTTACTTTTAAATTCTCGGGTCGTCTAATGGCAGGACAGCGGCCTTTGGAGCCGTTAGTGGAGGTTCGAATCCTCCCCTGAGAACTCAAATCATTAAAAAAGTAGCATATTGTGGATTTTTATATTTTTTTTATATATATTTGTAATTAGAATCGTTTAGAAATTAACATTTAATGGCGAAAAAAGTAAAAGCAGGCGAATTACAGTTAAAAGATAAGCTGGTCTACATTGGTAGGGTAGCAAAGGTTGTTAAAGGCGGAAGAAGATTCAGCTTTACATCAGTTATCGTAGCCGGAGACGGCAACGGGCACGTTGGCATTGGCCTTGGTAAAGCAAATGAAGTTTCTTCAGCTATTGCTAAAGGTTCTGAAGATGCCAGGAAAAATCTGGTTTATGTACCGCTTAGGAAAGGCACACTTCCTCATGAAGTTATCGGTAAATATGGAGCAGGTAAGGTGCTGTTAAAGCCCGCTACCCCCGGAACCGGACTTATTGCAGGTGGTGGAGTTAGAGCTGTTCTCGAAGCTGCAGGCATACAGGATGTGCTTACCAAGTCATTAGGCTCCTCAAATCCGCACAACATGGTTAAAGCAACCATGAATGCGCTCAGGAACTTATATGACGCAAAAACACTCGCTTCCAGAAGAGGCACTGATATTCAAACAATTTTCATGAATTAATTACCCGGGAATAAGCATTTAAAATGGCAAAGATCAAGGTAACTCAGATAGGAAGCACAATAGACAGGCCGAAGAACCAGAAGCGTGTAATTGAAGCATTAGGACTTGGCAAGATCAGTAAATCAAGAGAATTTAACGATACCCCGCAGATCAGGGGAATGATAAATAAAGTTAAGCATTTAGTTAAAGTAACTGAATAAAGATTTACACCTGAAACCGAAATAATAGCGAAAGACGTCATCGTGATTTGATTAGGGATTAGGTGATTTAAACAACAATATAAACATTATAGGAGGAAAAGTAATGTTAAAACATTTTCTAGCAGTTATGTTACTGTTTGTTATGGGTGTGAGTACTTATTCACAGTCCATCCCAAGCGGAACTGGTAGATACGCAGCTTTAGGTAGTTCACCGTTCATATTGGATGCTCATGTTGATATGTTGAACAACCCGGCTTGGAACAACTATTACAGAAACTACGCTTTTGCTGATCTTACACCGGAAACCGGTGCTGGCTTCGACGGCCATGCTGGTGTTACATTTGGTGTTGGAAAGAAATGGAACCTCGGTTTCATCGTTAACAGAAGAAGCGATGCATGGGAAAACTTCAGGGATACAACAAATACCCTGTTACCAGGCAACGTTCAGTCACCGATAGTTCCTTTCATGGGCTTAATCGGAACTTCTGTAAACAAGAATTTCCATATCGGTCTTGCTCCATATGTTGCTATGTGGAACAGCAAAACAACTTCATCAGATACAACAATTGGAAACAATGATGCAAGTTCAAGGTCAATGGGTGCTAACTTAGGTTTCATCTATATGATCAAAAAAGGATGGATCGAAGGTAACTTCACATTCAGAATGAACAAATACAAAAACGAAAACACTGTTGGCAGCACAACAACAACTCAGGAAAACGACGGCGGAATTCAGTTCGGCGCTAACTTCAGAGGATGGATCTATCCTTCAAAAGGCAGCAAAGTTGCTGTAGTTCCTGTTTTAGGTTTCAACACATCAAGCTTCCAGCCGAAGAGCACTTCAGGTTCAACCACAGTTACAGGTTTGAACTATAGCTGGATGAACATCAGCGGCGGTGTAGGCTTAAACTGGCCTATAATGGATGATATCCAGATCGCTGGCGGTGTTACAGCTGCTTACAATACAGCTAAAGCTGATTCAGGCAATATCGAAATAAAGAGCACAGATTTCATCGCTCCTAACTTCCATATGGCTGTTGAAACAAGGATCGCTGACTGGTTGACAGGCAGACTTGGTTTCTCAAAGGGTATCAACTCAGAGAGCAACAAAGTTACTGCTGGTACAACAACCGGCGAGCAGACCGGCTTATCAGTTGTTAATGCTTCATCTATCAGCCTTGGTGCTGGCTTCCATTTCGGAAGGTTAAGCCTTGATGCAACTATCTCCGAGAGATGGTTCAAACATGGTGTTAACTTCTTAAGCGGCGGTGACCAGGAAGATATGTTCGGTGTTATCTCAGCATCATATAACTTCGCTAAGTAATTTAACTTTTAATATTAATTTAGGCCCCTCGTAGAAATACGAGGGGTCTTTATTGTAAGACTTTTGGAAAAGATAATGGACGTTTTAAGCAACTTAAAATACGCAGAAGGTTCAAAGAAAAAGAGAAAAAGGATCGGCAGAGGTGTTGGCTCCGGTCACGGAAAAACTTCAACCAGGGGTATGAATGGCCAGGGATCACGCTCAGGCAGTGGTGTTAGAGCATGGTTTGAAGGCGGACAGATGCCTATCCAGAGGAGACTTCCAAAATTCGGGTTCACAAACCCGGGCAGAATAGAATTTCAAGTTTTAAATCTTGGCAAGCTGCAGGGCTTTTTCGATAAAGGAAAGCTCACAGACCAGAATTTAAACCCTGAAAGTCTCTATAAGCTTGGAATTATTTCCAATGGTAAGCTTCCGCTTAAGATATTAGGTGAAGGTGACTTCAAACAGAAACTTGAAATAAGCGCTCACAAGTTTAGTAAAACTGCGCTCGATAAAATTGAGAAAAGCGGGGGCAAGGCAATCGTTCTATGAGCAGTTTTGTAGAAAGCTTCAGAAATATATTCAAGATTCAGGAATTAAGGCAAAGGATAATATTCACAATATTACTCCTTATTGTTGTTAGAATAGGTGCTCATATTACGCTTCCGGGTATTGATACAGGTTTACTTGCTGAAGCTACTAAGAACCAGTCTGATAACACTCTCTTCGGACTTTATGACCTGTTTGTAGGCGGCGCATTTAAGAATGCTGCCATATTCGCACTCGGCATTATGCCGTATATCAGTGCATCCATTATCATCCAGTTGTTAGGCGCTGTTGTGCCTTATTTTCAGAAGCTCCAGAAAGAAGGAGAAGCCGGCAGAAAGAAGATCAACCAGCTTACCAGGTACGGAACTGTTCCCGTTGCGCTTATGCAGGCATGGGGCGTCAGCGTTCAGCTGAAAAGCAGGAATGTTGCCGGAGTAAGTATTGTATCTCCTGATGTCTCTCCGGTACTGTTTACAATATCCTGTATAGTGCTTATGACTGCAGGAACCATATTCATGATGTGGCTTGGTGAACAGATTACAGAGCGTGGAATCGGAAACGGTATTTCATTAATAATTTTTGTTGGTATCATCGATAGGCTTCCATATGCTTTCTTAGATGAATACCAGGTTGTTGCTTCAGGTGCAAGAAGTATCATTGTAGAATTGATAATTATTGCAGGGCTTGTATTGATAATTGCCGGTGTAGTTATGGTTACTCAAGCTATGCGGCGAATACCGGTGCAATATGCCAAAAGAGTTGTAGGCCGCAAAATATACGGGGGAGTTACCCAGTATATCCCGCTAAGGGTTAACCAGGCAGGTGTTATGCCGATCATTTTTGCTCAGTCAATTATGTTCGTGCCTAATACTGTTTTGACCTTCTTTCCCGATAGCCAGTTTATGCAAAGTATCTCAAAATACTTCGATCAAACAAGCATGGTATATGCATTCATGTACGGCTCGCTGATCGTGTTCTTTACATATTTTTATACTGCCATTGCATTCAATCCGAAAGATGTTTCGGATAATATGAAGAAGCAGGGCGGATTTGTTCCGGGCGTAAGGCCGGGCAAAGCTACAAGTGATTTTATTGATAATATTTTAACTAAGATAACTCTGCCGGGTTCAATATTCCTTGCGATCATAGCTATTATGCCCGCATTTATTGCACAGGCCGGTGTTACACAGGGTCTTGCGCAATTCTTCGGCGGAACAAGTTTGCTTATCGTAGTTGGTGTTGCTTTGGATACCCTTCAGCAGATCGAGTCTCATTTGGTTATGAGGCATTACGATGGATTCATGAAGAGCGGCAAGATCAAAGGCAGAAGAGGTTAGAAATTCCCCGTGGTTAAGTCCGCTTTTGAAATAGAAGCCATCAGGGAAAGTTGTTCAATAGTAGGAGGCGTTCTTTCTTATATAAGTAAATTTCTGAATCCCGGTATTACTACCCTCGAAATTGATGAGCTTGTTGAAGATTACATCAGGTCAAGGGGAGGAGTACCAGCTTTCAAAGGCTATAAAGTTCACAAGAATATCTTTCCCGCCAGCGCCTGTATCTCGATAAATGAACAGGTAGTACATGGGATACCCGGATCGCGAAAGCTGATCGAAGGTGATATTGTGAGCATTGATGTTGGTGTGAAGAAAAATGATTATTATGGCGATGGAGCAAAAACTTTTGCAATAGGAGATGTTGGTCCTGCTAAGAAAAAGCTGCTTAAAATAGCAGAAGAAAGCCTTTACCTTGGGCTTGAAAACGCAAGGGATGGAAATTTTATCAATGATGTATCGCTGGCTATTCAGCAGCACGTAGAGTCAGCTGGTTTTTCTGTTGTACGCGATCTCGTCGGACACGGGATCGGAAAAGAGCTTCACGAAGAGCCGCCAATTCCCAATTATTATCATAACGGTTACAAAGCTAAGTTCAAAGCGGGTATGACCGTTGCCATAGAACCAATGGTCAACTACGGCACCTACAAGGTTAAGGTCTTAAAAGATAAATGGACATATGTAACTGCAGACGGTGAACCCAGTGCTCATTATGAGCATTCAGTTTTGATTACAAAGGGTAAACCCGAAATTTTAACATCAGAGAGCAAGTAATATTTAATGGCAAAACAAGGCACAATCAAAGTTGACGGAATTATCACAGATACTTTGCCTAATGCAGCCTTCAAAGTAAAGCTTGAAAACGGGCACGAGATAATAGCCCACATTTCAGGCAAGATGAGAATGAATTTCATTAAGATCCTCGAAGGAGACAAGGTATCAGTTGAGCTTTCTCCATATGATCTCACAAGGGGCAGGATCACTTACAGGTATAAGTAACTTAATTCCGTTTCACAGAAAAAAACAGTATCAGCAATAAAAGCATAAGAGGTAACTAAAATGAAAGTAAGAAGCTCGGTAAAGAAGATGTGTGAGCACTGCAAGATCATTAAGAGAAAAAACGTGATTCGCGTAATTTGCAAGAATCCAAAGCACAAACAAAGACAGGGATAACAATAAATTTTCCAGGAGTAATTTCAATTGGCAAGAATAGCAGGAATTGATCTTCCAAAAAACAAAAGAGTAGTAATAGGTTTAACTTCTATCTTCGGGATCGGGAGAACAACATCCGAAAAGATCCTCGAAAGAACAGGTATCAGCCATGATAAAAAAGTAGCTGATCTTACCGATGACGAGGTTAACCAGATCCGTAATATTATAACTTCAGAGATCAAAGTTGAAGGTGCTCTAAAATCTGAGGTCCAGGCTAATATTAAGAGGCTTATGGATATCGGGTCTAACAGGGGCAAAAGGCATAGGAGAGGCTTACCTGTTCGCGGACAGAGAACCAAAACCAATGCAAGGACCAGAAAAGGCAAGAGGAAAACTGTTGCAGGTAAAAAGAAGGCAGCAGCTAAGAAGTAATATTTCATCGAGTTAATAATAAAAGTTAAAAAATGACACAGCAGGTAAAAAAGACAAAAAAGAAGACTATAGTTGAGTCAACCGGTGTTGCACATGTTAAGGCAACATTTAATAATGTGATTGTAACTCTAACAGATGTACAGGGAAATACAATTTCATGGGCTTCATCAGGAAAAATGGGTTTTAAAGGCTCAAAGAAAAATACCCCGTTTGCCGCCCAGGTTGCTGCAGAAAGCGCAGTTAAAACTGCAATGGATGCCGGTTTAAGAAAAGTTGATGTTTTTATTAAAGGTCCGGGCTCCGGACGTGAAGCTGCTGTAAGGTCATTACAGACTTCAGGCCTCGAAATACTCAGTATTAAGGATATTACTCCGATCCCTCATAATGGGTGCAGGCCTCCAAAAAGAAGAAGAGTATAAAGAAAATAAATTATATATATCTATAAATGGCAAGATACACAGGACCAAGCTGCAAACTTTGCAGAAGAGAAAAAACTAAATTATT
>Ga0154020_10010860_pt1 | contig 10395 bp, 16 predicted proteins | sample Klosneuvirus_201_FD_109709 | JGI IMG/M metagenome (GOLD analysis project Ga0154020, IMG submission 109709) | Active sludge microbial communities from wastewater, Klosterneuburg, Austria - Klosneuvirus_20160825_MG | ecosystem: Engineered > WWTP > Aerobic digester > Activated sludge | place... | reverse complement strand
TTCTTCTTTTTCTTCTGCTCCTTATCTTTGAGGTTGAGCTGGCTGGCGATCTCTTTGGCCATGGAATAGGGCTTGCTCATCTTGGAGGGCGGAGGACGAGATTCCGGTGGGAAATTCCAGATGGGTCCCGTTCAAAGGGAGAGCGGCAACGATGGGAACTGGTATAGTAGATAATTTGATGATATTTCGATATAAAGCAATAATGGAGTCAGGATCGGCAACCTTCAAGAGAAATTCGGATGTAAATGGTCGAACGAACTTAGCTGTCAGTCGGTTGCGTGATCTCCACGACGTGCACTGTACTGTAATAAAGTTGCCTAGGAGATTGACGGCTACTGCAGGATGTGTATATCACTCGATATAAATAAGTGTTTTTTATTTCCGTATTCTGAGAATTTTTTGACCGACGTGTGACATACAACGTGCAGTTCGTGGATTCCGCTCCGTTCATGAACAGCAGTGCGTGGACCATGCACCGAGCGGCTCTGAACTCTTTTTGAGTTCACTCTTTTCCTGCTTCCCTCACAGAAGAATATAAGATGAGCAGTATCAAGAAGATTGGCGTGATGACATGTGGTGGAGACTGTCCTGGTGCGCGCTTTTGCAGGAGTGATCCAACAACGGCCTCGACCCTCTCGCCCTCCTTTCGCCCTTCGCCCTTCTTGACTTCAGCAGGTTTTCTATTGTAGTATAATATTGCTATTAATGTAATTATTTATTTGCTAGGATTGAACCCGGTGGTCCGCGCTGTGACGATCACGGCCATTCAAAAATACGGTGCAACCCCTCGTTGTTGGATTCCTCTTCCTTGGATTCCTCTCTCCGCCCCGTATATCTCCAAGTGGCTTTATTTTGCTCATCGTGTTGTTTATTATCTAGGATGGAAGGTCCTTGGTATCGAGGACAGCATGCAGGGCCTCATTGACCTCAACTACAGGAGCCCCAATGGTCCGCCGTTATTTGCTTCTTCTTTCAACTTCGTCATAGTTGCCTCCATCCTCTTTTCTTCATCTTCTGAGAGGATCTTATATATTGTCATTATACCATAGGTAACGTAGAGTTGACGGTGGAGATGGTCGATGAGATAATTTCGAGGGGTGGCACGATCCTCGGCTGTGACAATCACTCGCACCCTTTCCGCGTATCGAGTTGTTTTGTCCTGTGATTTTGACGATTTAATAATAATATTTTCCATTTTCCAATAGTTTGCAGAGTGGGATGAGAGCCTGGGCAAGAAGGTTGAGAAGGACGTGAGTGACCAAGTGTTGGCCAACTTCAAGACTCTCGGTCTTGATGCGCTCGTTGTCATTGGTGGCGACGGCTCCATGGACATCGCCAATCGCTTGTCCCTCGTGCGCCTCCTGATATTCTGATCGAATACCCTGAGTTTCAAAATTCTTTATTATTAATATTATTATTATTATTTGGAACATTGATCTGGAAAGCCTTGATTGAAGTCTGGGTCATGTCTTATCTATAGAAGGGCAAGTTCCCCGTGGTCGGTGTACCCAAGACGATCGACAATGATCTTGGAGCCACCGATTACACCTTTGGCTTCGATACGGCCATCAACACGATCTCAGAGGCGCTCGACAAGATCCGCGACACGGCACGCTCGCACGACCGCTGCCTCATCGTCGAGGTACTACTTGCCATGATGTTTGATGTAACTTTGATGATTTTCTCTTTTTTAGGTGATGGGTCGCGACGCTGGTTGGCTTGCCATGTTCGGTGGCTTGGCTGGCGGTGCTCACGTCGTTCTCATCCCTGAAGTACTCCTCTATAAAGCTGTTCCTCTTCGTGACGATTCTTGATCTCAATCGCTCTCCCGCGCCATCAGATCCCTTACAATGTTGATGCTGTGCTCGGCAAGATCCACGAGCGCGAGAAGAATGGTCAGCCCTTCACTCTCATTGTCGTTGCCGAAGGCTCCAAGCCCGTTGGCGGCTCTGAGAGCTACGCTGGCGAGCGCAAGGCGGGCGAGATGATTCGGTAACTATCCAGGTTGGATTCAAGATCTTGCTTGCACGTTATTTAATGATGAACGGTGTATTTAGATATTCGGGCGCAGGTCAACAGCTCGAGGCGCTCCTCAAGGCGCACAAGTTTCGCGGCGCCGACGACGTCCGCGTCTCTGTGCTCGGCTACATTCAACGCGGTGGTTCCCCTTCCGCCTTTGATCGGTACTTCACTCCCTCATTTGTTTTCTTTGCTTTCTCTCTTTTTATTATTTCTTCTCCTCTTCCTAGTGTGCTTGGCACTCGTCTCGGTGAGTTCGCGGTGCACATGATTGCTAAGGGCCAGTTCGCCCACATGGCCGCGCTTCGCACTCCAGACATTGTCGCCGTGTCTTTTGCTGATGCCACCAAGGAGCAGAAGCGCCTTAGCCCCACGAGCCAGCTTGTAGAGACCGCGCGCTGCATGGGCGTCTGCGTGGGCGATACCAACTACACCAAGTAAGAGAGGGGAAGGACACCCGCAGGTCTCCTCCGTGTATTTTCAAGGAAAAGAAGTTGAATGTTTTCTCCTATCGATCGAACTCAAAGGGGTCTTCTCCATTTCCACGGCAAATGGGGTGAACGAACAGGTGGTCCTCTCAGAAAAACCAATCGGCTGTTTCACAGAACTTCTTTAGTCTTGAAGTCAGGTCAACGATAGGCGATCTATATTGTTGGAAAGATAACAATGAACGCAATAATATAAATTTGAAGGTTCTAGTAATATAAAGAGAAAGAGCTCTTAATCGACACGGAAACTGAAGGGGTGGCCTTCTACGAAGGCGGTCCAAAGCCCCTTCACCACCGAACGCTTCCCCTCGGCATCGACTCGACTGAAGGAGTGCGCCGAGGCCCCAAAGACGACCTCAGTCCATTGACCTGGCGCAAGCTTCTTTACGCGCGAGAAGTCTGCGACTGTCTTGATGGGATTGCCTAAGTAGAAAAAAATGAAGTATTTGTGTGGATGAAGAGTGATATATGTGCGGTCTGGTTACCGTTCTTGCCAGCATCGGGGCCAGAAAGAAAGCAAATGACCACTACGTCGCTGGTGACATTGCCTAAGCAGATCCATCAGATGATGAGTTTCTATCAAAAACCGTTTTGTGGAAAATGGATCGCACCTGTGTTGGTGACATTGACAGAGACCGACAAGACCTTGGGCATCGAGAGCAACGACAGTCCATGCTCGTCCAAGTGGCTCTGAATCTACAATGGTCTCAGCATCAATACTCAATCTCTATTTCTCTTGTAAAAGTTGAAAAGGGGACCTCCAAGGCACTGATGGAGCGTCGATTGGTGCCGCTCCAGTCATAGGTGAATGTAGTGTAGCTCAGACCAGCGCCAAACTCAAACACTGGTGTGCCAGTAAAGTAGCGATAGCCTCGACCAGGCATAGCTATAGGTTTGAGATCGTTAGAAATCAAACAAACCACAATTATCAAAATCAAATCATATCAATTACTAGAATTGGGGCGCATGTTCATGTCCTCCATCCATACTTGGCTGATGTAGTCCGCTTGGTACCACGTCGAGGTGAGGCGACCTGCGGGAGACACTTTGCCGAAAATGACATCCGCCACTCCACTACCTGCGGCTTGGCCTCCATACCCTAAAATTCAACATTCACAATACCTTAGATTGAATTTTGTGAGATCATGGGATTACCAGCATAAAGGATTGCTCCAACTTTAGGATTCGCCACGGCGGCTGAGATGTCGACAGGACCACCGTTCACCATGACGAGAACGATCGGCGTCGGGGAACACTCCGCCATGGCTTCGATGAAGTCATTTTGATTTCCGGGGAGAACTAGATAATCGCGATCGTTGCCTTCTTGTTCGACGGTCGTATCGAGGCCCATAACGAGAATGGTGTTCGAGGCCACCTTGGCCATCAGGCACGCAGTCTTGAAGCCGTCGGTGACAGTCGAGTTGATATCGCAACCCTTGAAGCATTTCGTCTCGGACTTGTATGCCTTCACTCCCTCACACATAGAAACGATATGCTCAGGAGAGCCAAAGTAGTTTCCGAGAAGGGCATCAGTGGCCAAGCAATTGGGACCAAGGACAGCCATATTCTTACTCGGGGCAATCGGGAGGAGGCCGTTGTCATTCTTGAGAAGCACCACTGACTCACGAACTGCTCGGAGAGCCAGGGCTTTATGCTCGTCGGAGTTGATCACATCGGGAGAGTATTGCATGTACTTCTGTGAGTCGACGGGGTCAAAGAGGCCGAGACGGAGCTTCACCAGAAACTGATTGATCAGAGCTTGGTCTACCGTGTCCATAGTCACGAGCTTTTCTGCAACATATATCTCAGCAAATTCAAGATGTGAACAGTATCGTTTTTGTGAGATACCGTTGACAGCCTCCAAGGTGTAGTTGTTGAGTAAATCGCCGCAATCGACATCGAGGCCAGCGTTGAGAACCAAAGCACTCGCGTTGGAAGCGGAGTTGGTGTAATTGTGAGTCGCCATCACAGCCGTCACCGCAAAGCAATCGCCAGTCACATAACTATCAAATATATGCAAATTAACATGGCACTATTTATGCCCACATTTACCATTCCGTTACCCATTGAAGTTCCAGGCGCTACGGATCATGTCGGTGAGAAACCACTCGGAAGCGCATGCAGGAACTCCGTTGACGGAGTTGATGGAGCACATCACTCCCGAGGCACCGCCACCATTTGGAGACAAGCAAGCTTCAAACGCAGGGAAGTACCTATGTTGAACCTTAGAGACATCTTAATAGGAAGAGAACACAATCAAGAAATCGTTGTGCGTATCGAAGAAGTCGCGTTTATCAACCACGGCATTGAACCACCACCGCTCCATTCCCTCCCACTTCTCGAGCGAATATGCAGCAAAGTGCTAAATAGAAATATAAAACTTAGAAGGCTTCTAATATAGACATACTGTGGGTTATCACCACTTGGTTATCACCCAATGCCGTCAAGTTCATGGGGTGTTCATGGGGAGGACCATACCTTGCAACCCGCAGAGGCTTGGAGGTACGTCGTGTCGTTGCCTTGAAAGCCGCGAACAAAGTTGATGCCATACTGACCGGAAAGGTAAGGGTCCTCTCCTGGAGTCTCTTGGCCTCGGCCCCTGTATAAGTTCAGACAAGGTGGGAGAAAGCTTTTTAATCGACATCCGATGAACATGAAATGGCAATTGAGGAAAGAGTACCATCGAGGATCCCTATAGATGTTCACGTTTGGCGCCCAGAAGTGAAGATTCGAGGTGCCATTGCTAAGAAAACATCGAATAGATCAAGTTATGACATATTGAGTGAGAACAACAAGAAGAGAAAGGAGATGAGGAGGAGAGTCAGTGTTGCGTCAGAGTTGAGAGAGGGGAGGGGAGGAGAAGAGAGGGAAAGAGCTGAAAAGAGAAGCTTCGGACTTATACATGGCACGTCCTTCCATGCCAACCGCACTGCCAATTTGATAAAAGAGCTCGCGGTCCCACGAAGAAGCAGTGAGGAGGACTTGAGGGAAACTGAAAACAAACCGTCATTGACCTTATGAAAACTCAGGTAACCAACAAAGTCAAATTTACGCGGTGGCATAAGGTGTGTAGGCAGTGAACTGCGCCGTCGGAGAATCGGCAACACCGTGAAGAGCTTCCGACCTATCGTCAGATCTATTCATGGATACGGACTGGCAAAGGTACAAGTGGAATTGCGGTCACCAGTATTCGTAGCGCAACATGCCGAGCTCGGGGATGTCCGTTCCAAAGTTCACCAGGAGCGCCATCTATAGTAATATTACTCGGCATCGAATCCTATGTAGACTTGGAGGGGATTATCATCGGAAGAGGAGAGGGGGACCTTCTCAGCGATGCTCAAGCGAGACAAGATGTCGTCAGCGCGATCACTGAGTGGAAGAGAGGGATCGCAGAAAGGCAATCCCTGGACTTGTTCATAATCGCATGGGCGAGGGATGGGGCTGCCTGAAAATACGACAACAAAAAGGTAATCGCTTGAACACACTGAAATATAAAAGGAAGACGAGAAAGGACCAGCGTCGAGACAGAAGGGGGAGTAATTTCCACTCGCGTCGAGCAAGTGGATCGTCGAGTCCGTCGCATTGAAGGCCCAAGCTTGCCCTGGAACAGCGGGCTCCGGTCGAATCTTCTTACCTAGATATCAAAATAAGAGCGAGATACTGGATCAGGGCTTGATGGAAATTGAATCGAACAAAGAACAAGCAGATAGTGTTACCGTTCATGGCGGCCGAGTCGACCGCCTGCAGAGACAGCGAACCGTCGGGGTACATCTTGAAAGGGAAGATCTGACCCACTATGACAAACGAATAAGGTCACCTTTCTTCGAAAGAGTATTCATATCTATTCAACGCTGAAGGGGAAACGAGAAAACAAGAAGAGGCGTGCATCCGTTGACGCCGCTATCGCTGTGCCATTTGAAGGCTTGATTGGGAGAGCCCACCACACAATCATAGAGCTTAGCCTGGAGCTGCTGACCGAGCCACTCTATGTATGAAATGAAAGATGAGATTCACGGATTGCCATAGAACCTCGTAGGGAAGTGGGAGCACGAACCAAAGGTGAGCTCGAGGTGAATGCATTTGTCGTTGTTGAGGCCGAGGCGGATGGTTCCGTCGCTCGCCAGCGAGTCGATCGACCAGCGCTGCATCGCGGGATTTGCCTTAGCGCTCGAACATTCGTATATATAAACAGGAACTCCATTTGGAGGACTCCAGAGGGAGTCATCGCCTGCAGAAGGGATTACTGAACGACACAAACGAAGCTCGAGGCGAGGAAATTCTCGCATGATGGCAGGGTCGATACAACTCCCTCCGATATAAGCACTGTTTCCAATAGGAAAGAGAAGAATATTACTAGAGATATATTTAGAGGAGAACGCTCAGAGGAAACTCAGAGGAGGGGAAAGGTCGGAGCAGTCTGGATGAAGGTCGAGCTGAACGTTCGCCAATGCAAAATGCAATCCTTATTTTAATTTCATCCCAAAACCCCCCAATAAGAGATTCAACGACCATGAATCAATCCATTGGTTGATGAAAATTAGTAAAATCAATATATTCATGAGAGATGGAGATTGGCAGAGGGTCAGGGGTGAGGGGACGTAGCGAGGAGGACCTGCATTCGAGGAGGCCGTGGCGACAAATGCAGCGAACACCATTACTGAACTGCATAAATAGAAGGAGACGACTGCAGCCCTCAGCGCCATTACCAATGGAGCAACAATAGCCACGATGGAGTGAGAACTCGAAAAAGGAAGAGGAGAATACTTAATAAGCACAAGCCTCCAGGTCATACCGGTAAGGAATTGCTCTCGACGGTCGTTGCCCTCCTGTTCGGTTTATAATACTGTACTACCTCCTAATACAAAGTACGGTAACTCGTAGTACTGTATGCCTTGCTTTCCCTCTTCTCATTTTCCCCTCTCTTTGTCTATGATCTCACTTCCAGCTGTTGGGCCCACTCTGTGCAAACAAACTGAAGCTCTCCTCGGCTTTTCATGGGTACCGAGACGATATCGATGTCTTTTCCGAAAAACTCAGCGCCAAGACACGATCGCGGGAATTTGACGGCAAATTACTGAGGCGAATCAGTGTGAGCACTTTTCTCGCCGTTCTCGTCCTTGTCACGAATGTCACCGCTCGGCCGATCGGATCGCGTCTCTGTGGATAACAACGCAGTACGCTCCCGCTCGAACTTGTCCCAGCGCTGCTCCACTGAGAACGTCTTGAAATCTAAAAACAAAATATCGCAATGAGCCACTAACAGAGCCAGGCAACAGCAAAATGAGCAGCATCATTCTTACCTAATGCTATATCGGGAGGCGGATGAGCTCGGAGATCATCGAGGTCGCGCAAAATGCTCTGAATATCCTCCAACGATATGATCGCATCCGCCATTAATGGCGACAAGCCCTTCGCCTACAAAAGAAACGCTACTATAAGCAAATAGCACGAAATGAACAAGATAAAAGAAGAAACTGACGTCGCGGATTTCTTTGATGGTGCGGCGAGCGGTGATGGCGAGGAGCCTCTGACCAGTCTCATCCTCGACGGCGGACAGGCCCTTCTCACCGAAGGTGTCAAACCAATCGGCGTAACCCGAAACATCAAAGTTCGGGTCGAACATTTCATTAATGATGCGCAATGGGATCAAACCCTCCGCCAACATACGAAGCATAGTTTCCATGACTAGGAAGAAGTGAGAATAAGGAGGGGAAGCTCGAAGGATCTCAGCTGTGGGTGCGCACTTCCGTTCACATGGGCTACGACCATGTTCTCCTCGAAGTTTGAGGCGAAAGACCAAACTTTCTGAGCGAATTTCCTAAATACGCACCAATATGACAAAAAAGAAGATGATGAGGAAAGTCCAACGACAATTCAAGTGCCTAAGTTCGTGGATGTCCTCGATGCCAGCCAAGGGTGGGCTGCATCGCTCAGGGAGGGAAGGGTCGACAACAACGAGCATGTACATATAGAGGGCTAGGAGCAGCATCAAAAGGCAGCCAAGAATGGAAGCCAAGGCGATATGGAGTTGTACTGTAAAGCAACGCATCGTCATCTGGAATGGAGGGATCCCAGAGCCTCTCGGAGCCTGCAAAAAAACTCTATGAATTCGACTCGATATTAAGATGCCAAAAGATGGGACCGTCGCGAGGATGAAGAAGATGCACTTCCCAGCGCTTCTCAAGCCTGTTCTCCTCCATCTTGGCAAGCAAGGAGCGCAGCTTGGCCTCAGCAGAGTGTATCTCCCCAGCCGCCTTCACACTGTCTGCCTCTTCGATATCAAACTAAAAAACTCAACAACATTAGAAAATGATAAGAGCATTCACCCTAGATCAGGCATATGAATGGTACGCGGAAAAGGAGAGAGTCTGTCGACTTCAGCTTGGAGAGGATCGTGTTCATCGCTTGGGCGCGCTCCTCGAGATCGAGTATCAGCAACATCTTCAAAAAAGATGACCTGCGCATCATATCGCGGATCTGCAAAGACATGAAAATGAATCATGGAATGGTGGAATCATTAGAGAGCAACAAACATCATTGAGCTTGTCGTCATCGACGTCCAGGTTGAGCTCAAGCTCGAATAACTCGTTGCAGAACTTCAACAAAGCTCTGACAAAGAGGTCCGTAGGAGGTCGGTCAAGCGTTCCTGTAGGCGGAAGAAGGTAAACCACTGGCGCAAAACGAAAAAGCGATTAAGGGCCGTACGGTTGAAAATGACGGCTAAGTTGGCAGAGACTTCGATGTCTAGAGAGAACTGAAAGGAAGAGCCAAGATGAGCGCCACCAAGACACAAATGATATATTCTGAGAAGAAGTCAGATGGTGCCTTTTTGGTGAGGCTCCTATTGCGTTCTTGATCGCCTGTGTCAATTTGCTTGCCCTCGCGATAATAGCGACGCTGAACGAGGTAATTGAAGTAGGAGTTCTTCAACCACCTCTCAACAAATTGCGAGCAAACGAGCCTATAGTATTGTCAATGAAAAAAGAGAAATTTTAAAAGAAGAAAAATCTATCAGGGGGTCAATATCAAGGTCGACAGTTATCAGCAGCAACGAGCCTACCTGAGCCCCATCCAGTTGACATCGTCTCGGTCGACCTCCAGTTGGAAAGAGCGGGCAAGCCGAAAGATGCGATCTTTGGCCTCCTCCACCTTCTTGGGATCGCACGCGCGGCTCTCCTCAGGGTCCAAACACCTAATGAATGTCTTGGAACTGAGAGAGGAAAGAGACAGTGGACGCATCCTCGCACTTCATGGTGTCCTCTTTTTCAAGCCACTGGAGCTTCGAGTAAACGAAGCGACGAGAACTGTCGATCGAGTAAGTATCATCTTGACGAATACTGCGCGATTCCAAAAGTTTCTCATACTAAAACAATCAACAATGAGCAATCAACGATCAACATTGAAGGAATAATCCTCCTGAAAAAGGGCGAAGACTTTGGTACCTTCTCCGAGATGGTAAAATACTCGTAGTCCAAGGAGCTGGCATCGCGGCATTCCAATCGGAGCTTGTTCACTAAAGCGAAAGGAGAAGGAGAAATTATCACAATTGAGGCATAAGAAAAAGAAGTACAAATCTGAGTGAATGGGACCCAAGGGGCTAGGGGCTTCTCAGCAAATCCGGCCTTCGTACGGCGATCGACTTGATACTCCACCAAGTCGAAGGCAAACGGTTTCTGCCGTCGAAACACTGAATGTCATGCTATTTTAAAATTCAAAAAACTAAGCGCACGTTGGGATCGGTGCCAAGATTCACCGAGACTGACGAGTTTGCAGAAAGGAAGCCCAAGGTAGGATACATGTTCGTTATGAGGGCGATCTCGACATCAGGAGATGCTAAGAGAATCCCATCAGATCGACCGAGACAAGGCATCAAGGAAGAGAGAGACCG
>Ga0154020_10010859_pt1 | contig 10395 bp, 7 predicted proteins | sample Klosneuvirus_201_FD_109709 | JGI IMG/M metagenome (GOLD analysis project Ga0154020, IMG submission 109709) | Active sludge microbial communities from wastewater, Klosterneuburg, Austria - Klosneuvirus_20160825_MG | ecosystem: Engineered > WWTP > Aerobic digester > Activated sludge | place... | reverse complement strand
CTCCGGGCCAGCGCCGAGCGCGAACAACTGGCGCAAAAAGTCTTCAATCACACGCCGACCGGCATCATTTTTACCGACGAAGCGCACCGCATTCTCTCAATCAACCCGGCCACCACGCAGATGACCGGCTACGAGCCCTTCGAATTGCTGGGCCATACCGTTTTCGCCCTGATCAAAATGGCGCATGGGCAGACGCCCAACACCTTCCAGGAAGATGTTGCCCAGCGCGGCACCTGGAGCGGTGAACTGGAAATCACCCGGAAAAACGGCGAGGATCTCCCGGCCGGCATTCGCGTCAGCCGGGTCGACGACCCCTACAGCGGCCTGCCGGCGCACTACATCTGGATTCTGGCGGACATCACGGAGCGCAAGCAGTCCGAAGAACGCATGCGCCATATCGCCCAGCATGACGCCCTGACCGGCCTGCCCAACCGCATGTCGCTGGCCATGCGCCTTGGCCAGTTGCTCCCCGAGGCTCGCCGCCACAACTGGCGACTCGCCATCATGTTCATTGATCTCGATCGCTTCAAAATCATCAACGACACACTGGGCCACCAGATCGGCGACGAACTGTTGCGTGAAGTTGCCAGCCGGCTTTCCAGCACCGTCCGCGGAACCGATTTCGTCGCCCGCCTGGGCGGCGACGAGTTCGTCATCATCCTGCCGGGCATTGCCTCCCCCGCCGATGCCGCCATTGTGGCCGGCAAGATCATCGCCAAACTGTCGACGGCAATCGAAACGGACGGGCATGAACTGCACACCAGTCCGTCAATCGGGATCAGCGTATTTCCGGACGATGGCCCGGACGGTGACACCGTCATGAAGAATGCGGATGTGGCGATGTACCACGCCAAGGCTGCGGGTCGAAACAATTACCAGTTTTTCACCACCGAGATGAATCGCGTCACGGCCGACCGCCTCGACATTGAGCGCAAGCTGCGTCACGCCATCCGCCGCAATGAGCTCGCGCTTTGTTTTCAACCGCAGCTCCGGGCCGACGGGTTAGAAGCAACAGGCGTCGAAGCACTGCTCCGCTGGCATCATCCGATCGACGGCACGATCTCGCCGGATCGCTTCATTCCGGTTGCCGAGGAAACCGGACTCATCGTTGAAATCGGCGAGTGGGTATTGCTCAATGCCTGCCGCGAAATGAAACACTGGATCGACAAGGGTCTGAAACCCATCCGGATCGCGGTCAATGTCTCGGCGCGACAACTGCGTCGCCGCGACTTTTGCGAGACGGTAGCCGGCGTACTGGCCGAAACCGACCTTCCCCCGGAACTGCTGGAGATCGAAATCACCGAAAGCTCAGTGATGGAAAACCCGGAGGAAGCCATCGAAATCCTGCAACGCCTCGGCCGCATGGGCATTTCGCTGGCCATCGACGACTTCGGCACCGGCTATTCGTCGCTCGCCTACCTCAAGCTTTTCCCGATTGACCATCTCAAGATCGACCGCTCCTTCGTCGCCGATATCGAAACCGACCTCAATGATCGAGCCATCGCCTTCGGCACCATCGCGCTGGCCCACTCGCTGGGTTTGAACGTCATCGCCGAAGGCGTCGAAACCGAGGACCAGCTCGAATTACTGCGCGCCAACGGCTGCGATGAAGTCCAGGGCTACCTGTTCAGCAAGCCGCTCAACGGCGCCGCCGCCTTCGCCTTTCTGCACGCCCGCTGCCCAGCGGGGTAAAATCTTCCCTTTCGTCATGACGCAGGGAATCACCATGGCAGAGCGAACACTTGCCCGCTACCTTACTGAAGAACAACGTAACCGGGGTGTCATCACCGCCGATCTCAAATTTCTGATCGAAATCGTTTCGCGTGCCTGCCAGGCCATTTCGGTGGCCATCGGCAAGGGCGGACTGGGTGGCGTGCTGGGCGAAGCCGGCAGCGACAATGTGCAGGGCGAGGCGCAGAAAAAACTGGATGTCCTCTCCAACGAAATTCTGCTCGAAGCCAACGAATGGGGCGGCCATCTCGCCGCCATGGCTTCCGAGGAAATGGATCTGCCGCACACCATTCCGAACCGCTACCCGCAGGGTGAATACCTGCTGCTGTTCGATCCGCTCGATGGCTCTTCCAACATTGATGTCAACGTCTCAATCGGGACCATTTTTTCGGTCCTGAAATGCCCGGAAGGCGCCGACCTGAGCTCGCCGGAAGCTGCCGAAGCCGCCTTCCTGCAAGCCGGCACGGCACAGGTTGCTGCCGGCTACGCGGTTTATGGCCCGACCACCCTGCTGGTGCTGACCGTTGGCGACGGCGTTGTCGTCTTCACGCTGGACCGCGAGCAAGGCCAGTTTGTGCTGACCCAGGAAAACGTGCAGATACCCGCCGACACGCAGGAGTTCGCCATCAACATGGCCAACCAGCGTTTTTGGGAAGCGCCGATGCAGCGCTACGTCCACGAAATGCAGCAGGGCAAAACGGGGCCGCTCGGCAAGGATTACAACATGCGCTGGGTCGCCTCGATGGTAGCCGACGTCCATCGCATCATGACACGAGGCGGCATCTTCATGTACCCGATCGACAGCAAGCTGAAAGACAAGGGCGGCAAGCTGCGCCTGATGTACGAGGCCAACCCGATGGCGCTGCTGGTCGAGCAGGCCGGCGGCGCTGCGACCACCGGTCTGGAGCGCATCCTCGAGATCAAGCCGGGCAAACTGCATCAGCGGGTGCCGGTCATTTTAGGGTCGAAAAACGAGGTCGACCGCATCACTGCCTACTATATCGCCTGACCCCAACCCCAGAAGGAATCTCGCCATGCATTCACGCACACTCGCTTTCATCCTTGCCGCCACCATCATCGGCGCCGGTTGCGCCAACAAGGAAAGCAAGCCTGAACCAGCACCGGCGCCGGCACCGACTGCAGCCGCTGCGCCAGAACCCGCGCCAGTTGCCAGCAAGCCGGAATGCCCGCCCGAACCGACCGCCAAAGTAAAATCAAAATCCACCAAGAAAACCAGCAAGAGTAAAAAGGTCGAGCCGGCACCCGTTGATTGCGAGCCGGCCAAGGCAAAGTCCACTGCGACAAGCGCCAAAGCCGGCGAACCGGCAACCGCTCCTGTTGCTGCCGCACCCGTCGCTGCAGCACCGGCCAAGGAAGCCGCCACACCGAGCGAACCCGGCCAACCAAGAGTCGTCAAATCGCGTGACGGCACCTTCGACGGCGAGATTTACGGCAACATTCCGCCGAACAGCAAATGGGCCAAGCTGCAGATCGGTATGCACCAGAGTGAAGTCGAGCGCATTCTCGGCGTCACGCCAAACATGCGCGGCTACGTCACGGCCAAGGCCTTCATTCCGTTCTATTACGGGACTGACAGCCACCGCTACGAAGCCGTCTACGCCGGGCAAGGCAGCGTTGCCTACACCGGTGGCGGCATGGGCGGCGGCCAGGGTGTGTTGATGATGATCAACTACGACCCGAAGATTCAATAAGCCACAACGGGAGGCCGGCAGGCCTCCCGATTGCCAGATTGCCCTACCCAAAAGAGGGCATTTCCCGGATAATTTCACCTTTTCCGCCGGCTGGATTTCCCGATCATGAGCGTCAGCAACACTCCCCAATTTTCTTCTCTGACTGGCGCCATTCGCGCCCTGGCGATGGATGCCGTGCAGCAGGCCAATTCCGGCCACCCGGGTGCACCGATGGGCATGGCGGAAATCGCCGAAGTCCTCTGGCGTCGCCACCTGCGCCACAACCCGGCCAACCCGAAATGGCCCGACCGCGACCGCTTCATCCTCTCCAACGGCCACGGCTCGATGCTGGTCTATGCCCTGCTGCACCTGACTGGCTACGACCTGACCATCGACGACCTGAAGAACTTCCGCCAGTTGCACTCGAAGACCGCCGGCCACCCGGAATACGGCATCACCGTCGGCGTTGAAACGACGACCGGACCGCTCGGCCAGGGCATTACGAACGCCGTTGGCTTTGCGCTGGCCGAAAAGGTACTGGCTGCCGAGTTCAACAAACCTGGTCACGAAATCGTCAATCACCACACCTACGTTTTCCTCGGCGACGGCTGCCTGATGGAAGGCGTTTCGCACGAAGCCTGCTCGCTGGCCGGCACGCTCGGTCTGGGCAAGCTGATCGCCTTCTGGGACGACAACCGCATCTCGATCGACGGCCACGTCGAAGGCTGGTTTACCGACCACACGCCAGGTCGCTTCGAATCCTACGGCTGGCATGTCATTCCCGATGTCGACGGCCATGATAGCGAGGCCGTCGAGCAGGCCCTGCTCGCCGCCAAGGCGGTGACTGACCAGCCGACCCTGATCTGCTGCCGGACGACCATCGGCATGGGTGCCCCGAACAAGCAGGGCAGCCATGACGTCCATGGCGCCCCGCTCGGCAAGGACGAAATTGCCGCCGCCCGCGAATATATCGGCTGGGAGCACGCCCCGTTCGAAATTCCCGACGACGTCTACGCCGCCTGGAACGGCAAGCCGCGCGGCGCCGTTTTCGAGGAAAACTGGACGAGCCGTTTCGCCGCCTATCGCGCCGCCTTCCCGACCGAAGCCGGCGAATTCGAGCGCCGCGTCATCAAGGGCGAACTGCCGGCAAACTGGGCAGCCACCAAGGCCACCTACCTCGCCGCCACCCGCGCCAAGGCCGAGAACATCGCCAGCCGCAAAGCATCACAAAACGCCATCGCCGCACTGGTCCCGGCGCTGCCGGAAATCTTCGGCGGCTCAGCCGACCTGGCCGGTTCCAACCTGACCTTCGTCAAGGGCAGCAAGGGCGTCACCAAGACCGAGGGCGGCAACTATTGCTATTACGGCGTCCGCGAATTCGGCATGACCGCCATCGCCAACGGCATCGCGCTGCACGGCGGCCTGCTGCCCTACACTGCCACCTTCCTGGTGTTCTCCGACTACGCCCGCAACGCCATCCGCATGGCGGCGCTGATGCAGCAACGGCAGATCATGGTTTATACCCACGACTCAATCGGTCTTGGCGAAGACGGCCCGACGCACCAGCCGGTCGAGCACATCCCCAGCCTGCGCCTGATCCCGAACCTCGATGTCTGGCGCCCGGCTGATGCCACCGAAACGGCAATTGCCTGGACGGCTGCGGTCGACCGCGAAAATGGCCCAAGTTTGCTCGCCCTGTCGCGGCAGAACCTGCCGACCGTCACTGGCAACGTGGCCGACGAGAGCATCCGCAAGGGTGGCTACGTGCTGTCCGACTGCACCGGCGAAGCCCGGATCACCTTCATTGCCACCGGTTCCGAAATCAAGCTGGCGCTCGACGCCCAGGCTGCACTGGCCGCTGACGGCATCGCCAGCCGCGTCGTCTCGATGCCTTGTACCAACGTCTTCGACCGCCAGAGCGCCGACTACAAGGCTGCCGTCCTCGGCGGCAGCGCGAAGCGCATCGCCATCGAAGCCGCCCACCCGGACTTCTGGCGCAAGTATGTCGGCGAAGTTGGCAACCCCAACGGCGCCGTGATCGGCATCGACCGCTTCGGCGAATCGGCACCGGCCGGCCAATTGTTCGAGCTGTTCGGCTTCACCGTCGCCAACGTCGTCAAGACGGCAAAAGAACTTTTGTCCTGATTCAAATTCAACAAAGAGAGGAATCACATGGCTATCAAGGTTGCAATCAATGGTTTCGGTCGCATCGGTCGCTGCACGCTGCGCGCGATCTACGAGCAAGGCCTGCAGAATGAATTCGACGTCGTGGCGATCAATGCCGCCGGCGATCTGAAAACCAACGCCCACCTGCTCAAGTACGACACCACGCACGGTCGTTTCCGCACCCCGGTTGAAACCGACGGCGAAAACTGCATCATCATCGACGGCAAGCGTATCGCCTTCTACTCGACCAAGAACCCGAAGGAAATCAACTGGGCCGACCACGGCGTGGATATCCTGCTCGAATGCACCGGCGCCTACACCACCAAGGCCAAGGCTTCCGCGCTGCTTGAGCAAGGCGCCAAGCGCGTGCTGATCTCCGCCCCCGGCGGCGACGATGTCGACACCACCATCGTCTACGGCGTAAACGAAGAACTGCTCAGAGCCGACATGACGGTTGTCTCGAACGCCTCATGCACCACCAACTGCCTGGCCCCGGTCGCCAAGATCCTGTCCGACAACATCGGCATCAAACAGGGCCTGATGACCACCATTCACGCCTACACCAACGACCAGGTCACCGTCGACGTCCGTCACAAGGACCTGCGCCGCGCCCGCGCCGCTGCCGCCAACATCATCCCGACCAAGACCGGCGCCGCCGCCGCGGTCGGCCTGGTGCTGCCGCAACTGAAGGGCAAGGTCGATGGTTTCGCGCTGCGCGTGCCGACCATCAACGTTTCGCTGGTCGACCTGACTTTCACCGCCGGCCGCGCCACCACCAAGGACGAAATCAACGCCCTGATGACCGCCGCTGCCAACGGCCCGCTCAAGGGCGTGCTCGACGTCAACAACGACCCGCTGGTTTCTTCCGACTTCAACCACACCACCGTTTCCTCGACCTTCGATGCGACCCAGACCCGGGTCATTCAGGGTGAAGACGGCAGCACGCTGGTCAAGGTCCTGGCCTGGTACGACAACGAGTGGGGTTACTCCTGCCGAATGATCGACGCCGCCCGCGCCTGGATGAACGCCAAGTAAGCGGTTTGTTGCAAAAAAAGGGGCCGCAAGGCCCCTTTTGTTTCACCGTTCCAAAATCACCCTGAAAGAAGTTGTGCGCCCAAACGCTCCCTTTCGTCTTGCCATCAACGGCTACGGTCGTATCGGTCGTTGTTTCCTGCGCGCCCTGCTCGAGTCCCCGGTCGCGCACAATCTCCAGGTGGTCGCCATCAACGAACCGGCCAATCTGGAGAGCATGGCTTACCTGACGCGCTACGATTCGACCCACGGCCGCTTTCCCGGCCAGGTTGAACTCGGCGATGGGGCTCTGATCGTGGACGGCCAGTCGATTACGGTCAGCCATGCCCGAAAGCCGGAAGAAGTCGACTGGCGCGGCCTTGGCATCGATCTGCTGATTGAATCTTCCGGTTGCTACGGTCGACGGCCAGAATTGGCCCGTTTTCTCGCTGCCGGCTGCCCGCGCCTGCTGCTCTCCCACCCCGGCTTCAGCGCCAGCGATGTCGACGCGACTATCGTCGCCGGCATCAACCAGCACACTCTCAACGGCACCGAGCAACTACTTTCCGCCGCCTCCTGCACGACCAACGCCATCGTCCCGGTGCTCGATCTGCTTGATCGCGAAGTTGGGATCGAACAGGTGCTGCTCACCACGCTGCATTCGGTGATGAACGATCAACCGCTGATCGACGGTTATCACCACGACGACCTGCGCCGCACGCGTTCCGCCATGCAGTCGATCATTCCGGTGTCCACCGGCCTCGCCCGCGGCATCGAGCGCCTGTTGCCGCAACTGAGCGGTCTGGTGCACGCCAAGGCGATCCGCGTCCCGACCACCAATGTCTCGGCCATCGACCTCACCATCACCACCAAACGCCCGGTTTCGGCCAGCGAGATCAACCAGTTGCTGGCCGCTGCGGCACGCGGGCCGTTCGCCCGGCTGATCGCCTATTCCGAGGCGGCTCACGCCTCGATCGATTTCAATCACGACCCGCATTCGGCCATCGTCGACGGCAGCCAGACCCGCACCGCCGGCCCGCATCTGGCCAACCTCTTCGTCTGGTTCGACAACGAATGGGGCTTCGCCAACCGTATGCTGGAAGTGGCCGACCATTGGTCGCAGCTTTGGCCCAGCCCACAAAATTAACCATCCGCTCAGGAGAGACCCATGAACGTCATCAAACTCACCGACCTCGATGTTGCCGGCAAGCGCGTCTTCATCCGCGCCGACCTCAACGTGCCGCAGGACGAAGCCGGCAACATCACCGAAGACACCCGCATCCGCGCCTCCCTGCCGTCGATCAAGTACTGCCTGGAAAAAGGCGCCGCGGTCATGGTCACCTCCCACCTCGGGCGCCCGACCGAAGGCGAACTGAACCACGAAGACAGCCTGATGCCGGTCGCTGTGCGCCTCGGCCAGATGTTGCACACCTCCGTCCGTCTGATCACCGACTGGGTCGATGGCAACTTTGAAGTAAAGCCGGGTGAAGTCGTGCTGCTCGAAAACTGCCGCGTCAACAAGGGCGAAAAGAAGAACAACGAAGAACTGGCCGAGAAGATGGCCAAGCTCTGCGATATCTACGTCAATGATGCCTTCGGCACCGCCCACCGCGCTGAAGCCACCACCCACGGCATTGCCAGATTTGCCCCGGTCGCCTGTGCCGGTATCCTGATGGGCGCCGAAATCGATGCCCTGACCAAGGCCCTGCGCGAACCGAAGCGCCCGCTGGTCGCCATCGTCGGCGGCTCGAAAGTGTCGTCCAAACTGACCATCCTCAAGTCGTTGGCCAGCAAAGTTGACCAACTGATTGTCGGCGGCGGCATCGCCAACACCTTCCTGCTCGCCTCCGGCAAGCGCATTGGCGATTCGCTGGCCGAAGCCGATCTGGTCAAGGAAGCCCACACCATCATGGACATCATGAAGGAACGCGGCGCCGAAGTGCCGCTGCCGGTCGACGTCGTCGTTGCTGACGAAGTTTCCGCCCTCGCCCGCGCCAACAAAATTTCGGTCGATGACGTCGCGGTTCACGACCGCATTCTCGACATCGGCCCGAAGACCGCCGCCAAGCTGTCCGAAATCATCGCCAACGCCGGCACCATCGTCTGGAACGGCCCGGTCGGCGTCTTCGAACTGCCGCAGTTTGCCGGTGGCACCAAAATGCTCTCCTCGGCCATCGCCCACTCCGAAGCCTTCTCGATTGCCGGTGGTGGCGACACGCTGGCGGCCATCGCCAAGTTCCACATTCACGACGATGTCGGCTACATCTCGACCGGCGGCGGCGCCTTCCTGGAATTCCTCGAAGGCAAAACCCTGCCGGCTATCGCCATTCTTGAAGAGCGCGCCAAAAGCTAGCTATTAGTCGCTAGTCATTAGTTATTAGTTACAAGCAAAAGCAAAGACGGTGGCTTACAGTGACCTGCTTGTCTGGCAAAAGGCGATGGATCTCGTTGTTGAAATCTATCGCCTTTGCGAGCGCATTCCTGCTGTCGAGCGCTATGGGTTGATCTCGCAAATGCAACGGGCTGCGGTTTCGATTCCCAGCAATGTGGCGGAAGGCCAGGCCCGCAAAAGCAATGGGGCATTTCAAAACCACCTATCAATTGCTGCCGGCTCGCTTGCGGAGCTTGAAACCCAACTGATTCTCACCCAGCGACTAGGCTTCTGCCCGGATGCAGCCTGCCAAGACCTTCTCTCGAAAACTGATGAAATCGGCCGCATGCTAACCGGCCTCAAAACTTCTCTGGCTGCAAACCGCTAGCAGCTAAAAACTAACAACTAGAGACTAAAAGCTATGTCACGCCACACCAAAATTGTTGCCACGCTCGGCCCCGCTTCGTCGTCACCAGAAGTTCTCGAACGCATGGTACTGGCCGGCATCGACGTTGTCCGGATGAATTTCTCGCACGGCACCGTCGATGATCACAAGTCCCGGGCGGCCGGCATCCGTGCGGCTGCGGCCAAGTTTGGCCGGACGGTGGGCATTCTCGGCGATCTGCAAGGGCCGAAGATTCGCGTCGGCAAATTTGATGGCAACAAGATCATGCTGGTGGCCGGCGAAAGTTTCATTCTTGATGCCCAATGCGCCCTTGGTGATCAGATGCGGGTCGGCCTGGATTACAAGGAGCTGCCGAAGGACGTCAAATCCGGCGACATTCTGCTGCTTGACGATGGCCGCCTGAAACTGCAGGTCAGCGGCGTCCGCGGTCATGAAATTCATACCAAAGTGCTGGTTGGCGGCGAGCTCTCCAACAACAAGGGGATCAACCGCCAGGGCGGCGGCCTGACCGCGCCGGCGCTGACCGCCAAGGACATGGACGACATCAAGACGGCGGCTTTGATTGGCGTTGATTTCGTCGCCGTCTCCTTTCCGAAGAGCGCCGCCGACATGTACGTCGCCCGCCAGTTGTTGCGCGCCGCCGGCAGCAATGCCGTGCTGATCGCCAAGATCGAACGGGTCGAGGCGGTGCAGAATCTGGCCGAAATTCTCGACGCTTCGGATGGCGTCATGGTTGCCCGCGGCGATCTCGCCGTCGAAGTCGGCGATGCCGCGGTGCCGGCCCTGCAAAAAAAGATGATCCGCATGGCGCGCGACCGCAACAAGCTGACCATCACGGCAACGCAAATGATGGAATCGATGATCATCTCACCGGTGCCGACCCGCGCCGAAGTCTCCGACGTCGCCAATGCTGTGCTCGACGGCACCGATGCGGTCATGCTCTCGGCCGAGACAGCGAGCGGCAAATACCCGGTCGAAACCGTCGAATCGATGGCCCGCATCTGCGTCGAAGCCGAGCG
>Ga0154020_10010854_pt1 | contig 10399 bp, 20 predicted proteins | sample Klosneuvirus_201_FD_109709 | JGI IMG/M metagenome (GOLD analysis project Ga0154020, IMG submission 109709) | Active sludge microbial communities from wastewater, Klosterneuburg, Austria - Klosneuvirus_20160825_MG | ecosystem: Engineered > WWTP > Aerobic digester > Activated sludge | place... | reverse complement strand
GTCCTGGTCTACAAGCCGCAGACGGTTGTCCTTCATCTCGGGGGCAATGACATCCTGGCTGGCGTTGATCTGGATATGATCATTGGCAACCTTGCGAGCATTCACAAGGCTCTCAGGGATGGGGGCGTCAAACGAATCGGCTGGATTGAGATACTGCCGCTGGGTGAGCAATTCGCAGATGCGAACAAAACCGCCGCGGAATTGAACGCCATCGTCAAAAAACAGCTTGCATTCGACGTGCTGGAGATTCGGCCGAAACTCCAGGACGCGCGGGGGTTCATCCTGGCAAAATACGCAGGCGACGGAATCCACTGCAACGCTCTGGCATACAATGACGTATTCTATCCGGTCGTTGCAAAATATATCCGAGGTGACAAATGAAAACAAACCTGAGCGCATTCATCGGGCTCGCATGGGCCGCGATCTGTATCGGGTCCGCTGTGGCCGTGGCAATCTGGGGCGGCGAGACCGGGCTTGCTAAAACGGCCGGCCAGGAATTCCCGCTATGGTCCTGGCTTTTGATTCTCGGGCTACCGGGAGTTCTCGCGGCGTTTCTGCCTGTGATCGTCAAGGCGTGGAAGGCATTTCGCGGCCAATGATGCTGACCATGTTTCTGCTCTATTGCCTGATCGGATCGCTGGGCCTGATGATTTACGGATCGTCAGAGCGGTCTGACTCTGCCGTCCGTGACTGGACCTATTCCATCATCCTTGTCATGGCATGGCCGTTGATTATGTGCGCCACAATCTACAAAATCTTTTTTTCGAGGAAAATCCCATGACAGAGATATTCGCAAAATACAAAAGCTGGATTGTGACCGCCGCCGCGCTGGTGCTGCTGATTCTCGCAGGCCTCGGGGTCCGCTCATGTTCCCACGCAGTAAAGGAGAAGCTATGCTCAAAATCAACAGAACAATCGCAATCTGGGCCGGACTCGTTCTGGTAGGTTGCCAGACGCTGCCGGACGTCACCCCTTACGAGCCGCGTAAGTATTGCGATGCTGAAACGATGGCTCACGCGGAGACGATGCCGACCTCGGGTCAGATCGACGCTCGCAAGGCGCGGATGGTAGTGGATGCGCTCCGGGAATGCGGGGCCTATACGCACAAAGTCGCGGCCGCGAACACTGCGGCGGCCACGGATCTGAGCGCGAAGACCAGCGCCATCCAGCCCGTGAAGGACTGGATGCTGATCATCGAGACGTGCATCATCGTCGCCGCTGTGATTATCGGGTCACTGCTCTAAGCCCCGGCGCCCTGCCTCCCGTCTCCGTGGCTCCTGAGCGTCTACAGGGACCATTGGCCCGTCAGGCATCTGATCGCATATTCCGCTTGCTGCTGCACCACGCCATTACCAAGTGCGCGCAATTTCATCTCTCTCGTCAAGCCTTCCACTTCTACCCAGTCACTCGGAAGACCCATCAATTGCGCTACCCATGACGGGTTCAGTTTGCGGTCGATGGTTCGGGGCTCTTCCCATTCGTGCTGTGGTTCCCCAGGTCTCGCCGGCCATCCAGGACATGGTCCCTCAGTTTGAGCTTCGGTTTCATCCCGAGCCGTCGGGCTTTCTCCATGTCGAATGCCCCCCCCTCGCCGTCGCTCGCTGACGGTGTTCTCCAATACACCGCCCGTGCAAGCTGATCCGTTCTCGATCGAGCAGACCCGTCCGGGTTCGTGGCTTCCGTCGCCATTCCCGGCGTGTCCTTGTAGTCCCTCGCGGATGCTGTAGGCCAGAGCTGCACGTCGCCCGCCAGACATCGTCCGTGCGTCTTGCCGTGACTCGGAGGCGGCTTCGTTGTGCGGTTCTCGTTCGGTGATGCGCGCGGAGTGCTCCATTGCACCTGATCGTTCAGATTCGCCATTCCGTGGCCTTGCGCTTTTTTCTCTGCGATATATTCCAAGCTGTGCGGAGGGAAATAGTCCCGAGCCTGGGAGGTAGCCCAGGATAAAGACTCGCTCCCGTCTGTGCGGGGCGCCGACTTCCGACGCTGCGAATATACCCGCCCTAACTCTGTAGCCAAGTCCTCGGAGGTCTGCAAGCACATCAGACAATCCCAATCGAACATGCCCTCTGACGTTTTCAAAGACACAGATTCGGGGCCGAATAACGTCAACGATTCTTGCGATGTATGGCCACAAGTGCCGGGGGTCTTCTGTCCCTCTTCGCTGTCCTGCAACGCTGAACGGCTGGCAAGGGTAGCCGCCAGAGACGATATCCACCTTTCCGCGAAAGGAATCCGCCGGGAAAGTTTTAACATCTGTCCAAATCGGAGCCAGATCAAGGTTCCCTTTTTCCATCTGAGAGCCCAGTATTTCGCAGGCCGAGATTTCGCGTTCAACGTAAGCGATTGTTCGCACGCTTGGGAAGACTCGTTTGATTCCAAGGTCCAGCCCGCCAATCCCGGCACAGAGTGAAATATGCGTAAGTGTATCAGCCACAAATCTTTGCCTGTTTTCTGACATTGCATCGAAGGTGGGAGGTCTGAACATTTACATACGAGTGCAATCCTCCCTTTGACAACGGCATGATATGGTCAATGGACGCATCTTCTCTGCCTACTAATTTACCACAAATACCGCACAACCAGCCATCTCTTTCAAATACGATTATTGGAGTTATGGATTCTACGAATGCGGCTTTTTTTCTGGCTCTCCTTGTCTGGGCAGTTTTCTGACTATTTAGTCTCGCTTTGTATGGATTATCAGATTTCCATCGGTTCACACGATTCAACGCAATTTGCGGATGCGACTGATTCCATTGTCGATTTGATTCGACGACATGATCATAGTTGGCAACGATCCAGTTCTTCTTTAGTGTTCGCTGGCATTCCTTGCATACTGCCTGTAATCCATCTTTCGCGTCTGATCTTTTGCTAAATGAAGATTCACACAGAGCGCGGAAACATTCCACGCAATGCTTTAATCCGTTACAATCTCTTTTGGAACTCATTTCCAGCCCTCCATATCCGGCACAGAGAGAGAGCGTGGACCGTATATCAGCATTCAAACGATCCCTCACTTGTCTTCTGTTCGCTCATCCTTCAGCCTCGCTTTGATCTCGTCCCATGTGAGCGGGCGCCCCTGAGTCTGGTCCCGCTTGTCGAAATTGTCATCCTTCGCAAACGTTCCGTCAGGTCTCAGCGCCGATGAATCATGCCCCAGGCTTACGTATGCCATTTTTCACGCACCTCGCTTGCAGTATTTGCGAAAGGATGCCTTCGCATCGGCCTTAGAATATCCCCATTCGCCTTTGATGCGGCAAGGCTTGCACTTGTAGCGCACAAGTGGACGATTTATAAACGCAATGTCATACAGGTTGAGTTTAACTTTTTCCGTTTCAACACCTGCTTGTTCTCGGACCTTGCGTCCACACTCTGGGCATTTCATTTCACGCACTCCAAGCACTCGCATGGAATCGGAATTACGATAAAGGCGATCACAGCAAGCAATCCAAGCAACCACATTAGCCCCAGCACAAGCCATGCTCCTGAGTCCATTCCGAACCTATCTAGTTTCCCCATTGCTCTTTCCCTCTTCTTCTTTTAAGATTATCGATAGCCTGCCATCATCGTCCTGCGTTATGCCCGCACAATACCATCCGCGAGACTCCGACAGGCAACCGATTCTTGCGACAAGGTCACTGGCCTTTTCAAAGTCCGATCCTCGCTTCATGGCTTCAGCTCCCGCACGGCCTCGCGCCGTTCTATGACGTCTGCCAGGTAATACCCGGTCAGCGGTGCGGTGTAGTTATATGCATCCAGCATAGAATCTGTTTCGCGTAACTGAACACGCAAAATCCGCATCCGCGCCGCTGTGCGCTTGCGGGATGCTCGCCGGTGGTCGCACAGCCGTGTAGAGCATATGGTCTTACCCAATTCCGATTTGGTATTCGACATCGTCCAGAATCTCCTTTGCATGTCCCTTAACGTGCGCCGCTGTAAAGCGGAAAACACGCCATCCCATTAATTGCGCTGTGTTATATTTGACTGCGTCCGCGCTCAGCCCGAGGCCCCGCGAATGCCGCCCCTGGACAAACACTCCGCCCTCAAACTCAAACGCCACCATCTGGTCCGGCAGCGCCCAATCAAAGCGCCATCTCCGCGTCGGGTGAAACTGATGCTCAGCGATCACGTCAGGGAACCGTGAGCGGATCATAATTTCAATCTGGGCTTTGGCGGTCATTCCCATGTAAGCCTCAATTGTTGCCCCGGTATTGGCTGACGCTTGCTGATTTCTATCCTTTTGATTGCGCCATACCATTCTGACGATCTTCTCTCCTGCCCAAGAGATATGCAAGCATGATCGTTTTTCAGGATTGCGAACGCAATTGCTTTGTATGACGGTGCCAAGCATAACTCCATTAGATCGTCTGGCACCTCATCTGGAATATCATTTGAGTAGCCTCGGCTGCGCCACGTCTTGACATACTCGTTTATCCCTTCGATCATATTCTACAATCCATTTCCTGAGATATTCTTCAGCAGCGATGTTCGCTCTCTTGGCTTGAGCATCAGAAAGCAACTTGAACCCAGCGCGATACCATGACGAAATTCCAGTCTCAATGCACATGGATGATTGGCCAAGCCATGCAACACGATTAAGAGATTCATTCGTGAGGAAATGCTCGCAGGAAATTGGCCATTCGGCAAGCACCCTTCCCATTGCGTTTTTGAATCTTTGAATGTCGGAAAGAAAATCTCTGTATGCAATTCGCGCAGACTCCGAATCGAACCCGGTTGGAAGTTTACGTGAATACATCCCAGCATGAAAGCATTCCCATTCAAGATACGGGTGCCAGGTCTTCTTCATCTTCAAAGACCTCTCCTTCCGCTTCCCATGCCTGGGAAAAATCACGATTCTTGAAAAGGGCGGCCACTCCAGTAATCTGCTTAAGCCTGAGCAATTCATCAGGGCTCATGCCGATATGTTTGCAAATCCAGTGGTCTCCTTTCCCCATCTCTACAAGCTCCGAAACGATTGTAGACATTAGCTCAATGTTGTGTGTCCCGCGAGCGCGATTGTGCCGAATTGTTGAAGCCATACGGTCGCCCAGTTCTTTGTCAATGACAACAACCGGCAGAAGCCCCTTCTCGCGCTCATTGATCCGCTTACTGTTTTTCAGAATCAGGTAGCGGTGGAAGCCGTCAACAACCACATAAACGTCATTCTCCGCATCGTAATATGTGACCACAGGTTGAGTATAGCCATCCTCCCAAATCGACGTTTCAAGAAGCTCCATTTCTGGTGGAGCGACTGCGTTAGGGTTGTAGTCATTCGCCTGCACCTTTTCAATTGGCACGGCGCGAACACCGTAAACTGGAGATAAAAAGTCAGTCATAAGATCCATCCTCGTTGTGAAGCTCTGGGCCAATCAATGCTGGATTGAAAACACAAATCAAAACCACTTCAGTGTGCGCCGTGAAAGTGTGTTTGTCGTGTTTGTCTAATGCGTAAAGCGTCCCAGGAGAAATGCTCCATTCCTGGCCATTCTCATCATGCAGCGTTCCATGCCCTGACACGCAATAGCAAGCCTCAAGATGCTTTTTGTAATGCCACTTCTGTATCCCTATTGGATAGATTGTTGTCCGCGTCATTGCGAACCCCATTCCATCCGATTCCAGCAATGCCCTTTCGCTTGTGAATCCGCCTCTCGGGTCTTTGACTTCCCGAGCTGTATCCTTCAGATTTGCCAACCTTATCACTTTCATTTTTTTCTGCTCCCGATTGTTTTGTATTTTTCCATAATTGCCCTTTGTCTTTCTGCCTGTCCCTTGGTCGGGGCAAATCCCATGTATTTGCACGTGTGATCGTTTTTCAGGACTGTGATTGCGAGCCTCTTCCATGAACACACTTCTTTGTTTTTCCCGCTAAGGAAATCTGTATGATCTGGGTAGCGCCCAATTACAATGCGGGGCTTTGATTTCCTCCCGTGTGGAGTCGTTCCGTTTGTGCGAAACCTGATACTAGAAGACCTCAATTCTGTTAGCGTTTTGTCCGATACCGTCTGGCCAACCCGGCCCCAGTGTCGAATTGACTGAACAAAACGCTCTTTAAAATTTTGTGATACTTCTTTAGGCAGTGTGGCGAGAAGGAATTTCACAAACGATTTCCATGTATGACCGGCTGGCAGCTTGAATGTTCGGTATCCGAGTTGCTTACCGTATGTTGCCGTGAAGTTTGCCCCCTGGACCCGCGCGCATAGCTTTGCCCACACATGAGGATCTATCACGCGATACATCCCAAGCGAACTTTTTGATTCGCTCATAAACGGAGACGCGACGCGCATTTTGTGAACCGGCACACCGGCCTTATAGAAAATGTCATACAGCTTATTGTATTCCCAGTCGAACAAGTAGTTTGCCGTCCAAATGTCTTCTGTCCTCCAATCGTAAAGCGGATAGCAATTATAGACAAAGTTTGTGTTTTTCTTTGTCCACATCTGGCCTTCCAGAGTCACCTTGTCCTTATTCATTATTGCGCGGAACCGATTCAGGCTTTCAACCGTCCTGATCCCAATCAGGCATGCCGTCCGTTCGCCATTCCCATACCAGTCTCCGAATTTATTCCAGAACTCGTCGTAGTTCATGTCCTCGCGGAAAAAATCCATCTTATGATTCGCCATGTTGACGATGTATTGCTGTGTAGGCATTGGCCTAATCCATCTGTCTTTGTCTCGCTCTCCCCAGCATTGCCATTCAACCGCATACTGACTGACTGTGCATGGCAATGTGATCGGGAGGCAGCACCAGTAGACGTCGAGCAAGTCCAGGTTCTTGCTGAGTATTGAATGCATGAACTCAAGTGAGTATTCATAATTGGCTTCGTTGTCCAGGATCATAACCCCGATTTTTCTCGTGATGTTGTTATCTCGCATATATTTCAGGCAGAGGTTTAACATCACTCCGGAATCCTTTCCTCCGCTGAAAGACAGATAAATGCGCGGGAAGTTGTCAAATATGAACTTGAATCGCTCTGTAGCGGCATCAAGAACATTAAGGTTTGGGATTAATTTTTTAGGCATTGGTCTTCTCCTCCAATTTTACTCCACACATAATGCACCGCGTATGCTTCACGCCATACGCCTGCCATCTCCATCCGCACCACTTGCACCAGTAAGCGGTCATGCTTCTTCCGCAATTAGAGCAATGACCCGGCCTATCTCCGCATCAATCTCCTTTACCCGCTCTGCCATCAATTCCCGCAAGTGTTCTCGCAATCTTTCGAGCACAATAGGAGACCCGGCCCATCTGTTATTGTTGAAAGAGAATGTTGTTATCCATAACAAGTTACTCTTATCCGCACCTGCCAAAGACTCTAATTCATGCGCTTCTTTCTCCAGTTCGTGTAGTATTCTGGAATGCTTTAACATTAATTCCCTGTTTCTCATGCTTCCGTCCTCGTCAGCACGTCCAATTCGCTCTCTATGCGCGCGATCATCTGGTCGATGTCTGCGAGGCCCAGCGGCTGATATGGTTCCGGGCCCGCCATGAACTGACGCGGCTTCCATTCTCCTATCGCGGCGTAATCCCTCGGCCTATTTGTTTCCGCTCCAAAGTCGATCTTTCCGGCGTCATGGATTCGGCTCAAGCATTTTCCAGATTCCATCGCTTCAAGATTTAATTCTTTGCGCTGGCCACATTCGCGGATGTATGTCTTGAGCCCCGCGGACCTCTCAGTGTTTCGCGCTTTGTCTGCGTCGGTCTGCTCGTAGTAAGGCCCGCGCTTGCGTTCAATGATTGCGATCTCTCGCGCCGCGATTCTCATGCAGAGATCAAGCCCCGCATTTTCTGTTTTGAGCGTTTCGTGAAATATGCTCATGTTGTTTTTCTCCTCTCTGCTTTCATATGCGCAAGGAACTCCTCCACCTCTTCAGGGTGCAAATTTCCGTCGAATGATTGCGAGTGATAATTTACCCGAATCGTCCTTTCACCGACTGACCCAGCACGGTGCTTCGCCACGTTCGCCCACAGGAAAGCAGGGCCGTGATAGTTCCCGGCCCCGGTGAGTCCGTTCTTCAGGTAGATGCACAGGCCCGCCTTGTTTTCCATGTCGGGGCAACCGTGCAGCGATCCCAGCCCCGGCGCGCCCATTCGCTTGTCTCTAATGGACTCACGGTTGATCTGACCGAAAACGCCTATCGGGATTTTCCATTCAAGACACAAATCCTCAAACTTCCCTGCGAGGAATGCGTAAGCGTCGAATTTCTGGTTCACGTCTCGCACCTTAACATTTTGTAGCCAGTCAAATAATATGACGTCAGTCGAGCGCTTGCTCATCGTCCGCACCATACGCGCCAGAACTTCCTGCGGCCCGTCCGTCCGAATGTTTACGATTCTCAGCTTCTCAGATTTCAGCCATTCAGCTACTGCTGGTTTCTCATCGTAACAATCCTGAGCGGAGAGATGCCGCGAAGATGGCGCCGGCATCATCGCCTGTAGGACTCGATAAATCTGGATCACATAATCTTCGGCACGTCCCTCGTTTTGGTAGATCGTTACGCGCGCGTTTGCACGAAGCAGATACGCCGCAAGGTTTACCGCAAACATTGTTTTGCCGTTCCCCGGAGGCGCCGCGATTAGAAAAGGCTCAGTCGCGCGGAATCCGATGCCCTTCATCCCCATCCAATCTGGCATTGGGAACACCGGGACACGGTCGGTGAGCTCTACGGCCTGCGGTTGCTCGTCAGTGGTCACCATGTAGGCCTCGGCGATTGGCCCCGCTGCTCGATGCGCTCTCAGGAATGCCGCCGGGTCATTGTCCATGATTGCAGTAAGCATCTGCATTTGCAGGCCGTTGATCTTTGAGTCTTCCGAGAAATTCACGGCACCGCCTTTTTATAGTCCGGGTAAAACCTGCGAACTTCAGCCAGGATTTCTTCCTCGTCCGCTCCTTTTATCGTCTCGATTTCCTCCCATTTCCATGACAGTTTTTCCATACTAAAGCCCCACCCGTATTGACCCCGCTTCGCCACGCATTCATTCTTGAGCGTTTTCATATTATCGCAAATGTGGTCCGGTGGAAAATCCTTGAGCAATGCCTGTGCGACCTTGGTTTGCTTGGCGCCCCATCGTCCGCCTCTCCCTGCGAGCTTTAGGAACTCCGTTTTCACGGTGAGCACATCCGCTTTCGAATCCCTATCGGATTCCAGAGAGAGGGTAGGCGAAGCCGTTTCCCCTTCTATTTGTTTATCCTCAATGGTTAAACTAACTGGTAAAACTGGGTGGCCATTTTCGGCCGGGGGGGTGGCCATTTTCGGCCGGGGGGTGCGGCCATTATCGGCCGGGGGGGTGGCCATTTCTGGCCGCTCCTCTTCGTGGTATGCCGCGTGGAACTTTCTTGAAACCGTGAGGTATCGCAGTTCATTCTTTGTGCCCTTGTTCTCGTATCGCACTACCAGCCAGCCATCTTCAACAAGCTCTGCCACAAGTCGGCGCGCTTGACGGTCGGAACACCCGAGAAACTCCCCGATTGATGCGTTGCTCTTGTAATATGCCTTCATGCTCTTGACGTCGATGCACAGGATTTTCTTTGCCCAGGAAAGGCGCAGCTTGTAGACTCCGACAGGAATCCACAGCCCTTGCATCTTCCGCTCGTCTGGTATGCTGATTGATGCTGTGTTCATACTACTCTCCGTGTCTTTTGCTTGTGGTGGTAAATCCCGGTATTGCACTTCTTGCAAAGCGTTCTGCCGTTGCTGTATCGCGTCTGGCCGCCTCTTGAGACGGGGACGATATGGTCAACTTCCAGGTTGTCTTGACGCTTACACAGAACGCATCTGTATTTGTCTCTTTCGAGTATCGCAGACCGGAGCCTGCCGGTGAAATTGCGAGATGAGGACTTGAGAAATGATTTGTCCATAAGAAAATCCGCTACAAATCTTGACAGCCTGCTGGCTACAGCATTGGCAAATATGTGCTTCCCATCATCATACCAGTCCAGTTCTATCGAAGTGCATCTGATCTTGTAAAAATTCCCTCGATACTTCAAGATGTATAGGCATTGAAGGTTCTTAAGTTCCCACCAGACCGCAAGTGCATGATTTGTGGCTCTCTTGCGCACCCAGTCGGCTGGGTTAAATGCTTTGATTGATGTGGGGGTGCTCGGCATCAAGGCTCTATAAGGGGTTCGCGGGCGGTTGCTAAGGCATCTGGCGTGGCTGTGTCTGTCCTTTAGGTTTTTCCGATAGGCTTCGGATTCCCAGTATTTATATACTGAATTCGAATACGATATAAATCTTTCAGGGTTGTAACCATGCGCAAAATTATACAGGTGCGCAAATTCGTTTGTGGAAAGAGTCTTGTTTAGGGCTCTAAAAATACCCAAGCGCATTCCTAAGATGAATGCCTTGTCTACTTCCGAAAGTTTCATGCTTCCCTCCTTTACAGAAAAGCACCCTGGGCG
>Ga0154020_10010853_pt1 | contig 10399 bp, 8 predicted proteins | sample Klosneuvirus_201_FD_109709 | JGI IMG/M metagenome (GOLD analysis project Ga0154020, IMG submission 109709) | Active sludge microbial communities from wastewater, Klosterneuburg, Austria - Klosneuvirus_20160825_MG | ecosystem: Engineered > WWTP > Aerobic digester > Activated sludge | place... | reverse complement strand
TAGCGCGCTTTTGATTTCCACCGCGGTACCCTGGCCGACCGGGCAAGGTTGAGCCGCAGGTCTTGATTGGAGCAGCCGCGTCCGTTTTCGGCATCTCTTCATCCCATGTATCGTCACCCACGCCCACGTTTCCCCGGCCCGGTTGTCTGGTGGTGGCTTATGCTGGCGATCCTGCCCGTTTTTTCCGATCGCGTCGAATCCGCGCCGGACGTGCTCCCGGCCGCTACCAGCGCTGCCGTGGGTGCGATCGACGATCCAGGGTCGCTGGCTTCGCTCGAGCAAATTCCGACGTTGGCCGGGCGGATCGGTCGAATCGAACGCTTCATGCATGAGCGGTACTACGATCCCGCTGGGCTCATGTTTTCGCACATGAACTGGCAGACGGAGCGGCCATTCACTCCCGCGGATTTTCGGCCGACCGATTCGACCATGATGGGGCCCGAGCCGCATGCGTGGATGAGCTACGAGAACAGTTCCTTCATCTCGGGACTGTTTTTGGCGGCCCAGTGCTTCCGCTATCAGGCGACCAAGGATCCGGTGGCTCTCGAGTATGCGAGTCGGGCGTTCGGTTCTTTGGATGCCAATTACCGACTGACCGAGCAACACGATCCGACGCAGGTGGGACCCAGTCAGCGTGCCGGATTCGTCGACTCGACGCCACCGCCGCGCGATTCGAGAAACGGATTTTTTTGCAAGCCTTACTACGGGCAGGCGACCGACCATACGAGTACGGAGCAGCACTTTGGACCGCTCTTCGGACTCTACCACTATTACCAGGTGGCACCCGAGGCTACCCGTCGCCGGATCAAGCAGATGTTCAGCGAGGTCTCGCGACGCTGGCGGACGGCCTACCGGATCAACTTTTTCGGCGAGGTCTGGAATCTCGAGGAATCGTATCCGCGCGCTCAGCGCCACATGTTCACGTGGGCGGTGATTCACCGTCTGGCTTACGAGATTACTCTGGAAAGCGAGTGTCTGGATGAATTCAAACGCCTGGATGCCCTTTTCGGTGCGATACCCACGCCGCGGGAAACGTCGATCGGACTGGGTCGGCCGAGCTATATCAGCACCGAGGACCGCTCGTTTCATGTGCAGATCGTGATGGGGGCGGAGCTGCTTGCGCAGCTAGAGCCGCGGAATCGCGAACGCTACCTTCGCGGCATGCGCGCCTGGTGGGAGTATTCGTTGATTGGCCAACGTGAGGATCTGAAGAGCTATTATTTTATCCGGGTCAATGCCCTGAGTGGCGCTTGGGAAAAGCTCCCGGTGGCGATCAAACCAAGGGCCCACTGGCGCTCTTCATTTATGCTCCAGAATGCCACCCTGCCGATTTGCTGGCTGGGAACTCGGGAACGGCAGGGTATCACCAGCGCGATTCTGATTCGTCACTTTCCCGACGATGCGGAAGCGCCCCGCAGACGATTGCGTGCGGTCTTCTCGTCGGTCACCAAGGATCACCTGAAGTGGTTCGCGGATCCCGAGGGGGTAATGCCGAACGAGCTGCGCTGGATGCTGAACGTTCTCCAGGGAGATTCACTCGCGTTCCACGCTCTGGGCTACTGGTATGCGCGGGCCCACGGGATTGAACCGTGATGGGCGCTACCTCTCCGGTAGCCAACGCACGCCGCCGGGAAATGTACCTGCCTAAATCCATCATTCGTCTTCCAGGAAAAGAAAACACCTTTATGAATACCCTGCGCATCAGTCTGCTCTTCGGCCTCACCACCCTGGTCTCGCTGGCCGCCGAACCTCTTCGGATCGGTAACCGCTGGGAGCCTTTTGTGGATCACCATCTGATCGATCGCATGGAGGGCACCAGCCTGCGGTTGCACCCGCCGCGGTACTCCGGCGTGGCGCTCCCCTACAACGACCCCTGGGATCGCGATGCCTCGGGTTACGCCACGATCATTGAGGACAAGGGCCTCTACCGCCTCTACTACCGCGGCGGCCCCACGGATTCCAGCGCTGGAAAAAAGGAAGGGGAGACCTCCTTTTTCTGCTACGCGGAAAGCCGCGACGGCATCGCATGGGTGAAGCCCAAACTCGGTCTCGTCGAGTTCCGCGGTTCCAAGGACAACAACATCCTGCTTGCCCCAGCACCGAGGGACGATCCCTACACCCAAAGTCTGAGCCCTTTCCTGGATACGCGTCGGGGCGTGCCGGAAAGCGAGCGGTATAAGGCGATTGGTGGCCAATGGCCGCAGGGGCTCTATGTCCTCGTCTCACCGGATGGCATCAATTGGAAGAAGTGGCGGGAGCAACCTGTGTTCAAGGACGGTGCTTTTGACTCCCAGAACGTGGCCTTTTGGTCCGAACTCGAGCAGTGTTACGTGCTCTATTTCCGGGTGTTCACCAGCTGGACCGATTACAGCTCGAAGAATTTCCAATTGGGCGGTTTCCGGACGATTTCACGCACGACGTCGCCCGATCTCGTCCGTTGGTCCGAGCCGAAGCGCATGACGTTTGGCAACACCCCCCTTGAACACCTTTATACCAATCATACCCGTCCCTATTTCCGCGCGCCGCACATCTACCTCTCAACGCCGATGCGTCTTGTGCCCGGACGCCGGTTCCTCACCGACGAGGAACTCATTGCGCAGAAGGTCGGCAAGGGGTTTCTCGCGATCACCGGTCACAATCATAATATTCCCAACGAGCTTTCCGACACGGTTCTGATGACGAGTCGGGGAGGCACACGCTACGACCGGACATTCATGGAGGCATTTGTTCGACCGGGTCTGGACCGGGGAAATTGGGTGTCGCGCAATGGGGTCCCGGCTACGGGTCTGGTTCAAACCGGACCGAATGAAATGTCGCTCTATGTCGGTCAGAATTATGTGCAGCCCACCGCGCATCTTGCCCGTTATACGCTGCGGCTGGACGGTTTTGCGTCGGTCAACGCCCCTTACGCCGGTGGAGAGATGACCACCAAACCTTTCGTGGTGGAGGGCGCACAGTTGGTGCTGAACTGTTCCACTTCCGCAAATGGTGACGTCCGGGTCGAAGTCCAAACTGCCGAAGGTGAGCCCATCCCGGGTTTCACCCTGGAGGAATGCGCCCTGCTGGTCGGAGATTCGGTTGACCGAGTCGTGTCATGGAACACCCGGCCTGATCTGAGTTCGCTGCGTGGCCAGGCCGTGCGACTGCGGTTTGTGATGAAGGACGCCGACCTCTTTGCCCTGGGGATCCGGGCCGCCCGCTAGGTGCAAAGGCTCATGAACCACTCCTCTCTTATGGAACACACATCAGCTCCGTCCTGTTTCCGTGTTTGGGCCCATGGTTTAATCGCGCTCGCCGGTGTCCTCTGCGTCGACGCCGCCTATTCGGCGCCGCCACTCGCGCCCCCTGTGCCGGCTCTCGCTCTCGGTTCCCGCCTGGAACTGATGGTCGATGATTACCTGATTGATCGTCTCAATGGAGTCCGGCTGCAGCAACAGACTCCGCGATCAATGGGCACCGTCTTTGTCTTTGATCGTCCGTGGGAGGGGGTGACGAGTGGATACACGTCCGTCTTCAAGGATGATGATCGCTACCGGATGTACTATCGGGGTAGCAGCGATCCTGGATACACGATCAAGGCGACCGTTCGGCCGGACGAGATTCCGGTACCGACCCATCCGCAGTTCACCTGTTATGCCGAGAGCAAGGACGGCATAACCTGGACCCGCCCCAACCTGGGCCTGCACGAATTCAATGGCTCGAAGGACAACAACATCATCTGGGTCGATCGCGGTTCGCACAACTTCGCTCCGTTCAAGGATCAGAACCCCGCCGCGCCGGCCGACCAGCGTTACAAGGCGGTCGCGAGCAGCAACTACGATGGCGACAAGCGAAAACCGATCCTCATCGCCTTTGTTTCTGCCGACGGCGTCCGCTGGCGCAAGCTGCGGGAGGATCCCATCATCACCGACGGTGCCTTCGACTCGCTCAATCTCGTCTTTTGGGATGCTCCCCGGGAAGAGTACGTCGCCATCTACCGCGACTTCATTCACGGTGTGCGCTCCATCAAGTGTGCGCGCTCGAAGGACTTTCTGACGTGGACGACGGGTGAGTGGGCCGACTTTGGTGACGCTCCGCCGGCCAATCTTTATACGAATGCCACGACGCCCTACTATCGGGCGCCTCACCTCTACCTGGCACTGCCCCGGCGTTTCATGCCGTGGAAGACCTACTTCCCGGAAATGGCGAACAGCAGTCCGGGTTCATCGGACGTCGTATTCATGAGTTCGAGGGACGGTGTGCGCTGGAACCGATTTGAGGAGGCCTTCCTGCGCCCGGGCCTCAATGAACGGAACTGGGCCCACCGCGCCAACACCCCGGCGGCCGGTCTGTTGGTGACGGGGCCGGAGGAGCTATCCTTTTACGTGGAGCGCGACTACACTTTTCCCAGCAATCGCCTCGAACGCCTGACTGTGCGCACCGATGGATTTGTCTCCGCGCATGCGGGCTATCCGGGAGGTGAGTTCGTGACCAAACCCTTCACTTTTACCGGTTCCAGCCTCGTGTTGAATTATTCCACTTCGGCGAACGGCAGCATTCGTGTGGAAATTCAGAATAGCGACGGCCATCCCCTGCCTGGATTCCTGCTCGAGGAATCCCCGGTCCTTTACGGCGACAAAATCGCCGAGGCAGTTGACTGGAAACATCCTCAGGGCCGCACGGACCGCTCGCCGCTCTCGCGCTTGGTCGGCAAGCCGATTCGCCTCCGCTTCGTCATGCGGGACGCGGACCTGTTCTCGCTCCAGTTCAAGTAAAGCGGCGCGGCTCATCGCGGCGCGATTCGAAGCGGCCCGGCCCGGCACCACGAGTGCCAGGCTCATCCGCAGTACGTCCGCAGGCGTACGAGTAGCCGTTCGATCTCCGCTTCGGAGTTGAAGAAATGGATGCAAATGCGCAAGTCCCGGGGCTGACTGACAGGCGAAACGAGCATCCGATCCTGGCTGCGCAGGCGATCATAAAGGTCCGTCGCCTTGAAGCCCGGCGGCAACCGCAGGACCACGATGCCGTTGCGCAGTGCGTCGTTGTCGGGCGAGATAAGTTCAAACCCTGGCTGGCGTTTGATCAGCTCGCCTGCGAAGGCGGAAAGGTGGCCGATGCGGGCGCGGACGCGCGGCCAGCCGAGCTCGGCGAACCACTGGAGTGATGTGTGCCAGCCTCCGATACCCGCGAGGAAACGCGTCGAGAACTCGAATCGGCGCGCATCCGGCTGCCAGTCGAAGTGGCCCTCTTCATCCATGGTCGACTGCGCGCCGGAGCCGGTCCATGAGACCGCAGTGGAAGCCAGGACGTCCTCGCGAATCAGCAGGGCTCCCGTGCCTTTGGGCCCGAGCAGCCACTTGTGTCCGCAAAAGCTGTAGTAGTCGCAGCCAATGGCGTGAAAATCGACGGGCACATTGCCGGGTCCCTGGGCACCATCCAGCAGGAAGGGCACCCCTCTTTCGCGCAGTGCCTTGGCCAATGAAGCAGCGGGCAGCACCTCGCCGCTGCCCCGGGACACATGGCTGATCGCGACCATTCTTGTGCGCGGCGTGATCCGTCGGAGCACTTCGCCCACCGCCTGCTCGTACCGGCCCACCGGCGCCACTTTTATCACCACCCCAAACCGGCGCTGGAGGTTGTAGCAAGGCAGCAGCAACGCCGGATGTTCCTGGTCGCCGATGAGGATTTCGTCTCCAGCCTTCCAATCTATCGACCATAGCACCGTGTTGATTCCCGCCGTGGTATTCGCTGTCATCGCCACCTCGGTCGTTTTTGCGCCCACGGTTTCTGCGAGCAACGTTCGGCAGGCGTGCTCGGCCTCCTTGAGTTGCCCGATGTTCTCCGGGTGAGCGGGACAGCGGTTCTGGAGTTCGAGGAGTTTCTGGGTGCGGTCGATGACCCGCCGCGGAGACGGGCCAAAAGCACCCGTTTGAAAGTAGGCGGTGTCACTCAAGGCGGGGATTTCGGCGCGCGCCGCATCGAGCCAGTCGTTCGAGCCAGCAGACTCGGCAGCCTGACCAGTCTTGGGTTTGGCCAGACCGTAGAGGCTGCCGGCGAGAGTCGCCTTGAGGAACGTACGACGGTCGGAGGGAATGGACATCATGGGTAGAGGTGGAGGATGGCCCCGAAGGTCCGAGTTAGGATGCGCGCGGAGAGGTCAGCCCGATCAAGCGGGCGACCGTGCCGCCCATCACGTGGGCGAGGTCCGAGGCGCTAAGAAATGCGGCGCAGTGCTTTTCGAGGTATTCGCGGGACTGTCGATAAGTGCAGAATCGATTTTGGAACGGCAGATCCGAGCCCCAGAGCAACCGATCCGGCCCGAGGTGTTCTACCATATCCTCGATCACCGCCCGGCATTCGACATACGGGTACTCGAACACATCACCGAGCCGGTACGGAAATCCGACTTCCAGGGTGAGGCTCGTACCCTCGAACGGAGTCCAGAAACTCCGGGGTACAACCAGACGGTTGCCCTCGAGGAACTCGCGCCAGGGATAGCCATGCGTCACGCTCGCCTGCAAGGTGGGGTACCGATCGAGCAGACGGCGGAGCTGCCATACCTCATCGACAAAACCTTGTCGGGGATCCGTCGCCCCGGGTCGTGAGCCAAGGGTGAAGAATACCGGAACGCCCAGCGTGACAACTGCGTCCCAAAATGGGCGCCACGCGGTCTCGGTGAAACTGCGTGACCGGGTTTGTTGATAGGCGTAGGCTGGGATAACCTTGAGAGCGTGAAGTCGGTGATCCCGAACGGCAGCCACCGCCTGCGCGATGGCCTGATCTGGCTTTTCCGGGATCAGCGCCTCCTCCAGCGGGGCCATCGCTCGCAAGCGTTCTGGAAAAGCCGCCACACACGCTGCGAGGTAGGCCAGGTCCTTGGTCAGCGTGGCGTCGGCGTGGAGGAGGGCGCAGTCGACGCCCGCGTGGTCCATCTCTGCGATCAGGGCGCCCGCACTGAATTCGATCACGTTGGGCGGAAGCTGTTGTTTGGTGTAGTCGTCCCCCGCGATCGTCCAGACGAGCCGCTTGCAGGTACGATCGACTCGAAAGTTACGGTCCCGCGCCAGACGCCAGGGATCCGCCGGAGCGGGATCGAGTAGCAGTCGGGAGTTGCCCGGTTGCCGATCCCTGACCCGGAACGCCGGTTGGTGGTGGAGGGCGTACTGCCGTTGCCAGTGCTCCAGGTGTTCGGCGCCCGAAGCGTATCCGGCTGGCGTATCCGGAGCGGAGAAGCAGTAGACGTGGCTGTCGACGATCATGGACGAACACGAGGAGAGAGAACCGATTCGATCGACGTTTGAATCGAGGTTGTCGCTTGACAGGGAAAAATCGTCATACGTATGTATACGCGAGTAAACATTAAACATGAACGCCTGCTAAGTGCGGCCATGTCCGTGCAGTCTCATCGGGTTTCCCCCCAGAAACTTTGAAGTCTGAGAGGCCACGGACCGGTCTGTTCGTTGGTACTTCGTAGCAGGACATTCGTATGACATTCAGCGACATTCCCGCAATCGACAGTCACGCCCACTACGGACGTTACCTGCATGCCGACCCGCTGGTCACCGCCTTCTCCAGCGGCGACGCCGAAGTCGTGGTCGATCGGGCGCGCGGCTGCGGGATTCGGTGGACGCTCGTGTCGCCATTGGCGGGCCTGCTGCCGCGCGGGCGCACCGTTGATGTCGCCGAGGCCAATGAGATTGCGTTCCGCAAAGTTCCGCAGGTACCGGGGCTGTTGCAGTACGTGATTGTGAACCCGCTGCAACCGCGGACCTACGAGCAGGCGCGAACGATGTTGCAGTCGCCTTGGTGTGTGGGAATCAAGATTCATCCGGAGGAGCATGCCTATCGGATCGCGGATTACGGAGAGGAGCTCTTTTCCTTTTTTGAGGAGACCGGGGCATCGGTGATGACGCACAGCGGCTGCCCCAACAGCCTTCCGGTGGAATTCGTGCCCTTTGCGGATCGACACCCCGGTGCGCGGGTGCTGCTTGCCCATTTGGGCAACGGGGCGGGTGACCACGGTCGAGTCGACCTGCAAGTGCGGGCGGTGCAGGCGGCGAAGCATCGCAACCTTTGGGTGGATACGTCGAGCGCACGCAGTATTTTGCCTGGCTTGATCGAGTGGGGGGTGAAGGAACTTGGCCCGGATCGCCTGCTCTTCGGCAGCGATTCCCCGCTTTACGACGTGGCCATGCAGCGCACCCGGATCGAGACGGCGGAGATCCCGGACGCGGCCAAGCGCCTGATTCTGCGGGAGAACGCGGTCGATTTTTTCCGTCTCGATCACCTGCCTGCCGGCGACCCTTCGCCGTGGGCCTGAAATTTTCGCTACGCTCTCATTCACTGAATTACACCCATGAGTATCAAAAAAGTGCCCGCAAAGATCGCTCCACTGACCCGCGCCACCTTGCGAGGCGTCTGGTGCGCCTTGATCGTTCCCTGGACGGACCGCGATGAGCTCGACGCCCGACGCCTGGTCAAGGAAGTCCGCGGTTACGGTGGCACCGGCGTTAACGGCGTCTACACCGGCGGCACGACGGGCGAGTTTTATGCGCAGGACGACGCCACCTACGAGAAAATCACCCTCACGGTGTGCGAGGAGGCGCATGCGCTCGGACTGCCGGTCCAGATCGGAGCGTCAGCCTTGAGCACACGGACCGCCTGCCGTCGCATTCAGGTCGCGCTTCGCGCGAAGGCCGACGCAATCCAGATCCTATTGCCCTTTTGGCTCGAGATGAAGGACGACGAAGTGAAGCGGTTTGTTCGCGAGGTCGCCGCGGAGGCCGGAAAAACTCCGATCGTACTTTATCTCACCGGCCGTTCGAAACGGAAGATCGGGCCTGAATTTCTCGGGGAATTGGCTGCGGAGTTTCCTACCTTCATTGGAACCAAGGATACCGGCCTCGATGTGCCGGCGCTCAAGGCCATCCTTAAGGAGGCGCCGGATCTGGCGATTTTCGGAGGCGAGGATTTTCTTGAGAAGATTCCGGCGGGGGGACGCGGCGGCTATTGTTCGATCACGGGCTTCAACGCTGCGAAGGTCGTCGAGCTCTACACGCTTTGTGCAGCCGGACTCTTGGAGGAGGCCAAGCCGCTGGCGCACGCGTTGCGTCGCTATCTTCACGAAGCATTGATCCCGATGGTACAAAAGGAGGGTTTGTGGGACTCCGCGGTGGATCGTGTCCAGCGGGTCGCCGGTGGTGGAGTCGTTGGCCTGCGCTGCCAAGCCCCCTACCGGAGCGCGACCGAGGCTCACGTGAAGCGGGTGATCGCGTGGTGTCGTAAAAACACTCCCGAACTGTTGCCGGCCCATCTGGCCTGAGGCTCGCGCCTCCCATTTCGCTCTTCGCCAGCGGACCAACCCCGTGCCGTTTCTTTGCCAGGCGGAAAACACTCCAGGATCTTCGCGATCTACTTAACGAACGAAAAGAGTCCCGCCCCGGAGCCCGGCCCGACGCTCGAACGCCCCCAACTCGATGAAATCGAAACCCCGACGGTGTCGACGCATGGCCTTAGGGAAGCTTTTGGTCACCAGCTTGCTCTGTCATGCTTCCCACGGCCAGGCCGCCGAGGCCGGCGCGCGTGAGTTTTACTTTCCCTCCACAGGCGTGCGGGTTGAAGGGCAGGCACTGCTGCTGGCCATCGACGATCACCTTTTGCCCCTGCGCGAGAATGTGGTCGAACACCTCTCGAAGCCGACAGTTCGATCGGACCCGGTGCTGGCTCCGAGCAAAGACGATCCGCTGGCGCCCGACCAGGTGGCGGCACACTTCTACGGGGCGGTGCTGCACGACCGGGGGAAGTTCCGGATGTGGTATTATTCCGTGGGCCTGAAGGAACCGGGCGACGCCCGCCGTGCGGACCTGAAAAAGCTGTCGCAGGGGCCGGTCTGTTACGCGGAGAGCGATGACGGCCTGACTTGGACCAAACCCAAGCTCGGCCAAGTGGAGTATCATGGCAGTAAGCACAACAACGCGATCGCCTTGCCCGACGCCCTGATCGAGGGTGTGCACGTGATGAAGGACGAGTCCGATCCGGATGCCCGCCGTCGTTACAAGATGGTTTATAACGGCCACAACGGGAAGACCTGGGTTTTCCGGACCGCGACCAGCGCTGACGGACTGCACTGGAACGCGGCGCCCGAGTTTGCCATCGACCAGTTCCTCGAGACGGCCTCGTTCTTCAAGTTCAACGATCTCTGGTTCGTCCACGGCCAGCGACTCACCTTCAGTGAAGGGGGGCACCGCGGCGGCCGGCAGGGAAGGGCGGTCCTTTCGACGAATTTCGAGCGCTGGCTCCCAGGGGATACCAGAGCGTTTCTGCTGCCCGAGCCGGCGAAGCCGGAGGATCGCGGGTAGACGAAACCCTATGACCAGGTACACCTGGGCGTCGCGGCGGCCAGTTTTGGCAATGTCTGTGT
>Ga0154020_10010852_pt1 | contig 10399 bp, 10 predicted proteins | sample Klosneuvirus_201_FD_109709 | JGI IMG/M metagenome (GOLD analysis project Ga0154020, IMG submission 109709) | Active sludge microbial communities from wastewater, Klosterneuburg, Austria - Klosneuvirus_20160825_MG | ecosystem: Engineered > WWTP > Aerobic digester > Activated sludge | place... | reverse complement strand
TACAGTGATTTAACTGTTTACCCAAATCCGGCCAATGGAATTATTAATTTCTCAACATCCAAACCACTTGACGGCATAGTAATTACTGATTTATTAGGAAGGGAAATAGTAAGCGAAATGAACGGTTTTGAAAACAGCTCTATCGATATCAGTAATTTAAATAATGGGGTTTATTTTATAAAGTTCTATAACCAAGGTAAAGCAGTTGCAATTAAGAAATTTATTAAACAGAACTAACCTATTTTTCATAAAGAGATTTAAACTCTTTGCCAATTTGAGCGAGACTGTATTTATTACTAGTCTCGCTTATTTTTTTATGATCAAAGGATTTGTTTTTTACCAAAACATTCAGGCTATTCACCCAATCCTGTAATTGATTATTACATACCAATCCATTGGTTTCGTTAATTAATTCAGGAATAGCCCCTACATTTGATGCCAATACAGGTATGCCGGTTGACAAGGCTTCTGCAATCACAATTGAAAAAGTTTCAATATCACTGGCGTGCAAAAAGTAATCGGAATTTTGCAAAACCTTAGCCAAATCCTCAGGCTTAAGGTTACCTAAATAATTAACCGAGAAATTCCATTTTATACCTTTCAATTCCTGAATTAAAACTCCCTCCCCAATCACATTCAATGTTATTTTTTTTTCAATTGTTTCAGCGAATTGTTGAAGGGCATTAAAAATCAAATCCGGCCGTTTGGGCGCTGTCCAATGCGCCACACAAGAAAATGTAAGGCCCTCATGAGTGCCGGGCTTCTCACTATACTTGAAGATGTCAGTATTTACAACATTGGGGATAACACGAATAATAGAATCATTGCTGACGTGCTTACTGATGTTTTCCTTCAAATAATTTGAAACAACAGTTATTGCCGAAGCGTTATTGTAGGCTTTTTTCCCGAGATAAGAGAATAAACTACTCTTCATGAACTTATCTACCTTGCTCCAATGCTCCGTTATAATATGTGGTAATTTATAATGCTTCGAGATTTTATAGCCAAGTAACCCGGCAGGATATAACACATTCGAATGCACTATATCCGGTTTAAATTCAGGAATAAGTATTTTATCGATATACCCCGAAATAACCCGGTATTGAAAAAACAGATTTAAATGTATCCATTTATAAAATCGTGAATTGAGTTCAATTTGATGTGTGACGATGCCGTGCTCATCCGTATTGCGATAGATTTTCTTTTCGAATGTATTTAATGAAGGGCTAACTGTTATGGCTAACACCTGAATATCCACCCCTGCTGCTTTGATAGCAGCCGCATGCTTTTTTACAAAAACTCCCTTCAAAGGATTAACCGAGTTAGGGTACCAGGATGAAATAAAAAGCACTTTCATTTATTTAGCCTATTTTTGTACTTTTAAGGAGTATTTTAACATCCGAATTTAAGGAATAAAGCTAACATATGGGATTAAAAGAAGCAATATTAGAGATACCTTTTGTAAAGAACTGGAAACGCGCTCAGCAAAAAAAGAAATTCAAGGGCTCAGAATTATATTGGGAAGAACGGTATCAGAAAGGTGATAATTCAGGTACCGGCTCTTATGATCACTTGGCTGAACATAAAGCTGATGTTATTAATGATTTTGTTGCCAAAAACAGCCTAAAATCTGTGATGGAGTTTGGTTGTGGAGATGGCAATCAATTAAAAATAGCTAAATACCCCCAATATATCGGACTGGATGTGTCTCCTACTGCTGTTAAATTATGTTACAATCAATTTAAGGCAGACAAAACCAAAAGTTTTTACGTTTATAACAGCATGGCCTTTGTTGACAATGCACGGTTGTTCAAAGCTGATTTAACCATGTCGTTAGACGTGTTATATCATTTGGTGGAACGTGAAATTTTTGAAAGTTATTTATTGCATTTATTTGCAGCCGCTGATAAATATGTGATCATTTATGCTTCGGACTACAACCAGGCAGAGGAGCCGGTACACCAGCATGAAAACCGCAGAAGCTTTACTGATTTCGTTACTAAAAGTATTCCGGGGTGGAAATTAAAAGAAATAATAAAAAACAAATTCCCGGTTTCTACCCACAAAGAAAAAGGATCGTTGTCGGATTTTTACATTTATGAAAAAGTTGCCTGATTTAAGTTAAGGCAAGGATAATGATTAGCAAATCGTTTTTAAAATCATCTATAATTTATACCATTGGCGGGGCCTTGCCAATGCTAGCCAGCTTTATCTTACTTCCTTTTTACGTTGGTTATCTTGATGCACATCAGTTTAACGCATTGAACTTCTACATTGGTATTTCATTATTGTTCCAGATTTTATTTTCGTATTCCATCGATTCGTACTTTGGTGTGAAGTATTCACAACTAGCTACTGACAAAACCGAACAAAAAAGATTCGTAGGCACCATTTCTAACCTACTTATTATAATCGGTCTAAGTATCATTCTAATTTCAGCAATAGCGGGGCCTTATATTTTTCCAATAGTATTTACAGAGTTGGACCAGGTTCATTTTTGGCCTTTTGGATTTATGTCGATTATAACTGCCTTTTTTAATTCTTACTTTAAAGCGGGCACAAATGCTTTAATTTACTTCAACCAACCTAAACCATTTATTTTATACAATAGCATTAATTTTGTAGCGACAGTTGGTTTATCTATATTGGGATTACACATATCCCCCGACACCATCAGCGGCCCTATTTATGCCAGATTTATATCAGGCCTGATGATTTTTATTCTGGCCTTTGTTAGCTTTAAACAGAATTCTGTATTTGCATTTGACAAAAAATTCCTGAAAGACCTTCGCATGTTTTGTACACCTTACATTTTGTTTGTTTTGTTTCTCTGGGTTCTAGGAAATCTTGACCGTTACTTTTTAAAATCGCAAATCGAAGCTGATTCCCTGGCAGCTTACATTTTACTCTTAACTTGTTTCTTTGGCTTTGAATTTATCCAGAATTCCCTTTCAGCCACCATTTTTCCTAAGATCTTTGAAATCTGGACTAACAATGGAAAAAACGAAACAACAAAAGAATCTAACAGATACTATAACGTGTTTACGGCAATTAGTATTTTGTTGCTCATCTTATTTTGCTTCCTTATTCCATTGGTAATTAAAATAGCGGTGCCATTTAAAACAAGCTATTATCAGAGCTTTCAATTCATTGGTGTTATTGCCGCAGGCTACGCAACACGAAGCATTATTAATTTTTATCTGTCAACAATCCTTTATTCTAAAAACACCATTTTACTTATTAAAATTTTCGGATACAGTTCAGTGGTACAAATTATAGCGACCTACTTTTTAGTGAAAGAATTCGGGTTAACCGGGGCCATCTATGCGGGCATCATTACTAAAATTACTCAGGTTTGTTTTGCCTGGGTGTTAACCAGAAATATTTTCATTTATAATTTTAACTACATGAAAATCTTAGGGATTCCTTTACTGTATATAGCAATAAACGTAATCATGTATCAGATCATACCTGAATACAGTATTCCGGCGTACGCTGTTCAATTCTTGGTTTTTGGAAGTATCTTGTACTTCATTTTCAAAAACGAAATCAAGACTGTTTACTTGCAGTTTTTCGGCAAGAAATCCGGTGCTTAGTTCTCGAAGATAATTTCAATAGTGTTGCTCTTCAAATCATAATTAAGATTCTTTTTCATAGCATCCATAAATCCATCGCCCCACTTCGCATACTGACTGCTGAAATTCTCTAATCTTTCCTGAGGTACTCCATCAGGAAACAACTTTGATTTTATTGATTTAATCTGATTAATTTCTGTTTCAGACTTCTGCTTTATAGCCCTTGTGGCTTTTTGTCCGAGTACATCTATAGAATTCAGGTTCTTTTGCTTTTCTGCCTCTGCAGAAGCCAATAAAGTTTTATCTACTTTAGCCATCTCCACAGCAATTTCCTTGAATAAAGATTCAACAGACTTTTTGTATTGTTCTATGTCAAATGACTTATTATTTTTTTCCAAATAGATTTTAACCATCTCCTGCTCTGTTGCGAAAACATTTTCCTTCTCAAATCCTAATTTCTCTAATTTGTTCACTACATTCTTTTCCATAATTGTAATAAATTTTCTTGGTGTTAATACCGGAAAAAACAGTCCTGATTTATTAAACATTTCCTTGTATTCGAGCCAGTAAGCTAATTCACCCGGACCACCAACGTAGGAGATGTTAGGTAAAATATATTGCTGGTAACAAGGCCTTAATACTACATTAGGACTAATTTTTTCGGTTAAATTTTCTATTAAAGTTGTTAATTCTGTTTTTGTAAATACTTTATCTGTTCCTGTTATTGAGTAATTTCCATTTTGTTTTTCAATCCTTGCCCGTAATCCTTTATCCATGTAAAAACAATTAATTTCACGTGGATTAACTTGAACCTCATATTTTAAGCTGTTTAGTTTGGTAATGGTTTTATTTACTTCACTATAGACATTATTCTCAAAAATATCGCTTGCAAAGAATTTTGCAAAACTTTGTTTTAACAATTTATTATTACCATCAACAACTACAATACCATATTTCCCAAACAAGACATTCACTAAATAGCGTGTTGCATCTGACAGATTACTGTGCTTTAAATACGCCTCATCAAATAATTGAATTAGCTTTTGGGCATCTTGCGAATTTCCTAAACAGGCTTCAAGCGCACTTTTTACCACATCAAGGCCATTGGTAGAGAAATCCCCTACTGCACCTTTTTCAGTTGTTTCCCAAACAATTTTCTTTCCGTAAACATTCAGATGATTTATTTCCTCAAAATCGTGGTCTTCTGAAGCCATCCAATATACAGGCACAAAATTATGATCAGGAAATTCAGTCTTTAAGGCTTCGCATAAATTAATCACCGAAAATATTTTGTAAATAAAATACAAAGGGCCCGTGAATAAACATAATTGGTGGCCGGTTGTAACTGTATAGGTATTGGATTTTAAAAGCAGTTCTGCGTTAACCTGAGACTGGTTTGATGTGTTTTTTACACTTGCAGAAGCCGAATTGATTTCCGCTACGAGCAATTCACGGTTAAAACTATACTTTTTGATTTCGTTAATAGCCTCCATGTAACCTGACTTATCCGGAAAGAAATTATAAAATTCCTTCACTTTATCATTACGCGATAAGTAATCGTACACCAAACTGCTGAACAGTTCTTTTTTTAATGGGAATATCTGCTTCGAGAACATTTACTCTTATAACTTATTTCCAAAAGCCAAATCTCCTGCATCACCTAAACCGGGTACAATGTATGCGTGAGCCGTAAGTTCTTCATCAATGGCGCCACACCAAAGGGTGTAATTGCTATCAGGCATATGCGTTTTCACATAATCAACTCCTTGCCTACTCGCAATTACCGAAACTAAATGCGTGTGCTTAGGTTTTCCTTTGGATAGTAATTGCTTATAGGTTAAAGTCATTGAAGAGCCCGTGGCCAACATCGGATCGCAAAGGATAAGTATTTTGTCGGTTAGGTCCGGACAAGCTACATATTCAAGTGCAATTTCAAAGCTATTATCTTTATGGTGTTTACGGTAAGCACTGATAAAAGCATTTTCAGCTTTATCGAAAAAATTAAGTATCCCAAAATGTAATGGCAAACCGGCACGTAAAATAGTTGCCACCACAGGTTCTGCCACTAACTTCGATGTTTCTGCAACACCTAATGGAGTTGTCGTTTCTGAAGGTTGATATTCTAGCGTCTTACTTATTTCATACGCATAAATCTCTCCCATTCTTTCCATATTTTTTCTAAACCTCATTTGGTCTTTTTGAATTTCCACATCACGGATCTCAGAAATGAAGCGTGTAAATAAGGAATTGCTTTGCGACATGTTATGTACCATAGTATTTATTTTTTTAGTTCAATAATTAAATTCTTTTGCGACTGATATGACGATTTATCATAAATTTCAATTGGTATAATGGCATTTTTAAATCCGGGAGCCTCAACATTTAAATTATATTTTCCCGGAGGTAATATAATAATACATCTCCCATTCGCGGGGTTAGGAACATAATTTCCCACTGCTTCACTGGTAATTAAATCGTTCACCGTAATAAAAACATCCCGGTAATTAATTACCGAATTATCTTTAGAGGTTAACTGCCCGATTAAAACTGTGTAGTCAACATCGGTATCATTAAACGACACTCTGTAAATATCATTATCACCCAATCCTCCGCCTCTAACAGAAGCCAGATAACCATATTTACCGGATTTTGAAACCCGGAAGTTCATATCATCATAAGATGTGTTAATTGGGTAGCCTAAATTTCTAGGGTTGATAAATCTTTTTTGAGACTCATCCCACGATGCTTTAAAAATATCGTAACCACCCATGCTCGCATGGCCTTTAGAGCTAAAAAATAATGTTTTTCCGTCAGGTGAAAGATTAGGAAAATCTTCATTGAGTGGTGTATTCACCCCAACACCTAAATTTTTCGGGGCACTCCATTTTCCTGTAGGTAATTTTCTGCAAACATAAATATCCGTTCCGCCATAACCACCTTTTCTATTGCTTGCAAAATATATTTCATCGCCTTCCGGGGAAATGGAAGCTGCAATTTCGTCGCCTTCTCCGTTAATTGGTTCAGGCAACAATTCCAATTTTGAGAAAAAACCATCTTTCGCCAGCTTAGTCATATAAATTTTTCCAACACCTTTGTTGTCGGCTTTATAAACCAGCAATACATCTCCTGAACCACTCATGCCAATTACTTCTTCACCGCTATTACCTGCACAAATTGGTTCACCAATTACTCCTGCTTCCATAAACGCGCCATTCACCACCTTTGAAATAAAAATTGAATTCAGATATTGGCCATTGTCCAGTTTAGATGCATTCTTTTTAACGGGGCGCTTCGAATTAAATACCATATACCCCTCGTTCTCTGTTACGAAAGGATAATAGTCGGAGAATTCGGAATTAATGGTTTTTCCTAATGATTGAAACATCACATCAACAGGGAACTTAATGAGTTCTTTCGCATTAATACAATGTTGTATTTCTTGTTCTACCATACCCAAATTATCGGTCGTTCCTTTCGCCAACTCCTTAAACTTATTAAAGCTGGCAATAGCTTCGTCAAATTTATTGGCATACTGGTAAGCACGGCCCAAAAGAAAGTCTGCATTTGGATTATGTTTCTCTTGGCGCGTCACAATTTCGAGATAGGTTACAGCTTTTGCTTTATTGATATTTGTATTTAAATAACAAACACCAACATTATAATTATAAGTTTCGTTCTTTGAATCGGCACTTAGCAATGAGAGATAATCATCCAGGGCGTCTTCGTAATTTTCAAGCTTTAGTTTCTCTTCGGCCTGCATAGCCAAGGTTTTATCGGCACTTTGTGCGATACCCATTGTTAAAGAAAAACACGCCAACAGAAGCGATAAATAACTAATTTTCATATCAAAAGCTAGTTGCGATAATTAACTAGTAAATATACTATTTTTGAAGGGAAATGCGACAGTTTTTGAATATAAAATTTACCTTTATCTCAAAATGAAAAGCTTCATAAAATCTTTCGGTTTTGCCTTAAAGGGAATCAGTATTTCATTAAAACAACGCAATTTTAAGATTGAACTTTTTATTGCGGTTTTGGTGATTATCCTGGGTTATTTCTTTCAAATAACTGCAACTGAATGGTGTATAGCACTTATCGCGATTAGTATGGTTTTGGTTACGGAAATGCTGAATACCGCCATTGAACATTTTGTGGATTTGGTAAGTCCTGACTACCACAAAACGGCGGGCATAATTAAGGATATTTCAGCAGGGGCTGTTCTTGTTTCCGCAATTTTTTCGGCAGTAATTGGGGTAATTATTTTTGGCAAATATTTGATAGCAATAATTTAATAACATTTAATATGGGATTTTCAGAGTCTGAACTGATTTTGACAGATGACAACAGGGTTTATCATCTTAACTTGAAAAACGAAGATATTGCCGACACGGTTATTGTTGTTGGAGACCAGGGAAGAGTTCCTCAAATAAGTTCTTTTTTCAGTAAGGTTGATTTTAAAACTGAACATAGGGAATTTATAACACACACAGGCTTATTCAATGGGCATCGGATCACAGTTTTATCGACCGGTATTGGAACAGACAACATTGACATTGTGATGAACGAATTGGATGCGGCGGTGAACATTAACCCGGAAACCCGTGAATTGAACCCGAAACACAGAAGTCTTAATATTGTGAGGTTTGGAACCAGCGGTGCTTTGCAGGCAGATATACCTGTCAATAACATAGTAGTGAGTTCGCATGGAATAGGTCTCGATGGTCTTTTGAATTTTTATGAGGGATGGGAAAAAGTGAGTGAAAGCGATATAAGTGAAGCATTTATCAATCACACTAATTGGCAACCTAATTTACCATATCCCTATTGTGTGAAAGCCTCAGAAATACTTCTAAGTAAGTTCGCTCAAGGAAACCATGTAGGTATTACCGCAACAGCTCCCGGCTTTTATGGGCCGCAAGGGCGTGAAATACGTTTAAAAGCATCGGCAAAAAACCTGAACGAACTTTTAACCAACTTCCGCTTTAACGGACACGCTATCTCTAATTTCGAAATGGAAACCTCTGCCATTTACGGATTAGGTAAGATGTTGGGGCATAATTGCGTAACGGCCTGTGTAATAATCGCCAATAGGGTTAGGAAAGAGTTCACGAAAGATTACAAACAAAGTGTAGAGTTATTAATAAAAAATAGTTTAGAGCGATTAACAACCTAATTGTTAAAAAATAATAATCTGCCTCATAAATGGCCTGCATGCTTGGGCTATTTTTGTTACACTTATATGAGAGCAGGTAAAAACGAAATGAACTTAAAGGAAGTAATTGCCTTAATTACTTTGCTCGATGACCCTGATGAAAGCATCTATTCACAGGTAAAAGAAAGATTTATTATGCTTGGCCCACCGGCCATCCCGCATCTTGAAACTGCATGGGAAAATAGTTTTGACATGTTGATGCAAAAACGGATTGAAGGCATCATTCATAATATCAATTTTGAAGCGCTAAATAAAGCCATCAAAAATTGGGCGTTGCACGAACAAGAAGATTTGTTCAAGGGTATTTGCATACTGGCACGTTACCAGTATCCTGACCTAGATGAAACAAAACTCAAAAAGCAACTTCATCAGATAAAACAAGATGTTTGGCTTGAAATTCATGATGATTTAACCGGACTTGAAAAAGTGAAAATCATTAACCATATTCTTTTTGAAGTACATCAGTTTAGTGGAAACATTACTAATTATCATGCTCCTCAAAATTCATTCATTAATGTAGCGCTTGAATCAAAAAAAGGAAATCCAGTCATGTTGAGCGTTATCTATGCCTTGGTTTGCAAGGAACTCAATATACCTGTTTACGGTATTAACTTACCTCAGCATTTTGTACTGGCTTATGTAAATGATTTTGCCAACTTATACGATACAAACCACAAAACGCTATCTGACAATATCCTGTTCTATATTAACCCCTTTAGTAAAGGCTTAATTTTTAATCAAAACGATATTGATTCATTCCTTAAACAACTGAATGTAGAGCCTGAAAATAAGTACTACCTCCCTTGCAGCAACCTTGATATACTTAAAAGAATGATCAGTAATTTGGTTTATTCATTCGAGAAACTCGGATATGTAGAAAAGGTAGAAGAACTCAAAACTCTCTTGAGTAGTATTTAATCAGCCCTTAATAATCTTAAAAATTGTACGCAGAATAATTGTTAGATCGGTAAACAAGCCCGACTCATTGATGTATTTTAGGTTAAGTTGCAACTTTGCTGGCATCACTTCATTAATATAGGTTTTTTCCGGGTCTTCCGATTTTGCCAGCAACTCGCTTTCATTAATATAATCCAACGAAGCATAATCTGTAATTCCCGGCTTCGCATCTAATACCATCTTTTGCTGTGAGTTATACATGTCTACATATTTCCGTACTTCAGGTCGTGGTCCAACCAAACTCATCGTTCCGGATAAAACATTAAACAACTGTGGGAGTTCATCCAGTTTTAATTTCCTCAAATAATAACCAACAGGTGTAATACGGGAGTCGCGACCACCTACAGTCAACAAACCTTTTTTATCTGAATTGGCAAACATGGTCCGGAATTTAAATAGCTTAAAGTCTTTATTGCCCTTACCTACCCTGGTTTGAAAATAAAATACAGGAAAACCTGAATTAATTATAATTAATAAGGAAATGCCTATAAATAAAGGCGACAGGATTATAATTCCTGAAAGCGAACAGATAATATCGAAGATGCGTTTTAGCACAGTACTTTATTAACGGCATTAATTACTGCGTCTATTACAGTTTGAGTTTTGTTTTTATCCAGATCGTAGAAAACCGGCAAAGAGATTTCGCAACTGTAGT
>Ga0154020_10010851_pt1 | contig 10400 bp, 9 predicted proteins | sample Klosneuvirus_201_FD_109709 | JGI IMG/M metagenome (GOLD analysis project Ga0154020, IMG submission 109709) | Active sludge microbial communities from wastewater, Klosterneuburg, Austria - Klosneuvirus_20160825_MG | ecosystem: Engineered > WWTP > Aerobic digester > Activated sludge | place... | reverse complement strand
CATCACCCATCCAGCCCATGCGCTCGTTGCGCTGCGGGCAGTCGGTGGGCACGCTCATCATGTTGGCGTACTGCGTCCAGCGGACGTTTTGCTCAAGACGATTGAGCATCGGGTTCGAACACTCGAAGGTCCCGGCCTCGGGCGAGTCGGAGTGTGCGACGCGGGCGACGATGCTGTCCAGGTCCGACTTGGAAGAGAGCCCCGTCACCTCGACGTACCGGAACCCGTGATAGATGAACCGCGGCTCGTAGACATCCTTCCGGCCGGAGAGGATCAGCGTGTCCTTCTGATGGGCGCTGCGGAGGTTGGTGGTGTAGAGGCGGCCCTTGTCGTCCAGCATTTCGCCGTGGGTAAAGTTGATCTTGGTTCCGGCGGCGCCCGTGAGAGCGATCTTGATCCAGCCCGGCAGGTTCTGGCCGAAGTCGATGACGAAGATTCCCGGCGCGGGCTCGGTGATCGCGACGGGCTTCACCTCGCCCGTGACGCGGATCGGCTCATTGGGCTGCGTCACCAGCGCGGCGGTGGGGGAGGGGAACGCCTGCACCGCGGCCCACTTGGAATCATCAAACCCCGGCGCATCCCAGCCCTCGATCTCCTTCTGGGCGTCGTAGACCTCGCCATCCAGCATGTCATCGGACCGCATAGGGCCATCGAGCGTGCCGCGCCAATCTGTCCCGGTTCCAACAATGCGCGACGTGCCATCGGGGAAGTCCAGCCTCACCTGTGCGAGCAGGCTCAGTTGGTCGCCGTACATCTGGTTGGTCAGGAACCCGATCCGGCCCGCGTACCAGCCGTTGCCGAGCATCGCCGCGAGGGCGTTGTCGCCCGTGTGCAAGAGAGGTGTCACGTCGTACGTCTGGTACTGGATCCGCCGCGAGTGGTCCGTCCACTCGGGGGCCAGTTCGTGATCGCCCACGCGCTTGCCGTTGATGCGGAACTCATACAGGCCACGGGCGGTCACAAAGAGCGTCGCCCGCGAAGGCGCTGTGTCCAGCTTCAACCCCGTCCGTAGCATCGGCGCCGGGCCGCGCTCGGCGAATCGCTGCCTCACCGACTTGGTCACGCCGTCCGTCAGCCGTTTGGTGGACCAGTGGTTGCGCTCGATTGAGTCGGATGCGGAGACGGCCTTGCCCTTGGCCAGGTTCTCCTCGCCCGACAGCACTTCCATTTCCGCCAATGTGAACCCGAACTTCCCCGCCTCCCGCGTATCGAGCTTGGTAGTCGCAAGCCGCACGAAACGCCCCTCAGCCGCACCAAACGAGTACCGCCTCACTTCCGTCCCTGGGTTGGCCTCATCCGCCCCCGTCTTGTCCACCACCACCTTCGCGCCCGCGAAGCTGGCCTCATCCGCCACCTCAACCCGGAACCGCAACGGGAACAAGAACCCCGGCGCATCCTGCGTCCAGTCGATCGGGCGCGATGGGTACAGCTTCACAGAATCGAACTTCTTCTTGTCCCCCAGGTCGATCACCACCCACTTCGGGGCCGCGGCGTTGTCCGCCACATCACTGTGAAACCCGTTGTTGTCATCGCTCGCGGGCTCACCTTTGAACGGCAACCCGATCCACCGGGCCGTCCAGTCCTTGGGTGAGAGCAACCCCATCGACCACGTCGCCGCATCGCTCCAGGGCGACTGAGCCCCCTCGGGCGTCCACATCTTCACCTTCCACACGACGCGCTGGGCGGATGCCAGCGCCTTGCCCGCGTACTCCACCTGCATCGTGTCGCCGGTGTTCACCGGGCCGCTGTCCCAGAGGTCGCCGTGGTCCTTGTCGAGTTCCTCTCGCGAGGAGGCGACCAGAATCCGGTACCCCGACTGCATCGCGCCCCGGGCCGGGTCGTTCACCACCCACGACAGGCGGGGGCGGGCGGCCTCGATGCCCAAGGGGTTGGACAGGTATTCGCAGCGGAGACTCGTCGGCGCACCGGGCTCAGCCCGAAGGCTCGCCGAAGCCACCAAAACCACCGCCGCGGCCGTAAAAAAGATGGGTCTCATGACCCCACTCTATCGCATCTACGCCGCCGAGCCTTCTATACTGATGTCCCGCGCCACCCCCGCGGGATCCAAACACATTCGGGCCAGGGGGGCTTGGCCGCGACTCCTCGCTTTGAACGCGAAAGGGATGCACCTTGGCAACCAAGTGGACCAAGAAAGAACTCCTCTCCCGCCCCATCGAGCACGTCGATATCACCAAGATCGACTGCCGCTCCATCGTCGATAGCTACCGCGACATGGCCTACACGTCGCGCACGCTGGCCAACGCGGCCGACATCTACTCGATGATGCTCAAGGATAAAGACTGCGCCGTGATCCTGACCCTCGCCGGCTCGCTGATCTCGGCCGGCCTCAAGAAGGCGATCATCACGCTCATCGAGAACAACATGGTGGATGCGATCGTCTCCACCGGGGCCAACATCGTCGATCAGGACTTCTTCGAGGGCCTGGGCTTCAAGCACTACATCGCCCCGGGCTCGCCCGAGGCCCCGCCCGTGGATGACATGACGCTGCGGAACATGATGATCGACCGCATTTACGACACCTACATCGATGAGGATGACCTCCGCGCCTGCGATGCCAAGACCCATGAGATCTTCAACGCCTTTGAGCCCGGGGCGTACAGCAGCCGCGAGTTCATCAGCGCGATGGGCGCGTACCTGGCCAAGAGCCACGGCAAGAACGAGTCGATCGTCAAGACCTGCTTCCTGAAGAAGGTCCCGATCTTCGTCCCCGCCTTCAGCGATTGCTCGGCGGGCTTTGGCATCGTGCTCCAGCAGACCGAGGCCATTGAAGAGGGCCGCGGCCAGGTCGCGTTCGACTCCGGCAAGGACTTCCGCGAACTCACCGACATCAAGCTGGCGTGCAAGGACACGGGGCTGCTGATGCTCGGCGGCGGCGTGCCGAAGAACTTCGCCCAGGACATCGTGGTCGCGGCCGAGCTCCTGAACGAGCGCAAGGGCGGCAAGGCCCGCGGCGACATCGGCATGCACAAGTACGCGATCCAGATGACGGTCGCCGACTCACGCGATGGCGCTCTCTCGGGCTCTACGCTCCGCGAGGCCTGCTCGTGGGGCAAGGTGGATGTGGTGAATGAGCAGATGGTGTTTGGGGAGCTCTCGGCGCTGTTCCCGATCCTGGCCAGCGATGCGTATCACCGCAATGCGTGGAAGGGACGCAAGGGGTTCAAGTTTGCGGAGCTGTTTGAGAAGGGGGATGGGGTGCCGAGCTTTGAGGGGAAGAAGAAGGCTGGGGCGAGGTAAGTACCGCTGAATCGCGTTGAAAGAGAGCCCGGAGGCACGTCTCCGGGCTCTTTCTGTTTGCGTAGCCGCAGAATACGTGGTCGAATGCAGCAATGAACTCGTGGCCCAGAACGGTGATTGGAGTTGCGGCTTGCCTGATGCTGGGGCTCGCGACCACGCTTACCGTCGCCGGATTGCTGGGTTGGTTTTTGCTTCTCGGATGGACAGCCACATACAAGGCTGATGTGCCTGATCGGCCGGAATGGAAGATCGTTGAACGATTCGAGAGCAGCGGCGCGTCGTATTACCAGTCGTTGGTGTGGTGGAGAGGGTCCGCTGGTCCGCTCGGCAGTCCCATCGATAACCGGAAGCGATTCAACTCTTCGCGATGGAAGCGTGCTGACAAGGTCTCACACACGTTCAGCATGGGTGGTCCCGACGGCGTTGCTTATATGATCGAATGGGGGTGGCCTTTCCGTTGCTTGTGGGGCGCGAGCGAATCGCGTGGGTGGGCTTCTTCTGGGGAGACTACTTACGGGCTCTACACCTATGAGTGGAATATCGGCGCGAACACAAAAAGCGGCCGCGATATTCCATTCGCACCAATTCCGTTGGGTCTGACACTCGACACTCTCACGTTTGGTTCGCTCTGGTGGCTGGCTCTGTTTGGTATGGGTCGTTTCCGACGCTGGAACCGCCTCCGCCGCAACCACTGCCCCAAGTGCAACTACAACCTCCGCGGCCTCATGCCCGACGCCCCCTGCCCCGAATGCGGCCAAAACAACACCCCGTCGATCCCTAATCCCAACCCCGCATGAAGCCGTCACCCTCCATCCGGCTCCGCCCGATCCTTCTTGCTCTCGCGCTAGGCCTCACCACCTCCCTCCTCCTCGCGCTGGCCGCCTCCCTCATCCGTCCCACCGACGGCTTCCAGAACATCCTCGGCACCTCCCCCGTGGACTTTGAAAACAAGTACCTCCTCCCGCCGTTCCGCCTGCGGTCCGCCCAAGGCGATATCTTCGTTGACATTACCGGCAACTTCGCCCACACCGAAGTGACTCTTGGTCCGACGTGGACGCAACCACTGTCTCCTTTCTCGTCGGCCCCATTGAACTACTCATACCCTGAGCAGATCGCGGCCGTGGAGCGCGTTCGCTCACACAAAACGATTGACTTTCGCCTGCCCTACTGGGCCGCGCTCCCGACCGCGGCCTCAACCGACACCCGGCTCATCACCAGCGCCTGGGGCTGGCCGCTGCGTTGCCTGTCCGGAGTCGAGCACGCCCACTTCTCCTCACCGCCCGGCGGCTACGCCACCACGACACGCGAGTTCGAGGGCTACTACATCCGCGGCACCACCAGCTCCCGCATCCGCCGCATCCCGTACCACATCATCCCCCTTGGTTTCGCGGCCAACTCCCTCCTCTTCGCCGCGGCGTGGAGCCTGATCCTGTGGGTCCCCCGCGTCGCCCAACGCCAACTACGCCTCCGCCGCGGCCACTGTCCGCATTGCGACTACAACCTCAAGGGCCTCGCCCCCGACAACAAGTGCCCCGAATGTGGCCGCTAGACTGCGCACCATGTCTCCCCGTCTCCGGCTCACCATCGGAGTCTGTGCCTCCCTCGCGCTGGGAGCTGCCACCGCGCTCGCGGTCGCGTGTGCCGGAGCACTCATCGGTGCCGACCCCAATGGCGACTCCAGCGAGCCCATCGCGGTCACATCAACAACAGACTACTCCGCCCTTATCCTCCGAGACTGGCAAGAGTCTTGGTTCATTCATGCCATCGCGATATCGCGCGGGTTGTACACCTCGGTAGATGCTGATCAGATAGAGATCAGGATCGGGAGATCAAACGGGCGATATCGCCGCATGGATGTCTCACCCTTTCGTATTCACCCGATGCCTTCCTGGGCTGACAATCGGCTCGAGTATCACATCGGCTGGCCCGCGGCCTGCCTCCGGGGAGCCGCCGACTCCCACGATGGCGGCTCAGACATGGTCGATCGCATGGAACTCGACCACATCGTTCGCGTCTGGCCGCGGGACGCGACCTCGCTTGCCAAGGGAGGCGGCGATATCTGGTACTTTCACACATCACGCATCAACCCCTGCCGCTATCTTCCTACTGGACTTCTCCCCTTCGGCCTTGCGATCGACACGCTCGTGTTCGCTCCCGTTTGGGCGGTGTTGATGTTCTTCCCCGGCGTCCTCCGCCGCGCGATCCGCCGCCGCCGCAACCACTGCCCCAAGTGCAACTACAACCTCCACGGCCTCGCTCCCGATTCCAAGTGTCCCGAGTGCGGCCGCACTCCCGCGCGCACTTGCCCATAGCCCTTATCCCTCTGCAAATGCGACAAACCGTCGCGCCAGAATGGCCGACGGTCGATCGCACGGAGAGAGAGGGAGGAGAGACTGGACACCGCACGCCGCGCGTTGGCGTGCGCGTGGCGTTCAGCGGCGTCGCCGGCGAACGGCTGTGATGGCGCCCAAACCCAGAACCGCGGCCGCGCCCGGCGCAGGAACAGCGTTGATCTTGACGTTCCAGTTGTCAATGCCGCAGTCGGTGTTGATGTTTCCGTTGTTGGAGTTGCCGCGATAGAAGCCCAACTGCATGATCGTTCCCGTCGCGGTAAAGTTCGGGACGTTGGCCAGGAGGTTGCCGTTGATATCAACCTCCAAGAAGCTCGCGGCGGTAAGGCCCAGCGCCGTGTTGGCGTTCCAGTTGGAGTAGCTTGAGAACGGCATCACCAGCGACGGTGTGAACTGGCGGTAATACCGACCGCCCTGGAGGATGGCCAGGCCCGTGCCCTGACCGTTGCCTGCTTGACTGGAGAAGTTGATCGAGTCCTCGCTGTAGTCAATGCTCGTGATCGCACCCTGGCTAAAAGGGGTGTACGAGGCCGTTACGTTGAAGTGGAAGCTATGCAAAGCGGCGGTGGGTGTAACCACGTTGAGTTGATGGCGGACCCGTCGGTACTCGTTGGGGTTGCCACCGGTGAGGAACTGCAAGCCCTGCGAGGCGCTGCCGGCGCCGTTGATATTGACCAGTTGCGTCAGCGTCCAGTCGGCGTTGTTGAAGATGCCATCAAAGAACACCACGGCAGAGGCGGAACTCGCGGCGAGGCCGGTGACGGCGAGCGAGGCTACAGCGAAGAGTGAGCGGTTCATTGTCTTGTCTCCTATGAATAACTTGAAAATCAGTCTTGTCGGATGTCGCGCGAGCCGACACCCTCAAGACTTCCCACTCGCGCGGGGTTCCTTGCAGCACTACAAAGAAAAATCTGAAGATTGCATTGCGTGCCGCGAAAGCGGTGATTTCGCTGGGCCCGGCCCGCGCGGTACCATCTCCCTGTGATCCTCTGCCCCACCTGCAACAAACCGATCCCTCCGGCCGACTTCAACATCGCCACCGATGTCGCCTTCTGCCGCGCCTGCAACAAGACCATTGCAATCTCCGAAGTCGTCCGCGGCTTCACCAAGCAGCCCGTGGCCGCTGGCCCGGCCGCGCCCACTTCGGGCACCTGGTTCCACGATGATGGCGTCGAAACCCGCATCGGCGCCTCCACCCGCTCACCCGTCGCCTTCTTCGTCGTGCCCTTCGCGGCCATCTGGTCCGGCTTCTCCTTGGGCCTGATCTACGGATCACAAATCACCAGCGGAAAGTTCAACGTCGTCTACTCCCTCTTCGGCATCCCCTTTTTGTTGGCAAGCCTTGTCATCTGGAGCATGGCGCTCATGCTGATCGCTGGCAAGATCGAGGTCCGCTTGCGGTCCGGCGAGGGTGTTATCTTCACGGGCATGGGCCCCATCGGCCGAACCAAGCGCTTCTCCGTATCCGAGATCACCACGATCCGCGAAGACTGGAGCGGCCTGCGAACCAACCGCCAGCCCCGCAAAATGATCATCCTCGAAGGCGCCCGCCGCATCACTCTTGGCACCATGCTCAATGAGCCGCGGCGTTACTTCCTGCTGCAAAGCCTTCGGTCCGCGCTCAAGATCAACCACTGAGAGCCGCAACCGCGTCTTGCCCCGCCGGTATGCTCTCCCATGCTCCGCACCAGGCGACGCATTGTGCTCTCGCTCATCGCCGGCATTGCCACCACCCTGCTCATCGCCTGGGTCCTCCCCGTCGCCGCTTTCTACGCCGACGGCACTTGGTGGGGCGGGCGTGGCCCCTTCGCCTGGGGGCTTAAGTCCGGAACTTGGCCGCGCGATTGGCAGCCCGAAGCCTGGTGGGCGGATGATGACCCGCGCCTGGGCGGTTCCAAGGCCGGGCGCTACTTCCTTCGTCCGCACCCCCTTGTCACTGTCATTGACTTTCGCCGCATCATCTATGTGGGCGACCTGCCCTCCAAGCCGTATTACAAACAGAATGTGCCCCCGTCCTGGGCCGCGGTCATCTCCACTGACCAGCGCGAGGGCTTTGAGCAGGTCATGACCGCCGCCACCGGCTGGCCCCTTCGCTGCTTCCGCGGCGAACACTGGATCAGTTGGAAAACTCCAGCCGCCCCGCAACCCACATTCAGTTTCTCCGCCGGGCAGTTGGTTCAAGGCCCTGCACCCGCTGCGCCCGAGAAGCTTGTTCACCTCCGGCACTTCCCACACCACACCAACGATGTGGGCTATGTTCCCTTTTCGCCTATGTGGCCGGGCCTGATCGCGAACATCGCCATGCTCTCTGCGGCGTGGTTCCTGGTGCTGTTCGTGCCGGGCCTGATCATCCGCGCGCGTCGCCGCCTGCAAAACCGTTGCTCTCAATGTGGGTACACCCGGCTCGGTCTGCCTGCCTCCGGTCCCTGTCCCGAATGCGGCCGCGCCCCGCCACTTCGTTAGACTCTCTCCCCATGTTCAAGAAACTCTTCGGTCCCAAGGTCGCCCCAAACCCCAAGCCCGGCCCGCAACTCTGCATGCCCACGCTGGCGACCACCGAGCCCCCCTCCGCCGCGGCCATCACCTCCGCGTGGAAGCAACTCTTCCCCAAGCACCCTCCGCTCAACGGCGCAGACTCCCAAGACCAGGTCTACTCCTTCGAGGCCGACGGCATGACCGTTATGGTCGCCGCGATGCCCATGCCCATCCCCGCCGGCGACATCGAGCACGCCTGCGAACTTTCCTGGATGTGGGAAGATGCGGCCGCAGAAATGAAGCGCCAGAAATCGCACTTCATCATCACCGCCCTCCACGCCAAGGACATGGGGGCTGATCCTGTGGCCGAGGCCATGCTCGTCTCCCGCACGGCCGCGGCCGTGTGCAAGGCCTCGCAAGCGGTGGGGGTCTACTGGGGCAACGGTGCCCAGGTCCACAAGCCCGAGTTCTTCATCGAGGCGGTTCAGTCGTTTGAGGAGGATGACCTCCTTCCCTGCATGCTCTGGGTCGGCCAGGTCGTCAGCGGGGATAGTCAAAAGGGCCCGTTCACACTCAGCACCGTCGGCCTGAAGCATTTCGGCCACAAAGATATCGAAGTCATCGACACTTCAATGCACCCCGGCGACCTCCGCTCCACGATCTACGACTTGATCAACTACCTCCTCTCCAACGGTCCCATCCTCAAGCACGGCCAGACCTTCGGCCCTTCCGCCGATATCAAGTGGAACGTGGAGCACACCACATCGCAGCTCCGCCCGGGCGAGCCGGTCATCCGCCTCCACATTCCCTGAGCGTTGTTACAAACCCGATACACCCGCGGTCAGCCATCGTGGTACAACTTCCCGATGATGGCCTGCTCCACACCTTCCCGGCTCCGACGCGTGATCGCCTGGGGCTTGACCTTCCTCTTGCTCGGCAGCCTGACCACCTACACCATCGCCTTCATCGCCGCGTTTCGACAGGTCGATCTTCCGGCCTGGCAGCCTTCCCGCGGCGGAGAGAGCATTGTCGACGGCGGCGGCAACCCGTTGCCGCTGCCCGTCAACGGCAAGGAGCCGCCGGGTTCCATGTACTTTGAGTTACGGGCCTACGAAGGCCGCGGCATCACCTACGGCATGTCGCGACTCAGGCCGTTTCAGAACTACACACCGGCGGCGCCACCCGTCGCCTCACCCTCGCCGCGGTCGATTGCCGGGCGGTGGGAGCGAGACGAACTGCTCCCCTGGACTCGTGGGGCAAGGCCATGGCCGGATCCAACGAAGGGTGACAGCGTGTGGGTCAAGGCATCCGGCTGGCCGCTTCGCGCCACCGTCACCCGCATCTGGAACACTTCCATCCCCAGTGGCCACACCTGGCACGCCAGCGGCGGTCTCATCATCGGGAGCGCCGATAAGACCGGCTGGGCCGATTGGCCACCGACATTCGCGAAGATCATCCCGCTCCGTCCGCTGTGGCCCGAGTTCCTCGCCAATTCTCTGCTCTTTGCGTGTGCTTGGGCGGCCCCCGTCTTCGCCCGCTTCCAGATCCGACGCCTTCGCCGCCGACAACGCGGCCATTGCCTCCGGTGCGGCTACAACCTTTCTGGCCTCCCCGCCGACAACGCCTGCCCCGAATGCGGCAGCGCCTTGCAGAAGGTCCCGGCGTGAGCGCCTCCTCAACCGCCATTCGCGTACTAAGACAAGCCGCGATCTTCGCGCTGGTCGGGGTCTTCATCACGCTGCTCCTGGCTTGGCCCCTCCCCCTCATCCTCCTGCGTATGGGCTGGAACAAGCACGAGCATGGACGTCGCGAACCCTGGACATCCCCCTCCGGCATCCATTGCGGCGTGCAGATCTCCCACCTGACTTTCTCCGACTGGTACATGGTCCGCCCGGTGCGCATGGAAGACAGCCGCGCGCTCTTGGGCGACCACATTCGGCTGCCCGCCTGGGTCGCCTATCCACCCGCGCCGAACACGAATCTCTACAACATCGACACCGCCGCCACGGGGTGGCCTTGGCGCTCCATGACCTCCGAGAGCTGGGTCTTCCGAAACCGGCCGGAAACTCCAAGCGGCGAATGGCGCGAAGAACTCCGCGGCAATCTCGAGCTTCTCAAGCTTCCCTCCGGTCGCATCATTCTCCCCCTCCGCCCGATCTGGGGCGGCCTGCTGGGCGATAGTGCTCTCTACGCCATCACAAGCTGGATGCTCCTGAACGGCTTGGGCACGCTGCGCGGTATCATCCGCAGCCGCCGCGGCCGCTGCCCGCGCTGCGGCTACGACATCCGCAACGCGCCGCCGCCCTGCCCCGAGTG
>Ga0154020_10010849_pt1 | contig 10401 bp, 6 predicted proteins | sample Klosneuvirus_201_FD_109709 | JGI IMG/M metagenome (GOLD analysis project Ga0154020, IMG submission 109709) | Active sludge microbial communities from wastewater, Klosterneuburg, Austria - Klosneuvirus_20160825_MG | ecosystem: Engineered > WWTP > Aerobic digester > Activated sludge | place... | reverse complement strand
TTCTACAGGCTGGAAAGATTGGCACTATAACAATGGAAATTGTAAAAACTGCCAGAGCTGCAATTGCCGGCATTGAGAAGTTTCTAGGAGAGGCTAAAGTTTTCGCGAAGGAAGCATATGCTGAAGTAAAAACAATGCTCAGAAGCATAATAGAATATATTAAAAAACTTCTGGGCTTAGAGGAAAAGGCTTTAGATGCCGCTAAAACTGCTAAAACTGCGGAAACTGTGGTGGAAGAAGGTAAAGCAATTTCAAAATTAGAAAGCAAAGCAGATGATATATTAAAAAAGGATGCTCAAAAGCATGCGGATGAAATGGTGGAAAATGGCCCGGAAAAGCAGTCTAAGGCAAAAATACTGGCGAAGGCTATTGTGATTGCGGAAATAGCCGATATACAAGATTTACCTATTTTAGCTGCCATCGCAGAACTAGACTTGTTGAAGATTTTGAATCCAAAGGTTTCCTTCGAATCAACTGGACACAATCCGTATGAAATATGGATGATTGGAAGTAAATATTTGGTAGATGGGCATTTTACCAGTACAGATAATGGTATAGGAATAGCTAAGAAGCGTTCTCTGACATCGCCTTCAAAGAAAGCAGATGAATTGGCAAGTGCAAAGGGGAAATCGGATTTAGAACTAAAACCGGATAAAAGTTCACTGTCCCCAGAGAACCTTCGATCGCTCGAAAATGAACGGCCAGTAGCTGATGCTTTTGCAAAAAATGGCTATGAAGTTGAGTTTACAGAAGGTAAAATATCTTCTGCCGAAAGAGAAGCAGAAGGACTACGGCCAACTGCTGAGCCCGACCTTCGCGTTGAAGGAAACCTCGTGGATATTTATAGCCCAAACCCACATGCTAATGTAGATCGTGCAATAGCCAACATGTTTGATAAAGTAAGAAATCCGATGGGGGCTCAAACACGTAGGGTAGCAGTAGCACTTGATGATGCACAAATAAGCCGTATCAAGTTTGCAGATGCTTTAAAAAAGGCAATAAGAGAGACCGGTGATTTTGGAATGAAAGAAATATTTGTTGTAAAAAAAGGAAATGTATATAGAGTATATCCTTAACTAACTATAAAACAATCAATTAAATGAATATATCTCAGTTCATCTACTTTAGCGCTGCCCCCCGAGAGGATATTCAATCCGTATTGGAAAGAACCTTATCTTTTTCAATGATCAAGGTAGATAATCCAGATTGGTTTTTTTATTATGAAGATAAAAAAATTGAAATTAGTGTTGGATTACCTTATCCATCAATGAGAATAATTAGTGTTAAACCATGTAGTAAGCCATTTAAAATAGATATAAAAATAGTAATTCAGTCAAATTTAGAAAATATAATAGCAGCTGATCTTGCTGCTGCAAAATGTGTCAATGCAATACTCCAAGCGTTTGATCTTAGTTTAATATTTATGTCTGACGATGGCACATTACGGTTAGTAAGATGCGAAGATCAAGTATTTATTGACTGGCCTGAATCGTCTGAAGCTGTATCATTCTGGAATAGGCCTAATCTTAAAATAATTGATACTCTCACTGTCTCCTACAAGCGGGTGAATCTTGCTCAATCTTTCTAAAAAAATAAATCCATAGTTACATCTGCACAAGCAGGCGTGTAACGCTTGACTTTGGCAACAAATTGAATGTTGCAGGTGCGCTAGGAATCGTAGTTAGTTTTTAGTATTTATTAGGCCGATCACTTTGCTCACACTCTCCCATCTCCACATCGCCCACCCTTTCATCGCCCTCTTCGGCTCGGGCAATTCCATCCACCACATTACAGACGAAGATTTTGAACGCATAAAGGCGCATGCCTTCGTCATTACACTGAATTATGCTCCGCTTCGACTCAAAGGCCACCTGAACATGTGGTCTGATCGACAGGTGTCGGAATTTTTTGAGAACCATTATGCTTCCCAACCTAAAGATTGCCTGTTTCTGGCGCAGGAAGGCCGTGTAGGTGAAAAACTGAAAGGAAAAGTAGATTACTGGTTCAACCGGCAAAAAGAAAACCTGCATGGCAATTATACCATTGTCTGGGCATTGCAGCTCTTGAAAAAATATTTCCCCGATAAAAAGATACTGCTTTTTGGTGTGGACTTGTATGCAGATGGGAATAACCAGGCAAAATGGTACGACCAATTCACTGATTATGACAAAAGCAGGCGGGGGGTAAATTATCAGGCCGAACAAAAATTGCAGCAGTGCGGGTCAGAAATTGCTCAATTTGTCCGGAAAGAAAATGTTTACAACTGTAATCCGGATAGCCGGCTTCAACATTTTGAAAAGAAAGACTGGAGAGATTTGTTTCGGTTTCGCATACTTCACCTCTGTCCTTCAGCCCTGGCGGGAGCGCCGGTACATCTAAGTAATATTCTTAACAAATACACCTACTGTGAAAGCAAAACGATTTTAGGTAAGGCATTTTCCGGAAATAATCTGCAAAACCTGAAGTGGGATTACGATATTATTACGCCATCAAAAAAACAACTAGAAGAATCTATAGATTGGGCAGACCTTATACATTACCATCGCTCTATATACCCGCATTTGATTCCAAACAAACCATCGGTTCTACAGTTTCATACCCCGCCTGCCGGATACGTACCTGAAAAAACATTTGCCGAATTCAATGGTCGAAAATTGGTTATTGCACAATATCACCCCCGGTATTACACCGATGCGCTTGTCGTTCCCAATATGATCGACATTTGGGAAGAGCGCTTCCTGCCCGGTGAAAAACCTGCTGACAAGGTCAATATATTTTACTCCTGGGCATCCGAAATAAAAAATAGCTGGGGGGATAAGGGCAGCGCAGCCACCATTGCAATTTTAAAAAAAATACAATCGGCCTATGGCAAACGGGTTGATATTGAAGTATGGAATAATCGCCCCTATGAAGCATGTATGGCGGCAAAAAGAAAGGCACATATCTGCATAGATGAATGTATCACAGGAAGTTATCACCTGCAATCGCTCGAGGGTTGTTCCATCGGAGCAGTTACCTTTAATAATCTGGATGATACCACTCACTCTTTTTTGCAAACGGTTTCCGGAAGCACATCTCACCCATTTGTTAAATCAAATTTGGATGGGCTGCTAAATGTTTTAGACTTTTATATAAACAACAAGGCCGAACTCCATAAAAAAGGGCTGGAAGCAAGAAAATGGATGGAGGAGTATTGGGATCCACGGAAATTGGTTTTTAAATATGTTGATGCATATTTTAACGTTCTTTTAAATAATAAGGTTTTTTCCGGGCGTAATCAAAAGCCATTAAATGGAATGGATTTAAAAACGGGCGCTACTCCAACAAATATGCAAAAACCATTCATCTCTACCACTAAATCCCAATCACTAAATGTAGATACTCAAAGCCCAAAGAATCAGGCACTAAACAATTCTCCCCAACCTGGAAGATCGATAAAAGAGTTATACAAAAAGTATGAAGGCCAGGATATCTATATTTTTGGAACAGGGCCGTCCTTATTTGATATTAATCCGGAAGATTATAAAGACAAAATTTGCTTCGGGGTTAATTATTCTTTTGAAGTGATTCTCGACATGGACTACATTTTTGTGCATGTGATTGAAACGTATAATATAATAAAAAAAGTCGTAGATAACAAAAAACTCCTATTGCCTGAAACGCTTGTCAGGCAGCATTATACTGATCCAGCCAAGAATATGCTGCCTAACAGACTCCGAACCGACAATGAGTTGGCCTACATTTATCCAGTACAGGATCCTTCCGAAAAAACGCTTGACAAAAAAACCTTGAAACTCGACCCCGGCTCCAGCATATTTACCTGGTCGACCACCACGCATTCTGCCATTCATATTGCTGCGTACATGGGCGCAAAAAATATCTATTTAATCGGAGTTGATTACAAAACATTCAAAAACGGCCGGGTTCATTTCGATTCGAAATACGACCCGAAATACGCCAGGCAGGATTGGAATGCATTGAAAAAACACAAATTGGGCGATCTCTGGCTAGAAAAAGAACTGAAAAATATCGGTGTTAATTTGATAAATCTCGGCAACGAACCGGATAACGCCCTATTTTTATCCGAATTACGATTGAACAAGCCATCCATTTTTAGCACTCAAACGATAAGCAGCACTCTTGGAACAAGAATGGATATTGCAACCGAAAAAGCGGGTATAGGATTCCTCTCTATATGCCTGACCGTTCAGAACAGATCGAAATTTTTGCTTTCGAACGGACAATATTGCAACCTGCTTCCCAATTGTTTGGCATCGGTTGCAGCGTCGGTTAAACATTTACAAAATGTTGAAATCGTAATCAGCGATTTTAATTCTACAGACTGGCCGTTGGGAGAATGGATTGATGAGGTATTAAAAGGGGTCGATTATAAAATCATTGAATCGGATTCCGGATTTAACAGGGGGGCGGGCCGAAATATGGCTGCTGATCATGCTAAAGGAGATATTTTATTTTTTCTGGACGCCGATATGCTGGTAACTAAAGAAGTAATAGAAATTGGGATGGATATGGTAAGACAAGGTATTGTATTTTACCCCATGTGTTTTTATTTTCTTAATCCGGAGCATTCCCAGGGGTTTTGGTGCGAAGGCAAAGGAAATGTATTTATGTCGAAGGATATTTACCTGGCTTCCGGCAAATGGCCTAGTCCACCGTATTTCCAAAATGAACTATACGAGGATGTTCACTATTATAACGTGATAAAGGATTCCGGAGCGACTTTAAAAGACACTAAAATAGCCGGTTTTTTTCATCAATATCACCAAGGCTGGTCAGTAGATACCATATTAAAAAAATATAAGCACCTGATTTTACCTACAAATAATAATTTTGATTTTTATAATGGAGGAACACCTGTTTCCGTATCTCATCCAAAGGATGCTGAGACGGTAAGATTGCCGGGGTCGGTGATTCAAGTAATGGTAAATAATACAAAATTTGGAGTATTGGAACACCATTTTTATAATTATCACAAAGTATTAAAATGGGAAATGTACACTTACCTGATATTTAAAAAATACCTCCGTAAAGATCGTTCCTACATTGATATAGGAGCATGGATTGGTCCTACGATCTTGTATGCGTGGGAAATCGGAGTAAAATCAATATATGGAGTAGAACCCAATCCAAACTCTTTTGAAATGTTGAAATATAATTGCAAAATAAATAATATCTCTGCCAAATTGGAGCGCTTATGTATTTTAGACAATAAAGGATGGACAAAACTTGGCTATGATAATAACGACCCTTATTCCGACATGACCTCAATAAAAGGCGATTTATGGAAGACACCCACGATATCGCTCAGCCAGTATCTGGAAAGATATTGTGAAAACGATTGGGATTTAATAAAGATAGACATTGAAGGAGCGGAAACCTTTATTTGGGATGATTTAAAAAGATTGTCGGAAAGAAAGTCAAGCGTAATTTTGTTGTCCTTGCATCCTCCGTTTTGGGAAGACAAGAGACACACTTTGAAGGCACTTTGTGAGGCAATTAGCGGGTTTAAACTCATGAACCGTAATCTTCAACCACTTACGCTCAATACTTTGAAAAACATGATAATGACCGATATAGGTAAACCCGATTGGGGTACTGAATCCGGTAATTTTTTTGAAATTCTGCTTGAATCAAATTGCTGATCAAGATACCAAAAAGTACAATATAATATTAAGATTATCAATGATTTAATTATTCGAATAATTTTATGGAGCAACAAGAAGAAACAAAAAGCAGTATTATCAAATCCGTTTCAACGTAAGCCTACATTTTTCAAAATACCGGAAATCAAGTTTTAAACGGCACAACAAGGTGTTTGACATGCCAATTTTTCAAAAAAGTCAACAAATTCCAAATAAAGGGACCGTGATTATTGAAAATCAGGAGAGGCTAGAAGTTGAATACCTTCTTTATTGTCCCAGAAAAAAATCACACAAAAAAATTTTATCCTATGACAGAAAAAACTGAAAATAGAAGCAATATAATCAACTCAGTGTCTACTCCCTTACGATTAGCTGCTCTAATAGTCCTTTTTATTGAGGCTCCCATGATTTATCTATTAACAAAAGTATCTACTCAATATGTTATTTTAATTATTTTTTTAATGGTAGGGATATTGATATTTACGCTGTTGGGGGCATATAAAATTGAACGAGCACAGATTGCATTGAAAGAGGCAGAAGTTATTCCTCCTACTGGCATAGCTGAGACCTCTAGAGATTCTTATGTTTGGGATGTGTTTCTTGCTGCTCCAATGGCTTCTCTCTCCTCGGATTCATTTAAAACAACAACGGAAAAAATTAAAGAAATTAAGCAAGCGCTTGAGACCGAATGTGACTTCCAAAAGGTTTTTTTTGCCGGCTCTAATATGGGTTCAAAGGTCGATTTTCATGCTGCTGATGTATCCATTGAAATGGACATTAATGCATTAAAGGAAAGTCGCTATTTTATCCTTCTTTATCCAGAAAAAATAGTCTCAAGTGTATTATTTGAGGCTGGAATTGCTCTTGCATTAGGTAAGCCATCCTTTTACTTTAGTACTTTGAATAATTTGCCTTTTTTAATGCAACAGGCTAATCAGCGGTTTGACTTTGTCAAAATACATCCTGCCGATAATTTTGAACAAATATTAACTATTATTAAGAATAACAAGAAACGTATTTTTGAGATTTAGAGTTTGAAAAGAAGTAGACATCTAATGAAATCACATTCACTAACTTCAATGTATGAGCCCCTGCCAGAGGCACTTAGAAATCGCTTGGTCGGAGAGGAAGATGAATTACCTGATTTTGGACCGGCTGACCCCGAAAGCCTGAAGAATTACCGTGTGGCGTTGGTCATGACGCATGGTCCAGAATTGCCGGAATTCCATGTCCCGTTAAATTATTTACGTAACCGCGGGGCCTCAGTTGATGTCGTGACACAGGATTGGTTATTTGATTATCAGCCGCCCGGCACAGAGGGATTGGTGGTGCTTGCACAGTGGTTAGCAACCAATGTTTGTGTCAAGGCAGACATAAAGATATCAAATGCGAAAATCGAAGACTACGATGCAGTCATCTTTATTGGTGGTGCGTGGAATCCTATCATGCTTCGAACGGATGAAGCGGTTCAAAATTTTATCCGAAACGCCCACCGCCGCAAACTTCTGATTGCATCTATCTGTCATGGCCCGCAAGTTCTGATCAGCGCCAACACCTCTTCTAAAGTGTTAAATGGACAGTTCGTTTTTGACGAAAGCGAACGACGGCTCTTTCCCCGTGGAACGCTCGTCACTGGCGTCGATGACATCAAGGTTGACTTGGCTAATGCTGGTTTTAATGTTTTGAATGAACTGGTCGTCTATGACGAAGGCCAGCGACTGATCACCAGCCCCAATCCGAAATGCCTTGCGCTCAAGGCATTTTGTGAACAAATCGGCATTAGGCTTTTAGAAGTCTTTCCAATCGCGGGGACTGCCCCCAATATGGATAATTAGTCAACTCCTATAAACTAACCTATTTTCTCCAAATCTCCCATCCTCGCCTCGACGCTAATACATTGCCCAATGCTGGTGATTTGAAAGACAATTCTTGATTGTCCTTTTTTAGTTTCCACTTTACCTTCCCAACCCTTCAGCGGCCCACGAACCACCCGGACAGCGTCGCCCACCCCAACATTCGCAGTGTTTTCAGCGACGAAGCCATGCATTACAATATTTTCCAGTAAATGTATTTCCTCTTCCCGGACTTCACATGGTTTACCCTCGAAGGAAACCAGCCGAATAACGCCAGGATAATACAATATCTTCTGAATATTTGGTGAAGATAATTTGACGAAAACATAGCTGCGCAGCAAAGGAACCAATATGGTTTTCTTACGATCACTCCAAAACCGTATTTCTTTAACCAGGGGTAGAAAGGTCTCAAACTTTGATTTTGAAAGGTCTTCTTGCACTTTTTTCTCAAAGTTCGACCTTGTATAGATAGCATACCATTTTGAGGTTTCAATAGGCTGCCCCTGTATGGTGGTGGCTTCGGTTGAAGATGTTGTTACATGTTCTTCCTTCATAGGTTTTGCATTAAATTAGATTTTGGGTTGCTACAAATATAAGAAACTGCATAAATCCGGCCAAAGTGAACAGTAATATCCGGTCAAAGTGAACAGTTGGAGAGTGTGTTCAGCATAGCAGATTTCAAAGGTATAAAATTAGTCTTTTTGGATGGTGTTTTTGCGCATGGAATCGCCTTTTAGTTGGATTCGATGTGCATTGTGGATAATTCGATCCATGACTGCGTCGGCCAGTGTTGATTGTGTGATGAGTTGGTGCCAATGTTCGACCGGGATTTGTGAGGTCAGGATGAGGGCGTGTTTGTGCGTCATATCTTCGATTAGATCATAAAGGATAAGTTGATCGGCTTCCTGGAATGGGTGTAAGCCGAAGTCGTCCAGGATAAGGAGGTTGTGGCGAGTGATTTGGTTGAGTTTTTTGAGATAGGTACCATCAGCCTTGTCATTGAGCAGTTGGGTGAGGAGTTTGGCCGTAGAGGTGAAGAGGACTTTAAAGCCTTTAAGGCAAGCGGTATTACCCAAGGCAGTGGCCAGGAATGATTTGCCCACGCCGGTGGGTCCGGTGATCAGGATATGTTCCCCTCGTTGGATGAAGTTACAGGATGCCAGTTGGAGGATATTGGCCTTGTTCAAGCCTTGTCGATTGGCCGAGAAGTCGATCTGTTCGAGGGCTGCGCTTTGTCGGAAGCGGGCCTGGTTGAGCAGATATTGACTTCGCCGGTTTTGGCGTTCTTCCCATTCTGCATGAACAAGAGCGGCAAGGATTTCGTCGGGGCTGGTGGACTCCAGGGTACCGCTTGCCAGGGCTGTCAGTAAGCATGTCGCATGCCGTGGAGGCGCATTTGGGCGAGTAAATCGAGGGTGGAAGACGTTGTAATCATGATAAGTGTGTTGGTGAATGAATATGGATGGAAGAGTACCTTTTAGGTTTCGGGATCGCCTTCTTTTTTGTTCAGGTAATAGTCTGCCCCGCGCAGATTTTGATGCGCATCGGGTATGGACAGCACCTTTACGGCTGTTGATTTTGAACGGTTTTGTTGCAGATTGTGGTAGATGAAGGCGTAGTTGTATTGCCGGCGTTCGAAGGCTTCAAAGCAAGCCTGTTCGGCTGCTGCATGACCGTGTTGCTGGGCCAGGGCGAGTATGCCCAAGCAGGAGCGGTAGGCTTGCTCCGGGTGTTCTTTGGTGCGGAACATGCCATCGAAGAGTTTGACGGTGTGCGGCCCGACGCCTTGGCGCGGCGAATAAAATAGGCCTCGCTCCATTCGCTGACAAAACGGTGGGTGGAGGGCATGTGTTCCGTTTGAGTGGAATATCCATGCTGCTTGTGGCTGTAGGGATGCACCGCGATTCGTTCGTTTTGATAAAAAATCTCGACGTGCATCGTATCGTATAAGACCTTGACCTTGCGGCCAATATGTCGATATGGGACGCTGTAATAGTGCTTGGTATCGCTCAATTGAACATGGCAGTTTTTTTGCACCGTCACTTCGCGCCGTTGTTTCCAAACAAAGGGTTCGGCCGGAAGGGGGCGCAGATACTGGCGCTCCAGGTGTTCGAATAAATGTCGGCGACTCTCTTTACGGCCCTGCATCGGAAGGCCGTTGAGGGTATCCAGTTCCCTGCGAATGGCGGCGTTCAACTCCGCCAGGATGTGAAAAATATAGTTGCGCAGGCGCGCATAAATACGCCGGTAGACTTGTCGCACGGCGTTTTCAACCTTGGGTTTGTCTTTGGGCGCACGGGGGCGTGCCGGTACGATGGCCGTGCCATAATGTTGGCTCAAAGCCCAAAAACGTTCATTGAGTTTTGGTTCGTATTTATCGGCTTTCGTAACGGCGCTTTTCAGGTTATCCGGAACCAGGCAGGCCGTTACCCCGCCGATGTATTCAAATGCGTGGCATACACTCAAACTGAATTCCGCCAGGGTCTGCCCCATACTGGCCTCGGCGTAAATCAAACCCGAGCAGCCGAGGTTAGCAACAAATACTTCGACCTTCGTTTGCTCACCCGTGTCCCGATCGGTCAGATACATATGATCCCCCGCGTAGTCTACAAACAACTTCTCCCCGGCCTTGTGTTCGATGGGCTGATAAGCCTGTCCAAGTCGTAGGTGCTCGCGCAAATACTGGAAGAATTGGGTTTTGCCGTAACCCTCCGGATAAGCTTGCCGGTATTCTTCCAGCAGCGTCTGGCGCGTAACATGCGGACGCTTCAATTCCTTTTCGTAGTGCGGCAATAACTGACATAACGTGGCCCAACGGTCATCGGCCTTGTCGGTATGACCACTTCGGCAAAGCGTCAGTAAACTGTGGTCATCCAACTTGGACA
>Ga0154020_10010847_pt1 | contig 10402 bp, 5 predicted proteins | sample Klosneuvirus_201_FD_109709 | JGI IMG/M metagenome (GOLD analysis project Ga0154020, IMG submission 109709) | Active sludge microbial communities from wastewater, Klosterneuburg, Austria - Klosneuvirus_20160825_MG | ecosystem: Engineered > WWTP > Aerobic digester > Activated sludge | place... | reverse complement strand
GCCAGCGTGCGCGCGATGTGGGCGACGAGATCGTCGGGGATGCGGCCCGGCGTGCGCGAAGGCCGCAGCCCCGGGTCGGCGTAGCGCCCCGGCAGCGCGAGCGTCTCGCCGAGGTGATCGAGGAAGGCAGCGGCGATTTCCGCGTCCGAGGGCGCGCGAAATCCCACGGACCACGTGAGGCATTCGGTCTCGGCGATTCCGTAGTGCGCGACGCCCGGCGGCAGGTAGAGCATGTCGCCGGCCTCGAGCAGCCATTCCTCCTCGGGCTCGAAGCGCGCGAGCACCTTCAGGTCGAGCCCGGGGACGAACGCGAGGTCGCGCTGCCGCGAGACCTTCCACCGGCGCGTCCCCCGGCCCTGGACGAGAAAGACGTCGTAGGAATCGACGTGGGGCCCCACGGTTCCGCCCGGCACCGCGTAGCTCACCATCATGTCGTCCACGCGGGCGTGGGGGATGAAGGAGAAGCGCGCCAGGAGCGCCGCCGCCCGATCGCTGAAGTGGTTCACGTCCTGGACGAGGACGGTCCAGTCGCGCCGCGGCCGCCGTGCCAGGTCCGCGCGCGTGAACGGACCGTGGACGAGGGACCAGTGCCGGCCGGCCTTGCGAACGACGCGCGATTCGGCATCGGGCGAGCTGGCAAGCGCCAGCACCTCGCGCGCATCCAGCGGGTCCGCGAATCCCGGAAAGGCGCCGCGCACCAGCAAGGGGCGCTTCTGCCAGTGCGTTCGCAGGAATCGCGCCGCCGTCATCGGACCGGGAAAGCGGACCCCGTCCGCCGAATTTCGCCCGCTCGCGGGCCCGCCCTTGCGCACCATGAAAATCCGCTAGAATCGATTCGCGTATCGAGGAGAACCATGTTACAGCTTGGACACCCGGCCCCGTCGTTTTCGCTTCCCGACGCCTGCATGGAAATGATGCATCTGTCCAGCTATCGCGGGAAGAAGAATGTCGTCCTGTATTTCTATCCGAGGGACCGCACGCCCGGCTGCACCATCCAGGCCATCGACTTCAGCGACCGCGAGCCGGAGTTCGCGAAGCAGGACACCGTGGTGTTCGGCATCTCGCGCGACGACGTCCTGTCCCACGCCGCGTTCCGCGACGAGCAGGGCCTGTCCGTGCAGCTTCTCGCCGACACCGATGCGGAGGTGTGCCGCAAGTACGACGTGATCGGCGAGAAGACGGTCGACGGCCGCACCAAGGAAATCCTCACGAGGTCGACCTTCATCATCGACAAGAAAGGAATCCTGCGCCATGTCCTTCGCGACGTGAATCCGAAGGACCACGCCGACGAGGTGCTCAAGCGGGTGAAGATGCTCAATGGACGCGCGGGCTGAGGCAGGAGCGGTCGTCACCCTCGCCTACGAGCTTCGCGATGCCGATGGCGCACTGCTCGACGAGGAAGGGGCGGTCGTGGCCTACCTGCATGGGGGCCACGGCGGGATTTTCCCGAAGGTCGAGGCCGCGCTCGAGGGTCACGGCGCCGGCCACGAGCTGACCCTCTCCCTCGATCCGCAGGACGCGTTCGGCGAATACGACGCCGGGTTGCTGCGCGTCGAGCCGCGCGAGGCCTTTCCCGACGTGCTCCAGGTCGGGATGCGATTCGAGGGCGTGCCCGGCGAGGCGCCCGCCGACGACCTGCGCGTCTACACGGTGACCGCGATCGCCGAGGATCGCGTCGTGGTCGACGGCAATCACCCGCTCGCGGGCGAGCGCGTCTGGTTCAAGTGCACGGTGAAGGAAGTTCGCGCCGCCACCGAACTGGAATTGCGGCACGGCCACGCCCACGGCGAGCACGCGCCGGAAGGCGACGAGGCCTAGTCCCGCGAGGGCGCGCCGGGCCGCGGCTCGAAGCGGAAGAGCGCCGCGTCGTCGGGGTCGACCGTGACCCGGATCCAGCCGACGACGGGGCTGCCGAAGACCTCCAGTCGAACGGCGTTGTCCACGCGGTTGCCGAGGCCGTCTCGAAACGGGCGATCGATCCGGTGGACATGGGAATCGCCGTGGACGAAGAGCACGGGCTTGCCCAGTCGCCTGGCGCCGGTGGCCACCTGGGCGAGGAGACCGTCGTAGACCTTGTCGCGGCTCGCCTCCCAGGGATCGGCCTGCGTGAAGAGCGCGAGACCGCGCCGGTCGCGGCCCTCCGCAAGGCGCAGCGCCCGCTCGATCCACTCGCGATTGGCCGCGGCACGGCAGCGCTGCTCGGCGTCGTTCGCCGCGTCGAAGCCGCGGTTGTCGTTGCTGCCCACGACGTGGACGGTGGCGAACACCACGCCGTTCTTCGACCACAGGCGGTTTTCCGGCAGGCCGGGGCAGCGGCAGGCCACGCCGTCGCGTTCGGCGCACGCGTCCTGGCGCGCGGTCGGCATCCGCGAGCGTCCCAGGGACCATTCGTCGGCGAAGAACACTTCGCGCAGCCTCGCAAGGCGCTCCAGGGGGTCCATGCGCCCGCTGGACGCACGGCGGCAGTCCGTCCAGTCGTTGTCGCCCGGCGTGAGGACGAGCGCGTGGCGGGAGGCATCGAGCCGCGCCCGCGCGCGGTCGTACAGGAGGTCCGTGCACGGCGGTCCGCTGCCGGCCTTGAAGTCGCCGACGTGGACGACGAAGGCCAGGGGCTCGGCGCCCAGGGCCGCGATCATCGCGTCGAACTCGTTCTCCTCGCGGGCGTTGTACGGCGCATCGCCGGTCACCGCGAACGAGAAGGTCTCGGGATGCGGCGGCTTCGAGGCGCAGCTCGCGAGCAGGGCGAGGGCGCAGGAAAGGGCGAGGGCGGCAATCGGTCGTGTCATGGCATGCCTGGTTGGCCGAACGCGGTAACGGTGTCGTGGTTCCCTGCAAGCGCCTAGTCGAGGAGCTTCCGGAGGCGAAAGAGCGCGTCGAGCGCTTCCCGGGGCGAGAGCGATTCGGGGTCGAGCGCCGCGAGTTCGTCGAGCGCCGCATGCGGCTCCTGCGACGCCTGCGTGGCCGGCGCGGCGAAGAGGTCCGGCTGCCCACCGGCAGGGCGAAGATGGGTTTCCAGGTCGGCCAGGTGCTTCCTCGCCGCGCGCACGATTTCCCTGGGGATTCCCGCGAGGAGGGCCACGTGGATTCCGTAGGACTTGTCGGCCGGTCCGGATTCCAGGCGGTGCAGGAAGACGATGCGGTCCTTGTGCTCCACGGCGTCCAGGTGGACATTGGCCACGTTGGGCAGTTCCGCGGCGAGCTGGGTCAACTCGAAATAGTGCGTCGCGAAGAGCGAATAGCAGCGCACGCGCTCGGCGAGGTGGCGCGCGATCGCGTAGGCGAGCGCCAGGCCGTCGAATGTCGAGGTGCCGCGGCCGATCTCGTCGACCAGGACGAGGCTTCGGCTCGTCGCGCCGTTCAGGATCGCCGCCGCCTCGGTCATCTCCACCATGAAGGTCGAACGCCCGCCGGCCAGGTCGTCGGAGGCGCCGATGCGCGTGTAGATGCGGTCGAGGGGCCCGATCGTCGCGCTGGCGGCGGGCACGAAGGAGCCGCAGCTGGCGAGCAGCGCGATCTGCGCCACCTGGCGCATGTAGGTCGACTTGCCGCCCATGTTCGGGCCGGTGATGAGGAGAAGCTGGCGCGAACGCGTGAGGCTCGTGTCGTTCGCGATGAAGTCCTCGACCTGGCTCTCGACGACGAGATGCCGGCCGCCCGAGATCTCGATCACGTCCTCGTCGGTGAACGAGGGACGGGTGAGACGAAGCGCTTCGGCGCAAGCCGCCAGGGCGGCCAGCGCGTCGAGCGAGGCGCCCGCCCCGGCGATTTCGCCCAGGCGGGCGAGGCGCGCCTGCACGCGACCGAGAAGGGCCTCGTAGAGCACCTTCTCGCGGGAGAGCGCGCGCTCTCCCGCGGCGAGCGCCTTGTCCTCGAAGGCCTTCAATTCCGGCGTGATGAAGCGCTCCGCGTTCTTCATCGTCTGGCGGCGGCGGTAGTCGGCGGGCACCTTGTCCAGCTGGCCCTGGGTGACTTCGATGAAGAAGCCGTGGACCCGGTTGAATTCGACGCGCAGGTTGGCGATGCCCGTGCGCTCGCGCTCGCGCCTTTCCATCTCGAGGAGAAAGGATCCGCAGTCGCCCTGGATCGCGCGAAGTTCGTCCAGCTCCGGGTCGAACCCGTCGCGGATCACGCCGCCTTCGCGGATGACGGCGGCAGGCTCGTCGCGCAGCGAGGCAGCGAGATCGGCGTGCGCGTCGTCCGCCGGCGCGAGCGCCGCGGCAAGCTCCGCGAGCGCGGAAACACCGGCCGACGCCAGGAGTTCGTGCAGCGAGGGAAGGGTGGCGAGCGTGTCGCGAAGTCCCGCGAGGTCCCGCGGTCGCGCGGTGCCCAGCGCCACGCGCGCGGCGATGCGCTCCACGTCGGACCACCCGGAGAGCGCCTTGAGGACCGCGGCATGGCGCACGCGGGATTCGCCGTCGGCGAGACAGGCGATGGCGTCGTGGCGCCTGCCGAGCTCGCCGGTGTCGCGCAGCGGATGGTGCAGCCAGTGCAGGAGGCGGCGGCTGCCCATGGCCGTGGCGCAGCGATCGAGAAGCGAGACGAGCGTGGGCGATGCGGCTCCCGAGAGCGTCTCGCTGATCTCGAGGTTTCGGCGCGTGCGCGCGTCCATCAGCACGAATTCGCTCTCGCGCTCCACGGCGAGGCCGGTGACATGGGGCAGCGCGGATTGCTGCGTGTGCCGCGCGTAGGCGAGGAGCGCTCCGGCCGCCCCGAGCGAGGGCGAGAGCCCTTCGACGCCGTAGCCCGAGAGGTCGGTCGAGCCGAACTGGCGCGCGAGCTCGCGGGCCGCGGACGCGGGGTCGAATTGCCAGGATTCGAGGCGTTTCACCGGCACGGTCGCGCGCAAGGGCGGCAGCGTGTCGTCGTCGGGGACGAGAAGCTCTGCCGGTTGAAGGCGCTCCAGTTCGGCGGCGAGACGGGCGGCGGGCACTTCCGTCACGCGAAGGCGCCCGCTCGCGAGCGAAAGCCATGCGAGCCCCGCGGTCCCCTCGGCCTCGCACGCGGCCACCAGGAGGCTGTCGCGATTGGCCGGAAGCAGCGCGGAATCCGTGAGCGTGCCCGGCGTGACGACCCGGACGACCTTGCGATCGACGGGCCCCTTCGCGGTGGCGGGATCGCCCACCTGCTCGCAGATGGCGACCGACTCGCCCAGCTTCACCAGCTTCGCGAGGTACTGCTCCACGGCGTGGAAGGGCACGCCGGCCATGCGGATGGGCTGGCCCGCGGAAGCGCCGCGCGTGGTGAGCGTGATGTCCAGCAGCTTCGAGGCGCGCTCGGCGTCGGCGTGGAAGAGCTCGTAGAAGTCGCCCATGCGGTAGAAAAGCAGCATGTCCGGGTACCCCGCCTTCAGGGCGAGGTACTGCTGCATCATCGGGGTATGGGCGGCAGTCTTGGACTGCTCGGGGGATCGGGGTGCGTTCACGGCTCGGCCAGGGACGCCGTGGCCCGGCGGACCGAACGGCACGCTGCCATTGTAGCAACGGCCAACCCGGCGCCGGACGGGCCCGGGCCTCGGTCACGACGACGCGAAGGCCCGTCGAGTCGACAGGTCGCGCGGCGTCGGGATCGCGTGGGCGATAATGGTCCCGGAAGCGCCGTGTCACCCGCCACGGTGGCCCCCGGGAAAGCCCGGTACCCTCGCGTCCGCTGACCAAGGTCCGTGCCAGGCCATGATCGATTCCTTTCGCGCGCAACTCTTCGCCCTGATCGTCTTCGCGATCGCGGGAGCGCTCGCCATCGTCACGCTTGGCCACGGCGAAAGGTCGAACGCCGCCTACGAGCGCGCAGAGGCGGGGCTCGACGCGAAGGCGAAGCAGGTCGTGCGCGAAGCCGCGGACGTGATCCGGCTTTCGCGGGACGTCTCGGCCTATGCGGCGGGAAGGGCCGGCGCCCATGCGCTGGTGGACGGGCAGTGCGACCCGGAACTCGTCGCGATCCGCGAGGCCATTCCCGAGTTCGGCAACATCGGCTTCATCGACGGCAAGGGACGGCTCGTCTGTTCGATGATCGAAATGCCGCCCGATGGCCTGTCGCTTGCGGCCGCTCCGTGGTTCGCCCCGGCGCGCGCCGCCGGCGGCCCGCGAACGAGCGATGCGTTCTACGGCCCGCTCTTCAAGCGCTGGGTCGCGGTCTTCACCCATCCCGTGCGCGACGCGAACGGCGCGGAGGTGGGGCTCGCGGCCCTGGCGGTGGACCTTTCCCGGTTCGCGGCACTGGCCGCCGGCCCGGCCACGACCCAGGGGGGATTCGTGGCCATCGTCGATGGCGCCGGCGTGGTGATTGCCCACTCGGGACCCGATGGGGCGGCGATGGGAACGCCCTTCCCGGAAGCACGGCTGCTCGCCGCCGGCGAGCGCGCCGGGAGCGGTTCGCCGGCAGCGGGCGCGCCGGATTCCCCGCGTCGCGTCGTGAAGGTCCTGCCCATTGGCGGAACCGGCTGGCATGCGATCGCCGCCGTATCCGAGCAGGCGGTGAAGGCCGAGGCGATGGCGCAATCGCAGCGCAACGCCGCGCTCGTCTTCGCGCTCTTCCTCGTCGTGTTCGCCGTTCTCGCGTGGCTCGTGGCGCGCCTCGTGAAGCCCATGGAGCGCCTCGCCGAAGCGGCGAGAACGGCCACCGGCGGGGAGCGGGGCGTGCGAGCCGAGCCCTTCGGCCCCAGCGAAGTCCGCGCGATCGCCGCGCGCTTCAACGAGCTGCTCGATGCACGGGAGGCGGCCGATGCCGGATTGCGCGAAAGCGAGGCGCGCTACCGCGACGTGATCCAGAATTCGCCGGACGCGATCGTGGTGGTGGACGCGGACACCGGAAGATTCGTGGAGGCGAATTCCCGGGCCGAGGAGTTCTACGGACTGGATCGCGAAGCGCTGCTGGCGAGCGGCCCGGCGCAGCTCAGCCCGCCGGTCCAGCCGGACGGTCGCGACTCGGACGCCGCGGCGCGCCAGTGGATCGGAGAGGGCCTTGCCGGGGCGCGGCCGGAATTCGAGTGGATGCACCGCGATGCCGAGGGCAACGCGATCGATTGCGAAGTGAGGCTCGTGCGCATGCCGGCCGAGGGGCGCAGGCTCGTTCGGGGCAGCATCGTGGACATTCGCGAGAGAAAGCGAGCCGAAAGACGCCTCGCGCGAGTCACGCGCCTCTATGCCGCGCTCAGCCACACGAACGAGGCGCTGGTCCGGGCCGCCAACCCGGCCACGCTCTACGCCGAGATCTGCCGTATCGCGGTGGAGGACGGCGGCATCCGCATGGCCTGGATCGGCCTCATCGAAGAAGCCTCGGCCCGGGTCCTGCCCGTGGCCGCGCATGGCGAGGCCGGCGAGTACTTCACGCAGTTGCGAATCAGCGTGGACGCCGCGTTGCCCGAGGGCCGCGGGGCAACCGGCACGGCGATTCGCGAGCAGCGAAACGTCATCTTCAACGACTACGCGTCCGAGCCGTTGACGTTGCCGTGGCGCGAGCGGGCCAATGCCGCGGGTTTCCGGGCGCTCGCCGCCATTCCCCTCGTCCAGCACGGCCGCGCGATCGGCGCGCTCAACCTGCACGCGGGAGAGATGGACTTCTTCGACGGTGAAATGGTCGGGCTTCTCGGCGACATGGCCCAGGACATCTCCTTCGCGCTGGACAAGATGGAGTCCGATGCGCAACGCGAGCGGGCGGTCGTGGCGCTCGTGGCCTCGGAGAGCCGCCTTCGCGAGATGCTCGAGACCGTGCCGCTCGCCGCCGTGAGCCTCGATGCGCGGGCGCGGGTCACCTTCTGCAACGACGCGTTCCTTCGCCTGACCGGGTGGCCCCGCGACGAAGTGATCGGCGCCGACTGGTTCGAGCGGTTCATCGGTGCCGGCGATGCGGAGGTGCACGAGATGTTCCACAGGGCCGTCTCGGGCGGGGACGTGGCGCAGCATTTCGAGAACGAGATCCGCACGCGCAGCGGCGACAGGCGCCTGATCCGCTGGTCGAACACGCTCATCCACGCCGGCGGCCGGATCGTCGGCACGACGAGCCTGGGCGAGGACGTGACCGTGCGGCGCGAGGCCGAGGAGGCGCTGCGCAAGAGCGAGGCGCGCTTCCGCAGGCTGATCGACGGCGTGCCGACGGTTCCCATCCAGGGGTTCGACCGCCACCGGCGCGTCGTCTTCTGGAACGCGGCGTGCGAGCGGCTCTACGGCTACACGGCGAACGAGGCGATCGGGCAGCGCATCGAGGATCTCATCATTCCCGCGGCGCAGCGCGCGGCGATGCTCGAGTCGATTTCCGCCTGGGTGGACGAGGGCAAGCCGATGCCCGCGGGCGAATGCCGCCTCTCGCGCAAGGACGGCAGCCTGGTCGAGATCTTCGCGAGCCTGGTGATGGTCCCCGACCTGCACGGGGAGCCGGAAATCTTCTGCATCGACGTGGACCTCACGGAACTGCACCGTGTCGAGGACGCGCTTCGCGACAGCGAGGAGCGGTTCCGGTCGGTCGTGGCCGCGCTCCTGGAAGGCGTGATGCTCTTCGACTCCCAGGGCAGGCTGCTCATGTGCAACGAGGCCGCCGAGCGCATGCTCGCTGTGCCCGCCGAGGCGATGCGGGGCGAGGCGCTCGTGGGCGCCGGTTGGTCGTGGGATGCCACGCGCGAGGACGGCTCGACCTTCCCCGTGGACGACATGCCGCTCGTCGTCGCGCTGCGCACGGGCGAGTTCCGGCAGGGCGTGGTGATGGGCATCGAGCCCCCGGGCCGGCGCCGGATCTGGATCGAGATCAGCACGCGGCCAATCTCGGTCGGCGGCCACGCAGGCGCGGTCCTGGTCTCCTTCGCCGACGTCTCCAAGCGCCATGCGGCCGAGCAGGAAGTGCGGAGCATGAATCTCGTGCTCGAGCGCCGCGTCGCCGCGCGCACCGCCGAGCTCGAGTCCGCGAACCGCGAACTCGAGTCCTTCAGCTACTCGATCTCGCACGATCTGCGAACGCCCCTTCGCGCGATCGACGGCTACAGCGCCGTCGTCCTGGACGAGGAGGGCGAGCGCCTCGCGCCCGACTCGCGCGAGCTGCTCGGCCGCATCCGCGCGGCCGCGGCCCGGATGGCGCGGATGATCGACGACCTCCTGAAACTCGCCTACATCGGGCGCGCCACCGTCGATCGCAAGGACGTCGACCTCAGCCAGATCGCGCGGGAACTCGCGCTGGAGCTCTCGCGGAAGGATCCAGAGCGCCGATGCGAATGGGTGGTCGAGCCGCAGGCGATTGCCGCCGGCGACGGGGGGCTGCTTCGCAACGTGATGCAGAACCTGCTGGAGAACGCCTGGCGCTACACCTCCCGGCGAGAGCATGCGCGCATCGAGTTCGGCATGCGCACCGACCACGACGGCCGCCAGGTCTTCTTCGTGAAGGACGACGGCGCGGGCTTCGATCCGGCGCATGCCCACAAGCTCTTCGGGGCCTTCCAGCGGCTGCACGCGGACCGCGAGTTCCCGGGCCATGGCATCGGCCTCGCGACGGTGCGGCGCATCGTGCAGCGCCACGGCGGCAGGGTCTGGGCCGACGGCGCGGTCGGCGCGGGCGCGACGTTCTACTTCACGCTCGGGCTGGGAGCGGCGCCCGCGGAACCTTCCTCGTGAGTCCGCTGCCGCCGGCGCGGGACGCCGTCCCGGCCGAGGCGATCGCGCCAGGATCGCTTCGTGCCTGGGCGGTCGCCGTCCGCCCGCGCACCCTGTGGATCGCCGCGATTCCCGTCGTGGTCGCGACCTCGCTCGCGTGGATGCAGGGATACGGGATCCTGCCGTGGGTGGCGGTGGCCGCCTTCGTCGCCTCGATCCTGATGCAAGTCATCACGAACCTGCAGAACGATGTCGGCTACACCGCGCGGGGCCTCGAGGACGGCAGGCGCGTGGGACTGCCCCGCGCAACGGCCAACGGCTGGCTCACGGCCGGCGAGGTCCGGCGTGGGATCGCGCTCGCCATCGTGTTCGCCGTGCTCGTCGGCGCGCCGCTTTCCCTGCACGCGGGACCGGTGGTGGCCGCGGTCGGCGCCTTGTCGGTGCTCGCCGCGCTCGCCTACATGGGCGGTCCGCGGCCCATCGCCTACACGCCGTTCGGCGAACTCGCGGTCTTCGTCTTCTTCGGGCTGGTGGCCGTGCTCGGCACCTATTTCCTGCACGCCGGCCCGGGCGGAGCGATCGTGTGGCTCGCGGCGGTGGCCGTCGGTTCCCACGCTGCGGCCGTTCTCGTCGTGAACAACCATCGCGACGCCGAGCACGATGGACGCGCCGGTCGCCGGACCTTCGCCGCGACCTTCGGCGAACGTGCCTCGGCAAGACTCTATGGCGCCGCGTTGTGGGCGCCTTTCGCCGCATCCGTCGCCATGGCCGCCCTGGACGCGCGGCCGGGTCTCGCGGCGCCGCTCGTCCTCCTGCCGGTCGCCCTGCGGCTG
>Ga0154020_10010846_pt1 | contig 10403 bp, 14 predicted proteins | sample Klosneuvirus_201_FD_109709 | JGI IMG/M metagenome (GOLD analysis project Ga0154020, IMG submission 109709) | Active sludge microbial communities from wastewater, Klosterneuburg, Austria - Klosneuvirus_20160825_MG | ecosystem: Engineered > WWTP > Aerobic digester > Activated sludge | place... | reverse complement strand
TGGGCACGAGTAAGACGTGACCCGGCGCGGCAGGTCGGATATCGAGAATGGCGAGGAACCCGTCGTCCTCGTATACTTTTTGTGCAGGGATCTCGCCCGCGACAATTTTACAAAACGGGCATGCGGCGCGCTGTTTCGCGAGCGCCTCTTGCACCGCCGCCTCGTCAGCCACGCGCAGGCCCCCGGCGATAGCGTTGCGTATTTAGGCACGCGTCAGGCCCTGCGGTGCGAAACAATTCATGTGTTTCGCGAATAACGCGCATCGCCTCATCGGTAGTCTTCGCAAGGTGGATAAAATTGAGATCCTTCAGATCGATCAACCCAGGCGTCAGTTGCCACCGCTCAATCCACGTAAGGAACTCCGGCCACATATCGCCAAGGAGAATGATGGGGATTGGACACGTGAATTTGACTTGCATCAGTTGCCACGTGTACATGAGCTCGAGCATCGTGCCCACACCACCGGGCGCAACAACGATGCAATTCGCAAGCGACATGAACGTGTCAAGGCGTGCACTGAATCGGTGAAAATCTTTCTTGATATCCAAATGTTTATTCGCTGCTTCCGGACGACCCGGCATAATGATAGGGAGACCTATGGAATGTGATGTGCGCTTGCCATTCCCCGCTTGGTGACCGCTTGACGCTGCATCCATCAATCCCGGTCCGCCACCCGTGACAACATCCATACCTTCGTGCGCAATCATCTTCGCGAGGTCGTGGATTTGTTGGTAGTATGGTGATTCCGGATGGATACGCGCACTGCCGAAAATCACGACGCGGAACTCCTTGTGATTACGCACTTCCGCATCGAACTGGGCTGTCATCGACGACAACACCGTCCGAGAGAGTTTAAAAAGGTTCGGAATCGTCTCTCACAAGATTTTCTGGTCTTGAAGCGCGAAAAAACACGCAATACCCGCCGCCACATCCGCTCGAGCATCATGCGCATGCTCAAACCCAACACCAAAGAGTTTCGTGTGCAACTCGGTCAGTTTCGGGAGCTTATAGCCATACCCGTACGGGCTTGGCAGACGGCAGAATTCCTTTCCTGCACGCATGGTGCACACGCGACGGTGCGTATCACGAAACGGTACTGGGAGACCACAACGTAAAAATTCTGCATGTGTGATGGGCTCATCAAACGAAAGGTTGTGCGCGATTAAGACGGACGCTTGCGATGCCGCATCGCTAAACGCCTTGAGTGCCACAGTCACATCGACACCATCGCGTTCGGCCCGCTCTGTCGTGATGCCGTGAATGCGCGCAGCGATTGGCGGAATGGAGAACCCGACGGGCTTGATGATGACGTTGCCATCATCAATCACGCGACGATCCGCATCGCACAAACGCCACGCGAGTTGCACAACGCGCGGCCAGTTTTCCACATCGCTTGCTGAGGCAGTATATCGCTTGGGTAAACCGGTCGTTTCCGTATCGAAGAACAAGTACATCGCACCCACCCCCGACACCACCCTCTTAAAACGCTTTCGCCATGATGATGTGTGCAGAACCTCGACGATTCATTTATAAATCATGGACTGCCTCTCTCCGTCGATGCAAGAAGCCCATGCCGTGCCGCTCACGCCCCTGCCGTCCGCGTTCCTGACAGCAGTAATTGCGCTCGCCGAAGAGTGCCCGGATAAAGACACGTTCGCCACGCGCAAAAACGCGCTCGCGAAAGCACACGGCCTCAACGGCGCACCCCAAGACAGCGTCATCTTGATGAGTCTCCCGCCCGATACCGCGCAAATTGTGCGCGAGCGCTTAAAGACGCACGCGGTACGTACGCACAGCGGCGTCACCGTCATCGCCATCATGACCAAACCCATGCGCTGCCCGCACGGTAAGTGCACGTACTGCCCCGGAGGCCCCGGTTCTGCATTTGGCGATACGCCGCAAAGCTACACCGGGCATGAACCAGCAACCATGCGCGGTCGTCGAGCGCAATACGACGCGTACGTGCAAGTGTTCAATCGCCTCGAGCAGTACATTATTTCCGGCCACGACCCACAAAAGGCTGAGATCATTCTTATGGGCGGAACGTTCCCCTCATACCCCGACGAGTATCAAGACGAAGTCATCCACGGCGTGTTTCAAGCGCTCAACGATTTCTCCTCACTCTTCTATCATGATGGAGAAGGATCAACCCACACGCGGTTTGATGAAGAAGCGTTCAAAATATTCTATGAATTACCAGGCAGCGTCCATGACGTCGAGCGCGTAACGCGCATCCAAGAGCGCATCCGTCACGAGAAATCAACGAGCCCACGCGCGACAGGCTCCATTTCGGATTTGCAACGCGAGAATGAAACAGCATCGATTCGATGCGTCGGTCTCACGATTGAGACGCGACCCACGCACGCGCGAACGTCGCACGCGCTACGCATGCTCGCGCAAGGGTGCACGCGTGTGGAACTTGGTGTGCAGACGACCGTCGATGAGGTATTAACGGCCGTGCATCGCGATCACACAAGCGTCGAGACGAAAGCCGCGATCGCAGAATTGCGCGACCTCGGGTTCAAGCTCAACTACCACCTCATGCTCGGCTTGCCCGGTATGCATCCGGAGCGTGATTTGACGGCGTTGCGCGAAATCTTCACCGACCCAGCCTATCGCCCGGACATGGTCAAAATCTACCCGTGTCTCGTGATGCCGGGAACAAAGCTCTACCTTGATTTTCAGGCGGGGACGTATCGACCGTACACCACGGCCGAATCTGCCGCCGTGATTGCACAAGCGAAAGCATTCATACCGCACTGGGTGCGCGTGATGCGTGTGCAACGCGATATCCCGACGAAAGTCACAACTGCTGGCGTGGATCGCACAAATCTGCGCCAAGAAGTAGATGCGGAGCGCGAGCGTCGCGGAATTGTGTGCGCGTGCATCCGTTGTCGTGAACCAAAAGGGGCAGTTGCAAGTGATGTACACCCGACACTTCGCACGACCGTGTACGAGGCCGCCGGCGGAACAGAGCATTTTATCGAGGAGCTCGACGCGGTCAGTAATGCGCTACTCGGGTTTTGCCGATTGCGTTTCCCCGCGCGCACGGACTTGCACTCGAGCATTGGTCCCGAGAGCGCACTCATTCGCGAACTACACGTGTACGGGACAGCGACCGGCATCGGCGATGATGGCGCAGTGCAGCATCGTGGCACAGGACGACGATTAATGGCAGAGGCTGAGCGGATTGCGTTCAACGCCAAGAAGCAAAAAATGGTCGTGATTGCGGGCGTCGGCGTACGGCAGTATTACATCGAACGCTTAGGATACCATCACGATCGCGAGTACGTGAGCAAGGATTTGGGGGGACAACACAATGGGTAAAGCGAAACGACGTGAACCGAATGTCCCGCGCGTGGTCGTCGATCAAACAAGCGCGCCCGCGCATGACGGCTTGACGCCAATCCCACAACGTATTCAAGTCAAACCAGAGTTTGAAGTGCGCTACCGTGCATTGCTTGGTGACGCGTACGACCTCTTCCTCACGCACTCGCTCTCGTACGCGCGCAAAGCAATTCGCGTCAACACACTCAAGATCACGGTGCCGGAACTCATCGCGCGCCTGGAGAAAGATTGGATCCTCACACCCGTGTCGTGGTGTCCGGAGGGGTTCTTCATCGAGTACCGTCACTACAAACGCTTTGATATCGGTAACTTACCAGAGCATCAGCTCGGATACTTCTACGTGCAAGACCCCGCGTCGATGATTCCTCCGGTCGTGCTACATCCCGTTCCTGGCGAGATGGTGCTTGACTTATGCGCCGCACCAGGATCGAAAACGACGCAGATCGCAATGTACATGAAAAATTCCGGCATCCTCGTCGCGAACGACTTTTCTGGCGACCGCTTGAAACCCTTGGGATTAAATTTACAGCGTTGCGGCATCATGAACTGTCTGGTGACGTTGCGCGCAAACCGTCACTTGTCGCCGGTCTTCGATAAGGTGCTCGTCGATGCGCCGTGTTCGGCGACCGGGACAATTCGTCGTTCTTTGAAAGCACTGCAGATGTGGTCGCCCGGGTTCGTGCGTCGCATGGTGATGGAACAGCGCGGAGTCCTTGAGCAAGGATGGAAGTTACTCAAACCCGGCGGGGAACTCGTGTACTCGACGTGCACGCTCGAACCAGAAGAGGATGAAGGGCAGATCAGCGAATTCTTGGCCAAGCATCCGGACGCCGAACTCGTGCCGATTGACCTCGATATCGTACGCTCACCAGCCGTATTGTCGTTTGAGGGGAAAGACTACAATCCTCTCGTTGCAGGATGCTTACGCATCGGGCCGCAAGATAATGACACGGAAGGATTCTTCGTCGCGAAACTACGAAAGAAAGCGCAAGAATAGCATCAAGCGATATGCCAGGTGTTGCGTTTCTTTTTCGCCACATACATCGCGTCATCAGCGCGCTTGAGAGCACTCTGCGGATTCTCGCCCGGCAAGATCGACGTCGCACCAATACTCAACGTCAACGCGCGCATCGCCGCCGTCTCTTCTCGTGCGACGTACGGCAGGAATCCCTCAACGAGACGTGAGAGGCGACCATTGATCTCCGGCACTTGGATGTACGTGAGAATGAACTCGTCGCCGCCGAAGCGAAACACCGGATCGTTCGGACGCATCAGCTCTTGGAGGTACGTCGCAATCAAGCGGATTGCACGGTCCCCTTCGAGATGACCTGCAGTATCATTCACTTGCTTGACACCGTCACCATCAATGACAACAATCCATGAATCACCGCGGTACTGCGGGCGCATCGACTGCTGGCCAAGGCGCGCTAAGTGCTGCTCGAGATAGCGGCGGTTCCACGTCTGCGTGAGTTCGTCGGTGAGCTTGTGCTGCTGCTCTTGCGTGACCTGCTCTCGCAGCTCGATGTTTTCTTGCCGCATCCGCTGATACTCCTCAAAGAGGAGATGACGGTCTACAGAGAGCAAGGCGTCGCCACTCACGAGCCGCGAGAGCACATCCTCAAGAGGAGAGTGTCCAGCATAGCCTCTACGAGTGGAATTCATGACTACTCTTTAGTGATTACAATATATAAACGTTTCGGCAATCGAACCATCGACGAGAGCACCAATAAGGACGTGAAGAGAAAACGAGAGAACAGCCGCTTACTTGCGTGCCTTTTCGATCTTCCCGCGGCGCAAGGCGTCGAGGGACTGGTCATTGACCTTGATGACTTGCCAGCGGATACCTGGCAAATCGCCCTTGGAACGACCCATAACTCCACCGATGCACTCGATGATGACTTCATCGTGCTCGTCGATGAGCTTCGTCGCGCCATCGCGTGGGAGGAACGCCGTGACCTGCTTGCCGTTCTTGATGAGCTGGATACGAGCGCACTTACGCAAGCCCGACGACGGCTGCTTTGCCTCACGCTGGACTTTCTCGAGAACGATACCACGTGCCATCGAAACGCCACCCAAAGGATCGAACTTCGCCTTCGTGCCCAAGTACTTCTTTCCGAACCACTTGGACTGGCGCATACCACGCGCGCGACGGCTTTTGAGCTTCTTCGCGGCGTTAATCCCTGAGGACTTCTTCGACATACGGTTTGGCAACCGCCTTCGGTTTATAAAGCTTACGCACAGTGTGAAGAGCGTAATTTGAAACTACTTAACAGTGGTTAATTTATGGAAACACTTATATACCAAAACCCCTCCATCACGAGAAAACAAGAGGAGATTCCCATACCACCCAACCCACCTCACCCAGATACTGCCAAAGACTATTGGAAAGCAGTATGGGCAAATAAAGCCACATTAACAGGATACACTCTGATGACTGTCGGCGTTGCACTCACGTGGAATCAAACCATCCCGATGCTCGATGAGCCAGTATCTCTCTTGCCCATGCTGGGGCCATTCACAGTATATGTAGGGTTCTTGTCCGGCAGCATCACATCGTTCGGAGTGGACACCGTGAGGGCGTACCGTCGAGCACGCGAACACATCAACACACACGGAACACTCGACACCAGATACGCGACAAAGTATCACACCTCATGGTATTGTACTGCTGTAGGCATTCGATTAGCAGCAAAAGAAGCCGGACTGGAACAATTACTACAGAAAAGACCCACCGCCACAGCATTCAACGCGTGGGAAAACAGACAAGAAACTCAATGACCCTCATCCATCTCTTCGACGGCACGACCGATGCACGGTACGGCAAAGCGCTCATTCCCGCATTCGCAGAACACGCGAAGTATCGCCACATACAGTGCACTCCATCTCCTGGCGGCATCGATATGCTGACGTACGAGATCGTGAAAGCAGCAGAAAAAGAGAGCTGGAATGCTGCACGAAGACAGGCAGACATCTTACAATTCGTTCCCGGCGTCCTCAATCGTGTCGGAACGGAATTTTTAGGAGCGTACACCTTTACACTCACAGAGAAGGACCTCTATGCCGGTGACCTCAATTGGGGGTTCGGATGCGTTCTTCCCGACGGCAATAACGGCAAGCACCTCATCCTCTCCACGCATCGATTCAAGGATCTGGCCGCGCTCACGCACACCGCCATCCACGAGATGGGGCATATGTTCGGCGCCGCACGACCAGGTCGACGCAATACCGAACACAACCTCGGCAGTCACTGCACAAACCTCTGCGTGATGCAACAGAAAGTCACCGTTCCCGAGATGGAGAAATATGTAGCCCTCTTAGCTTCGAGAAACGATAAGTTCTGTCTGGACTGCCAAACGGATCTGAAGAACTACTGTTAGGAACGAGCCTCAAGCAATCTCACTCCAACCCAACTAGAACCTTACCGAGACTATTTATAAATCTTAAACCTACTGGGAGGTACAACGAGGTATCCCCATGAATGTGAAAATCACCAGTATGCTGTTGGCACTCGCGCTCCTCGCAGCGTGCGCTCCGACGACAACGATAGAAGAGCCCCGCGCGTGCTGTATGGCACTCACCGCAAGCTGCCTCGCGTGCGCGGACAACATCAGCGAAGAGCAGTACTGCCAAGAGTATCCAGAAACCGCGGGCTGTGAAACGGCCGATGATGTCCCAAGCTGTGCCGCCATTCAATGCTTGACCGGTTCAGACTGTGTTGAAGGCGTCGGTTGCGTCCCGCGCGAAGAATCAGCTCCCAAAGTGGCCGGCACCGCGTGCACGATGGAATACAACCCTGTGTGCGGCGAGAACGGCATCACGTACGGCAACCCCTGCATGGCGAATGCAGAAGGTATGGAGTATGTGATGGGTGAGTGTGCCCAATAAGCATCAGAAAAAATGCACAAACAACGCATGTTTCCTTTTTTCTCCACAAAATATCGCCCCAACGCATTTATAGCATGACGTCCTACGACAAACCATTATTGAGGTGATCCTATGCGAAAAAATCCAATATATCTCCTAGCGCTCGTGTGCGCGGTCGCGTTCCTCGCAGCATGCACACCGACACCACCAACAGAAGAATTCCCCAGTTGTGCAGCAATCCTGTGCGAGTACGGCTCGGACTGCGTCGAAGGCGTCGGCTGCGTCCCACGAAACGACACACCACCGGTGGAAGAGAAACTGACCGAGTGCACGGACCCACGTCCGGAGATCTGCACGATGGAGTACAATCCTGTGTGCGCGTCAGTTGACAACGGCATCCGCTGTATCACGACACCGTGCCCATCAACAGATTGGAAGACGTACGCGACCGGCTGCACCGCATGCGCAGACAAGAACGTGTACGCGTACAAACCAGGCGCGTGCGACCCGGAAGTGGATAACAACCCCGCAGATGATGAACCGCAAGCGCCTGACGACACGGCACGCCTCGCATTCACCACCTGCACCGACCCACGCCCCGAGATGTGCACGAAGGAGTACAATCCTGTGTGCGGTGAGAACAAGGATGGCGAGCGCGTAACGCAAAGCACAGGTTGCACCGCGTGCGCGAACCCATCGATTGTTGGCTACTGGCCGGGCAGCTGTGAGCAGCCACCAAGCGACACACCATCAAGCGCGTGTGCTGACAACGAGGACCAATACATGTCGCAAATCGGCCCCGCGTGCGTCACGCGCGCGAGCGAAGCGGATATCAAGGCATGGGCGCAGTGCACCGACGCATCAACGTGCGGTAGCGACCGATGCGCGATTGCAGCCCGCACGACAAACGGACCGGAGATCACGTGGTCAAACGAAGCCGCATCATTCAGGTGCGTGCCGGAAGACTATGCGCTCTTCTTGCTGCACACCAGCGGCTTGACCGCAATCGACGAGAACGGTGAGCGCACGACGGCAATTGCGTAAGAGAGAAATCTCCTTTTTTTCTTCTCTCTTCAAAACGTGTACAACCCAGCGGAAGAATCCTTCACGGCACCAACATCAGACGATGCCAGGCGGCTGAATATCTTTGAAGTCAAGGACTCTTGCACATCAAACCCAAGAGAACCGGCTTTCTCATGCAGCCGTTTCCTGAGCATCGCAGACGACCATTCCATCGTATCGGGTCGACGAGGGTTATTGAGAGCTACAGTGCGATCAGAAAGAGCACGAATACCGATGTCACCAAGAACACGACCCTCACACGCATCATAGCCGATTGCTTGAATCGTGAACGTCGCTTCATCGATGAATTGCGCGCGGGAAAGACCTGTTTGATTGAGCTGAATTAAATCCACTTTCGGCTGACTCATGACTGAAGGGACAAACCGCGGGTTGCCCCAATAGCTCGTGAGGATATTGTGAGTCGTTGTCGGAGCAAGACCACTGCAACGGCCAACGAGGAAGTCATAGTCGTGTTCGCCACTCCAGACACCATACAGTTCGCGCGCGAGCGTACGATATACCGCACCACCTAAGAGCGTGATTTCACCCTGGCCGAACGTGCGAGCAACCTCAAGCGCACGAGCGTAGTTGCGATCCTTCTTGAGCGCGCGGGTGAGGAGGTCAGAGAGGAGTTCAGTGCGAAGGGACGGAGTCATAAGGCCGGGGGCGGCGCGTCAGCTATAAAGATTGTGTCGAGGTTTGTCGACGAAAAACCACACCGGTATTGACGCTATGCACGAAGTTCTTGCACCCATCGCGTCAGCAAGAATCCTCCCTCCTTCCTTTTTTCTTTCTGAATATGCTCGCAGTTCCCCACGCTCCGTCGAAAAGATTATGAATATCCACCCCCCACCCCCACGCATGACGCAAGGGCAGTATCTCTCGACCATCATCGCCGGCATCGCCAAAGCGCTTGCAGAGCGAGGACACGAACATCTACACGACGCTGCACTGCACCGCGCGCTGTATCAAGCCCGGAAATCTCCAGACGCACCACAACCCATTCTTACACTGCGTTTTGATTGGGACGGACCCTCACCACGGTGCCAAGCCATCGATGAACTCCTCAATAGCATGCGTATCATCCACGGGCCACGATGTAGTGATCTCGCCGCGACCGTGCAAGCAACCCCGTACGCGCGAGATCTTGCAACGGCGTATTTGCTCTCCACCAAGTGAGAACCAAGAAGCAGAAGAAACGATATCTGAGAACTGATTTAATAGACCTTGATCTCTTTGACGTCCGGGAAGTACATCTGGACAATCTTCTCTAAAAAGCGCAGGTTGTGTGCCTTCGCGCCGATCATCAGACCGCGCGTCTTCTCGTCCTCGCCGTGGATGGAGACGATACCGTCCTCTTCCTTAATCTCCGAGATACGCAACGGCAAAAACGCGTTCTTGATGAACTGGAACTTCTCCGGCGTCTTCTCGATGACCTTCAAGCGCTTGCCGAGCTTGCTCTCAAGCTGCTTGAGCATCTTCCCTTCAGGACCGACAATCTTACGTGCACCACCTTGCTCAACAACGAAAACAAGCTTGTCTTCTTTTGGGATGCACTTGTCGATACGCGCTTGCGTAACCTCTTCGACGATGGTGATCGTCTGGAGGAGATTTGTGTCGAGAACGACCGGCTCAGTCATGCCTTGATCCCCAAAACCTGGATGTTGAATGCCTTCTTACAGAAGACACCAAGCTCTTCGTTCGTAACATCAAGCGCCACGACTTCAGCGTCGCCAGCGAGGTGCGTGACATCATCACGGACATCGGCCTTGCAGTTACTCGCGACAAGAACCTGCTTGAGGTCACCCGCACGCAAGAGCTTCATGACACGGTCAGTGCCGATGACGAGCTTGTCAGTGCCAAGGAGCTTACGAATCTCTGCTTTCATAGGTTGGGGAGATTCACCAGGGGTTTTTAAAGGTTGCGACGATGCGTGCGGTGAGAAGGACGAAGGGATTATATAAGGAAATCCTGGGGAGAATAGTCTATGCGGCTCATCGTGGCGATACTGCTGATTTCTCTGCTGACGGCATGCGTTGAGGAACCCGTCAAGCGCGTCCAGCAAGACTGTTCACCACCCAACATGATCGTGAACGGCGATTGCTGCATGGACCAGGATTACAACGGCG
>Ga0154020_10010845_pt1 | contig 10403 bp, 5 predicted proteins | sample Klosneuvirus_201_FD_109709 | JGI IMG/M metagenome (GOLD analysis project Ga0154020, IMG submission 109709) | Active sludge microbial communities from wastewater, Klosterneuburg, Austria - Klosneuvirus_20160825_MG | ecosystem: Engineered > WWTP > Aerobic digester > Activated sludge | place... | reverse complement strand
TGTTTGTCAGCAACAAGTTTAAGTAATGGAAGCATTAAAGTCTGATAGTCTGGAATCATAATTTCTTCTTATTTTTCTGTCTGTTCAATGTTTGCAGGGTGTCTCATAGGGTGACGCATAACGTTCAGGGCTTGCCGAAGTGGGGGAAATAGAATACCGTCCGCCCGGCTAACTGAAGCTAAATTTATAAATAAAAGTTGATGATTTGCACATAGCTAAATTAATAACGTCAAGCTGGATATGAAGCCCAATTGAAAAACAAAAAGTTGAAACACGGCTTCCGTCCGCCCCCATTTTGGCAAACCCCATGTTATATGTTCGCCCTTCGTCTCGGTCTTCAAATATTTAGTCTGTGTCCACCGTGGCAGAGTGTGTCCCGGAAGCGTAGGAACAAGGCAGGCTCTTTTGCAAGGTTAGGTTTTGTGTGTCGGCTTTGTGTGCCTTGCAAATGTGCCTGACTTGGTGCGTTGGACTTTCTCTGACGAAACAATTTTCTTTAACCTTAATTCCTTCTTTTCATAGTCGCCCAAATATGCTGTCATTAAACTTTTCCAAAGTTTGCCATGATTGGGAACTTTGAAATGTAGCAGTTCATGAACAATCACATATTCTCCAAGGTCTTTGTCAATAGATAAAAGGTCTTTATTAAAATTAAGGTTTCCGTCTGTTGAGCAAGAAGCCCATTTGTTTGTCATGGGTCTTAATGCAAGAGAATGAATTTTAATATCCATCTTTTTGGCAAATTCTCTCACTCTGCTTTTGAATTCCGCCTTGTCTGTCCACTTAGCCATGCCTAAAGTTTGAAAGAGATAAATAAATGATTAAATAATTCGTCAATCAGATTGGCGGCTTTATCAATGTCATCTTCTTCTGAAAGTAAAGCGAAATAAACTGACTGCCTAAGTTCTCTTAAATCCTTTTCGCTGGTTTTCCAGTTCGGATGATTTACAAATTCTTGTTTTATCTGTTTGGTAACTTCTTCAGAATTTTTGATTTCATTTTCAAGCATTTTTTTATAAATAAAGAACGTCAAATCGTCAAAGCCTTTTTCGGCTTGTTCTTTTCTGCGTTTTACGTCTTCTTCATAAAGTTTGCGAATTTCTTCTAAAGCCTCTTGTGTACTTAATTGGCGGCTTTCGTAATTTTCTTCAACTGCTTCGGCTCTTTCTTTTATGCCAATCAAAAATGGGTCGTCTGAATTTTCGTCGGCTATCTTCTCAATACTTTTAATTAGGTTGATTACTCTGGTATTGTCATTGTCTTGTGTGTCTTTAATTTTCTGGATGGTCTTTTCGTTTATTTCAAAAAACTCATTGTTAAAAACAGGAATGGAACCGGCAACTTTACTTTGTACTAATTCATTTGTCTTACGCTGAAATTCTCTGTCAACCTGTACTCGTTTTGCATAAGCATTTCTTACAACCTGATAAATGGCTGATAGTGTTGCATACGTATCAATGTAAGGTCTTAAAAACTTATCAGGAGATATAATTTCATAAAGCATTTCGACTTCCTTGAAAAGTTTAAAGAACTCTTTGCGTTTAGATTTATCACGGAAGAAAGAAATTAAATTGTCTGTGTCTTTGTCGTTAAAGCCATGTTGAATGAGTTGCAGATAGGGTGGTACATCCTTTTCTATTTTTGATTGGAAAAGATATTTCAATAATTGAATGTCTTTAACTATAGCATTAATTTCATCGCTGTCAAATGCAAGAGCTTTTTCAAGATTTTCAAATATTCCTACAAAGTCCAGTACAAAGCCATGAGGTTTCACCATTTCCATTTCTTCATTCTCATAAGGACGGTTTACCCTTGCAATTGCCTGCAACAATGTGTGGTCTCTCATGGGTTTGTCCAGATACATGGCGTACAAAATAGGAGCATCAAAACCTGTTAACAGTTTTTCTGTAACGATTAATATTTTGGGTTGTTCATCCAGTTTGGTAAACTTCTTTCTTATTTCCTTTTCTCTTTTTGCATCATTGTGAAAAGCTTTTAGTTCCTCTGTGTCGTTGTTGTTGCCAGTATAAACTACTTCAGAATATTCAGTCGGCAGAAATTTGTCTAATGCCTTTTTGTACATAGCACAGGCAGGACGGTCAACTCCAACTAAAAATGCTTTATAGCCCAAAGGCTCAACATTCTCTTTGTAATGATTAGCTACATATTCAGCTACTTTATCTACTCGTTCCTGGCCTTTCAAAAAATTCTTTGTGTTGACAGCCCGTTCTAATATTTTATTGAGTTCTTCAATGTCATTTACACCGTATGCTTCGGCTAAACTCAAAAATTCCTTTTCAAGTATTTCTTTTGGAACTAATAAATCATTTGGAGCCATTCCATAGAAAAGGGGTAAAGTCGTTCCATCTTCAATACTGTCGGAAATCGAATATTTATGTAAATAGCCTTGGTCATCATCAATGCCGAATGTTTTGAAAGTTCCTCTGCCATAAACTGTTTTGTCAACCGGTGTGCCGGTAAAACCAATAAAACTTGCATTGGGAACAGCAGCCATTAAAAAGTTACCAAGGTCGCCACCTGTGGTACGGTGTGCTTCATCAATTAATACAAATATGTTTTTGCGTAAACTCACATCGGCTGGCATATCTCTGAACTTGTGCACCATGCTCACAATAATGCCTCTATAATCTTTCTTCAACAGCTTTTGTAGGTCTTGAATACTATCGGCTTGTTCTACATTGTTTACACCAATCGAACTAAGATTTTTCAGCATCTGGTCTTCCAATTCATTACGGTCAATCATTAACAAAATGGTAGGCTTTTCCGTTTGCGGTGCTTTAAAAAGTAACTCCGCTGTCTTAATCATGGTGTAAGTCTTTCCACTGCCTTGTGTATGCCAAACCAAGCCTCTTGTTTTGGTAGGGTTTAATGCTCTTTCTACAACTTTGTCAACGGCTGTTTTCTGATGTTGTCTTAATATGAATTTGTTGAGTTCTTCGTTTTGTTCCGCAAACAGGATAAACTTTTTCAGCAGGTCAAGGATATGCTGAATGTCGCAAAACGATTTTACTTTGGCTTCAAGATTTCCGATTTCTTCGCTTTTCCAGTTAAAGATATTCCTGCGAATGGTATTCCATGTTACGCCATATGAAAAACCTATGCTTTCTGTGGCCGTAAAAATTTGTTGTGGCACCATGAATTCGGGAGTTTCCCTGTGGTATCTTCTAAGCTGGTCAACTCCTATGGCAATAGCTTCATCTTTAGTAGCATTTTTACATTCAATAACAACAACAGGAATACCATTTATTAGGAAAACGACATCCTCCCTGTTGGCATATTGTCCGTTGAACAGGTAATACTCTTCTGTTACTTCAAAAATATTGTTAGCCGGGTTTTCATATTCAACCAATATCAGGTTGAACTCCCGGTTTTCTTCCTTGCTGAAAAATGTTTTTTCCCCTTGCAGATAATGCAAAAAATCCCGGTTGCCATGAATTGTAGGCAATGGCAAATCCAATAAGCGTAATAAATCTTCTTTGCTGTCTTTAAATTTTGGATTGAATTGTTTTACTTTTTCAAATAAAGTATCCATAAAAAAGCGACTGGCATTTTTTGCTTTCTCTCTTGGCGATGCTGCCGAAGTATCAAAGCCTCTGCGGCTTTCCGCTTCTCCTTGTGAAACTATTGTCCAGCCTATTTCACTCGCATATTTTAATATACGGACTTGAACGCTTTTATGTTCGGTTGGTTTAGACATTGATGTTTAAAACATTTTCTAATATATACTTGATGGACTGGGTTAAATTCAATCCTTCAATGGGCGTTTCAATCAATCTATCCTGATATCCATTTTCTTCATACCATCTTTTCTTTTTAGCGGCACGTTCAGCATATTCGAAATTATTCATCATTCCGTTGTGTTCCCAATAGTATTCTTTACGATTATGTTTGAATGTAAAATCGGGAAGCTTGAATGATTTGTTGTCTTTCGATATCAAAGGCTTTTCATAAAAAAAACCAACTTCTGCTTCAGCCAATGCTTTTGAAATCATTCTTTCACCTTCTGAACGAACAAATAAATCAGGGAGCACTTCGTAAATCAGATTTTCGGGCTTGAATTTCTCAAAGTCTTTCGAAGGTATTCCTTTCGATGTGCTGAATAAACTAGAATTGCGTTTAACGATTTCAGATTTACCCAGCCACAATCTGCTTTTCAAAATGCTGATGTCTTTTTGCACCATTATGATTTGAATACTGGTGGAACGGGTCAAGGCGGTGTAAAGCATTTCCCTGTTTAAAAAATCACTATCCTCATTTGGCACAATCATGATGGTAATATCAAACTGACTGCCTTGTGCTTTGTGCACCGAAGTAGCGTAGCCCAATTCAAGCATTTCATTGGCTTGCTTCTTTGTTGGATAATACGAATAGCGGTCGTATTCTTTTGGGAATTTTATTAGCACTTTCTTTTTACTGTTTGGCAGAAAATAACCCAGCGTTCCATTTGGCACATAAGTTTCATCATTCTTTATTTTCTGATTTACGGTATGATCCCAGGCATAGTAATTATAGTTTCTAACCTGCAATATTTTATCATTAAAAACAAAGCCGTATTTAGCCCATTTGTTTACCGCTTCCTCGCCCCGAAGTGCTTTTTGTATGACTAAATTCAGGTTGTCAACTCCCGTTGGGGTATGTCTGTATGGAGCTATTACATTGATGGCTTCAATCTTTCTGTTTTTGGTAAAAGGAATACCATGCACATCGTTATATCTGTCTCCGATAACTTTATTGCTGGCTTGCTTCTCTAATCTCGAAACAGCATATTCCAGTATTTCGGGAATTTTATTTTGCAATTCTTCTTCATCCTCCCAATAATCAATGATCAAGTCCGATTGATTTTTTGGGTTGCTGATGTCATAAACGCCTTCGGCTATTTCTGTGAAAATATCTTCATCAGGTATTTCGGCAACCTTGGCATAATGGCTGGCTAAAACCGATGCTTTGCTGCCCTGTGCTTGTCTCCAATTGAAATGCAATTCGGCAAGATGTTTAGCTTCTCTAATTGGGTCTTTGTGTAAATACTTAATCAGGTCGAAGAATATTTTTCCTGGCCCAATAGGTGGCAATTGATTGTAATCGCCAACTAAAATCATTCTTTCAATATTGGTCATGTCCAAAGCCCTTAGCATGGTGCTGAACAGCATCACTTCAATCATGGAACACTCATCAATTATGACGGTAGATGCCTGATGTTTTTCACCGCCACTTACTTTCAGCGTAAAGTTGTTTTTGTTTATCCATCCTTTCCGCATCAAAAAGCCGTGAATGGTAAGCACCGTAACATTTGGGTCGTTAATTCGGTCTCTTAAGATAAGTGCAGCTTTTCCTGTTGGAGCCAAAAGCAAAAAGTCATGTCGTGGTTCTGTTTCCTTAATTCCCTGCACCAATGAACGGATAACTGTGGTTTTGCCTGTGCCTGCTGTTCCTGTTAATACACTTAACCTGCTGGTGAAGATTTTTTCTAATGCTGCAATTTGTTCATGGTTAGGGTTTGTTTTGTTAGCCTCAATAATTTTACCCCAATTTGTTGCTGCTGATTTTATTCCTTCATCTTTGATAAGCGTTACAAATTCCGTTCTGATTTTCCGTTCAGCATCATGCAGTCGTTTGATATAAATGGAATGGATGCCATCAGCACGGTCTTCTACCACTTTAGGAGCAAATACATCTTTGTGCTGGTTCCATGCCGTGATGTCAAAATTAAACAAGCCTCCGCCTTTATCATTTTGCTCGTGCCACAGATTTACTTTTTCTGCCAATGGTGTCCATTCTAAAAAGGTGTGCCCTTCTGCAGCTGCTTCTTTCAGCATGGAGTGCATCAAGCTTCGTAATCTTCTCGGGTCGTCCCAACCTATGCGTTCTGCTTCTCCTAAAACTTCGGAAGGTACCATGCCATGGTCAATCTTTTCAAAGTTTACAAAGTCGGTTACATCCTTACCGGTGTATTCTTCGGCAATAATGTATGGATTTTCATAAATACTTTCAAGGGATGAATGAATGGAATACATTCCCCGTTTATCGCCCAAAATGTTTTTTACTTGTTCTTCATCTAAATCAAAAAACGGAAGTTTATTCCTACATAGTTTTCCTTTCAGTTCTTCATTTTCATTGCCTGATTGCATCATGGCTTCAAACCTTTTTTTTGACGGTTCGAGTAAATCCCTTTCATCCTTACTCATCTTTTCATATCCTTCAAAACGGTCAAAGAAATAATCTTTGATGCTATTGATTGGTTGATTTTTTAACCGAACTCGAATAAACTCTTCCGGTTTTTCCATCCCCAAAAAACGAAGCACAGATGCCAAACCCGGATACAAACCGCGGCTAATCCAGCACTCTTTGCGAATGGCCTGCAACCATTCAAGGTGTTTTTCCCATAATTGCATTTCAGCATCTCCAAAAAACTTTTGCTTGATGACGGTTTTAACTGATGCAACGGTTTTGTCAATTAAGCTGATGGCATCGTCATCACTTACGTGATGAGCTACATATTTAAAGCTGCGTGACAAATCGCCTTCGGCAAACACAGCAATGCTTCGAACATCTTTGCCCATTTTCAGATACTCCTGATAGGGCAGCCGCATTCGTTCTTCCGGGTCGTTTTCTACCTGACGGCTCCAGATATAACCACCATACATTTCTTTTTGTTCTTTGGGTATATCATCCCACATGGTAAAAGAATGAACCTTCTTTGTTCTTGCAATACCTGCCAATAGATACTTTTTATCATCACCTGAAACCGGATTATCATAATTACAGTAATAAAAAATAAGCCCGGCACTACCGGCTTCTTTCAGTTCATCAAAAAACTCCTCTACATATTCTTTTCGTTCTTCGGCTTCCCTGCGTTCACCACTATCATCCCACATATCTTCAAAAGGCCATGTGCCGCTGCTGTTTGGCAGTATGTCAACAGTTTTGGGTGATGTGTTTTTAATAAATGATTTAGGAACATGTGTGTGTTTTACTGAAGCATTGCCAAATACATTGATGGTTTCGGTGCAGGGTGGATAATATTTCCATTTAGCATCAAAAGGAAGCCCGGCAATTTTTTCTTCTTTCTTATCTTCTTTGTCTCTGCGAATTTTTTCTGCATTTACCGAATGAAAGCCTTTGCAATAGGAATTCTTTGCCGGGTTGCTGCAAACGCAACCGTCCCAACCTCTGTCGTGCCATGGTAATCGTATGGAAATATGCTTCATGCTCTAATTCTATTTTTCTGCCGCCAAGCTCACCGGCTGTTCTTTAATTTTATATGCTTTGGTTAATGCTGCAAATTCCATTTCATGCACCCTTCTTTCGCCTGTCATCAATTCATGCAACAGGGTTTTGAAAATGTCGGATAGGGTTTGTTTTTTCCTTTGAAGAAATGAAAGTTTGTCTTCAAATAAATTGAGAGTTTGAGCAATTAGTTTCCTTTCAGATTTGGCAGGTAAACCCAATTTGAGTTTTTTAAGACTACTCCATGAAGTTCTTGGATGTTGAACGCCTGTTGTTGTTGATTTTGCAAAATCAATTAATTTCTCGGTATGAAAGAAATGAATTAGAAATTCATTCTGAACATCATTTATTCCTGTGAAAATCAAAATATCAGTTGAACTCATTCCATCAAAATGAGCAATTGCAGCTTTATCTAAATACGGACGAAGTTTTCCATATAGAATTTCTCCTTTTCTAAATTGTGCTTTTGAACTTACAACATCACTTTCTTTTCCCCAATTAGTTAATTGTATCTGCCCCGGAATAATATGTTCTAAACCAATATAAGGTTTATCCCCGTTTGGATTTGGTTGAACATTTACTGAAACTCTTTCACAAACTTCAGATAACTCAACCACCTCCCAACTCTCCGGCACTAATCCAATTTCAGTTTGCTTTTGTTTTTCGCCTTTTGTGCCTTCGGCAAAGAGTTTTTGCATCAAGGCTTTATTGAGTTCAGTACTGTGTCGTATGAGTTTATCTTGCTGCTCAATGGCATTTTGCAGCGTACTTAATACATAAACAATTTTACGTTGTTCGGGGAGTGGAATTAAAGGAACATGGACACTGTTTTTATATTTAGTAAAATCAAGGTTTCTTATTCCAGTAGTATGTGCTTGCATTTCAAATGTATTTCCAGCTTCGTAGAAATACATTAAAAAATAGAACACAAAATAAGTGTCAAACTCGTTATTGATTACTCGTATTCTTGAAGTGAAATTGGAAAAACTAAAATCACCATTATCCTTATCGAAATAAACAACTCGGCCAACAGGCTGCTTGGGGCCACCTCCTGACCTTTCAATTATAATATCTCCCTTTATCAATTTCCTTTGGTCAAACTGTTTTTTCTCAACTTCTAATACTGCAACATTTGAATAATCAATCCTACCACTATCTGTAAAATTGGTATTACGAATAACAGTTACAGTTTTGAATGGAGGCTTTTTACCAGTCCATAAGCCGTTTCCAAAATCAAAATATTTTGGATTTTCTAAAAGGATATGGTTCTTCCAAATACTACTCATATCCCAAACTTTTTGAAAATCGTTTTCAATTCGGTGTCTATGACAATTGCTTCTTCTTCCAAAGTTTTCAATTCTTCCACTAATTCACCAATGGGTCGGTAGGTTTCAGCATCGGTAATTTGTATGTAGCGGCTGGGGCTTATGTTGTAATCGTTTTTTACAATCTCATCTTTGTTTACTAACCGTGCAAACTTTTCTTCTTCCTTAAATGCTTTGTAGGTATTGGCAATCCGTTCTATACCATCGGGTGTAATAAAGTTTTTCGGGTCACCTTTTTCAAACTCCTTGCCTGCATGCAACAAATAGATTTTGTCTTTGTATTTCTTATTCTTATTTAAAAAGATAATAATGCCCGGAGCTGATGTATTGTAAAAAAGGTTTTCAGGTAAATAGATTACCCCTTCAATCAGGTTGTTGTCTATAAACCATTTGCGGCAATCTTTTTCTTTGTTGTTGCCCTGGTTGCCACTGCCACGGCTGGCAGCACCGGTGTCTAAAATTACGGCTGCCTGTCCGCCATCGTTCAAGCTGCTGTAAATATGCTGCATCCAGCCCCAGTCAATTTTTCCGCCACAACTTCCTGCCGGAAAGCGTTCCATTTCATCGTTAATAAAAAAATCATCGCTGATGTAACTCAGGCTGTCTCTGCCTTGGTTCCACATGGGGTTCGCCACAATTCGGTCAAAAGTGCGGAGTTTCTTATTGTTTTTTGTTCTGAACTTGGGAGTTTTAAGTGTGTCACCAATTTCTATTTCACCTTCCATGTCATGGATAACCATGTTCATCTTGCTCATGGCCCAAGTGGCTGGAGTAAATTCTTGTCCGTAAAGTTTTAGCGGTGAATATTTGTCTTTGCTTTTCAGTTGCATTTTTTCTTCCAGCACCAACTCACATTTAATCAGCAAACCACCACTGCCACAGGTAGGGTCGTAAATTTCCATGCCCGGCTCGGCATCCATAATTTTTGCCATGATAAAACCCACTTCGGCTGGTGTATAAAACTCACCGGCACTTTGTCCGCTACCTTCCGCAAATTTGCGTATCAAATATTCGTAGCTTCTACCAATGATGTCCGGTTCTACATCCTTTAAACCCAATCGCTTTTCTGCAATTTTTTCAATGAGTTTGCTCAAACGGTCATCGTCAATATCTCTTTGTCCGTGAGTGGTTGCGTTAAAATCAATGCGGTCAATAATTCCTTGCAGGCTTGTATTTTCTTTTGCTACAGAACGCAAAATGTCCGTGAGTTGCTGACCAATTTTATCACTTAAGGTTCTGATAACATCCCAGGTGGTTTCTTTTTCAGGGTCTTTAGGTCTGATAGGCATATAAAACCGCACCAGTGATTTATCCCTTTCCACCAATTGCAGAGCTTTGGTTCTTGTTTTTACTTTTTCAGCAATGCGGTCTATTTCATCGTCAAAAACATCACTCAGTCTTTTTACGAAGATGAGTGGTAATATATAGTCTTTGTATTTAGCAGCATCGGCGGCTCCTCTAATACTGCAAGCTGCGTCCCAAATCCATGCTTCCATAGATTTTACTTTCTCTCCGTTTCCGTTTGTCTTGGCCATTTATTTTGTCTAAAGTTTTGGTTTAAAGTCAGCTAAGTTAAGTTTTAAAGCTTGTTTTTTGTCAATGAAGGTCTTGCGGATATTTGAAGTGTCGCCCAATAATACTCAGTCAGTTGGGTGGTGGGTGGGCTTGGTTGTTGAGTAATGATTTGTTGCTGAAGTATTGAACTAATGATGATAGATATTCGTCCTTTAGCATTGCACAATGAAATTATTGATTAAATCATATTATTACTATTACCTTTTCTTTTTTGCTTCTTTTTTCTTTTACAATTCACATAATATTGTTGATAAACTA
>Ga0154020_10010844_pt1 | contig 10404 bp, 9 predicted proteins | sample Klosneuvirus_201_FD_109709 | JGI IMG/M metagenome (GOLD analysis project Ga0154020, IMG submission 109709) | Active sludge microbial communities from wastewater, Klosterneuburg, Austria - Klosneuvirus_20160825_MG | ecosystem: Engineered > WWTP > Aerobic digester > Activated sludge | place... | reverse complement strand
TCGCGCGCGTCCTCGTCGACCGCGCGGGCGACCTGGCGCCCGGGGAGGACCCGAGCCCGGTGCGGCGCGCGCGCAGCCGGCTCGCGGCCCGCCTGGCCGAGGCCCGCCGGTGACCGGCGAGGGAACCGCCGGGCCGCCCGCGGGTGAACCGCGGGTGGAGTCCGCCGCGGAGCCCGACGACCTGGCGCAGGTCGTCCTGCGCGACCTGCTCGCGGGCGTCCTGGCATCGCTCGTCGCGTGCGGCGCCGCGCTGGCCTCGCTGGCCGCCTTCCGACCGGAGGACCTGGTGGGGCGGCCGGGCTCCGGGCTGGCCTTCGCGCTCGGCGGGGGGCTCGGGGCGGGGGCCGCCTTCGCCGCGGCGGAGCTCGCCGACGGCCTCGTGGCCCGCCGGCTGGCGCCAGGCCGGCGCCAGCGGGCGGCGCGCGGGGTCGCAGCAGGCGGGACGCTGGGTCTCCTCGCGCCGCTGGCCCCGCTCGGGACCGCCTTCGAGCTCCTCCTCGTCCAGGGCGGCTCGAGCGCCGAGGCGGCGCAGCTCGTGGCCGCGGCGCTGGACCGGGTCCGGTCGGCCGAGCTCCCGGCCTTCGTCGGCTTCGCCCTGGCGCTCGGCCTGCCCCTCCTGGCGACCCGGCGGCTCGGGTGGGGCTGGCCCTCGCAGGCCGCCGCCACGGCCGGCGTGGCCGCCGCGCCCTTCGTCGTGTGCCTGCTGCAGGGCCCGTGGGGGCTGGCCCTGCCGGTCGTGACCCTCGTCTCGCTGCTCCTGGGCGGGGCGATCGCGGCCCCCGCGGCGCTGGCCCTCGCCGACCGGCTCGTCCGGCGCGTCCGTCGCCCGGCGCGTCCTCCTCGAGCTCCTCGTGCTCCACCCGGAGCGGCGCCGACGAGAGGACGAGGGTCGGCTCCCCTTCGCGCCCGTCGGCGTCGCGCGCGTCGGGCTCCCCCGGGACCAGGACGTGTGGAGCACGCCCGCGAAGCCCCCCGCGCCCGAGGCCCTGGCCGCCGCGCTCGCCGCGACCCCGCCGCTCCCGCTCGACCTCTCCGGCGCGGGCGGCGCCGAGGCGCTGCGCGCGGTGGCCGGCCCGCGGGCCGAGGCCCTCGACCTGGCCCAGGCCGCGCTCGAGCGCGATCCGACCGACGCCGACGCCCACCGGGCCCTGGCGCGGCTCGACCTGGCCCGGGCCCTCGAGGGCCGCCGCCTCGACGACGGCGCCGGGGTGGGCACGAGCTTCGCCTACGCCTGGCCGATCGACCGGGCCGCGCTGTGCCGGGCCGAGGCCCACCTCCTCACCGCGCTGTCGCTCGACCCCGCCAGCCCCGGCGCCTGCCTGGAGCGCGCGCTCGTGATCGCCGCCGACGACGGCGAGCGGCCGACGCGCGCCGCCGAGGTCCACGCCTGGCTGGCGCTCGGCGACCGGCTCGGTCCGCCGGGCTGCGCCGCCGCGGCCAAGGCCGCCCTGCGCCGCTACCTGCGCGAGGCCACCGCCGACGGAAACCTCCTGGGTCCGCGGCTCGAGGTCGCGGAGCTCCAGCGCCACATCGTCGAGATCTGGCGGAGCGCGGCCCGGTCCAACCCCGCGATCGCCGCCCGGACCCTCGAGGCCGTCCAGCGGGCGAGCCGCCGTCCATGAGCGGATTCACCCGAGGACGCGAGCAGCGGCGTCCGCTCGGATTCGCCGCATCCTCCGCGCGACGCATCCGACAACGAGCAGGACCGTTCGACTCACTTCCGTCCCGCCGCCCCTCGCCCGCCTTTGGCAAGCAAGGACTTCTGATTTTCAGCGTCTGGCCCAACCCTTGCAAAGTGGATCGGTCTCATGGGCACGCGATACCACTACAAGCTCATCGAGGAGCTCGGACGGGGATCCGCCGGGGTGATCTACCTGGCGCTCGACGTCCCGAAGCAGAGCCTCGTGGCCCTCAAGGTCCTCAGCCAGGAGGCGGTCGACCGCCACCCGAACGCGGTGGCCCGCTTCGCCCGCGAGGTCCGGATCCTCTCCAGGCTCCGCCACCCGAACCTGGTGGCGATCGACCGCTGCGGCCGCTCGGGCGGCCGGCCGTACTTCGCCATGGAGCTCATCGAGGGCAAGTCGCTGGCCTCGGTCCTCCAGGACGGCCCGGTCGCCATGCGGACCGTGCTCAAGTGGACGGAGAAGCTGGCGCGCGCGCTCGACTACGTCCACCGGCGCGGGATCGTCCACCGCGACCTCAAGCCCAGCAACGTGCTCCTCGACAAGGAGGGCGAGGTCCGGCTCGCCGACTTCGGCCTGGCCCGCGACGAGGAGGACCTGCGGCTGACCGCGTCCGGCGTCGCCGTCGGGACCCTGCGCTACGCCTCGCCCGAGCAGGCGGGCGGCGACTCCCACAAGGTCGACGGCCGGGCCGACATCTACTCGCTCGGCCTCCTGGCGGCCACGGCGATCACGGGGATCGTCCCCAAGGTCCCCGAGTCCATGGAGGACCTGAAGGCCCGCTTCGAGCGCGAGCACGAGCGGGCGCTGATCCGGCTCCTCGTCCCCGAGGCCGTGATCGAGGTCCTGCGCCGCGCCACCCGCTACGACCCGAAGAAGCGCTACAAGTCGGCGCGCGACCTCGCCGGCGAGGTGCGCGAGCTCCTCGACGAGATGGGGAGCCACGAGAAGCTCGCGGCGGTCGGTTCGGCGAAGGCCGCCGCGGGCTAACTGCCGAACTGTCGCTTCGTGGTGCGCGCTCGGCCCTAGAGGAGCTCGCAGGCGATCGAGGCCAGCTTGCTGCGTCGTCGCCTGGTGCGCGCTGCGGTGCGCGCTCGCGTCCCCCGCCCCGCTGGCCAGCGTCCTCGACCAGCGCGCCGTCGGGGCGCGCGGCGGGAGCCGCCTGCGCGCTCCTCGCGCTGCCCGAGGCTACAGGAGCTCGCAGGCGATCGAGGCCAGCTTGCTGCGCTCGCTCTTCGTGAAGAGGACGTGGCCGGCCACGTCCTGCTCCTTGAAGCGCTCGGCGACGTAGCTCAGGCCGTTGCTGCGGCTGTCGAGGTACGGGTTGTCGATCTGGTGCGGGTCGCCCGTGAGGATGAGCTTCGTGTCGTGGCCGGCGCGGCTGATGATCGTCTTCACCTGATGCGGGGTCAGGTTCTGGCACTCGTCGATGATCACGAACTGGTGGTGGATCGACCGGCCGCGGATGAACGTGAGCGGCTCGATCTCGACCAGCCCGCTCTTGAAGAGCTCGTTGACCTTCTTGTCGACCTCGCCCGGCTCGCGCTTCTCGCGGAGCACGAACTTGATGTTGTCGAAGATCGGCTTCATCCACGGCATGAGCTTCTCCTCGGCCGTGCCGGGGAGGAAGCCGATGTCGCGCCCGAGCGGCATGATCGGCCGGGCCACGAGGAGCTTCTCGTAGGCGTGCTTCCTGACCGTGAGGTGCAGGCCGGCGCACAGGGCGAAGAGCGTCTTGCCCGTGCCGGCCTGGCCGATGAGGGTCACGAGGTTGATGGCCGGGTCCATGAGGAGCTCGAGCGCGATGCGCTGCTCGAGGTTCCGGGGGCTGATCCCCATGATCGACTCGTTGCCCGGCTCGAGGGGCCGGACGAGCGCCAGGTCGCCGTGGCGCCGCTTCGGGCGCCCCAGGAGCGTGCGCTTCGGGTTCCCCTGCTCGCGGAGGAGGATGATCTCGTTCGGGTTCAGCCCCGGCAGCGAGAGCTCGACCTCGCGGTCGCGGCTGAGGGCCGTGAGCGTGGCCTCGTCGACCTCGACCTGGCGCCAGCCGGCGTAGCTCTCGTCGGGCGGCGGCCCCTTGTCGGTCTCGTAGTCCTCGCACGGCAGCCCCATGGCGTCGCACTTGACGCGCATGTTCGCGTCCTTGCTGACGAGGATCGTGCGGTGCCCCTCGCGCTGGTAGCGGTAGGCGAGGGCCAGGATGCGGTTGTCGGCGGTGTCGCTGCGGAGCCCGCTCTCGAGCAGGCACACCTGCTTCGTGTCGACCAGGATCCGGCCGCCCTCGTCGTTGATCGGGACGCCCGCCGTCGCGCCGAGCGTGCCCTGGCTTCGGGCGCCGTCGATGATGCGGATCACCGCGCGGGCGTTGCGGCCCAGCTCGTCGTTCTGGCTCTTGAAGTTGTCGAGCTCCTCGATGACGTCGACCGGGATCACGACCACGTTCCCGAGGAACTTCGTGACGCAGTTCGGCGAGTGGAGGAGCACGTTCGTGTCGAGGACGAAGTACTTCGGGCCCGCGGCTTGAATCATCGGCGCTCCGCTCGGAGGACCCGCTCCAGGTAGGCCTGGCTCGCGTCGTAGTTCGGCTGGTCGCTGAAGGCGTTGATGTCCTGCTGGGACAGGGCCCAGCGGTGCTCCTCGAGGAGGTCCTCGCGGAGGCGGTACTCGAGGAGCTGGGCGCCGAAGCGGTCGAAGCGCTCGGCCTCGGGCGCCTGCCGGTAGTCGGGGCCGAGGTAGTCGCCGAGGGTCTCGAGCCAGAAGTCGCCGACCCGGGACCGCCCCTCGCCCCCCGCCAGCTCGGGCGGGCGGGGCGTGCGCGTCGGTACGCCGGGGGTCGGCTCGGCGCTGCTGCAGCCGGCCAGGCCGGCGGCGACGACGAGCGACGGCAGACCGAAGCGACGACGGCTCAAGCGGATCCTTCCCCGGAGGCTCCGGAGTGTACCGGAGGGCACCGACGGCCCCCGTCAAGCGCCCGACAATCTGGCACCGGGTCGAACCCCCCGTTCGAGAGCGGCGAGCAGCGCAGGAGCCGCAGGCCGGTGAGGAGCGAGCCGCGGACGGACCCGTGGCGCAGGACGGCGTGGAACCCGTAGCGCGAGCAGGTCGGCTCGAAGCGGCACGCCGGCGGCATGAGGCGCGAGGCCGTGAGCTGGTACAGGCCGATCGCCCCCAGGATCCCCGCGCGGACCGGGAGCTCGACGGGCAGGAGCAGCCAGCGCCAGGGGGCCCGGAGCCCCCGCTCGGCGATCCAGTCGGCGAGGGGCGAGCCGCCGTCGGGTGGGCCGACCCGCGCCGCCGCGCGCCAGCCGGCCTCGCCCCGGTCGAGGCGCGGGGCGAGGCGCCGGACGATCAGCGCGCCGCCGAGGGTCACGCCGAGGGCGACGAGGACCACCCAGCCGGGGTCGGCCTGGCCGAGCTGCCCGAGGAGCCAGAGCGTGCCGAGCGCCGAGGCGGCGGCGCCGAGGCCGAGGGCCAGCGCGCCGCCCCACCCGACGGGCCGCTCGCGGCCGCGCTCGATCGCGGTCCCGAGCGGGCCGAGCAGCGCCACGACCACGAAGAGGAGCTCGCGCACGGCGCCGGGGAGGACGATCCGCGCCAGGTCGGAGCCGGCCACGAGCGCCGCGCCGACGCCGAACAGGACGACGCTCGCGGCGTCGGCCCAGCCCGAGGCCAGGAGCGGGCGGGGCCCGGCGACGACGTCGACCGGCGGCGCCTCGGCCGTGGGCGTCAGGCGCTGCCTCCGGCCGGGGGCTCGGGCGGCTCCGGCGCGCGGGTCCTCTTGCGCTCCTTCTTCCGCTTCGGCCTGGCCTTCGGCGATGGTCCCTTGCGCCCCTCGGGCTTCTCCGGCTTCTCGGGCTTCTTCCGCTTCTCGCGCGGCGGGGCGGGCGGCGGCGGGCCCGGCGGGAGCTTGCTCGCGGCGTGGGTCACGAGGCGCACGAGCGACGCCTGCACGGCCGCGAGGGTCGGGTCCTCGGCCCCGCGCGTGGGGGTCAGGAGCACGTCGACGGGGGGGAGGTTCCCCTTCTCGGCCCGGAAGGCCACGCCGTAGAGCCTCCGCAGCCGGTTCCGCACCACCGCCGAGCCGACCTTCCGCGAGATCGCGCAGCCGAGGCGGGGCCACAGGAGCCCGTTCTTCGCCACGAGGACGCGCAGCAGGTCGTCGCCGCCGCGCCGCCCGTCGCGCCGCAGCCGGTCGAAGTCGGCCGGGCTCCGGACCCGCTCCTCCTTCCCCATGCGACCGGCACCGCGCACGCCGGCCGGCGGAGGGGTCTCGCTCCGCGCTCGTTCCATGAGGAGAGACTACTCGGCGACAACGCTTTCGCTCGGCCCCGGGGGCCTATGCGCGCCCCGGCGCCTCCGCTCTCGGTCCTTCCACCGCTCTCGCAGCCGGGCCGCGCGGGGCCCCCGGGGCCTCGCGCCAAGTCGCCCGTGCCGCACCCACCCCTGCCCGGACCCCGACGCGATGCTAGGATTCGCGCCTCTCGCCGGGGGTTCAGGCCGCCTTGACCTCGCTTCGCGTCTTGCTCGTCGACGACTCCGGGCTGTCCCGGAAGGTCCAGGCCAAGGTCCTCCGCGAGGTCGGGGTCGAGGAGATCGTCGAGGCCAAGAACGGCCTCGACGCCCTGCGCCAGCTCCAGGAGCTCAAGTTCGAGTTCGGCCTCCTCGTCACCGACTGGAACATGCCCGGCATGGACGGGCTGACCCTCATCGAGGAGGTCCGGAAGAGCGCGGACGGGAAGAACCTCCCGATCATGGTGATCTCGAGCGAGGGCGAGGACGACAAGATCTCGCAGGCCTTCGCCAAGGGGGCGAACAGCTACGTCACGAAGCCGTTCAAGAAGGAGGTCCTGGCCCGCAAGATCTCGGCGGTGCGCTGGATCTCCGACCTCCACGGCAAGAAGAAGGGCCAGAAGGAGGGCGACCCGCCCCCCCTCATGGAGGGCGAGCTCGAGCGGCTGGGCTTCGCCGAGCTGGTCGGGTTCCTCAACTTCTCGAAGAAGACCGGCGAGCTCGTGGTCACGCTCGAGACGGGGGAGGCCGGGGTGTCGCTGCTCGCCGGCGAGGTGACGGACGCCTGGATCGGCCGCTTCGCGAGCGAGGAGGCCTTCCACGCCATCGCCCGCCTCAAGGCCGGCCGCTTCCGCTTCCACGAGAACCGCCCGGCGCGCCCGAAGCGCATCGCCCAGTCGACCGTGTCGCTCCTCATGGAGTCCATGCGCCTCCTCGACGAGGAGGAGCAGCGCAGCGGCGCCGCCGGCAATGCCTGAGGGCGCCTCGCGGGGTGCCCCCGACCTGAGCCTGGTCTACGCCGACGCCCAGGGGAAGCCGCGCATCTTCACGATCCCCGAGGGGACGACCACGCTGGGGAGCGCCCCCGACAACGACCTCGTGATCGTCGACCCCAGCGTCACGGCGCACCAGGTCGTCGTCATGCGGCGCGGCGACACGGTCGAGCTCCGCGACCTGTTCTCCGGCGAGACGAAGGTCAACGACGCCCCGCGCCGGGCCGGCAAGCTCGACACCGGCGACGTGCTGACGCTCGGGACCGTCCGGCTGCGGGTCATGAAGGTCGTCTCGCGCCGCACGGGCGCGCAGCCGCGGATCGTCGCCGCCGCCCCCGCCGCCGAGGCGGCCCAGCCCTCGACGCGGGCCCACAACCGGCCGACGGGCATGTTCTCCCGGGAGGCCGTCGAGTCCGGCCGCGCGCAGCGCGACACGCCGATGCGCACGAGCCCGCCCTCGTCGATCCACAGCCGGCCCACGCGCGCGCACGACCCGGCGAAGATCGCGAACGCCGCCGTCGAGACCTCGAAGGACGCGGTGAAGCGCGACCCGGCGGGCGCTCCGGAGCGGGCGACCGCCCGGACCGACCGCGTGGCCCAGCCCGGCGCGAGCTCGGTCGCGGACGAGCTCAAGGCCACGCTCGAGCGGCGCGAGCGGACGCTGGCCCGGGCCCGGCAGCTCTCCGACGAGATGCTCGTCCCCGACGACTTCGAGGTCCTCCTCGAGCGGATCGCGATCGCCTTCCTCGACATCTTCGCGGCCGACCGGACCGTGACCGTCCTCTTCGAGGAGGACGGCCGGAACCCGCTCCTGACCGTCGAGCGGCGCCGCGACGGCACCGACGAGGGGGCCGGCGTGGCCCAGGAGATCGTCGACCGGGTCCTGCAGGTCCGCTCGGTCGTCCGCATCGCCGGCGGCCACCAGGGGCTCGGCGGCCTGGCCGCCCCGCTGATCACGAAGGGGAAGGCGCTCGGCCTCCTGTACTTCGAGCGCACGACCGTCAGCGGCCCGCCGCTCGACGCCAGCGACGTGCACCTCATGGCCATGATCACGAACGAGGCCGCCCTCGTGATCGCCCCGCTCGTCAACTAGTACTCGTAGAACCTATCGCTCGACGTCGTCCGGCGTCTCGACGAGCCGGAGGTCCTCGAGCTCGAGCTCGATCTTCGTCTCGCCGTTCCAGGTGTTGCGCTTGGGCCGGAACGCCACGTCGAGGGCCGCGGGGCCGTTCGGCCCGGGGCGAGCCCGCTCCATGAGGAGCCGCAGCAGGTCCTCGCGGCCGAAGGCCACGGCCCGGACGGTGGTGCTCCCCTGGCGGAGGAGGACGCTCACGTGCTCGCCGCGAGCCCCCATGGGGCGGGGCTGGCCGACGAGGGTCACGCCGCGGGCGGTGAACACGGGCTCCGCGTTGCCCTCGCCGAAGGGGGCGAGCTTGTCGAGCTCGTCGACGAGCTGCCGGCTGACCTCGCCGAGCTCGAGCTGGGCGTCTGCCACGACCTCGTAGCCCTCGAGCCGCGCGGCGACCTCGTGCGGCGGCGTGTCCTCGGAGAGGCCGAGCGAGGCGGCCACCCCGCGGTCGAAGGCCGACCGCAGGCCGTCGAGCTCCTTCGGGTCGGCCGTGAAGCCGCAGGCAGCGGCGTGGCCGCCGAAGCGCAGGAGGTGGCCCTTGCCCGGCTCGAGCGCCTTCAGGAGGTCGACGCCGCCGCAGGTCCGGCCCGAGCCCTTGGCCTTCGCGACCCCGTCGGCCCCGGTCTCGATCGAGGCCACGAGCGCCGGGCGGTTGAAGCGCTCGGTGAGCTTCGCGGCGACGATCCCGACGATCCCGTGCGGCCAGCCCTCGTGCCAGGCCACGATCCCGGGCCGGCGCAGCGGGGCGTCGGGCGCGCCGGCGTCGCCGTAGACCTGGAGGACCTGGGCCACCGCCTCGCGGTAGACGCGGTCCTGGAGCGTGCGCCGCTTGCCGTTCTCCTCGTCGAGCTCCCTGGCGAGCTTCGTCGCCTCGACGGCGTCCTTCGTGACGAGGAGCTGGAAGGCGCGGCGCGCCGACCCCATGCGGCCGGCCGCGTTCAGGCGCGGAGCCAGGCGGAACCCGATGTCCGTGGCGCTGGGCTGCAACCGCTCGGGCACCTCTGGCCCCTGCCACTCGAGCAGCTCCTGCATGCCCACGGCGGCCAGGAGCGCGCGCATGCCCTCGCCCGCCCCGCGCAGACCGCGCAGGCCCCAGCGCACGAGGGTCCGGTTCTCCCCCACCAGCGGGACGACGTCGGCCACGGTCCCGAGGGCCACGAAGGCCACGCAGCGCAGGACGACCTGCTTGACCGGGGCGGACATCTTGCCGCCGCCGGCGAGCTCGGCCACGGCCCAGGCCAGCTTGAAGGCCACACCCGCGCCGCACAGGTTCGGGTTGGCGTACGTCGACGACGGCAGGCGCGGGTGGATGATCGCCACGGCCTTCGGGAGGGTCGCGCCCAGGGTGTGGTGGTCGCACACGACGAAGTCGACGCCGCGCGCGGCGAGGAGCTCGGCCTCGGCCACCGCGGTCACGCCGGTGTCGATCGAGATCACGAGCTTCACGCCGTCGGCGATCGCCCGCTCCAGGCGCGGCGCGTTCAGGCCGTAGCCCTCGCTCCGGTCGGGGATGTGGACCGCGACGTCGCCGCCGAGGGCGGTCAGGACCTCGTGGAGGATCACGCTCCCGGTCGTGCCGTCGACGTCGTAGTCACCGAAGAGGAGGACCTTCTCCTTGCTCGTGATCGCCCGCAGGACGCGCGCGGCGCCGGCCTCGATGTCGGGGAGCCCCGCCGGCTTCACGAGCTCGGCGAGGGTCGGCTCGAGGAACGACCTCGCCGCGGCCGGGTCGTCGTGGCCGCGCTGGATGAGGAGGTGCGCGGTGACCGGCGTCACCCCGAGGTGCATGGCCAGGGCCCGCCCGCGCTCCGTCTCTCGCTCCGCCACCTGCCAGGCCATCCCTGTACTTGTACCGATGGGGTCCGACAGGCCGGGTCATCTCCCGTCCGCACGGATCGCCGCGCGGGATGGGGAAGAAGGGCTAACCGACCAGGCGCGCGGCCAGGACCAGGACGGGGAGGCCGGCCGCGAGCACGAGGAGCGTCGAGACCAGCCCGAAGCGGAGGTACTCGACGAAGCCCAGCGTGTAGTGCTCCTTGGCCCCCTCGGCGACGATGATGTTCGCGACCGAGCCGATGAGCGTGAGGTTGCCCGCGATCGTCGACACGAAGGCCAGCGCGCTCCAGGCGAGCACCGGCGGGGCGCCGAGCCCCTCGAGGTACGGGCCGGTGAGGAGCACCAGCGGGACGTTCGAGACCAGGTTGCTCCCGACGACGACGAGGGCGGCGAAGAGGTCGAGCCCGGCCGTCGTCCCGAGGTCCAGGTTCGGCCGGGCCGCCGTCCACACCCGCTCGACGAAGCCGGTGCGCTC
>Ga0154020_10010843_pt1 | contig 10404 bp, 5 predicted proteins | sample Klosneuvirus_201_FD_109709 | JGI IMG/M metagenome (GOLD analysis project Ga0154020, IMG submission 109709) | Active sludge microbial communities from wastewater, Klosterneuburg, Austria - Klosneuvirus_20160825_MG | ecosystem: Engineered > WWTP > Aerobic digester > Activated sludge | place... | reverse complement strand
TGCTTCGCTGGCCCAGGTCAACGCCAACAGGTGCTCGCAGGGACCTTGCGTAAGTAAGTGAGCCTTGAAGGCTGCGCAGCCGCAGCGCCCGAAGATGATCCGCCCGCTCTCGGAGATAGTTACCTCCACGGCCTTCTCCGCGCCGACCGCGCCACTTACGACGAAGTCACGGAAGATCACCTCGCGGACCAGCGGACCCTCGACCGAGCGGAAGCGCCGAACTTTCCGCTTCTCCTCGGCGGTCACGCGCTGGACCTCGACCTGGCCGGTGCTGAGGAAGAGCCGGGCGGCGATCCGCTGAGGGCTTGGGGGATAGAGCTTTTCGAGATCGAGGGGCTCCTCGAAGAGCTCGCGGTGCCGAAGACGCTGGCTGCTGAGATCCATCACCGCGCGCCCCTGAAGGCACAAGGTCTCCATGATCCGCGCCGCTTCAGCCCGGCTCTGGCCGAGATCGCTGAGGCCCACCGTCTCCTCGGTCTTCAGGATCTGGAGCGCTCGTTCGACGTCGGCCGCGGGCACCGGCTCTAGCCCGGCCGCCGAGAGCGAGAACCCCCCCGCGTCGGTCAGCCGCTGCTCGGTATAGCCGGTGAGGCCCAGGACGAAGCGCAGCGCGCCCAGGTCGACCACGTAGAAGGAGGGCATGGCGCGGCCCTTGAGGTACACGTCGACCTTGTCGGCGTAGGGGAGGAGCGGCTCGATGAGGCGGAGGCGCCGCCGTCCCCAGGTACGGATGGTGCGGGCCTCGGTGCGGCCGTGATCGGCGCCCACCAGGCGGATGCGCTTCTCCCAGGGCTCCAGCACCAGCTCCGCGTCTTGTCCTGGCGTGAGCTCATAGCGGAGCGCCCGGGGAGATACTTTGGCCTTGGAAAAGTGGAGATAGCGGAGCGCGGCGACCATATCGACCGGACGCACCGTCAGCTTCGTGCCCGGGAAGGCCATCGCCGCGGAGATCTCCAAGAAGCCGCGCACCCATTCGGAGGGCAGCTCGACCTTGCGCTCGAAGCGCCCGCCGGCCCCGCGGGTCTTCACTTCGATGCCCGTCGCTTCCACGCGAAACCAGGTCTCGCGGCTGCTGCGCATCTCGGCCAGTGCGCCCTTGAGCCACCCGGTGAAGTCCACGTTGGTGGTGCCGGTCTCGACCTCGCCCTCTGGCTCGAAGATCTGGCGGTCCATGATCAGCGCTCCGTAGGCGCTCTGATCGGAGGACAAGGCCTCGAAGAACACGCGGTCCCGGTGCACGGTGACGACCGGATCCAGGACGAGGGCCCGAAAATCGCCGTCGCTCAGCCACTCATCATTCGACCACACCAGCTCGCCGAGCGCGCTCAAGCAGAATCGGAAGGCCAGACGGTGCTCTGCTTTGACCTTGGCCACGAAGCGTAGGGGGCGGCGGGCGTTGATCCCGAGCCCCAAGGTGGCGGTGCTCCGATCGGAGGAGAAGGCCGAGGGCGAGGCATAGTCCACCAGCAGGGGGATCATGAGGCCCTCCGGAATACGCGGGGCATTTCTCCCGCCCCGCGCAGGCTCGGATAGCGATGGAGGATGCCGGCGATCAAACTCAGCAGCTCCTCCTTGGGATACTTGCGGTCCGGGAGCGCGTAGGCCTCCTTGGCGCGGCGCAGGATCAGCGCACCCCGGGCTTCATCGATCGCCGCGCGGCCGAGCGCCTTGAGGGCCGGCACGCGGGTCCGGCGATGGAGCGCGCGGAGCAGGGTGGGCAGGAGGAGGTCTACGTTGTCGGCGGCCAGCGCCGCGGCGCGAGGATCCTCGGCGGCGAGCACCCGGAAGCCGAGGAGCTGGGCGTGGATCTCGGCGCTCTCCAGGAGATCACGCAGCGCTGAGGGCGCGCTCAGATAGGCGAGCCGGGAGCGCTCGAAGAGCAGACGAGCCAAGCGGTTGCTGGAGACCAGGGCGTCATAGTTCGCGATCGCATAGGCCGGAATCCGGGTGAGTACCTGGCTCGCTCTCCAGGCGAACTCTTCGGGGCTCTGCTTGAGCCCCTCGTAATAGTGCGAGAGCAGGTCGACGGTGGCGCTCACCTCTTTGTGGGCTGGACTCAGCGGGCGGGTGATGAACCGGCTGGCCAGATAATCGAGGAGATCGTCGTCGCGCGCGGCGACCAGGGCGGACACCAGCTCGGGGTAGGGCATCCAATAGTTGCCGAGGTGGAGCCGGTAGACCTGTCGCAGGATATCCGGGAAGCGCTGAAAAAATAGGGTCGCGGTCGGGTCGCTGAGCGGATAGACCACCGCCATCCCGAAGCGCGAGAAGTTCCACTCGGCCGAGACTCCCGCGAGGACGCTTAGCCGCTCCCGTAATAACTCAGGCTCGCGCTGGTCGTCCTGAAGGAGCCCGGCCACCGCCTCATCGAACTGCTTGGCTTGACCGCCGCGCCGGATGATCAGCGCCCATACATCCAGCCAGCCGCGGGCTTCAGCCAGCTTGAGCAACTTGGCGTAGGACTTTTGGCCCTCGCTGCCGGCGGATAGTAGGCCGCCCAAATAAGTCGCGAAGGTCCCTAGGCCGTCCCGGCCGCGGGTTTCGAGCAGCGCCAGGAGGACCTTCCCCAGCGGCGGGCGGTGGTCCGGAAAGCGCTGCCGGAGCGCCTCCTCCAGCGCGGCGGGGCTCAGCTGGGGGTCCGCGATCAGCGCTAGCGCGTCGCTCTCCCAGGTCTTGGGGTCGATCTGCCGGCGGTAGAGCGCGAAGTAGAGCGTCTGATCCTGGGCTCGCTCGGCCAGCTGGCTCAGCGCCGTCCAGCGCGCGGGGGCCTTGATCCCCCAGGTGGAGTAGGGGAGGCGGGCCAGGATGAAGTCCCGGCTCCGCGGGTCCTTCTGGTAGAGGGCGAGGGCGCTCTCCTCGTCGAGCACGAAGTAGAGGCGCTCGAACTTCTGGAGCACCACCGCTCGAGCGTCCGCGGTCGCTGCGCGGTCGTATTGCTTCTTGAGCTCCGCCAGGAAGGCCTCGGGGCGGTAGCCGTGCTTGAAGGTGAAGAGGACCGGGAAGAGCTCCAGATCGTCCGCCTCATCGACGGCCTCGAGCCAAGCGTCCAGGGCCTTGCCGTTGTCTTGGTATTTGACCTGGTGAACGCGGGGCGGATCCCACACTGAGGTCAGGAAGTGGGACCGCAAGAACGGGCGGAAGTGGGTCCGATTGCGTCGATACAGGACCGGGCCGTAGCGATAGGCCAAGACGCCAAGGCGGGGATCCTCCGCGGCCAGCTGCTCTAGCGCGCTCAAGAGCTCTGCGTCGGCCAGCTTCGCCTCGAGGAGCCGCTCGACGTCCTTTTGGAGCTCCGCCAGGGGCTTCTTCTTCGGTGAGGCGGCCACGTGGCTATCCGCGCTGATAGAGCGTTACGACGCAAGCCCCCCCGAGGCCCAGGTTGTGCTGGAGGCCGATCTTGGCGTCTTGCACCTGCCGGTCCTCGGCCTGCCCGCGCAGCTGCCAGACCAGCTCCGTGCACTGGGCGAGGCCGGTGGCGCCCAGGGGGTGACCTTTGGAGAGGAGGCCTCCCGAGGGGTTGGTCACGTACTTACCGCCGTAGGTATTTTGGCCCTCCCAGATGAACTTCTCGGCCTCGCCTTCCTTACAGAGTCCCAAGGCCTCATAGGTGAGCAGCTCGTTGGTGGTGAAGCAGTCGTGCAGCTCCACGACGTCGACGTCCTCCGGGCCCACCCCGGCCTTCTCGTAGAGCGCTTGGGCCGCGGCCTTGGCCATGTCGAAGCCGCACATCTTGATCAAACTATCGTCGCCGAAGGTGGAGGGATAGTCGGTCTTCATCACCTGGGCCCGGATGGACACCGGGTTATTGATGCCATGCTTCTTGGCGAACTCATCGGAGCAGAGCACCGCGGCGGCGGCCCCACAGGTCGGGGGGCAGCACTGGTACCGGGTCAAGGGATCGAAGACCTCCGGCGAGGCCATGATCTCCTCGAGGCTCAAGGGCTCATTGAAGATCGCGTAGGGGTTCTTGGCGGCGTGCTTCCGGGCCTTCTCGGCGATCTTTCCGAAGGTCTCCTTCTTCGTCCCGTACTTCCAGCGATACTCTCGGCCCGCACCGCCGAACATCTGGGCCGCCACCGGAGCCTGCACGAAGCCCTGCATCCGGTTCATCAGCATCACGTGACCTTCGAGCGGCTGCGCCCGATCGGTGTACTTAGAGGCCAGGGCCCCCTTCTCCATCTGCTCGAAGCCCACCACCAGCACGCACTCGGCGAGGCCCCCCTCCACCGCTTGACGGCCCAGGAAGAGCGCGCTCGAGCCGGTAGAGCAGTTGTTGTTGACGTTGATGACCGGGATTCCGGTGAGCCCGAGCTCATAGAGCGCGCGCTGCCCGCAGGTACTATCTCCGTAGACATAGCCGGCGTAGGCCTGCTCGATGGACTCATAGGGCACCCCGGCGTCTTCCAGGGCGCGTCCGGCGGCTCCCGAGGCCATGACGTGGTACTCGTCGCTGGCGCCCGGCTTTTGAAACTTCACCATCCCGACCCCGATGACGTTGACTCGACGGCTCATAGTTGGCTCCTACAGTAGACCTTTGAAGAATCCGAGGCGCTGGGCGATCTTCACGTCCCCATCGACGCGCAGCTTGCCCTTTTGGAAGAGGCTGGCCGGAGTATCGGCGCCCGAGGCCCAGCCAGCCAAGTCGTCGTCGGCGATGGTGAGGGTCGCCGCCGCGCCGGGGACGCGCGCCGCGCTGACGCTGCCCGGCCCCGCGCTCAGGTCGAGGCCGATGACGAAGTCCGGATCTTTGACCACGATGTCGAGGCGCGCGCCGACCTCGGCCGCCAAGCGGGGGTTCTCTTTCAGACGGGCGGCCAGGCGGGAGAGCACCTCGGGGGCCACGGCCTTCTTGGCGGGGGTGCCTCCCGCGGCGAAGCTGAAGCCCTCGGCCCGGGCCTTCAAGACGGCGGCCTCGGCGGCCTTGGGATCGATCTTCTTCAGAAACTCCAGCTTCTGAGAGGCGATCACGTTGCCGCTGATCTTGAGGCGACCTTCGAAGTAGAGCTTCTGCGGATCGAGCTTGCCGCTGGCCATGTCCACGAAGTCGCGATCGCTCAGCTCCAAGGTGCAGTCGGCTTTTTGGGCGGCGCCCAGCTCTACCTTCCCGCCGCCGTTCTTGAGGTCCACCGTATAGGCGCCGTCCGGCTTGGTGAGCTTGAAGAAGTAGACGTGGCCGATCTTGGTGATCTCGGGGGTCGTCCGGATGTGATCGGCGATAGCGATGAACACGTCCTCGCTGCTGGGACCCTCGGGGGCCTTCGGCTGCGGCGCGCTCGGGGCGGGCGGGGCCTCTACCTTGGGCTTGGGCCTCGGGATCTCAGTGAACAGCTCGATCGCCGCGTTCGATAGTACGACCTTGTCGCGCTCTTTGACCTTGGTGCGAAAGAGGATCCGCGTCGGGCCGTCCTTCCACATCTCGGTCACCAAGGTCTCGCCCGGGTAGACGGACTCGGCGAAGCGCACCTTGATGCTCTTCATCAGCCGGGCGTCGGCGGCAAAATGGCTCAGGACGGCCCGGCTGGCATAGCCGAAGCTGCACAGGCCGTGGAGGATCGGGCGCTCGAAGCCCACCGCCTTGGCGAAGTCCGGGTCGGCGTGCAGCGGGTTCCAGTCGCCGGTGAGCCGGTACAGGAGAGCCTGATTTTGGTGGGTGCGCTCCTCCGCCACCGCGTCGGGGGCGCGATCGGGGGGCACGTTCACGTCGGCGCTGGGGCCTCGGTCGCCCCCGAAGCCGCCGGCGCCGCGGATGAGCGCGGTGAACTCATTTCGGATGAGGGGGGTACCGTCAGCGTCGCTCGAGATGATCTCGGTGACGACCAGCGCGTTCTTCCCCTTGTCGAAGATATCTTTGATCGTGGCGCGGTGGGTCAGCTTGGCCTGCTCGGGGAGCGGGCCGAGGAGCTCGGTGAGTTGCTCGCCGTGGAGGAGCCGGTCGATGCCATAGTTCATCCCCGGGGCTTGGTGGCCGTCCTTGGCTAAGTTCATCACCGCGGTCAGCGCCGGGACCACGGCATAGGTCGGGAAGGGCACGAAGCCTTCGCCGTGGAACTCATAGACGTGCCGGAGGTCTCTGGCGTTCGTCGGATCCTCGGCCGCGCCGATCGCCAGCGCGTACAGTGCCAGATCGCGCTTGTCGTAGCTGGATTCGAGGGGAGGGAAGGCGTAGCCATAGGCCAGATCGGCGTCGATCAGCGCGTTGGCGCCCCGGCTCGGCCCGGCCTGGATATTGGTAAGTACCGGCTGCATCGACTCGGCGATGTTGGCGGGGTGGGTCGAGGACGCAAAGGAGGTGATGGCGTCCATGCTCGAGGCCACGGCCTCTACGCTGATGGTGCGGCCTGAGCGGAAGCTCCGCCCCGTGCTCCGCTCAAAGCGGAGCTTGGCGTAGAACCCGCCGCCCACCTCGAAGAGGCCGCCGTTCTCCTGGCAGCGCTCGTGGCAGAGCCAAGCCACCAAGGGGCTGACATACTCGGGCTTCAGCGCGTCGGTGAGCTCTTTGGGCAGGATCGTCTCGGTCAACCTCGATCCAGCCAGCGGCGCGATGGTGTTGACGTGGATATTTCGCTTCTGGCCCTCCAGCGCCAGGGTGTTGCACAGACCCGCCAGGCCTAGCTTGGCCATGGAATAGTTGGCCTGGCCGAAATTGCCATAAATACCGGCGGCCGAAGCGGTCATGATGATTCGGCCGTAACCTTGGTCCCGCAGGTGGTTCCAGGCCGCGTGGGTGACGCGAAAGCTGCCGAGGACGTGCACCCGGTAGACGAGGTCCCAGTCCTCGGGGGTCATCTTCTGAAAGGTGACGTCGCGGAGGATCCCGGCGTTGTTCACCACGATATCGAGGCGACCGAAGTGCTCGAGCGCGCTGGCCACGATCTGGGCGCCGTCCTCGACCGAGGCGTAGCTCGCGACCGCGGTACCCCCGGCGGCGCGGATCTCCTCGACCACCTTGTCGGCCGCCGAGCTGCTCTGACCGGCGCCGGTGGCTGAGCCGCCGAGATCGTTGACCACCACCTTCGCTCCGCGGCTGGCAAAGAGGAGGGCGTGCGCGCGGCCGAGGCCGTTGCCAGCGCCGGTGACCAGCGCGACGCGGCCGTCGAATCGAAGCTCTTCCGTCATGCCCGATCGTCTATCGCCCGCCCGAAGCAGGCGTCAATCCGAGGCCTGACGAACCAGCCCGCGGAGCACGTCGATGTCGATCGGCTTCTCGAGACGGGGGTTTTGGATGCGGCTCAGGAAGTCCCGGGCCGACTGGGAGAAGGCTCCGCCCGTCATGTAGGCAACCCGCGGTAGGACCTCGGGGAGCTCACGCTGGATCGCCTCGTGAAACTGCATCCCGGTCATCCCCGGCATCATCAGATCGCAGATGATCAGGCCAAAGCGATGGCCGCTCCTGAGCGTCGTCAGCGCCTCCTCGGCCGAGAGCATCACCGAGACGTTAGCGTCGTGGGAGAGCAGGCGCCGGATGGCTGAGCCCACCCGCGGGTCATCGTCGATGATCAGCACGCTGGGGCGGTCGCTGCCCGCTGGCGGCGGGGGTTCAGTGAAGGCCCGCGGCGGGGGCGTGGGGCGGCTGGCCGGCGGGGGCGCCAAGGGGAAGCGCAGCACGGGCAGGCCCTGCTCGAGCTCGAGGTGCAGGCGCAGCTGGCTGAGCAGGGCGGCGGCCTCGGTGAAGCTCGGGGCCCGCCAGGGGACGCTCGGGATCACGCGGATCAGCGGGGCTGCGACCTCATGCTCCTCCGGCTCGAGGATGAGCCGCACCGAATGGGGACCACCGCTGGCGGGGAGAGCCTCGGCCACGTCGAAGAGGAGCAGCATGAGCAGCTCCATGAGGAGCCCCTCCCGGAGGCGCACGAACACGGGGCGCGGCGTCTCGACGACGAAGATCGCTCGGCACTTGGCGCCCGCGGTGGTCAGCTGGGCGGCCCACTCGAGCACGCGCCCGAGGGAGATCAGATCCGGCTTTCCGGTGGCGCCCTCGGAGAGGCTCTTCAGGGTGCGGACCATCGCCCGCATGCGCTCGGCGCCTACTCGGGTCTCGTCGTAGAGCTCTCTGGCGCGCGTCATCTCCGGGCGCAGGTCCAGCTCTACGCGCAGGAGATCGAGGTTGGTGAACAGATAGGTCAGCGGGTTGTTGATCTCGTGCCCGACGCCGCTGGCCAAGGCCACCGCGGCGCGCACCCGATCGGAGAAGCCGGGCATCCCAGCCGCAAGCTCGGCGCACACGCCGACGATCTCATCGCCGACGCGGAGCGGACGCAGCGCGACCGAGCGTCCTCCGAGCTCGAGGCGCTGGGGCTCGCCGGCCAACGCGCGGGCGGCGGCCTCGTGGAGCTTGGTTCCCTCCTCGCCGAACTCGCCCAGTGAGCACCCCACCGAGATCGACCCCCGCGGGAGCGCTGCGTTCCACGCCTCGGGACCGCGGACGAAGCGGACCTGGCGCTCCGGGTCGAGCACGAGGATCGGCGGGCAGGGCAGCTGGGCCACGGCCAGCGCTGCGAGCTCCACGTCGGACCTCCGGCTCACCTCCGCATGTTCGCCGATCGCTGCAGAAAGGCCCATAGCTCTTGTCACCGGCCGCGTGCCAGGCGAGCTTCCCCGCGATGCAGTGGCCGCGAGACCGGGTCGTGTGGCTTGGGGCCCTGGTGGCGATGGCCTGCGCCTACGCGGTGTTCTTCGCCGGGCCCTATCTGCCGTATATCGATTACGCCAACCACGTCGGGCTGATCTCCATCCTCGCGCGCGGCGGGGAGACGGGCGCGGACGCGTTTCTTGCGCGCTCCTGGGCCCCCACGCCGTACTGGCTCTACTACGTGCTGACCGCGCTCCTCGGGAGAATCACCGAGGTCGACGTGGCCTCCAAGCTCGTCCTCGGTGCTTCGGGAGCGACCTGGGTCCTCGGGGGAGCGCACCTGGCCGAGGCCACGGGCCGCGATCCGCGGATCGCGTTGGCGGCCTCGCTCGGGATGTTCGGTATCGGCCTGGGTTATGGGTTCGCCAGCTTCGTCTTCACCTGCCCGCTCTGCCTCTTCGTCCTCGGCAGCACCGAGCGTCTGCTCGGCGCTGAGGCGCGGCTGCGGCGGGCGAGGGTGCTCGAGCTCGGCGCGGCTTTGACCCTGGTATTTCTGGGCCACCCGCTGGTTTTCTTGGTGACGACGCTGGCGGTCGCCAGTCGACTGATCGTCGAGCTGCTGGTGAAGCTCCTCCTCCGCGAGGGCGGGAGCTTTCCCCTCCTGTGGTCCCTGACGCAGGCCTTCCTGCTCCCGGGGGCCTTGGCCTTGTTCAGCTTGCGCTCGGCCGGGGAGGTCCAGTTTCAGCCGGGTAAGTCAGCGCTGCTGAGCTACTCGCCGTGGGCGGAGCACCTGCAGCGCTTTGGGGGAAGCCTGCTGGAGCGCGGCTCGGCGGAGCACTGGACCGTGATGCGGGGCCTCGGGATATTTGCGGGGCTCGGCTTGGTCCTGGGCTTCGTCCGACCGCGGCAAAGCAGCGCAGGGCTCCGCGCGCGGGCGGCGCTGTGGCTGTACGCCGCATACTTTGCGGCCTGGTATTGGGTGGGCCCCATGAGCATCACGGACTCGCTCTGGTACGTGTATCCACGCTTCGCGGTGCTCTTTGGCGCGATGATCTTGCTGCTTCCCCGGGTGGAGCTGAGCGGGAAGCTCGGGGCAGCGCTGGCCTGCCTGGCGCTCCCGCTGGTGGTCTACAACGCCTCCTTGAACTTCCAGCATGTGCGCCAGTTCAACGATTGGGCGCGGCCCTATGACGAGGTTCGCAAGCTGATCCCCAAGGGAGCCAAGGTGCTGCCGCTGACCGTCGTCCCCGGGGGAGACCTGGCCAACAACCATCAGGCGCTGACCTCGCTGTACTTTTATCACTTGGTCGACGGGGCGGCCTTCGTGCCCTTCCTCTTCGACACTCCGGGCGTGCCGGTGCGCTATCGCAAGGACGTGACCTTGCCGCGGGCGCCGCCGTGGAACAACCCGGACGCCTACGACCCCCGAGTCCATGGCGTGGACTATGACTATCTGGTCTTGCGCGGGCCAGGGCTCATCCAGCGGACGCAGGCCGCGGGGCTCCACGAGCTGGTGCAGGACGTCTCCGGCTGGGCGGTGTTTCGGACCAAACCTCTACTCCGGGCGCATGACTAGGGTGTAGTGGGCGAAGTAGTCGGTGTCGACGCCCTCCCACTTGAGCACGCGGCCCATCGCCCGCATCTTGTCGTCGTCGACCACGTCGATGGCGAGGACCTTGAAGCCGGCTCGTTCCCACTCCTCTTGAGTCCAAGGGGAGTGGCCGTCGGCCCAGGGAATATAGGGCTCTCCGGGCGGCGCCGGCTTGGGACAGATATTGTAAATGAGGAAGTGGCCGCCCGGGACCAAGGCCTCGCGGATCGTGGCCAAGAAAGTC
>Ga0154020_10010842_pt1 | contig 10404 bp, 7 predicted proteins | sample Klosneuvirus_201_FD_109709 | JGI IMG/M metagenome (GOLD analysis project Ga0154020, IMG submission 109709) | Active sludge microbial communities from wastewater, Klosterneuburg, Austria - Klosneuvirus_20160825_MG | ecosystem: Engineered > WWTP > Aerobic digester > Activated sludge | place... | reverse complement strand
CATCATCACAACAGCTTTTTTTCTTACCATACGTACCTTGTTGAGGCAAAAAAAACTCAGTGAAATCAAATCAGATTTCATCAACAACATGACCCATGAATTTAAAACGCCACTTGCTACCATATCATTGGCAGTAGATGCGTTAAAGAATGAAAAAGTTACAGCAGACAAAGAGAAGACAAATTACTTTATCGGCGTTATCAAGGAAGAGAACAAGCGTATGAATAAGCAGGTGGAAACCATATTGCAGGCGGCTTTGCTGGATAAGCAGGAAGTACAGCTTAATCTTAAAAAGTTGTCGGCACATGCTATGATCCGGAGTGCATTGAACAATATTGAATTGCCCGTGAATGAAAAACAGGGTAAACTGGATGTAAGCCTCGATGCATTAAAAGATGTCATCATGGCCGATGAAGTACATTTTACAAACCTCATCAATAATCTGCTGGATAATGCAGTAAAATACTCAAACGAAAACCCGGTCATTAAATTAAGTACTTCTAATTCCGGAAATCTGTTGAAGATAAAAATTGAGGATAACGGAATTGGTATGAATAAGGAAACGCTGAGCAGGATATTTGAAAAATTTTACCGGGCTCATACCGGTAATATTCATAATGTTAAAGGTTTCGGCCTGGGTCTTAGCTATGTTAAAACAATGATAGATGCCCACAAAGGCAATATAAAAGCAGAAAGTACCCTCGGAAAAGGCACCTGTTTCACTATTACCATACCACTTGCAAAATGAAATATTGCGGTTATCCACAGATATTAACAGCTTTCCACAACCAGTGCACAACTGTTTACCCCCATTATCTCCTTAAATCCCCTGCCAGTATACCCAAATCCCTTGTGGATAAAAAACTTTTTTAAAATATGTGTCATAAAGTGGGAAAAAGTGTTATTTTGTGTGAATAATTCTTAAAATAACCAACAAAACCCCTTAATGATAGGATTTATAGGCGAATATGAATCTACGATTGATGCCAAAGGGCGCTTTCTATTGCCTTCCGGCTTTAAAAAACAATTGCCTGAACAGGAGAGTTATGTATTTGTCATAAACCGGGGTTTTGAAAAATGTCTAACACTCTATCCAATCCAAAGCTGGGAGCCCATTTTCAAAGAAATCAGCCAGTTAAATGACTTTGATCCAAAAGTGAGGGCCTTTCGCCGTAATTTTTTAAACGGCGCCATCCAACTTGAACTGGATTCTGCAGGCAGGGTTCTTTTACCTAAGAATTTATTGGAACATGCTTCTCTTGATAAAGATATCGTACTGGTATCGGCATTGAATAAAATTGAGATCTGGGATAAAAAAATATATAAAGAGCTCTTTGAATCTTTTTCGCCGGAAGCATTCAGCGACCTGGCCAATGAGGTGATGAATAAGAAAGCTGACAAGCTGAATGGTTGATAAAACATGAATGAACCGAATAAAATAAAGGGTTTAAACGAATCAAACCATCAACAGCCGAACTATCACATACCGGTATTGCTGCAGGAAGTAATGGAAGGATTGGATATAAAAGCAGATGGGATTTATGTGGATTGCACATTTGGCGGAGGCGGACATAGCAAGGCAATACTTCAAAAACTGGGAATTCAGGGAAAACTGATCGTTTTTGACCAGGATGCTGCAGCTAAAGAAAATTTGCCGGCTGATGAAAGAGTGATTTTTGTTCAACAGAATTTTCGACACCTGCAAAAATTCTTAAGGGTACATAAATCAGTACAGGTTGATGGTATACTCGCAGACCTGGGTGTTTCCAGTCACCAGTTTGATGAAGCAGCACGGGGTTTTTCAACAAGGTTTGATGCTGCACTGGATATGCGGATGGATCAACGGCAAACAACAACAGCAGCCGATATCCTGAATAAATATACCGAGCAGCAACTGCATAAGATATTTGAAAAATATGGCGAAGTAACCAATTCAAAAACACTGGCGAAAACAATCACCGTGCAAAGAATGATTACGCCGCTAAAAACGGTTAACCAGTTTAAACAGGCGGTTAACCAGGTAGTAAAGGGAAACCCAAACAAATATTTCGCCCAGGTTTTCCAGGCATTGCGGATAGAAGTGAATGATGAAATAAAAGCACTGGAAGAAATGTTGCTGCAAACACTGGCAGTTTTGAAACCGGGAGGAAGAATAGCAGTGATCACATTTCATTCTTTGGAAGACAGGATAGTAAAGAATTTTTTTAAACAAGGATCATTTGATGAAGAAGTAGAAGATGATGTGTATGGAAGAAAAAAAGAAAGCCCGTTTTTAATCGTAACCAAAAAACCAATTGTTGCCGGCGCAGAAGAGTTGCGTAACAATTCAAGATCACGTAGTGCAAAACTGAGGATCGCTTCAAAGAAATAAATATGAGTGAAGAGCAGGTAAATACTACACAGCAGGGAAATGCTAAAACTGACTGGAAACGGTTTTTTAATTATCGTTTTATTGTAAAGAATATTCCTTTCTTCCTTTTCCTGTCAGTGTTAGCAGTGTTGTATATATACAACGGGCATTATGCAGACAAACTGGTGAGGAAGATCGCAGCAAGTGAAAAGAATATAAAGGAACTGGAGTATGAATACAAGTCTGTAAAAAGCGAAGTGATTTTCAGGAGCAAGGCAAGTGAACTGGTAAGGGCTGTTGAACCTCTGGGATTGCGGGAATTATCCAGGCCGCCAATTTTACTGGACAGTTTAAAGTAAGGATTAAAAAAATAAAATTAACCTAATAACATAGCGGCTTGCGTGGAGATTAAAAATGACATATTGTGGAGAGTTTATTTATGCTTCCTCGGCATAATATTACTGGGTGTAATGGTATTGGGCAGAGCTGTCTATATTCAACAGGTTCAGGGAGATTACTGGGTTGGGTTGGGAGACAGCCTTCATTTAAAATACCTGCCTATTGAAGCAGAACGGGGAACTATTTACAGCGAAGATGGAAATATGTTAAGTACATCTGTTCCCATTTTTGATATCTATGTAGATTTTGCAGCAGATGGGTTAAGGGAAAAACAAGGAAAACGGTTTAAAGAAAATGTTGATTCACTCAGTATAAGCCTGGCCAATCTTTTCCGGGATAAAACAAGTGCCGAATACAAAAAACAATTGCAACTGGCCTATAAAAATAAAGACCGTTATTTTTTATTGAAAAGAAAGATATCATTTGATGAATTCAGGGAGTTGCGCAATTTTCCGCTGGTAAGGCAGGGAAGGAACAAGAGCGGCTTTATAGTTGATCCAAGAGATAAAAGGATCAATCCGTATGTGTTGCTTGCAAACCGCACCATTGGTCTTTCAAGAGAGGATTCTACAAAAAATGTTGGCCTGGAAAGAACTTATGACAGCCTGCTGAAAGGTACAACCGGCCAGCGGCTGATGCGTTATGCGGCAGGTGCCTATATGCCTGTTGAAGGAGCAGAAGTAGACCCGGTAAATGGCAAGAACATTATTTCTACACTGGATACTTATATTCAGGATGTAGCTGAGAATGCACTGATGAAAATGCTGGTAAACAACAATTCACTTCACGGTACAGCCATTGTGATGGAAACGGCTACAGGTAAAATAAAAGCGATCGCAAACCTTGGGAAGCAACCCGATGGAACCTACACGGAAGACCTTAATTACGGTATTGGTAAAAGAACAGAACCAGGATCAATTTTTAAACTCGTAACATTGATCAGCTTGCTGGAAGATAAATACGTAGATAATAATTCTATTGTTGACTGCGAAAGAGGCGCTAAATATTTTTATGGCTTAAGAATCAAAGACTCACATTTAGGTACCGGTGCCATTACGGTGAAAGAAGCTTTTTTAAGAAGCAGCAATGTTGCTTTTGCAAAACTGGCCGACCAGTATTATCATAACCAGCCGGCAAAATTCACCGATCATTTGCATAAGCTGAGGCTTGATGTTATAACCGGTGTTGATATAACGGCATCTTCCGGTAAACCCATTATATACAAACCTGATAGTAAATACTGGCATCCTACCACAATTCCGTATATGGCTCACGGTTACGGACAGCTGGTTACTCCATTGCACATGCTGATGGTTTACAATGCAGTGGCAAACAACGGTAAGATGATGAGGCCTTACCTGGTGAGTGCTGTTGAGGATTATGGTGTGGTTGTTAAAACAATAGAACCCCAGGTGCTGGAAGAAAATATTTGCAGTCCCGAAACACTTATCCAGGTAAAGGAATGTTTGAAAGCAGTGGTAGACAGTGTACATGGTACCGGGCACAGGATATTATTCGACAGCAATTACTCCATTTCCGGTAAAACCGGAACCGCAGTAACCGCTTTAAATAACAAAGGATATAATAAGGGGAATAAAATTTACCAGGCTTCTTTCATCGGCTATTTTCCTTCCGAGAACCCGAAATATTCTATGGCCGTTGTAATTCAGAACAGCAATGAATCAAGGCTGATCTATGGAGCAGATGTTTCGGGAAGGGTATTTAAGGAAATCAGCGACCGCATCTACAATCATTATTTAAGTACTGCTTCACTGAATCTTCCTGCAAAACCTGATACATCCGTATATAAGTATTTCGGAATTAAAGAGGATCTCGGATCCATTTTCAGCTATTTAAACATGACTTCCATCGATTCGGCTGGTTCAGGGTACTGGAGATCATTGCAGTTGCAAAACAATGCAGCATTATTAAGGTTACCCGAAAATATTGTCAGCCAGGTTTCAGTAACACCGGATGTTACCGGTATGGGCTTGAAAGATGCTGTTTATTTACTGGAAAACAAGGGATTTGTAACATCAGTAAGTGGCAGGGGAAGGGTGATCAATCAAAGTATAGCAGCCGGTGCTGCATATAAAAAAGGACAAAGAATATCAATAGTGCTCAATTAAGGGCAAACATATGTTGAATGATATACTATATAAGGTTAGCATAAAATCTGTTCATGGCAGTACTGGTATTGCTGTAACAGATATGCAGTCAGATTCAAGATTTGTTTCTGCCGGCTGCTGCTTTATTGCTATATCCGGAACAGTGGCAGACGGTCATCATTTCATTGATTCGGCCATTGCTGCCGGTGCCACATCCATTGTATGTGAAGTGCTGCCACAGCAGTTGAACAACGAAGTTACATATGTGCAGGTTGAGAACAGTGCCGTTGCTGCAGGTTATATGAGCCATAATTTTTACGGAGAGCCAAGCAACAAAATGAAGCTGGTAGGCGTTACCGGTACCAATGGCAAAACTACAGTTGCTACGTTATTGTGGAACCTGTTTACATCTCTTGGATATATATGCGGACTGGTTAGCACCGTGCAAAACCAGGTAGGCAATAAAATTATTGAATCAACACATACAACACCGGATGCAATCAGCCTGAATAAATTGCTGAATGAAATGTACAATTCCGGTTGTTCTTATGTATTTATGGAATGCAGCAGCCATGCAATACAGCAACAGCGTATTGCAGGGTTAACATTCGCCGGTGCCATTTTTACAAACATTTCACACGACCACCTTGATTACCACAAAACATTTGACGAATATATCCGGGTAAAAAAATCATGGTTCGATTCATTACCAAAATCAGCTTTTGCCATAAGCAATGCAGATGATAAAAGAGGGGCGGTTATGTTGCAGAATACTGCTGCCAAAAAATTGTTCTATAGCCTCAAAACACTGGCTGATTACAAGGGTAAAATTCTGGATAACAATATTACAGGGCTTCATATGACTGTAAATGATATTGAAGTTCATTTTAAAATGATCGGTGAATTCAATGCATATAACCTGCTGGCAGTATATGCTGCTGCTGTAAACCTGGGGGAAGAAAAACATAAACTGTTGCAGGTGTTAAGTGGTTTATCGGGAGCAGAAGGACGGTTTGATTATTTCTTAAGTTCCAATAAACATATAGTAGGTATTGTGGATTATGCACACACGCCTGATGCATTGCTGAACGTTTTGGCAACCATCAAAAACTTACGCAACGGAAATGAAAAAGTAATAACTGTTGTTGGATGCGGTGGAAACAGGGATAAAACCAAACGCCCGGTAATGGCCGAAGTTGCCTGCGAATACAGTGATAAAGTAATATTCACTTCAGATAATCCGAGAAACGAAGATCCACTGGAAATATTAAAAGAAATGGAAGCAGGTGTGAGTGTAGTGGCAAGAAAAAAATTCATCACCATTGCCGACAGGAAAGAAGCCATTAAAACAGCTGTAAGCCTGAGTAATGAGGAAGATATCGTACTGGTAGCTGGCAAAGGGCATGAAAAATACCAGGATATAAAAGGCGTGAAATATGAATTTGATGATAAGAAAGTGTTGAAGGAAATGTTTGAATTGCTTGAAAAATAAAGGAGTGATTTGAAAATTTGAAAATTTGAGGATTTGGAAATTTGAAGATTAATAAACGATTAACCAATAAACGAACATGTTATACCACCTATTTGATTGGCTGACTAAAGAAAATTTCCGGTTCCCCGGGAGTGGCCTTTTTCAGTTTATCACTTTCAGGGTTATGCTGGCTATGATTTTGTCGTTGGTTATAACAACTGTTTATGGTAAGCGTTTGATCCGGTTCCTGCAAAAGAAACAATTGGGTGAATCGGTAAGAGACCTCGGACTAGCCGGTGAACAGGCAAAAAAGGGAACACCAACCATGGGTGGCATCATTCTTATCCTGGCGATCATCATTCCTACTTTGTTACTTGCAAACCTGGATAAAGTATATGTAAGGCTGATGTTGCTCTGTACAGTTTGGCTCGGTGCAATCGGTTTTATTGATGATTATTTAAAAATAAAAGCCAAAAGGATCGCAAAAGAAAAAGGGATCGATTATAAGAAAACAGATGCTGACGGACTGGCGGGCAGGTTTAAGATTTTCGGCCAGGTTATGCTGGGTATCATTGTTGGCGCAACATTGTATTTTACAAATAGTGTGATTGTGGAGAGAGAAATTTATACATCAGATATTCAGTATGTAAAAGATCACCTGAAACCTGGAGAAAAACTGATGAGTGATTCTTTTCATATTGTAAACCTGGATGGCAAGCAACATATTTTTGCAAAAGTTAAAACACCGATTACAACGATCCCGTTTGTAAAAAATCACGAGTTCAACTATGCTAAATTATTGCCTGCAAGCCTGGAGCAGTATACGTACATTTTATACATCCTGATTGTAATCTTTATTGTAACGGCCGTTTCAAACGGAGCTAACATAACCGATGGGTTAGACGGTCTTGCTACAGGCGTTAGTGCCATTATTGGAATATGCCTGGGCGTTTTTGCGTATACAAGCGGTAATATAAAGTTTGCAGAGTACCTGAATATCATGTACATACCAAACCTGGGAGAGTTATCCATTTTCATTGCGGCATTTGTTGGGGCCTGTATCGGGTTTCTCTGGTATAATTCTTATCCGGCACAGGTATTTATGGGCGATACAGGAAGCCTTGCACTGGGCGGAATCATTGCAGCGCTTGCCATTATTGTAAGGAAAGAATTGCTGATACCGATTTTTTGTTTTGTATTCCTGGTGGAGAATTTAAGTGTGATGATCCAGGTAAGTTATTTTAAATATACCAAGCGTAAGTATGGTGAAGGGAGACGCGTGTTCCTTATGAGCCCGCTTCACCATCACTACCAGAAATTGGGGTATCATGAAAGTAAAATAGCAGTCAGATTTTGGATAATAACAATTTTATGTGTGGCAATGGCAATTGTTACACTTAAACTGAGATAAAAAAGTTATTGAAAGACCAAACCTTGAATTACACCGATAGGTTTTTAAGTTTTTCAATTATAAGTAGTGCTTTATCTGTGAAATTGACGACCCGTTAAATTCTATGCTGTTGAAAAACCAATTTTTATCCTGGATACACAAAAGTATTCTTATAGGGAACGTTGTCCTGTAAATGTCAATACTATTGAAGAACCACTTTTTTGAGCTTGAATGGGTTGATAAAAAGACCTGTTAAATTCATGCTTTTGAAGAACCAATTTTTAAACTGCAAAAGTATTTGTTTCAGGAAAATGTTGTCCTGTAAATGTCAATACTATTGAAGAACCACTTTTTATTGAGCAGGAAGGTCTGTATACTATTACCTGTTAAATTCTATGCTTTTGAAGAACCAATTTTTATTTAAATGCTGTAAACGCACATGAAAAAGCGGGTGGTTATTTTGGGTGCAGGAGAAAGCGGGGTTGGAGCAGCATTGCTCGCTACCAGGCAGGGGTTTGATGTTTTTGTAAGCGATGCAGGAAACATAAGTGGTGTATACAGGGCAGAACTGGATTCACATAAAATAACTTATGAAGAAGCAGGCCATACAGATTCTTACATTTTAAATGCAGATGAAGTAATTAAAAGCCCGGGGATACCGGAAAAGGCAGACATCATAAAAAAGATAAGGGCTAAGCAGATACCCGTTATCAGTGAAATAGAATTTGCATGCAGGTTTATCGGTAACAGTAAAGTAATTGCCATTACCGGCAGCAACGGCAAAACAACAACAACGGCCTTAACCTACCATATATGCAAACACGCAGAAAAGGATTGTGCAATGGTTGGCAATATCGGGTTTTCATTTGCCAAACAGGTGGCAACAGATCCACGTGAATTGTATGTGGCTGAAATAAGTTCATTTCAACTGGATGATATTGTTTCATTCAGGCCTGATGTAGCCATTCTTACTAACATAACCGAGGATCATCTTGACAGGTATGATTATAAACTGGAAAATTATGTAAAAAGCAAATTCAGAATTACCGCAAACCAGCAACCGGGTGATGTATTCATTTACAACCTGGATGATGAAACCACCATGAAATATTTAACTAACTATCCCATAAACTCAACCAAAGCGCCCATTACCATGAGTAAAGAACTGCCACAAGGAGCCTACCTGACAAATGCTAAAATGCATCTTAAATGGAAGGGCGAAGAAATGCAGATGAGTGTAGAAGATTTCGCTATTAAAGGAAAACACAACCAATACAACAGCATGGCAGCAAGCATGGCTGCAACAGCCGTAGATATCAGGAAAGAAAAGATAAGGGAAGCCTTACAAACATTTGAAAGCCTGGAACACCGTATGGAACATGTTGCAAATATTAAAGGCGTGGAATTTATCAACGACAGCAAGGCAACCAATGTAAACAGCACCTGGTTTGCATTGGAAAGTATGACAAAGCCTGTAATACTGATATTGGGTGGCGTGGATAAAGGGAACGACTACAATTTACTGAAAGAACTGGTTAGGGAAAAAGTAAAAGCCATCGTTTGTATGGGTACCGATAACCGGAAGATACATGAAGCATTTGGTGATATTGTTCCCCTGATCGTAAATACCGAAAATGCCAGCGAAGCGGTACAGGCTGCATTTCATTTTTCAAATAAAGGCGAAGTGGTTTTGCTAAGCCCGGCATGTGCAAGCTTCGACCTGTTTAAAAATTACGAAGACAGGGGCAGGCAGTTTAAACAAGCAGTAAAGAACTTATAATAAATGAAGTGGCTGTTTAATAGCAGCCAGGGTAATAAAAATGGCAGATGTAAAATCCATATTAAAACAATTATTTGGCTATTCCGATAGTGCAGAAGCTGTACTCAGTTCTCCATTGAAGGGAATGGGAGATAACCTTGTGAGCAGAACAAGAGGCGATAAATTCATCTGGGCCATCGTAATAATTTTAACCCTGGCCAGTTTATTGCTTGTTTACAGCAGTACAGGTTCATTGGCTTACAGGATGAGTAAAAGCACCGAAAGTTATTTATTTAAACAATTTGCATTCATCATTCTTGGCCTGATTATTATATATTTTGCGCATAGAATAAATTATGCAGTTTACTCAAGGGTTGCCCTGGTATTATTCCTCATCTCAATACCGCTGCTGATTTATACTTTATTGTTTGGTGTGCAATTGAATGCCGGTAGCAGGTGGATCAAGTTGCCGGTGATCAATATGACGTTCCAGACATCTGACCTTGCCAAGCTTGCTCTTTTCATGTACATGAGCAGGCAACTTAGCCGTAAACAAAATATTATTAAAGATTTCAAGAAAGGTTTTCTGCCGATAATCGTTCCGGTTGCCATCATTTGCCTGCTGATTGCTCCTGCCAACCTGTCTACATCTATTTTGATCTTTGGCACCAGCCTGATGCTGATGTTCATTGGCAGGGTAAGTACAAAACATATTTTATATACACTTGGTATTGCTATGATACCAATCGTATTGCTGATCACTATTGCCGTATCAACGTATGATACCAAAACACAGGAGACTAAAAAATTACCTGCTATAATTTCAGGGGGACGCATTCCAACATGGATCAGCAGGATTCAAACTTTTATTTACAGTAAGAAAGAGGATGATAATGAAAAATTATACCAGATAAACCAGGCTAAAAT
>Ga0154020_10010841_pt1 | contig 10404 bp, 17 predicted proteins | sample Klosneuvirus_201_FD_109709 | JGI IMG/M metagenome (GOLD analysis project Ga0154020, IMG submission 109709) | Active sludge microbial communities from wastewater, Klosterneuburg, Austria - Klosneuvirus_20160825_MG | ecosystem: Engineered > WWTP > Aerobic digester > Activated sludge | place... | reverse complement strand
GGGCGTGGCGGCAGGGGGGGGGGCGGCCGGGATTTGCAGCTGGAAACTGTAGACGTAGGTCGGCTGGGTGTGCTTCGCCTGCGCGAACTCGAGCGCGAAGCCCAGCGCGAAGCCGACCTCGTAGACCCCCGCAGGGCTGTTGGTGAGCACGTCCACCAGGCAGTGCCCCATCGCTCTCACGAGGTGCTCCGAACCCACCACCAGCCGAACGGCGGAGCCGGGGGCCTTGCCGAGCTCGTGGACGAACACGTGGCCGGGCCGGAACACGGCGGGGTCGGGGTAGCAGCACTGCGTCAGCCACAGCGCCGCGTCGTCGGGGGACTCCGGAGGGGTCGGGGCCATCGGTGCGCCCATGGTGTCACGAATGACCCTGGTAGGTCAAGCGCGCGCCCATTGTGTTCCCATACGACCATGGTACCGTGGGCTCCATCCATCCACAGAGGAGGCGGTTCGTGGGCGTTTTCCAGGAAGTACGGGCCAAGCGAGCGCGGCCGGAGGCGGTCGTGGCGAAGCGCGAGTGCATCACGAAGGCCATGCGCAACATGGCCTACCGGGACCACCAGATCCAACGGGGCATGGAGACGATCTCGGAAGATCAGTTCGCCACCGAGTCCGTCAGCAGCCTGCTCAAGCGGGCCATGAGGGCCTGCCTGTGACCCAAGGGGAGCGGTTCGGGGTCATGCTCTTCACCTGGTGTGGGGGCTGCCTCGTCCTGGCGCTGCTCGCGATCTTCCGGCCGAACGACGTCCGGGTCTGGATGCAGCTCTCCCTGCTCGCCTACGGGCTGCTGGTCGGGACCTTCGGCCTGCTCAGCCACCCGGGCGACCTGTCCAAACTGTCCGACGCCGCGATCAACGCCTGGACCACCTGTATCGTCAGCGCGGTCTTCTGTTGGGCGGTGGTCCTCCTGTGGTGGCTGACCGCAAGGGAACCACACCGTCTGCAAACGACGTCCCAGGAGATTCAGAGCGTGATGTCTCGCCTCTTGGTGGGCATCCTGGCTGTCGGGGCTGGCGGTGGGCTTCGTCTCTGGAAAGGCAAGGACACATGAGCGACTACGGCAGGCTCTGGGAAGAGGTGCAGGGCGAGCGGGAGAAGCTCCGTGAGCTCGGGCTCGAGGACATCTCCACGCTCGAGAAGGCGCGCGCCTCCTACCAGAAGCTCAAGATCGATCTCGAAGATCGGATGCGACGGATCGAATCCCGGCTCGCGAACTGGGCCGAGATCGAGAAGGACATGTGATGCCCGACGATCTGAAGTCCGCCTTCCTCCAGGCACCCGCCTCCCAGATGGACGCCAGCATCAAGACGCTGATCCAGGCCTGGGACGACCCACCCACCGCCCTCCAGACGCTCCAGGTCCTCGACCAGTGCGTACGGGGCGGCGCCGCCTCCTCCTTCGTGGTCCACGCCCTCGAGATCATCCTCAAGGCCGCGATCGAACGCGAGGGCACCACCCGCGAGGCGGTCGTCGAGCGCGCGTTCTGGAGGCACAGCCATGGCTAAGCCCGACCTCGGCACCTGGCTCCGCGACCAGGTCTTCCTCCCCGCGGCCCTCCGCGACTTCCACAGGCAGAAGACCCTCTTCAAGCGCATCGGGCAGGCGGTCGAGAAGCGGCGCGAGAGCCTGGAAGCCTCCTCGATCGACCAAGAGCTCCCCACCTGGATCGTGGGGCACATCTACGTCATCGACTACTTCCTCTGGTTCATGGCCAAGCACGGCTACACGCTCCAGAAGACCCGCGCCCACTACGAGTTCTACGACCTCGACGAGACGCTCGACGCCTACGAGCAGGAGCGACTGCGCGCGAGCGGCGACATCCTCCGCCAGGCCTTCGTCCAGGCCACGACGACGTCCACACCCGAGCAGGCCGCCAACAGCGCGCTGCTGGACGCGTTCCTCGACGAGAAGGCCCCCTTCGCTCCACCCGCACCCTTCAACCAGGAACCCGACGATGGCACCGAAGACCCCGAAGAACACTGAGCTCCGCTTCAAGTGGGCCTGCCCGAAGTGCGGCGCCGTTCCCAACAAGCATGGCAACGGTGGAGGAGGCGAGTGTCTGGATCGCGGCGAGACGTGCGGCGGGTTCGTTTGCGAGTGCATGATCGACACACCCAACCACGGTGAGACACTCACGGACCAGTGCCTCGAAGCTCACTGCTATCACTGCGATTGGGGCGGCGTGTTCCCCCAGAAGCCGAAGGGCTTGCAGGCCTGGGAGAAGAAAGCCATCGCCGCTGGATGGACCCCGCCCGAGAAGAGGCGCAAGGAGCTCGAGAAGTGAGCCCCAAGAGCGAGAAGGCCACCATCCTTGCGCGGCCCGCACGCGTCCTCCTCGACTGCGACGGCGTCATGGCCGACTTCATGGGCGCCGTGAAGCCCGTCATCCGCGACCTCATCGGCCGCGACCTCACCGACCAGGACATGCCCACATGGGACCTCTTCGAGGCCCCCGTCATCAAGCCCCACGCCGCAGCCCTCCGCGCTGCCGTGGACCAGCCGGGCTTCTGCCGCAACTTCGTCATCCTCCCTGGCGCCAAGGCGGGCGTGCAGGCGCTCCGCGACCTCGGGGCCGAGGTCGTCTGCGTCACGAGCCCCTGGCCCTCCTCCCGCACCTGGGCCCACGACCGGATGGCCTGGCTCGAGGAGCACTTCGGGTTCACCACCAAGACCGTGGACCAGAGCAGCGGCAAGTACCGCATCGACGGCGATGTCTTCGTCGACGACCACGCCAACAACGTCGTCACCTGGCTCAACTGGGACAAGCGGCGCCACCACGCAGCCGTCCTGTGGGCTCAGCCCTACAACACCAAGGACTGGGCGAGGCTCACTGGAACGCACAGCCTCCGCGGGCACAACGTCCTGCGCCACAAGAGCTGGTGGCGGCTTGCACTCTTCGTGAAGCGAAAGGCCTATGTATGTCCGTAGCGATCGTCATGCTCTTCTGCGCGGGCTTCTTTCTGGTGGGGGCGCTCTACGGCTTCCAGCTCGGGCGCGCGCGCGCGCGCAAGCCCGTCCGTCCGGCGAACCTCAGCAATCTGCCCGAGCCGGACGCGAACGCTGCGGTCCACGAGGCTGGGCACGCCTTCGTCGCCTCGCGCTGCACCGTCATCCGGGTCACCCAGATCCGCCTGGAAGAGAAGGGCGGCGGCGGGGCCGTCACGACCGTGTCCACCCAGGGCGCCGCCAACCTCGCCTGGTGCCAGCTCGTCGTGGATCTCGCGGGCGTCGCCGCCGAGGCCATGGTCTTCGGCTCGAAGTTCCGGACCGGACCCGCCACCGAGGACCTCCTCAAGGCACGTGACCGGGCCGAGCACATCGCCGCACTCGAGCTCAAGCGGCCGTGGGACAAGGACGTGCCCACCATCTCGCTCGCCTGGCGGTCGATGTTCGTAGAACCGCTCAGCGAGCAGGCTGAGGCCGTCATGAGCCTCGCCTACAGCTACGCGCGCCACATCCTCGACCGGAACCGGACGCAGCACTACCAGCTCACCAGCGCCGTGCTTGCCCACAGGATCCTGAACGAGGCGCTCGTCGAAGCCTACCTCCCCACCCAGCTATTCGTGCTCATGCGGCGGGCCGCGCGATGCCCGGGAACGTTCTTCGCATGACCTTTCCCATGCTCAATCCCAATACTTGCCCCTGGCAGCACGACGACTGCCTCGCGCACGCGGACCTGGGGCTTCAGTGCTACCAGGAGTACCACGCGTTCATCTTCTCGCTGCGGAAGGGGACGTGGGTGCGCTTCTGGCAAGCCCCGTTCATGGGTACTGGCACCGTCCTCGAGTTCACTGGCCATCGAATCATGGTGCGCGTGCTCGGCACCGAGGGGGAGCGTTTGACCATCCGGCCCTTCGGCGCACACAGGCTGGCACCGCCGTGACCGCGCGCGCTGGCACCAACGGCTGGAACTGGACGCCGAACGAGCCCGAGTGCTACATGCGGCACGACGACTGCCTCGCCAACGCGGAGCTGCGCGAGGTGTGCCGACGGCGCTACCGAGAGGCGGTCCGAAGGATGCGGCCAGGGGATCGCGTACGCTACTATGGGTGGCGAGGGGACGCTGGTGAGGGGACGGTCGTGACGAACAACGGGGATCGGCTCTTCGTGAAGCGCGACTTCTCCGCGGACGAAGGCCAATGGTTCTTTCCTATGGGCGACTCCCGGCTCGAGCCCCTATGACAAGGGCACGTCCACGCTGGTGGCGAGCGCCGCTCCCAGGCGAGTGCTACATGCGGCACGACGACTGCGCGCAGAGCCTCGAGCTCCGCATGGCGTGCGAGGATCGCTATGTCTATGCGATCCGTCGCATGTTCGAAGGGCAGAAAGTACGCTTCCACGTCAACGGGATGGCAGGCGATGGCATCATCGGCGTCGACGGGGACGGCGTGGGGTTCTACGTGATTGGCACGACGGAGGAGGGCTGCCCATGGAGCGGGTGGGTGTATCCACTCTCGAGCGGCCGGCTCGAGCCACTCTGATGGCCAAACGCCCGGTCCACCTCGAGCCCCAGATCCCGCCGGAGTGCTACCTGAAGCACGACGACTGTCGCGAGAGCGAGCCCCTGCGCCGGAGCTGCCGCCGCGACTACGAGAGCATGCTCGAGAACATCGCGAGCGGGGATGTCATCCGGTACCTGCGCGCCGATGGCACCGTGATGCGGGGCAAGGTGCTCTACGTCACCCAGGTCTACATCCCCAAGCTCCGGGGCGTGTTCGGAGCCATCCACATCGAGCCCTACTCACACCGCTCGCTGCGCATGCGCCTGTTCCCCACCCTCACCGATCTGGTGCTCGACGTGGAGGAGGAAGACGCTACCGACGGCGACGCCCCACCCGGGTCGTCGTCGTGATCTCGGGCGGAGGCGCGCGCGGGGGCGCGGGCGGAGGCGGCGCGCGAAACGCCTCCTTCTTGAACTTCCACTTGCAGATGTTGCCCACCACATCGTAGGAAGGCTTCTTGTCGACCCACGTCTTGGTGGCTGCGTCGTAGACGCGGTTGGACGGGCGGCGGTCGATGGACTTCTTGAGATCTCCGTCACGGGTGACCCAGTACACCTTCGCTGCGTGACCCCCTGCCAATGGGGTCTCAGCGGCCTCGTAGCGATCGGCATCGCGGTAGAACTGGATGCTGGCGATCGTCTGCTCACCAGACGGGACGTGCTCCTGTCCGTTGGTCGGCACACCACCCCAGTAGTGGAGCTGCGCCACCTCGAGCCCACTCTCGTCGAGCGCACGCTTCGCGTACTCCCAGAGCGCGATGGAGAAGTCGTCCACGGGCTCGGTGGGCTGCGGCACCGTCGTGTTGGCCATGCGCCAGCGGTTCATCACCACGAGCTTCCGGCCCGCCGCCGCCAGCGCGCCCACCGCCGAGACCAGGGCCGCACCCACCATCCAGCCCGAGCTCGGGCGGCTCGTCGCCACCATCGCCTCGAGCCCCACGTCGATCAACCGCTCGCTCATGGCCTAGCTCTCCACGCTCGGACTGTCGTACGCATCTTCTGCCAGCTCGAGGCCGTGCTCGTCCACCGCCACACGGGCGCCGCCCTTGACCCCGTACACCTCGGAGAGCGTGCACTGCCCGCGAGCCGCGGGCGACTTGCGGGGCAGCCTGTGACCCTTGGCTGCCCGGGCCGTCAGTGCCGCTGTAACGCAGGCCGTATCGCAGTGAGCAGGTGTTGTCGCGAACGCAAACTGCTGAGGTCTCCTCAGCAGCAATGAGACGGAGGGCTCGTCCAGCGAACGGCGGCGCTGCTGTGGGGTACGGGCGGGTGGGGATGGACGCTTCGGGACACGAGCAACCCGCTGTTCGCCCTGCTTTTCCAGGGGCATCTTGTTCGGCACGATCTTGCCCGCGTCGTATCCATACGCCTCCAGCATCGCTCGAGCGAGTGGAGCGGCGTCGTCCCCCAGGTGGTCGATCTTGAGGTCCTTGTTGTAGACGTCGATGTGTACCCAGCGGCCTCGGGGAACGCCCGTCACCTCGCGGCTCACGAACGGCTCTTTGTGATACTGCAACTCGTACAGAACAGCCTTGGGGCAGTCCGTGTGCGCCAGCCACTCTGCAAACATCTGCTTCTGCTCCTGGTCCCAACGATGACGAGGCAGCAAGAGGCCACGGCGGGGGCGGCGGCGGTGTGGGTCCTGGTCGCGATGAATGTCGTCCAGGAACCCTTCTTGCTGCTCGGCGGGCAGACTGTCCACGAATGCCCGGACCGTTTCGTTGTCGAACTCTGGTTCTGCGGCATCGCCGTACTCACGCGCGTTGAACTTCGGCAGCGTCCGTACCGCCTCGATCGCGCGCTTCATCGCTGCGCTATTTGCCATCGCAAGGCCCAGCACCCCAACAGCCCCGGCCGCCATCGCAGCCCACGGGGGGCGGGCTGGACTGGGCGCCGTCAGGGCGGCCAGCCCCACGTCGATCAACCGCTCGCTCATGGCTGCTGCTTCCTTGGGAGCTCGCGGCCCGTCACCCGGATCTTGGCCGTCACCCCCTCCGCCTCCGTGGGGGCGCCCGCCCGGCCCTTGAGCGACGCGATCGAGTACGAGGCGTCTGCCCCACCCATGATCGCGCCCGCGTCGTAGCCGTAGGCGTCCAGGGCCTGCCGCATCACCTTCGCCGCCGCCACCTGCCCCGGGGGAGGCACCACGTTGTGGAGCTCGATCTCCGCCACCTCCACCCGGTCGGGGTTGTCGTCCCCCTCGTCCGCGTAGGGCGCGAGCTCGTAGGTCTCGAGGCAGCTCGCGAACGGCTGCCCGTTCACCACCAGGCCCACGCACTCCGCATGGGGATCCCGCTGAAGCTGGAGCCAGTCCATGTAGACCTCCTGCGTGTCGCGGGGCCACTGGGAGAAGCTCCCCACGGGGGGCTCGATGCCCAGCGCCCCGAAGTAGGCCTTGTAGCGGTCCTCGGCCTCGGCATCGTCCCCACGCGTGTGGCTGCCCGACGAGCGGTAGAGCGGGACGCCCTTGAAGCTCGTCACCGTGTACTCGTTCGTGAGGGCGAGCGTCGCCACCCCCGCCACCACCGCCAAGAGGCCCGTGGCAGGGAGGGGCGGCTGGGCAGCCAGCGCGCGCAGGCCTTCGTCCAGGAGCGCCTTCACTTCGACTCCTTCGGGGTCAGGCGAGCGTTCCGACCCTCGCACACCGCGATCCAGCGCGGCCGCTGGTCGGCACGCTGCTCCATCACAGAGTTCTCGTGACCTCCCACCCATCGGCGGCCAGACTCCGTCCACTGGTCGACCCACCACGTCGGGTCGGTCGGGTGAAGCGCGGTGTCCTCCGACAGCCCCGCGGCCGCGAAGCACTTCTTGGCTGCCCTCAGACCCACCTCGGTGGCGAAAACGTTTCCACGCGAAACAACACGGGGACCTACAAGACCGAGGTGCCGCGGATCGGCCGCGGGAGAGCGGGTCGCCGCCAGCGGCGGGACCGGGACGCCAAAGCCGTGGAACCACACCTGCTCCGCTGGAGGGGGCGGAGGCCGCTGCTCGTCGTCGAACCCCGCGCGCGCGTAGGTGTTGGCACGATCGCAGAGATCCTGCACCTCGTGGAGGTGCGCGTGCTGGTCGCGGGACCAACCGCACTCGTCCGGCTTGCGGTTGAACGATCCGTGGGAAGATCCCCGCTCGATGTTGTGGAGCGCACGCTGGGCCTGCTCCAACACGTAGTCGGGGATCCCGTCCTGGTCACTCTCCGCGATCTCACGGACGCTCGGGTCCTCGTACCGGAACTCGTTGAAGAGCGCGCGCTGATCGGGGGAGAACGCGACGTTGCCGTAGTCGTCGACGACCACAGGGGCCCTCGGGGCCCTGACCACTGGCGATACGATCACGTACGGCTTGCGCTGCTCCTCGAGCTGCAACCAGAGCGCGTCGTCCTCGAACTCCGGCCCCTGATCCAGGAGCCAGTCCGCGAACACCATCCGCTCCCCAGGCTCCCAGCTCGAGAGCCTGCCCATCGGAGCTCGCAGGTTGTTGGACCTCGCCCACGACACGAAGCGCTCCACGAGCGCGTCGTCCATGAACGGCTCGTCGTGCGGCGGCGTACGGGGACGGCGGCGCTGCCAGTAGACGCTCTTCGGCCCAGTCGCCAGGTGCGGCCGCAGGTAGGGGATGCCCGTCTCCTGGTCGACCATCACACCCAGCACGGCCAGGCTCGCCAGCGCCGCCGCCCCTGCGAGCACGGCGCCGCCCAGCCCACTCTCGGTGGGGGCCGTCAGCGCCTCGAGCCCGCGGTCCAGCAGCGCCTTCACTTCTCGGCCTTCCAGAGCGGGGCGTGGCGGCCCTCGCAGAGCGCGATCCAGCGCGGCCGCATGTCGGCGCGCTGCTCCATCACGGAGTTGCGGCGACCGTCCACCCACTCGCGACCGGACTGGGTCCACTGGTCGACCCACCACGGGTGGCGTCCATCGGTCTGATTCTTCGCGGAGAGGCCCGATGCCTTGAAGCACGCGCGCGACGCCCTGAAGCCAGCATTGATGCTGTCGGTGTCGCCACGACGGGCAACGTTCACAGGTGTCCGGCGGCGCCAACCAGTGCCAGAACGGCTCCAACGCGTCGCCGCCAAGGGTGGGGCCGGGAAGCCGAAGCCGTGGAACCAGACCTGTTCGGTGGTGGGATGCGACAGCTCCTCGTTAGAGGCAGGCCAGTCGTCGTCGGCCTCTTGCGCGAGCGATTCCTGGATCGCAAGCCCACAGATGTCCTGCACCTCGTGAAGGTGCGCGTGCTGCTCTCGGGACCAGCCGCACTCTCCTGGCTTGCGGTCGAACGCCCTGTAGGAGGATCCACTCTCGATGTTGCGCAGCGCACGCTGCGCGGTCTGGAGCACGTCCGGGTCCACGCCATCTTCCTCGTCGCTGTTCGCGATCTCGCGGAGGCTCGGGTCCTCGTACATGAACTCGCGGAAGAGCTCGAGCTGGTCGGGAGAGAACGCCACGTTGCCGTAGGCGTCCACCGCCGCAGGACGGAGCGGGTTCGTGACGACGGGGGACACGACCACGTAGGGCTTGCGCTGCTCCTCGAGCTGCAACCAGAGCGCGTCGTCCTCGAACTCCGGCCCCTGGTCCAGGAGCCAGTCCGCGAACACCATCCGCTCCCCGGGCTCCCAGCTCGAGAGCTTGCCCTTCGGCGCGCGCAGCCCGCTCGACTTCGCCCAAGACACGAAGCGCTCCACCAGCGCATCGTCCATGAAGGGCTCGTCGTCCGGCGGCGTACGGGGACGGCGACGTTGCCAGTAGGTGCTCTTCGGCCCAGTCGCCAGGTGCGGCCGCAGGTAGGGGATGCCCGTCTCCTGGTCGACCATCACGCCCAGCACCGCCAGGCTCGCCAGCGCCGCCGCCCCCGCGAGCACGGCACCGCCCAGCCCACTCTCGGTGGGGGCCGTCAGCGCCTCGAGCCCGCGGTCCAGCAACGCCTTCACTCGTCCTCCTTCGCCATGAACTGGCAGTAGTGGCCATCTGGGTCCTGTGGCGGAATGACATGAGCGCTCCACCGGCGGTCGCCGTGCTGCACCACGTGCCACTCAGCGCTAGGCCACCTGCCGGGCCACCCTTCCCGAACCTGCTGTCCAGCCATGTGAATCCCGTAGTCGAAGTGGGCTGCCTTGAGCTCGAGTGGCGGCGCATTTTCAATGCCGTGGAACCAGATCTCCTGACGCGCCACACCCCACTGATCGAGCGCGTCAGAAATCAGCGCCTTTGCATCCACCAGAGCGCGCTCGCCGTAGCGGTAGGTATCTGGCGCTTCGTCGAGCGCGGCTTGTGCGTCCGTCAGAGCATTGAACGCGTCGTACAGGTCCTGCTCGTTGCTCCCGAGGTAGAGGTCCCGCAACGCCGGATTTGGCTCGGCGAAGCACTCCTTGCCGATGTCGCGCAGGAAGTCGAGCTGGTCGCGGGTGAACGACACGTTGACGCCCGGCGGCGGGCTGCCGTTCGCCTGAGCAGGGGTCTCCCAGGTGTCCACCACCGGACTCGCCACGACGTGCGGGAGCCCCTGCGCCTCGAGCTGCAACCAGAGGCCGTCGTCCTCGTAGCCCTGCTCCAGCAGCCAGTCCGCCAGCACCAGGCGCTCCTCCGGCTGCCAGGCGGCCAGCGAGCCCGAGGGGGCCGGGGCGCCATGCTCCTTCGCCCACGCTCGGAACGTGTCCACGACCTTGTCGTCCAGCGCCTCGCCCGCAGAGACGGGCGTGTACAGGCGCTGCCACGGAGGGCGCTCGCCGGTCGGCGAGATGGGGCCCTGATTCGGGTCGGGCATCCCCTTCAGCAGCTGGGGGCGCAGGACAGGGACCCCCACCCAGATGCCCTTCCTGGGCACCACGACGCCCAGCACCGCCAGGCTCGCCAGCGCCGCCGCCCCCGCAAGCACGGCGCCGCCCAGCCCACTCTCGGTGGGGGCCGTCAGCGCCT
>Ga0154020_10010840_pt1 | contig 10405 bp, 6 predicted proteins | sample Klosneuvirus_201_FD_109709 | JGI IMG/M metagenome (GOLD analysis project Ga0154020, IMG submission 109709) | Active sludge microbial communities from wastewater, Klosterneuburg, Austria - Klosneuvirus_20160825_MG | ecosystem: Engineered > WWTP > Aerobic digester > Activated sludge | place... | reverse complement strand
TTTTGATTTAATGGCTTTAAACTTATATGATCCGTCTGGCTTGCCACCTGCGTTTGTAGCTGCGGCAGCATTATTTGGATTTAGCACTACACTTGTACAAACAACCTATGAAGACTTTCTTTTTACAGGGGCACAATTAACAGTCTCTGCTGTTCCTGAACCATCAATGTATATGTTATTAATTCTAGGTCTGTTTAGCATGCTAATGTCTAGAAAATTGTTTATGCGTAAGAGCTGATTTTTTTAGGTTAATTTTGCAATTAGATTATTCTTAAGCTACTAAAGATATAAATTGCGAAAGCAAATGTTTTGCACCAAAATTATATGAATAAGTATACTGATAATTTTTTGTAGAATAACCATAAAATGTTAAACAGCGCATCTTGTTAATTAAGTGCGCTGTTTTTTTATATGCTCAATTGCATCTAAAAATACAACAGAAATAACGATGAGAAAAAGTAGAAAAACTCTCGCAATCTTCAGTAGACCCGTCTTTTCTAAAAGACGGTTAATTTTATTGGTTTTACTAACTACGATTGGAATTTTCGGTACCTGGGTTTTTTACGAAGTATTATTTACTAAACCATCTAATGACTGGTTTGAAAGTATTGCACGCGATAGTAGTTTGGTAACATTACCAAAAGATGATATGCCGCATTCTGCCGAAATGGAGTGGTGGTACTACAATGGTTATTTAAGTACAGATTCAGGGAAACAATATAGTTTTCACTATACTGTATTTCTGCTAAACAATGTTGTTTATCATATGGTTAGTCATGCTTCTATTAATGATTATCAAACGGGTAAATACCTTACTGCTCAGCGAAGAACGGCTGGCAATCCATCGTTAAACAAAGAAAATGGTTTTGAATTTACCCAGGGTGATTGGTTGATGGCGGGGAGTCATGGTACCGATCAACTAAAATTTAACATCGAGAATATAAGTTTAGAACTAGATGTGATTAGCACGCAGCCTCCGATTATCCACGGTGAAAAAGGCGTCATTTCGTTAAAAGATGTGGGCGATAGTTACTATTATTCACGCTCGCGTATGAAAATATCGGGAGTTCTGAAAATAGGGAATACCGTAGAAAAAGTAACAGGGATTTCCTGGTTTGATCATCAATGGGGTGATTTTTCTGTAGGGCGGTTGACATGGGATTGGTTCAGTCTTCAGCTGAGTGACTCCACAGATTTGATGATTTATCAATTACGTGACAAGAGAACAAGTGAAAGAATTCTTTATACAGGCACTATAAGTCAGAGCGGAAAAGTTGAAGTTTTGTCTGCAGCGGATTTTAACATCACCCCTAAAAAAAAGTGGGTAAGTAATAAATCAAATATTGTTTATCCGACAGAATGGGAAATTGATATTCCATCGAAGAATATCAAGATCACGATTGAAAGTAGAAATGAAAGTAATGAATTTGATGCTAAGTTGACGACTTATAATATTTATTGGGAAGGTGCGGTTAGCATACGAGGCTCGCATACTGGCTTTGGTTTTATGGAACTTTATTACATGGATGGAAAGAATCGAGAGTCTCATTAGAAATGTCAGGACATTTGAAAAATAACAATCATTGGATAAGTTAAATTTGTTTGATAATATACTTGTTGTATGTGTCGGAAATATATGCAGAAGTCCAATGGCGGAAGGGTTATTTAGGCAAGCACTCTTCGATGCAAATAAATTGGATATTCAAGTAATTTCAGCAGGTTTGAGTGCATTAGTTGGTCATCCGCCAGATCCAAAAGCATGTCAATTGATGTCAGAAAAAGGTATAGATATTACCGGTTACCGTGCTCGTCAGCTTAATCAAGAGCTGGTTCGCAAAGCCAAGCTTATTTTAGTAATGGAATTCGATCAAAAAAATACAATTGAAGAAATTGAACCGACTGCCAGAGGTAAGGTTTTCCGATTGGGTGAGTGGGGAAAGTTTGATATTCCTGATCCATATCAAAAAGAGTTCCATATCTTTGAGAGAACATTGTTGCTAATTGAGCAAGGTGTAACTCAGTGGATAAAGAAATTGTAATTTGCTAAGTTCATCAATAGTCAGTTCATTCAAAATTGGGATATTTCTCCTGAGAAATATTATAAATAATGAATCTGGTAGGGACGAATGACTTCGCTTCAATTAGTACATATTCTGATAAAATTGTAAAAAATTAGAATAAATCTTAGCTTCTTATCTCTTAAATAAGAATTCGTGGTTAAGCAAAAGATATTAAGCCTCAAAACAATCAAGATTGTGAATTCTTTCACTCTGATTTTCAAGTTGTGATCAAGGGTGGGATGGTTTAAAGTTTCTGATAATTAAGAGAATTATCCTATAGTCCTTTATTTAACCTTGTCCTTTACTATATCAGCATGAGGAGATAAACCGCGGATGTGTGGAATTATTGGTGCAATCGCAAAAGCAAATGTAGTTCCTGTTTTGCTGGAAGGATTGCGACGTCTCGAGTATCGAGGCTACGATTCCGCAGGACTTGTATTTACGGATTACGGTCTAAAAAGATTACGCACAGCAGGGCGGGTCAATGAACTTGGCAAACTGGTGGAACGTCAGCAAGCGCAAGGGTATGCGGGCATCGCGCACACCCGTTGGGCAACGCACGGCGAGCCTTCCGAACGCAATGCACACCCGCACTTTTCCGGAGAAGAATCACGCATTGCGGTCGTGCACAATGGCATCATAGAAAACCACGAATCCCTCCGTGCAAACCTTAAGAACCACGGTCATCACTTTTTGTCGGATACCGACACTGAAGTCATCGCTCATCTGATTGCTCTCAAACTCAAGGAAACGCCGGATCTATTCAAAGCGGTTTGTTTAGCTGTTACGGAATTGCAAGGCGCTTTCGCTATTGCTGTCATGGAAGAAGCGCATCTGGAGCGAATCATCGTCGCCCGTCATGGTGCACCGTTAATACTGGGAATAGGTAAGGGGGGCAACTATGTGGCATCGGATGTATCCGCCCTCTTGCAAGTGACGCGTGATGTAATTTATCTGGAAGAAGGCGACATCGCGGAAATCAGTAATCATGGCTTTCATATCGTCAATTGTCTGAACAATCAATTAGGTGAGCCAGTGAACCGGATGGTACACGAGTCGCACTTATCCAATGAAGAGATCGGATTGGGATCGTATGCGCACTATATGCAGAAGGAAATCTTTGAACAACCTGCTGCTGTTGCCAATACGTTAGAAATGTTATCGAATACCCAATCAATTGCTCCCAATTTATTTGGCAGTGAGGCGGAAATCGTATTTGCGAATACCAAGCAGATCCTGATTCTGGCCTGCGGTACCAGTTATCATGCCGGACTGGTTGCCCGTTATTGGCTGGAAACGGTTGCCGGTCTTCCATGCAATGTCGAGATCGCTAGTGAGTACCGTTACCGCAACCCGGTCGCCGATCCGGCGACGTTGGTCGTCGCTATTTCTCAATCTGGTGAAACCGCCGACACATTGGCGGCGCTCGACTATGCCAAAAGACTTGGCCACAGCTATAGCCTCGCGATTTGTAATGTGCCGGAGAGTGCATTGATCCGCCAAGCTAATTTGCGCTTTCTAACCCGCGCCGGTCCGGAAATCGGCGTGGCATCAACCAAAGCATTTACCACACAATTGGCTTCACTGTTGTTGTTGACCGTTACATTGGCTAAAGTGCGTCACAGACTGACTGAAAAAGCCGAACGCGAAATGATTGCAGCCATGCGTCACTTACCGAATGCATTACAACATGCGCTGCAAGTAGAGGATCAAGTCAAAATCTGGGCGCAAAGTTTTGCTCAGAAACACCATGCATTATTTCTAGGTCGTGGCGTGCATTACCCGATTGCACTCGAAGGCGCACTCAAGATTAAAGAGATTTCGTATATCCATGCCGAAGCTTACGCAGCTGGCGAGTTAAAGCATGGCCCGCTCGCACTGGTTGATAGTGAAATGCCGGTGATTGCCATTGCTCCGAATGATCAGCTACTCGGCAAACTCAAATCCAATTTGCAGGAAGTGCAAGCGCGTGGTGGCGAATTATATGTATTTGCCGATGCTGATTCTCAAATCTTACCAAGCGATCATTTGCACGTCATCCATCTGTCCGAGCATGCTGGATTATTAAGCCCGATTCTGCATACTATTCCTTTGCAATTAATGGCTTATCATGTCGCTCTCGTAAAAGGTACGGATGTTGACAAACCGAGAAATCTGGCTAAAGCAGTGACGGTTGAATAGATTCAATAAAGTCAAATGTGGTTTTTGTTTGTTAGGTCATAATGCTTTTTTGAATGTACTGAGAATGTGATAAAAGTCCTAAAAGGACAAATACACAGTGTTTTTGCTGCGTATTAAAGCAATCGCTCTACTTGCTTGGAGGAGTAAAATGCGACCGACATTTTGAGTGCTTAGCTTCCAATTTCACGCAAAAAGAAGCACCGGCACATATGAAGGAAGATTTCTCGCTATACTCGAAATCGGACTGTTAATTCGAAAATTACTTTTTGTTGTGACACAAAAACGAGGATTTTAGGTTGAAGTTATATAAATTACTGCATATCGATGAAGTAATTCTCAAACGTGTAAATATTATTCTTATTCCAATCATATTAAGTCAATTGGCAGCCTGCACTTTGATACCAGGACAACACATGAGGGCATTTGCGACCAAATCGAGTGTGGAAATGCCTGTTGTCGAGGATAATGAAACAATTCTAAAGAGACTGAATATCCAAACAATTAATGCGCAACTAATTATTGATATGGAGAAAGATATTAATAATCGCAGTCTCGGATCTGATAATGTTGCCAACCATTATTTTGACTATCGTATCGGTTCAAAAACTATAAAAGGAACTCCTGAGCTAGAACCCTATGATCAATACCGAGTGGGATCACGTGATATTCTGAATATCACTGTCTGGGGACATCCGGAACTTACTATTCCAGCAGGTGAATTTCGTAGCGCTGAAACGGCCGGGAATGTGGTAGGTGAAGATGGTACTTTTTTTTACCCTTACGCCGGTATTATTCGAGCGGTAGGTAGAACAGTCGAAGAAATTCGCGAGGAATTAACGCTTAAGCTTTCCAAGTATATTGAGAATGTGCAGCTTGATGTTCGCGTGGCCGGTTATCGCAGTCAACGGGTTTACGTGGTAGGTGAGGTTGCTCAACCTGGAATTCATTTAGTTAGAGATATACCGCTAACCGTTCTGGAAGCGATCAATAGTGCTGGCGGTGTAACACCTAAAGCAGATCTGCGTAATATTACCTTAACGCGTAATGATAAAACCTACAGTATTAATCTGTTAAGCCTTTACGAAGGTGGCGATGTTAAGCAAAACGTGTTGCTCAGGCATGGAGACGTTCTTAATGTGCCGGATAACGAATTTAATAAGGTTTTTGTGCTGGGTGAGACCAATCTGGGGCGCGGTTTTGGTGTCAGGCCTAGAAGTGTCATCATGAATAAAGCACGTTTGACATTAACCGAAGCGCTGACTGAAGGAGCTGGAATTGATCAAGAAACTTCGGATGCAGCCAGAGTCTTTGTTTTTAGAAGTGCTTTAGGAAAATCGGCAATATACCATTTGAATGCAAAATCTCCCGATGCATTTATCTTGGCGGAGCGCTTTCCGCTACAACCGCGCGACGTAGTTTTTGTAGACCGGGCGGAAGGTATTCGCTGGAATCAGATCATTGGACAAATTCAACCAACCGTCGATTTGCTGAATTTGTTTGATGGATCATTGCGTGTTCAACCATTCAGAACGTTCCCTTGATAATTTACTTTCATACCGCTCATGCCTAATTCGCAACCAGAAAATACTAATCACTTTACCCAGTTCGGCCCGGATAACGAGGACGATGTAATCAATTTGGGTGAGTTGCTAAGTGTAGTGATGGATGGGAAGTGGCTAATTCTGATAATTACGCTTACTGTTTTTCTGGTGGGCATCGGTAAAGCCTATATCGATACACCGATTTATAAAGTCGATGCCATGCTGCAAATAAATGAGAAATCACAGTCAATGGTTGGTATGGAACCATTAACCGATATGTTCGGAATCAAACTCCCGGTAATGGCTGAAATCGAGTTGATTAAATCAAGAAAGGTACTAGGGGCTGTCATTAATAACCTGGATCTGGAAGTTATTGCCAGACCTAAGTTTTTCCCTTTTGTGGGTGAAGCAATTGCGAGAAGGTTTGGGCGCCATAATCCGGATAATGCAGTGTCCAGCCCGCTTTTTGGGCAGGCTGAATATGCCTGGGGTGGGGAAGCGATCCAGGTTAGCACACTGACGATACCGGATGAGTTTAGGGATAAAGAATTTATCTTGTTAGCCGGACATCAAGGTCAATTCCAGCTTTTCTCTAATGATGAATTGATTGCTGAGGGCACGGTAGGGGAACTGGTAAGCCAGCAAATTGGAAATCATGAGCCACCTGTCAGCTTATTCGTATCGTTATTAAAAGCACGTCCTGGAACGCAGTTTACACTGATACGGCAATCCTCAAATAACGCAATACGGCAACTTAGAAATAATTTGACTGTGTCTGAGAAAGGTAAGAACACGGGAATCTTGGAGTTGACGCTGGAATCGGATAATGCTGCACATGCTGTTCAGGTAATTAACGAAATCGCCAATATTTATGTGCAGCAAAACGTTCAGCATAAATCTGCCGAGTCGCAAAAGACATTGGAATTTCTTGACAAACAACTACCTATCCTCAAAGGGCAGATGGAAGGTTCGATAGCTGCTTTGAATGAATATAAAAACCAGAAAGGCTCTGTCAACCTGGATATTGAGACACAGAATACTTTGACCGGGGTAGTAGAAATAAAAACACAAATTACACTCTTGCAGCAGAAGCGTGATGAATTGCGGCAAAAATTCACAGAATCTCATCCGAATGTGATTGCAGTTGATAAACAGATTGCACGGCTGCAGGGGCAACTGCAATTACATAATCAAATGATTAAGTCGTTGCCGGAAACCCAGCAAATCGTTTTGGAATTATCGGGTGATGTCAAAGTGAGCACCAATCTTTATACTACCTTGCTAAATAATGCGCAGACATTGCGAGTGGCGAAAGCAGGTACCGTGGGAGACGTTAGGATCATTGATTATGCGGTATTGCCGGATAAAGCGATTAAGCCGAATCAACTTTTGATTATCGGTGTAGCTTTCGTTCTGGGTTTGTTCCTTGGAATTGTGGCAGTTTTTGTGCGTAAATCGTTATTGCGTGGCATCGAAGATCCGGATTTGATCGAGAAACAACTGCACATTCCCGTATATGCCACTATTCACCATAGTAAGGATCAGGATTTACTCAACAAAGAATTGAGCAAACCCAGCAAAACTATCAGGCTTAACAGACCGGCTATTCTATCGCTCAGGAACAAGGAAGATGCTGCAATTGAAAGTCTCCGGAGTTTGCGTACGACGATCCATTTCTCTTTATTGGAAGCACAGAATAATATCATTGTCATTACCGGACCAAGCCCGGGTGTCGGTAAATCATTCGTCGCTGTGAATCTGGCGATAGTAATGGCTGATGCAGGCAAGAAGATATTATTGATCGATGCCGATATGCGTAAGGGTGCGATTAATAAGTCATTTGGAGTAAATCGAGAAAATGGTCTATCCGAAGTTATATTAAATGCGCTATCTGTTCAGGACGCGACTAGGGAGATACCATCAGCTAATATTGATTTTATTTCTACGGGAACCATTCCTCCCAATCCATCCGAATTATTACTTCATGAACGTTTTGGTCAGCTTCTTGATGGATTGACCAAGCAATATGATCTAATCATTATCGATTCGCCACCCATCTTGGCAGTGACCGATGCCGCGATTATCAACCGGCTGGCAGGTGCGGCACTCATGGTAATAAAAGCCGGATTGCATACCAAACGTGAACTGGAACAAAGTATCAGAAGATTCTCGCAATCGGGTACTCCGATTAAGGGCATCGTATTTAATGATATGCAACAATCCTCTTCCCGCTATGGATATGGCTATAGTTATGGCAAGTACGTCTATCAGTATAGTTACCAGAAATCAAAATAGGTGGTTGTAATCAATGGATATAAACTTGGTTGTTGTGTTCTTAATCAGTATTTTTTTGTCAATACTGCTTATCCGGTTGACTATTTCCTTAATGTACGCTTTTAGTCTGGCGGATGAGCCAAACGATGCGCATAAATTGCATGATGTGCATACTCCGTTTATAGGGGGAGTTGGCGTGTTCGCAGCTCTATGTTATGCGCTCGTTATTTTAATTAATCATTATCCTGAGCATTTGCAGAAATGTATTGTTTTAGCGGCTTGTTCCATACTTATTTTTATCACTGGTTTTGTTGATGATGCAATTAGGCTCGGTTACAAATCACGTTTTTTAATTCAAGCAATTGTTGCGCTTCTCATGATTTTATTTGGTGGGGTAGTATTGCATGAACTTGGCGGATTGCTTTTTGGATTTCCTTTGCAACTTGGAATCTTTGGTATTGCTTTTACTTTGATTGCCACTATTGGTGGAATCAACGCACTGAACATGATTGACGGCATTGATGGACTGTCCGGCTCTATTGCTCTAATGAGTTTGTTGTTAATTGGTGTGACAGCATATTTGGCTGAAGATCAACATAATCTAATACTGATCTGTGCGCTTGCGGGAGGAGTGGTTGGTTTTTTATATTATAACCTCCGGCATTTTTATCAGCACCGTGCACGGGTTTTCCTCGGCGATAATGGCAGTATGTTGTTGGGATTGATGTTTGCCTGGCTGCTGGTTGATCTTTCTCAAAATCCCAATCCGGCCATTACGCCTGTAACAGCAATTTGGCTCTTTTCTGTTCCATTGATGGATATGTTTGGTGTCATGCTGCGCCGGATAAGTGCTGGGCAATCTCCTTTTGCTGCGGATCGGCAACACTTGCACCACTTATTGATGAGATCTGGTTTCAGGGTTACGGAAATCGTTTTTACGATGGTTTTTTTACACTGTCTGTTAGGAATTATCGGACTTGCTGGCATGTATCTGGGTGTTCCGGAATTTACTATGCTGCTTGGTTTTATTATTCTATCAATTGGTTATTTCTACTTAACGTATCAGCCGTTAAGGTTCATCGTCATACTCAGGAACTTTCATATACTGCTTAATACCCGGCTAGGGTTTGCACCGGTTTCGAATAACAAAATTCTGATTGGCAGCTACACTAATAAAGAAACAGAAGTCATTGCAAAATTAGTTAGTGATGAGCTTGGCCCCGAACTGGATTATTGGCTGAGAGTATTCAAAAAATCACCGGAGCCAAACGAAGCTGGAAAAGAATTTGCAATAACACTCCATATCTGGCTTGATAAAAAAGATCGTACTTCAAAGGATGTGGTGAGGTTGTATATAGCATCTCTTCAGCGGCGGCTCGTTGATTGTCAGGGCATTCATTTGCACCGCTTTTCCAATCGTAAAACCGATTTTGATTCAGTCGTTGATGCTGCAGGCGGGGCTTTTGGAGAATCTAAAATCAAGAGCCGCCGCAGACTAGGGCCGCAAGCACTGTCGTTTGAAGTCGTACGTTGAGTTTAAAACAAAGGAAAACAACAGATTGTGAATAAGAAAGCTTTGATTACTGGAGTAACTGGTCAGGATGGTGCCTATCTGGCTGAATTTCTGCTAGACAAAGGCTATGAAGTACATGGTATCAAACGCCGCACCTCGCTATTTAATACCGACCGTATCGATCATCTATATCAGGATCCACACGAAAAACATGTGCGTCTCTTTCTGCATCACGGTGACATGACGGACTCATCCAGCCTGATTCGCATCATCCAACAGGTGCAACCGGATGAGATTTACAATCTGGCAGCGCAATCGCATGTAGCGGTTTCCTTTGAAGAGCCGGAATATACTGCTGATTCCGATGCCATCGGTACCTTACGCCTATTGGAAGCCATTCGTATTCTGGGGTTAGAGAAGAAGACTCGTTTTTATCAGGCTTCCACATCCGAGTTGTATGGAAAAGTACAGGAAATACCTCAATCGGAAACGACACCGTTTTATCCGCGCTCCCCTTATGGCGTTGCCAAGTTATACGCTTACTGGATAACAGTAAACTACCGGGAATCTTACGGTATGTACGCTTGCAATGGCATTTTATTTAACCATGAATCTCCTATTCGAGGTGAAACTTTTGTAACCCGGAAAATTACGCGAGCGTTGGCGCGTATCAAATTAGGGATGCAGAATTGTTTATATCTTGGGAATATAAATGCTAAGCGCGATTGGGGGCATGCCAAAGATTACGTCCGCATGCAGTGGATGATGCTGCAGCAAGAGGAGCCTGAGGATTTTGTCATTGCTACTGGTGCACAATACTCCGTACGTGATTTTGT
>Ga0154020_10010839_pt1 | contig 10405 bp, 9 predicted proteins | sample Klosneuvirus_201_FD_109709 | JGI IMG/M metagenome (GOLD analysis project Ga0154020, IMG submission 109709) | Active sludge microbial communities from wastewater, Klosterneuburg, Austria - Klosneuvirus_20160825_MG | ecosystem: Engineered > WWTP > Aerobic digester > Activated sludge | place... | reverse complement strand
GTGCGGACGGTCGGGTACTTGATTCCGAGCTGTTCGAGGTACGTCTTGTACTTCGTGGAATCGTAGTAGTAGGGCCTCATCTTCTCGCGGTACTGCTCGAGGATCTCCTTGTTGAGGTGCACCGCCGGCTTATCGTCAGCCTTCAGGAACGAGATGTACTTGCGATCCTTGGTCTGGACCTCATCGAAGTACTTCTTCGCGTCGATGACGATCTGCGGCTTCGCGAAGAGGTCGAGGAGCGTGGCGGCCATGACCTTGGCCCCCGCGGTCGAGCCCTTGTGCGCGATGGGTGTCGCCATGGCGATGGCGTTCCAGAAACTGTGGCCGGGAAGGTTCGGGATGTTCGCAGGATAACGAAGCGTCACCGAGGGCATGTTCCACTGGATGTCGCCGATGTCGTCGGAGCCGCTTCCCACTCGCGCCCTGTCGTCAACCGGTCCTTCGAGGTCGGAGACCTTGACCCCGAGCCCCTCTTCCTTGACCGCAAGTTCCTTCTGCACCGCCTTCGCCATGGCGACATCGTTGTCGTCCCAGCTCGGCATGCCCACGCGCTTGATGTTCGCGTCCATGGCCAGGGCCACGGGCTTGCTCATGTGGTGGTCCATGGCCGAGCCCAGGACGGTCGAGGTCCACATGGTGTCGGTCATCAGGGCGGCGCCCTGGGCCACGCGATTGCCGATGTCCCAGAGGTTCTTGGTATTCGCGTAGTCCGTCTCGCGGAAGTAGTACCAGACGCTCGCCTTGCTGGGCACCACGTTCGGCTGGTCGCCCCCGTCGGGAATCACGTAGTGCGAACGCTGGGTGTACTTGAGATGCTCCCGACGGTAGTTCCAGCCCACGTTCATGAGCTCCACCGCGTCGAGCGCGCTCTTCCCGCGCCAGGGGGCGCCCGCGGAATGGGCGGCGGCGCCGGTGAAGTCGTAGCGGACGGAGACGAGGGCGTTGCTCGACTGCGTGCCCCAGGCCGCGCGCATGTCGGACGACACATGCGAGAACAGGGTGATGTCGATGTCCTTGAAGAGCCCGTCGCGCACGTAGATCGCCTTCGTGCCCACGAGTTCCTCGGCCACGCCCGGCCAGATCACGATGGTGCCGGGGATCTTCTCGCGCTCCATCACCTTCTTCGTCGCGAGCGCGCCCACGATGTTCACGGCCATGCCGGAGTTGTGGCCCTCGCCGTGGCCGGGCGCGCCGGGGACGAGCGCTTCGGGATACGCGACGCCCGGCTTCTGCGAGGACTTGGGGATGCCGTCGATGTCGGTGCCGAGCGAGATCACGGGCTTGCCCGAGCCCCAGCGCGCGAACCAGGCGGTGGGAATCCCGGAGACGCCCTTCTGGACGGTGAAGCCGTTCTTCTCGAGGATGCCGACCAGGTACTTCGAGGTCTCGACCTCCTGGAACCCAAGCTCGCCGAAGCTGAAGATCTGGTCCACCATCTGCTGGACCAGGTCCTTGTTCTTCTCGACCTCGGCGATGACCTCCGCCTTCAGGAGTTCGAGCTTCTTCGCCTCCATGGTCCCGGGAGGAGGAGGAGGAACCGGTGTGGGCTTGGCCTTGGGCTGAGGGGCAAGAAGCATAGTGAGAGCGAACGCGGCGACAAGACTCATTTCGTGGATCTCCTCCTGGAGGTTTCTGGCGAAGCGAGCCTACCGCATGCTTCGAGACCCCTGCCGCCGCCATGCCGATTTGAAAACGGACATTGCGAGCGGAGCCCGGACCAGCCCGTGTGGCGGGAGGTAGCAACCCACCTGGCCGGACGGTTACGAAACAGGCATACTGCCTTCAATCGCCCCCCCCGGAGGAACAACAATTGCCCACGAACGCCGACATCATCAAGAGTCTGTATGACGCCTTCTCCCGCGGCGACGTGCCCGCCGTGCTCGGGCTCTTCGATCCGCAGATCGAGTGGAACGAAGCCGACGGCGTCCGCTACGCGGACCGGAACCCGTACCGCGGGCCCATGGCCGTGGCCGAGGGAGTCTTCGGGCGGCTCATCGCCGATGTCGACCGATTCGCGGCGGCGCCAGCAGCCTTCATCGACGGCGGCGACCGGGTCGTGGTCGAGGGGCGATACCAGGGCAGGGTTAAGGCCACGGGGGCGGTTCTGGACGCGCAGTTCGCCCACGTCTACACGTTGCAGGGCGGCAGGATCGTCCGCTTCCAGCAGTACACCGACACCGCTCAATGGGCGAAGGCGCTCGGCGCCTGAGGGAAGCTCGAATGGAGCCGACGGGCCCTTTGCTCGACATGCTGCGGGATCTCGTGGCCCACAAGGGGTATGCGAACGCCTCCTTTCTCTCGAGCGTCGAGCGGTCGGAACACGCCGCTCACGATCCGGAAGTGTGCGAACTGCTGCACCATGTCCTCGTTTCGAACCGCTTCTGGATCTCTTCCATCCTCGGACTCCCCTTCAACGTCGAGGAGGAGGTGCGGTCTTCGCGAACCCTGGCCGAACTGGTGGCCGGATTCCGCGCCACCCAGGAGCTCGAGGCCTCATGGCTCGAGCGGGCCACCGCGGCCGACCTCGAGCGGACGATCGAGGACGACCGGATTCCGGGAAGAACGCGCACGGTCGCCCAGGCGGTGATGCAGGTGTGCCTGCACTCGCACGGCCACCGCGCCCAATGCGCGAAGCTGCTGCGTCGGCACAATGTGACGCCGCCCGCCACCGACTTCATCCTGTGGGTGGCGTCGCGGAACAAGGCTGAGTGGCCTTAGGAGGGAGGCCGGACCCTTGCCTTCCTCCCAGGATTTGCGTATGATGACCATCATATGAAATCCGCCGCCGCGAGACCTGCCCCGCCCGCGCGCAAGGAGGCGACGCACGAGCGGATCGTGGCCGCCGCCGCGCGAGCCATAAGGCGCAGCGGTTACGGCGGCGCCGGGGTAGCCGAGATCATGAAGGACGCCGGCCTGACCCACGGCGGCTTCTACGCCCACTTCCCCTCGCGGGAGGCCATGCTCGCGGAAGCGGCCGACCGCGCCGGAGCCGAAGGGGTGGCCGCGGTGGCGCGCGTCGCCGCGGCCTCGCCGTCGCCGCGCGCCCCTCAGGCCATGATGAAGGCCTATCTCTCGAAAGCGCACGTCGAAGCCGTGGAGACTGGCTGCGGGGTGGCGGCACTTTGCTCGGAAACGCCGCGCCAGGCCCCCGCGGTGCGGCGCGCGGTCACCCATCGAATCAAGGAAATGATCGACCTCGTGGGGCGGCAGTCGGCCGACTGGGGGGAGCCGCGCGCGCACGAGCGCGCGCTGGTCACCGTGGCCACCATGGTCGGAACCCTGGTCCTGGCCCGCGCCGTCGACGACTCGCGGCTCTCCGACGGGTTGCGCGAGGCGGCCCTGAAACACCTCAGCCCCAAGGGGGACTGAGGCCATGGTGGAATCGCGGGGCCCTTCGTTCGTGCATAAATATGATGATCATCATATCGTGAAGGTCGCAGCGGCATCCGTCGGGCCTCGGCGGTAATCGGATAGAGGAAGGACACCATGGAAAACAAGATAGCCCTCGTCACGGGGGCCTCGTCAGGCATCGGCGAAGCGGTGGCGCTACGGCTGTCGCTGTCGGGCTACAAGGTCTACGGCACCAGCAGGCGTGGGGGGCCGGCGGGCACGCGATCGTTCGAGATGCTGCCTCTCGACGTGACCAGCGATGATTCCGTGGAGGCCGCGGTCTCGGAGGTGATGCGACGGGACGGACGGATCGACCTGCTCGTGAACAACGCCGGGTTCGGTGTCGCCCCCGCCGGCGCGGAGGAGAGCTCCATCGAGCAGGCCCGGGCGATCTTCGACACGAATTTCTTCGGGGTGGTCCGGATGACCCGCGCGGTCGTGCCCCACATGCGACGCCAGGGGAGCGGGCGCATCCTCAACATCGGCTCCGTGCTGGGCTTTCTGCCCATGCCCTACGGGGCCCTCTATGCCGCAACCAAGCATGCGATCGAGGGCTACTCGGAGTCGCTCGACCACGAGCTGCGCACCCGGGGCATTCGAGTCTCGGTCATCGAGCCCGCCTATACGAGGACACGGTTCGACGCGAACTTCCTCGAACCCGACGCGAAGGTCGACGAGTATCGCGAAGTCCGTGCGGCGGTGGGAGAAGCGCTAAAGGATGTCATGACCCGCGCCGATGAGCCAGGTGTGGTGGCCGACGTGGTTCTGAAGGCGGCGAGCGCGGTCCGTCCGAAACTTCGCTACGCCGCCGGCGGGCTCGCGAACCGCCTGCGCTGGCTTCGCCGATTCGCCCCCGCGGGCCTCCTCGACGCCGGGATTCGCAAGGATCTCCGCCTCGACGCGGCCACGGCTTCGCGGCCTCGGCCCGTGGAGGTCGCCTGACCATGAAGGCGTTCATCATCGATCGCTATGGAAGCGGCGCGCCCTTACGGGCTGGAGAGATGCCCGTCCCGGAAGTGCGCGAGGACGACGTCCTGATCCAGGTCCACGCCGCGGGCGTGAATGCTCTCGACTCCAAGATCAGGGCCGGAGAGTTCAAGCTCCTTCTCCCCTACCGCCTCCCTCTCATCCTGGGGAATGACGTGGCCGGAGTCGTGCTCGAGGTCGGATCCCGGGTGCGGCGATTCAAACCCGGAGACGAGGTCTACGCGCGACCGGACAAGGATCGAATCGGGACCTTCGCCGAGCAGATCTCCATCAAGGAGGGCTCGCTCGCGAAGAAGCCCCGGAACGTCACGATGGAAGAGGCCGCTTCCCTTCCTCTCGTCGCCCTGACCGCGTGGCAGGCGTTGATCGAGAAGGCCGATCTCAAGAAAGGGGAGAAGGTGTTCATCCAGGCGGGCTCGGGCGGTGTGGGCACCATCGCCATTCAGCTGGCGAAGCACCTGGGCGCGACCGTGGCCACCACGACGAGCACGGACAATCTGGATCTGGTCAGGAGCCTCGGGGCCGACATCGCCATCGACTACAGAAAGGACGACTTCGCAAAGATCCTCAGAGACTACGACGTGGTTTTGAACAGCCAGGACAAGGCGACCCTCGAGAAATCTCTGGGAGTGCTGAGGCCCGGGGGGGGGCTCATCTCGATTTCAGGCCCACCCGATCCTGGTTTCGCCCGCGACCTTGGAGCGTCGTGGATCCTTGGAGTGGCCCTGGGCCTCCTCAGTTACGGAGTGAGAGCGAAAGCAAGGCGCGGTCAGATCGCCTACTCGTTTCTCTTCATGCGCGCGAACGGTGATCAGTTGGCCAGAATCACTTCTCTGATCGAAGCCGGAATCATTCGGCCCGTCGTGGATCGGGTATTCCCTTTCGAGGCGACTCCGGAGGCCCTTGCCTACGTCGAAACCGGGCGCGCGAAGGGCAAGGTTGTCATCAAGGTGATATGAAGGGACGGCCCGTGGCCAGCCGGTAACTCTCAGGGAAAGCGCGCATACTGCGACCTCGGGAGGGGGTCCATGAAAACTAAAATACACGCAGCGCTTACCCTGATGGTGTTTTGGGCCGCGGCGGCCGGGGCCGATGACAAGACAGGCGCGCTCGCCACCCTGGCCCCGGGCGATCGCGTCAGGGTCGAAGTCAAGGGCGACCGCGACACTCTCATAGCGACCATCGAGAGCGTGACCGCGGACGAACTCGTCCTGAAGTCCATGGGAGCGGCACAGCCCCTTCGGCTCTCCCTGGGGCAATTGGACCAGCTCGAGGTGTCCCGGGGGAGCCGCACCCAGTGGCGCAAGGGCGCGGTGATCGGACTCATTCCCGGGGCCGTCGTGGGGGGGCTCGCCGGCGCCCTCATTCAGTGCGATCCCTATGCGAGCGACTGCAATCCTGACGCGACCCTCGCCGCCGCGGGCGGATTGGCCGGCGCCATCATCCTCGGAGGCGCCACCGCCACCGTGGGCGCGCTTATCGGCCTCGCGTTCAAGACCGACCACTGGGTCCGGGTGCATGAGGGAAAGCAGAAGGTGTCCCTCAATCTCGCGCCCGCAAGGGGAGGAGTGCGGGCCGGGCTCACGGTGGGTTTCTGAGAGCCGCGGCCCACTGGGGGGAATAACGATGAACACGAGAACGGCCGCCTGGCTCGCGTTGACCGCGCTGTCCATTCCGGCGGCCGCGGCCGACGACAAGACGAGTCCCCTGTCCACCCTGGCCCCGGGCGATCGTGTGAAAGTCAAGGTGCTCGGAAGTGGTGAAACGCTTACCTCGACGATCGCGAGCGTGACTGCGGACCAACTCGTCCTGAGCCCGGCGGGCGCGGGACAACCTCTACGCCTCTCGTTGCAGCAACTGGATCGCCTCGAGGTGGCGCGCGGCCAGCGCTCCCAGTGGCGCAAGGGAGCTCTGATCGGGCTCATACCCGGGGCAGCCTTCGGGGGACTTGTCGGCGTCGCCCTCGCGTGCGATCCGGAAATCGCGGGATGCGACGACAACGCGGGTCCCGCCTTTGCCGCCGGATTGTTCGGCGCGGTCGTCTTCGGGGCGGCCACCGCCTCCGTCGGCGCGCTCATCGGTCTGGCCTTCAAGACAGACCGCTGGGTCACGGTGCACGAAGGGAAGGCCCAGGCGTCCCTGATCCTCGCCCCCACCGAGGGTGGGATGCGCGTCGGCCTCTCGGTCAGCTTCTAGCGGGAGGCGCTCAGGCTTCGATCTTCTCGCCCGGTTCTTTCACGATGGTCGGCTTGAAGTCGAAGGCGAGGCCGTCGCCCGCGGCATTGAGCCTGATCGTGACTTCCCCGCCCGACTCCAGCTTGCCGAAGAGGATCTCGTCGGTGAGCGGGTCGCGGACATGCTCCTGGATGATCCGCGCCACCGGCCGGGCGCCGAACTTCGGGTCGTAGCCTTTTCGTGCCAGCCAGGCGCGGGCCTCCTCGGTGAGGGTGATCGCGACCTTGCGCTCGCGAAGCTGCGATTCGAGTTCGAGGATGAATTTCGACACGATCAGCTCCATCGCCTCGAAGGGCAGGGAGCCGAAGGTGACGATGGCGGAGAGGCGGTTCCGGAACTCGGGCGCGAAAAGCTTCTCGATGGCGCTCTTGCCCCGGGTCGCGGTGTCCTTCGCGACGTTGCGTTGCAGGCCGATGGCGCGCGCGCTCATCTCCTGCGAGCCCGCGTTGCTGGTCATGATCAGGATGGCCTGACGGAAGTCCGCCTTGCGGCCGTTGTTGTCGGTCAGGGTCGCGTGGTCCATCACCTGGAGCAGGATGTTGAAGATGTCGGGATGCGCCTTCTCGATCTCGTCGAGCAGCACCACGCAGTACGGGTTCTTGCGGACCGCGTCCACGAGGAGGCCGCCCTGGTCGAAGCCGACGTAGCCGGGAGGCGCGCCCACCAGGCGGGACACCGTGTGCTTCTCCATGTACTCGCTCATGTCGAAGCGGATGAACTCGTTGCCGAGCTGCTTCGCCACCTGCTTGGCGAGTTCGGTCTTGCCCACGCCGGTGGGACCGGTGAAGAGGAAGCAGCCCACCGGGCGCTCCGCCGGCCCGAGTCCCGCGCGCGAACGCTTGATCGCCTGCGAGACGAGCTTGACCGCGTTCTCCTGGTGGAAGACCACGCGGTTCAAGGACTCCTCGAGGGTGCGGAGCCGCTCCTTGTCGGAAAGAGAGGCCTGCTTCTCCGGGATGCGGGCGACCCGCGCGACCACCCGCTCGATCAGGGGCAGATCGACATCGCGGGGATCCACCTTGTCGATGCGAAGGGTGGCGCCCGCCTCGTCGAGGAGGTCGAGGGCGCTGTCCGGCAGCCGGTGCTCGCGCATGTGACGCTGGGCGAGCTTGGCCGCGCCGTCGATCGCGTCATCGGTTATCGAGACTTCGTGGTGCTTCTCCAGGCGGTCCTTCAGACCGAAGAGGATCTGCACGGTGTCGGCCATCGACGGCTCTTCGACCACGATCTTCTGAAGCCTGCGGAACAGCGCCTGGTTCTTCTCGATGATCTTGAACTCGTCGAAGGTGGTGGCCCCGATGATCCGGATGTCGCCTTCCTGGAGGATGGGCTTCACCATGTTCGACAGGTCGAGGGTGCCCCCGCTGGTGGCGCCCGCGCCGACCATGGTGTGGATCTCGTCGATGAAGAGAATCGGCTTGGGGCGCTTCTTGAGGGCGGCGATCACCTGCTTGAAGCGCTCCTCGAAGTCGCCGCGATAGCGGGTGCCCGCGAGCATGGCGCCGGTATCGAGGGCGAAGATCTCGGCCCCCTTGAGGAACTCGGGAGCGTCGTCCTTGAGCAGGGCCTGGGCGAGGCCGTCGATGATCGCGGTCTTGCCGACGCCCGGGTCGCCCACGAGGACGGGGTTGTTCTTGCGGCGCCGGCAGAGGATCTCGAGGACGCGGCGGACCTCCTTCTCCCGCCCAATCAGCGGATCGAGCAGGCCCTGGCGGGCGCGTTCGGTGAGGGAGGGAGCGAAGGATTCGAGCGGATCCGCGGCCGCCGCCGACCCTTCCTCGCCGTCGCCCGCAGGGGCGGGGCCGGTGGGCAGATTCTCCGGGCGCTTCGAAACGCCATGCGAGATGTAGTTCAGGACATCGAGCCTTGTGATGCCCTGGGCAGCCAGGCTCTCCGCCGCGAATGACTTCGGCTGCTGCATGAGGGCGGCGAGAACGTCGCCCACGTCGGCCTCGTTCTTTCCAGCACTCTGGACGTGGAGAACCGCGGACTGGAGAAGGCGGCGGAAACCGATGGTCTGCTGGGGCGCCTTGCGCGAGCCCTCGGGCACGCGGTCGATCTGCTCCTCGACGTAGACGGTCAATCCCTTGATCAGCTGGTCGACGTCGACGCCGGACCCGTGAAGGATCCGACGGCCCACCGGATCGTGGGCGATCGCGAGCAGTACGTGCTCGGTGGTGAGATGCGCGTGACGCCGGTCCTGGGCGCCTTGCGCCGCGATCACAAGGATCCGTTCGAGAGCGGGGGTGAACATGACCCCGTAATGTTGCAACAGATAAGCCGATTGTCTATAGGGCAACCGGGCCGCAATCTTGGCGCTGGCCGCCCAGCCATCCGCCCGCGCGCCCGCCGCTGCGGGAGTAAGTCCCGCATGCGCCTGCGTTTGCCCGCCCTACCTCAGCCGCCAGACCATGAAGGCGCCCAGAACGACAAGGCCCAGAACGCTGCGCCATTCGTGATTCGCGAGGAGACGGCTCATCTGGAACTTCGACTCCCGCGGCCCGCCCGGGGTCAGGCGAGGGAAGAAGAGGGGCACCCGCAGCGCCCAGTCGTGGTACGGGTCCTGAAACTTGCCTTTCAGAAATCTCGCTTCCTCGCGGATGATGAACGGGTAGAAGACCACCAGATAGGCGAGGCCGACGGTGACCGAGATGGGATGCCTGGCCGCGACCAGGAACCCAAGGGCCATGAGGACGCTGCCCAGGTAGAGCGGATTGCGGGTGTGGGCGTAGGGCCCGCCGGTGGCGAGCCGGTGAGTCTTCTCGATGTGCCCCGAGGCCCAGATCCGGATCAGCTCGCCGAGGATCGCGATCACGCCGCCCGCGAGGAGCCAGTCGCGCGTGGGCTCGGCGAAAAAGAGGGCGAGCGCGCCCGCGGTGTAGCCCGCCCGGACCCGGACCCGCGAGAGGTTCAAGCCGCGTTCCGGTCCGCCGAAGAGGCGAGGCGCCGCGAGGCCGCCTCCAGCACCGCGCCCGGCAGGATCTTCTTCATGGTGTCGTGATGGATGTCGCAGCTTCGCTTGTGGCAGGGAGCGCAGGCGGGAACGCGCCGGACCACCTCGTCCTCCGCGGACCAGGGACCGTTGCGCGCGGGATCGGTGGGACCGAACACCGCCACGAGGGGCGCGCCCAGGGCGCCCGCGATATGGAGCGGGCCGGTGTCGGCGGCAAGGAAGAGCCGGCAGCCCTTCGCGAGGGCCGCGAGTTCGAGCACCGAGGTCGCGGGCGCGCGCTTGGCGGTGTGGCCGGACGCTTCCACGACCCGGTCCGCGAGTTCTTCTTCGCCCGGCCCCCAGAGGACCACCGGCACGAGCTGCCGTTCGGCCAGGCCCTTCGCGACCTCTCCCCACAACTCCGGCGGATAGAGCTTGTTCTCCCAGCCGCCGCCGGGGGCGATCAGGGCCAGCGGGTTTCCGATGGCGGCGCGATACTCCGCGGCCATCGCGAGGGCTTCTTCCGGCAGGACGTACGGGAAGACCCGCGACCCCCGGTCGTCAATGCCCAGGCCCACGAGCAGCGCGTGGTGCTGGTCGATCACGTGCACGTCCTCGGGAGTGCAGGCCACGGTCTCGGTGAGCATCACGCTCGACGAAGCCTCGCGGCGGTTGTCGGCCATCCAGCCGATCCTCCGGGGCGCGCCCGAGAGCCAGGTCCAGAACGCGGACTTCCACAGGCCCTGCGCGTCGATGGCCACGTCGGGATTGAAGTCGCGAAGGGTGCGGGCGATCCGAAAGCGATCGTTCCAGTCGTAGGCCGAGGCCTTGGGCAGGACGAAGGTCTGGCTGAGACCCCGG
>Ga0154020_10010837_pt1 | contig 10406 bp, 15 predicted proteins | sample Klosneuvirus_201_FD_109709 | JGI IMG/M metagenome (GOLD analysis project Ga0154020, IMG submission 109709) | Active sludge microbial communities from wastewater, Klosterneuburg, Austria - Klosneuvirus_20160825_MG | ecosystem: Engineered > WWTP > Aerobic digester > Activated sludge | place... | reverse complement strand
CTTCTCCTTCTCCTTCTCCTTCTCCTTCTCCTTCTCCTTCTCCTTCTCCTTCTCCTTCTCCTTCTCCTTCTCCTTCTCCTTCTCTCTCTTCTCTTTCTCTTTTCCTCGTTCTTTATCTTTATCTTTCTCTCTTTCCTTTTCTTTCTCTTTCTCTTTCTCTCTTTCCTTTTCTTTCTCTTTCTCTCTTTCCTTCTCCTTCTCTCTTTCTTTCTCTTTCTCTTTCTCTCTTTCCTTCTCCTTTTCCCGTTCTTTCTCCATCTCCTTCTCCTTCTCTCTGTCGCCTCGTGAGGCCTCACGATCTCCCTCCTGCTGCTTGAGGAAGGCGTGGTTCAATAACTTGCTGGACGGTAACCGCTTCGCCTCGTCCACGATGACTGTTTGTAAAATGAGATCCTAACAATATCATATTTGGCGAAATGTCAATACAAATACAAAGGCCAAGCGGAAATGGTACCCGAGCCTGAGAGCCGACATGTTTCCATTCGTCTACAAGGAAAGCGAACAGTAATCACTCAGACAGAAATATATATATATATATATATATATATATATATATATATATATATTAGAGAAAATAGTTACCGTCGTGGAAAGTGACCTTGCCAGCGAGAATTTGTTGGTTAAGCGAAGGATCAGAGGGCTTGGTGACCTCGAAGGGCTTGTAACCGCCGAGAATGACATAGCAAGTGACGCCAAAGGCCCACACGTCCGCGGAGAAGCTGAAGCGCGATCCTTTGACAATCTCCGGTGCTATTCCAGTTCATAAGATCGTAAGGTCGAGATTCCCACAATCGAAGGGGAGGCGCATACAGAGATAGGAAATCGCTCCCGCGGACTTGGAGAGCATTTGACCCTCCTCGAGCAGCTTGGCCGCACCAAAGTCCGACAAATAAACGCTTGCCTTGTTCTGTGCAAAGTCCAATCCACATAGGACCTTCTCAGGCTGAAAGGAAAAGAAATCAAAACTCAACAAACAAAAACCGAAAGGAATGACATGCAGTACGCGAATATCAGAGTGGACAATGGATTTCGAGTGGAGGTACGCGACGGCCTTAGCGAGGGAGCGAATGATTTGCCGCGCGTCTTTCTCTTCGAAGAACTGCACACGGGAGATCTCTTCAAGGAGATCGCATTTACATCTGAACCAAACAAAGGTGAAGGAGAGGACGATAGAGCAAGGGAAAGGCTCGGAGAAAACGTACTGGTCCATAACAAGGTAGAGGGTCTCTTTGTCCTCGTAGATATCTTTTATGACAATACCTATACCAAAATTCTCTTCATTAATTGTATTATAAGAACACCGAAGCAGAAAGGGGAGGGGCGCACAATGAGGGGCGCCCTTGAGCTTGACGACGAGCTCCACTTCGTTGACAATGGAGCGCACATTCGCCGTCCTCGCCGCCTTGTCGAACAGCTTCACCGCATAGGTCTTCCCATTTGATTTCTCTGTTACTTTCTTCACCACATTTGTGCCCCTAACAAGCGCGAGGTGAGGGCAAACACACAGAAAGGAATAACAGCAGACGGAGCTCGACTGAAGGAATCGACGAGAATCATCTTGGCACCAACGCCAACATCGTCAACAGCGAACACGATAACAATAACAAGAAGATTTTAATAGATCGGATTTAATAATCAAAATTGGCGCAGCTTCCGGCCGCAAAAGCAAGCAATGGCGCGAGGTTCATGAGGCCGTGAATTCGTCATGATTGCGCAAACGCCGCCAGCGATAATGGCGCCCAATAGAATTCAATATTAAATGAGAATATAATATGCTAATGTATTCAGCGACTCGGGATGTGCGGTACTTGCCGAGCTGGGCGCCAAGCTCGAAGTCCTTGGCGAAGTCGGTCTTGGCGTCTTTGACGAGGCGCGCGGTCGCATCGTACGTCTCCGCCTGACGCCGCCAACTCATCGAATAAGACGCACTCTTTAAATATAAAATAATACTATTAATACAATGAGAATCAACTCAATCAAAAAGAGTTAGAAGACGATCAAGGACAATCTAAGGATTTTCTCCGACGAATCTCGACTGCGCAGTCAGTTCCGACGGTCTGTCGGGCTCGTCACGATAACATGTCATTGATATTCTCATTGTTGAGATGAACAGCGAGTTTAGCGTGTATAAATTCGAGAAGTCGCTGCGGAGGAGCGAGCAGAGCGTCTATCGACGTCTGCGTTCCATTGTTCTCGACGCCAAGTTTGTCGACCAATTCCGCTGCTGGTGCGCCTTTCCTGACCCCGCCGCCATTCCAGTCAACTGAGAATCACTTCATATTTAATTTGGAATATACATTCATTTATATTATTATCGATGGTAATGAGTATGAGGAGGAGCAACAATATCTTCTCCCGCCTCTCGACCTCGACGAAATCACCTCGACGCGCGGCCGACACCTCGCTCATCCACGTTTTGGACTTATGTCTAGAGTCGAATCTTTTGTTTGTTTGATGTAATTTTTATATAGTCATGGATTACCGTTGGTTGCGAACCTGCGGTGTGGCCTGTGGTACGCCAAGAGCTTCGACGGCGAGTGCTACTTCAAGGTCCCGTGCCTCGCTGTCCAGATGCCGATTGCCCTTTGCTACTTAATGGTGATATATGAATATAGTATCGATATTTAACGTTATATTGTTGCAGTTCAATGTTGATCTCCCTCTGTTTTGTCTACATGTGTCAGCTGTTCAACGACGCTCTCCCTTTCATTGCTTTACTTTCCATGCGCGATGCTGTTGATGCATGAGTGTCATTGTTTGCTATGTAATGTTGGTATATGAATAACATGTCATTGTTTAGTCAACAGACGGACACTATGGAAAGTGGCAGATCAACTTGCGCCGCATCAATCTTAATGTCCTCAAGCTCTGCCTTACAAACCCTGATAAAATGTGCACCATCTATCCGACATTTTTCCTCAAATCATGTGTGATATCTGTGATAGGGGAGTGATCATTGTGGACTCGACCCGAAAGGGAAAACCGTTCCCGGATAGCTACAATCGGACGATCCCCATCTGGGCGACTGTCATCAACCGCGCCTTCTTCCACTTCAAACTCGCCTCTGCTGCTTCGTATTGCCTCTCATTATATATTTGCCTCATTGTTCTCTCATATTGATATTTCATTATCGTTTTTAGTGATAATGAACGTGATGCGCTTCGAAGAGAGGAGGAGTCGTGGACGGCGCTGCAAATGCCGCCATGGATCAGTGCCTCTGAGAAGGCGCAGATCGCTCAGCTCCTCCCTGGCATTCTGCAATCCGTCCTTCAGGTCCTCTCTGCTATTACGTTTGTTTATCGTGTGAAATTATCGTTTCTCATTTTGTTGGTATTCATTTAGAGCGAACCAATTGCAAAGACGATTTTGGAACTAGCGCCAAAGTTTCCTAAGCCCGTCCGAGCTGTTCTAATCAATCCCCACTCCGAACCCTGGGCCCCCAATTTCCACCGTTCGCTTCCTCCTCTTTTCTTTCTCATTGTGGACATATCTAATTTGCTCTTTCTTTTCATCTTAGAATTGGAATATATTCCGATTGTCTGTATTTCGGCGTCGCGCGTGGTCGACGGCGCCGCCACCGATAGCGAATACATCCAAGGCGCAGCGGACGACCACGAGACCTGGTCAAAGGTGGCACTCGACATCGTCTCCCCTGATTTGCCATTGATCATTTTCTGTCAACTTGTGGTCCATTTGTAATTTATTTTGTTTATTATTATTATTATTATTAGGGATTGGAGGCGAAATTGTTTTGGGCGAATGTCGATTACTTGCTGTCCAGCGAGGAGGACATTGACGACCGCGTCGAGATGTTAGTGCGCGACTCCAAGATCACTCACATCGATCAGATCCGCGATGCCAATGCTGATCATATTACCTATGCCGCTACCAATGCGAATACTTCTGCAGTAAATTCGAATGGAAATGGCGATGTGTCGAGCGTGGATAGTGATCCGACGAGCAGCGTCTACGTCGAGGTCCGCGGAGTTCCTCTGTGCATCAGCTCCTCCGCCAAAGGTTCGTCCTCACTTCTCAGTAGATGGAGCTTCGTGTTGTTTATTTGATGGTTTTGTGTTATAGTCTGCGCCAAAGAGATGTGGGAATACTTTGACTGCATTATAAACGTGTCAGAGCTCGTCATCCCCGAATTCGATCTCGTCACGGATATTCGGTCGAAATATCGGGAAGCCAACGTCGCTCCCCTGGATCCCTTTGGAGAAGAAGTGATGCAATATGGTAAGGAGTACTTGCACATCTCTGTGCCAATCGGAAAGGAAGCCAAGTGGGTCCTCACACGCAGCTTGCCGACAATCCTCCGATTCGCCTTGAAGCACCTTCGCCTGGGCCACAAGCTCTTGATCTTTGACGCCCAAGGTATAAAGTCGTTATCTTGGCAGTAATTCGGCATCATTCATCATGTTATTGTTTAGATATTTCACTTGCATTTGGCGTGGCTGTGGCGATCGTTGCAAACTTCTTCAGCGAGCGCGGTGCTCTTCGCGATCGACCTTGCACAGAACATACCAAGGACTCACTGCGTTCCGCCTTCTATTTCATGCAGCAAAGGTTATTCTGATCAACATCATTTATCTTTTCTCCATGTCTTCACTCAGTCGTTGTATACTAGATGCTTTGAGGCTAAGGTGAGCCGCTTGGTCATCGCTGAGATCAATCGATTTTTCCTCTCGCCCAGCCAAACGTCCCCACCGCATCTCAAGGACTACTGGGCTGAGATGCAGAAGCTCTAGTACTCCTCTGATTCGCGCCAATGATAGAGGCGAATAAACAATGTCACCTTCCTCGTATCGATCCCGTGTATTTGTGATGCGTCGCAGGAAAGGCTTGAGTTACATGACGCGGAGGTAGCCGTTGGCGATGTCTTTGAGCTCGCGCAGCTTGGGGTCGATCACTGCTTTGGCTTCGAGCACCTCCACGCGCGCCGCTAAGTAATCTTCAAAGATCTTCTGCATGCGGTTGTTCTTGGTCGCCGTAATGCGTGTGAGCAGATCCTCCACGAACTCCTTGGTAATTTCATCAGCCGGAGTCGCCTTCTTCTTTTGTTTCAACTGCTCCATGTATTTCTGCAGAGGTGGGTTCTCGAGGAAAAGGAGGTGGAGGTGGCATGTAGCGCGAGCGGTGAGGATCTGCGACTTTTGAGAGCGGTGCATCACAATCGCCTCCGGCAAATTCTCCGCAGAGTTGAATCTACATCGTCTTGTCAATTCAAAATAAATGAGCGATGGAAAACATGTTACCTTTTTTCATTTTCCTCGAGGAAGAATGAAAAGTCCTCAATCGCCTCCATGAAGCGCTTCGAATTGAAGAAGAGCTGGCCGCGGACGAACTTGGCCAAGTAATTCGTTGGCTATAATATTGAGATGAGATAGCAATATTGAGATGATATGATAACAGCGATCGAAATCGAGTCGAAAAGGGAGAAAGGGATTGGAAGACCTCAAGCTGAGCGGCCTTGTTCGCATCCTGGAAGGCCTTTTCAAAGTCGCCCAGGCGCGTGTACGATGAGGCGCGCTTGGTGAGAAGATCCGAACGATACAGGTCATTCGCGAGCTGTGGACTATCTAGCGCTCGCGATAGATATGCAACGCTCTCACCATGCTGGCCCTGGAGATCGTCAAGTTCAACGCTCGCCTCAAGCGAACAAAGTGGGAAAGAAAAGAAAGACCTCAGAGTAAGCGAGGATAGCAAGACCCGCTAAGGCTTGCACATTTTGAGGATCTAGAGCGATCAGATCCACGTAGATCTCTTTCGCCTAGACGATATTCACTCAGTTTCGCAGTCAGAATCAAAGAACGAGAAAGTGAGTGCTACTTCGGGGGCCAAGCCGCGAATGAGTTTATTGCCCGCCAGTAAAATTCCGCTAAAAACATTCATGAAAGGGTGAAATCAGCAAAGGGTTCGGAAAGGAGGTAAACGGACGCGTCGAGGTGGGTTCGGTCCTTCTCTCGGATGCGCTCAAAGTCTTTGTTCGCCTCTTCGAGTCGCCCAAGCTGACTCAGCAGCCTTCCACGCTCAAGATTCAGCGGAGTATACTATTGAAATGAATAAGGTGAATGCGAAATTGTGAATCGGTTTTCGGGAGGAGGGGAAAGAGGATTATCGTAAAATTATAGTCGAAGCACAAGGTACATAAGGGTCGAGGTAGACGGCTTTCTCAAAGGTCTCGAGGGCCTTTTCGCTGTCACCAAGAAAGACATAGCAACTCCCTAGCGATGCCATCGTTGGCACCGAATCCGGAATTAAGAAGAGAACCTAAGAAAGAGATGGCGGTTACAGTACAATCTATCGGAAGCGAAAAGGATTCATCGAAGATACGTGTTTGTAAGCCTCAATGGCCTCGTGATAGCGATTGAGTGTGAGCAGCAAGTCCGCCTTCTTCGCGTACGGCCGCGGGTGATATTGGTTCATCTGGATCGCTTTCCTAGAAAATAAGCATAAGGCGCAACTTGGTCAAAAAGAAAAAAAGGGAGGGAAAGTGATGAGGGAAGGAGGAGGACTGGAATTTGTCGAGAGCGGCGTCGAGTTGGTTCGTCTTCACGAGCTCGTCGCCTAGCTCAAGCAGAGCCAGCGTCTCCTTTGACAAGGTCTAAAGAACAATATATGAACATATTCGAGATCATTCGAGGGGATTCGATCGATCTAATCGATAAATGCATTGAAAAGCGCACAGTGGGGTCGACCTCGTGGGGGTTGACGGCGACCTCGTCACCGATCGCTCGAGCGACCGCTGACACCGCAACCATCCGCCCTAGAAACTAATATGTTAAATTAATAATCGCAACAATTAATGCATTAAATTTAAAATTTGGCAAGTATTCGAGGATGGAAATAGAAAGGAGGCGGGTCGGTTCGAGCGTGAGCTCAGAAGCACATTCTTTGCGCGCAGGAGAGGCATCACTCTGCATCGAGCATCGTAATTAAAATAACCAATACAGTTTTGTCGCAAATAGCGTGAAACAGACTCAGCGGCGACGGGAAAAGCCGCACGAGGCGCCAAAGAGGCTGGAGGCCGCGCGCGAACGGCGGGGAAGACAAGCGAGCGGCCAAGGACCGCGATCGCCATGCGCGACGCCATAGTGATACCTGTTTGAATATTAAATAAGAGAATGGTCACCACACTCACACTGAGTCACTGATACTGACTGGTAGGCGGAATCATTGGATTATTAGATTTTTTTGGATGATAACCCTGCCGGAACGTTCCCCTCTTCGCCCACAGCCAACTTTTTCGGAGGATGATTGGCCCGTAGCAGTCGTAAATCCTGCAGCTCGGGAATCCTATCCTTCGCAATGGTTACGTCCCCAGGCTCGGCCAACCAGAAACACGACCATGCTCGAACCGCCGCATCGGACAGCCTCAGCGAGCGCTCGCCTGACTCGCAGAGGCAGGGCGCAGGCGCCTCCGCGCCTGTCATTCTTTCGCAATTGCAGCGCAATGGCTACCTCTAGCGCTGCTGAAGCTGCTCGCAAGCGCTGGGAGATTGAGAACAACGTCGTCCAGACGGACGACGTCTACAAATTCGATGGCGCTGAGCAGGACAAGCTCCGCGAGGCTGAGCCCTGGAAGAAGGAGTACTGCCGCCCCTTTGCACGAGGATTCTATTCGAGATATTTCTTGTCCTATTTGAGGCTATCGGCCTCGTTGTCGTTGTCGCTGTGCCGGGGGTTTTCGCTCAATGTCTTGTTGCCTTGTCCTCATCCTTTTTCTGTAGCCCCCACTACTTCAAGAAGGTCAGGATCTCGGGCATTGCGCTTTTGAAAATGGTGCAATTTTATTTTCAGGCCTTCGTGACGCAGCTTTGCTGTCGCGTTCAACATCGTCGACTTTTTTGTTTCTTGTCCTCGTCGCTCCTTCGCCTGTTGGCTCCTGGTTACTTTTTCTTTGAAACAGGTTTTGCACGCACGCCAGGGATGCTCGAAGATCCCCGGTAAGGATCCTGACTACGAGGTCATGGGCTTGCTCCTCGGCAAGATCAAGGGCGACACCTTGATCGTGATGGATTCCTTCGCCGTCTGCCAGGTTTCTCGTCTTTCGCTTTCTGCTCAAGGGCAGCTTTCTCATCTGAGTGTGCGTTTAGGGTAACGAGGTTCGCGTGAACGCCGGTGTTGGGGACTTCGAGTTCATGGTCTCTTACACGCAGAGCATGGAGAGGGTCGGCAACGAGGAGCCCGCGATTGGCTGGTACTCCTTCTCTCACACGGACACCCAGCGTTTGCTTTTCATGATCTTTTTTTTTATCCAGGTATCACTCGCACCCTGGCTACGGCTGCTGGCTCTCGGGTATTGATGTGAACACGCAGACCGAGAACCAGAATTACCAGGATCCCTGGATCGCTATTGTCGTTGACCCCAAGCAGACCATGTCGACTGGTCGCGTCGAGATTGGCGCCTTCCGCTGCTTCCCGAAGGACTACACTCCTCCGGATGCCAAGGCCTCTGAGTGGCAGTACATCCCTCGCGACCGCATTGAGGAGTTTGGTATTATCTGTTCCTGGTGTTATACTCATTTCTTCTATGCCTCATCTTGATACCAGGTGTTCATGCCGAGCACTACTACAAGCTCGAGGTTGAAATCTTCAAGTCCTCGCTCGACAATACTCTCTTCAACTTGCTCTGGAATAAATACTGGGTCAAGACGCTCTCGTCCTCCTCCAACCTTTTGGTATCACACTTTTTTTGGCGACTTGGTTCCGTTTGCTCACCCATCGCCTTCAGAACCGCGACTACGCTTCGAACCAGATCGAGGACTTGGCGAACAAGCTCGAGAAGGCTGAGAAGGACATTGCTTCCTCTGGTCGGAGCATGCAGTTCCTCTCTGGCTCCAAGAAGAAAAAGGAGGAGCGTGAGCTTACCAAGCTCACCAAGGACAGGTCTGTGATTTTTGCTCATGTGCTTTTATAGTCTCTCTGATCATTTTTTTTCAGTTCCAACGTAACTGTTTCGCAATTGAACGGCGTCATGACGCAAGTGTTGAAGCACTCCCTCTTCAATCTCTCCACGAACCCTGCCCAATAAGCTGCCTTCTTCATCCCTTCTCCTTATTTCTGTCAAATAATACATCTCATTTGAATCTTTTCTCGAGGCAATTTATTTCGAGGCGAATACGAGAGGGGAGTAGTTAAAACTTTGTTTAGCTCTTGCTCCCATTCGATGGCTCGCCGCCGGCCGCCATCATCTCGTCCATCGCCAGCCACGGGTAGTAGCGGTGATACGTCTCCGTGATCATATAAAACTTTCCTGGAAACAGCGATTTCAGGTTGAAACATCATCACTCAAAAAGGTCTCGCACCAGAGCGGAGCTTCATCTGCTTAAAGATTCGAAAGCCCGCGGGCGCTTCCTCGATAAAGATGCGGTGGATTACGAAAGGTTGACTGGAAGTGGGATTGGTGAGGGTGGTCTTTTGCATCGAGACATAGTTCTGGGGTGGCAGAGGGATCTCGTCGAGCTGCTGAATGTACTCGCAATCCTCGAGCACCGAAAGGAACTTCTCCTTGCTGATGTACTGGCCGTTCTGCGTGAACACGGCGCCATCGGGGACCTTAAAGTCTTGGACCACCTCTTGCCAAACGACAACTTTGTGGCCCTTGCCAGCGTGAGTCGGAGCAGAGGGAGCGTTCGAGAGGGGCGGCTGTTGAGGAGGCGGCAGGTCTCCATGGAGCCTGAACTCGTTGAACGATTGCGAAAGGCTCATCATGCCGACTGAGTGACTTAGTCACCCCTCCTGTGGTGGAAATGCTCAAACTGTGCACTGAGTGACCGAGACCTTGGGATGGACGATTCCAGCGAGGTCGATGGTCCTCAACTGATCCCTCACTGACGAACAGACACTAAGGTCTTTCACGGTGCACTGTCACCGCGCACCCTTGTTCTCTACTTTTCTCAGTCACAACGGAAAAGAAAAATTCCATGAAGAAGAGTATTACTCTAATGCAGGCACGTGTCCTGAATCACGAAACGTGCTTCAAAAATAATGACAAGTGAAAGCTAAGCACAACTCCGACCGCGTCATTTTTATAGAGTGTGCGGTTTCCTCGTCCGAGTCACACAAGAGTGATTGGACTATAATACCGGTAATTACGAGGGAAATCCTTCTAATAATAAAATAGGCAGTAAATTTCTCTTTGTACAAGAGTATTAATAATTTTAAAAAATGAGATCGAACACTGATTGAGCGAAGACGTTGACGCGACGCAAACCAAAACCGTCGCTCAGCTGATGCCGAGAAGGCCTGGTTAACTTTGCTTGAGAGGGGAATACTACGGTAGTGTTCCTAAGCTGAGAGTGTTGGATGTAAGTTGGTCACTTCATAAAGATTGATTGAGTGCTACGTGTGGAACATTTGGCTATAACTGCGCGACGCAATTTATCATTATGTCGTCAAAAGCG
>Ga0154020_10010835_pt1 | contig 10406 bp, 10 predicted proteins | sample Klosneuvirus_201_FD_109709 | JGI IMG/M metagenome (GOLD analysis project Ga0154020, IMG submission 109709) | Active sludge microbial communities from wastewater, Klosterneuburg, Austria - Klosneuvirus_20160825_MG | ecosystem: Engineered > WWTP > Aerobic digester > Activated sludge | place... | reverse complement strand
TTCATTCGATTAGAACCAGTCAAGATTACTTCTTTTCCTTCTTGAATGGCAAAATATGCCGTGAGAAATCGCATGGCAGTTCCTGCGTGGTGAACGTCTATTAATTGTGAATTGTGAATGGTAAATTGTGAATTTAATGCTTTCAACATTACTTCACTATCATCAGAATTGGAAGTGTTTTCCAATGAAATAGTAGGATACAAAGCTTGTAGTAACAATAACCGATTGGTCTCCGATTTGGAACCAGTTATCTTGACTTTTGACTTTTGACTTTCGACTTTCGACTTATCTAAATGTAAATTCATTATTTGGAAACGACTTTTAGTCCGATGATGGAAATGATTAAGGTACTGATAAAAAATACTCTCCAGAAAGTTGCTGGTTCTTTAAAAACTAATATGCCAACAAGAACGCTACCAACGGCGCCAATTCCTGTCCAAACGGCATAGGCAGTTCCGATGGGTAATTCTTTGGTTACTTTTACCAATAAAGCCATACTGATGGTTAAGCAAACTAGAAATCCTGCGTACCAAAACCACATGGTTGTTCCGGTCGTTTCTTTGGCTTTGCCTAAGCAAGTTGCAAAAGCGACTTCAAATAATCCTGCTATTATTAATAAAATCCAGTTCAATTTACTTAAGTTTTTCGTTGTTTTTATGACGGTTTTTATCCCTTTCAGATTTTAAATCCATTTTTTTGTCAAAAGCGGCTTGAAGGTCAATTCCTGTTTGGTTTGCTAAGCACAAAACTACAAAAACCACATCGGCAAGTTCTTCGCCAAGGTCTTTGTTTTTATCGCTTTCTTTTTCAGATTGTTCTCCATAGCGACGAGCAATGATGCGAGCCACTTCGCCTACTTCTTCAGTAAGTTGCGCCATGTTGGTAAGTTCGTTAAAGTATCGAACGCCGTGGTTTTTTATCCAGTTGTCAACTTCTAGTTGGGAGTTTTTTAGGTTCATTTTATGTTTTTTTAAGCACTACTTTTTCTGTATTTTTATTTACCATTTCTTTGAAAAACTCTTTCACCGCTTCATAATATTCTGAGCCAATAATGGCTTGATTTATATCAGTAACAAAGGTTAGTTGAATTTGATTATCTGTATTTGATATGTTATATTTAAAACTTGCCAAATTTTCTGGAAGTGCTAATGCTATTGACTGAGGAACTGTTTCAAAGGTGTAACCTTCGGGTATTTTTATACTTATTGTGTATTTATCTTGGTGTGGAAAGACAAAATCTATCGGGTATTGACGTATTTCTTGTTTAAATGGATTTTCGGTTAATGCTAAAAACAGTAAAGGTGAAAAATACATTTTATCGCCAATAATCTCTACTGCATTGGTAGTCAAAAAAGAAAAACTTTCAACTATTGGCTTGGTTAAATCGGAGTTATTCTGAACATCATAATCTGAAATCTCAAGTCCTTGATGTTTTTTCTCTATTCGTTCAACGATACTTTCTTTTGTAATACCGTTATTATTATCTCTATAAATATATCCATTATAATCGAAATATTGGTCTCTCATTTTGCCTGTAACTTCGCCATCCGATTTAATTTCTGCCATTACATTTACTACTTCTTTAGAGTTTGATTTTGGCATTAGGTCAACAGTTGATGAACTTCCATTTTTTCTAATTATTCTTCCAAACCAGTTTAAATCTCTGATAGGTAGAATGTTTGGCAAAGAGAATTTATTTGTAGCATCAAAAAGCACTACTTGACCATTTAATTCTACTCCAGAAATAACATAGTCAAAAGCTGTTCTTGATGGAGAAAATGAAACACCATTTCCTCTTGTGCTTATAAGAATTGGATTGGCCTCAAAACCAACATGACGAAACATTGCTGTTAACATTAGATTGATTTCGGCTGCATTTCCAACTTTTTCTTGATATGCTTTTTTTACTCCAGCATCACAACTATAACCATAAAACTCATTCCAGTTCATTCTTGATTTTACGAAAACAAATATTGCTGCTAGTTTTTCTTCAAGTGAATTTGTTCCTACTAAAACAGCATCTAAATCTTTTTCGAAATAGCCGCTTTTTGAAAGTTCTGGTCCAAAATTATCATTATCATAAATTGTTTTTACGACTGTTTCCCAATCAGTTGAGTAACTTTTATATGCTTCTCCCGGAAATTGAATAGATGTTAATTCATGCTCAACACTTGCTATGTAATTTCTAATATTATTAACAAACGACTCGTCCTTTAGTGCAGGAATATTTGATAGCGTGTAAGTCGTTCTGGTTTCTGAATAATTTATTTGGTCTGATGAATATTCTGTTTGAACTATTCTTCCTCCACCTCTTTGACTACTTCTCAAAACGACACTTTTATTAGCTACTTCTTTTACTACTTTAGGTGATAAATATCCTTTTAGAAGTGGTTTAAACACATAGTATTCAGGAATAAAAGTTTTATATTCACTATAAACTACTGGAATACTGGATTGAAACTCCCAAATATCAAGTGAACCGAAACTTTCTGATTTTAAGCTATATTCAAATTCAATGATTGATCCTTCTTTAACATTTGGTAATGTGATTTTTTTTCTGCCCCAAAATTTATTTGCTTTTTCTGTAAATTCCCCATCACTTTTCAATTTAGTTTTAACCACTTTTCCATCTACTAAATTATAAGTAGCAGCATCAGAAAATGATAGTTTTTCTTCAACATTACCTCCAATATAATATTTAACTGCTTTGTTAGCCCATTCATATCCTTCTTTTTTATAGATTTTAATTTTGGTTTTTACTGTTGTAGTAATTTCAAATCCGTTATTTTGAGAATATTCAATTCGAGCTTCCCCAACGTTAAATAAAATAGCCGCAACAGCTGATGTATCGGATGGAAATGCTTTTTGATTTAATTCTTCAACGGTTACTTTGCCCAATTCATATTTTTGGGAAAAAAGATTTAGTGAGAAGAATAACGCTAGAACAATTAATTTTTTCATGGTAATTAGGATTTTGTAATGACTATTTTTGAGTTATCGTTTTTGGCAATGGTTTCTCTAAATTTTCGATAACTCTCGTATTTCAAATTTTCAAATAAACCGGTTTTAATAATTAACTTTCGTTTACAGATTATTTTTTTAGAATCTATACTAATAAATTCTATTTTGTAATATCCAAATTCTGTGTTAAGCTCTATTCCGTTTGGTTTAGCTTCTACAACAAATCCATCGGGAATAGTGACTTCAATTTCGTCTTCATCTGTATAACTCCTTTGGATTTCAAAAGGAAACTCACGATTTTTATATTTTTTTGGAACAAAAGAACTTTGATCAAAAGCATTTAGTGCAAACATTAGTTTCCCATTAGAATTTTGAGCATAACCTTCGGCTTCTAATTCAATTTCTTCAACAAATTCAATTTTATTTTTATCGTTGTTAAAATTAATTTTCTTTAGTGACAAATTATTAATGTTATCAAATTCTTCTTTATATCTTTTTATTTGGTCTTCTCTGCTTAGTCGTTCTTTTCCATATTCCCAGTCATATTGAAGTCCTTTGGAAGTGATTTTTATTTTTCCAGATAAATTTCCGTTTTCACTTATTTGATAAGAACCTTTATACGTTTTTAAATTATCAACTTCCGAAAATGTTTTCGTTTTAACAATTTCTCCACCATCTGGTTTTATAATCAACACGTCTCTATCATCAGTAAAATCGCCTTGAAATCCAAAAGGTTGAATTTGACTAGTACATTCTAACCAAATCAATTTATCATCGACTGGAATTGATAAAATTACATGATTCCCTTGAATGGAGGTTATGTCTTTATCGATATTACTTTTTTCATTTCCCGCCCAAACAACCGAATAGTATGATAAAACACCTAATGATTTTAGCAAACTTCTAGTGTAATTCGTTAACGCTTTACAATCACCATATCCTAATTTATCTACATCTTTAGCTAACATGGGTTTCCAACCTCCAATTCCTACTTGAACACTTACATATCTGGTTTTTTCTTGAACATATTCATATACAATTTTTGCTATTTCTTGAGGATTTTTTTCATTACCAACTAACTGTTTAATTTTTAATTGAGTAGTTTCAGGAATTTCCTCCGTATCTGCAAGGAGAGATTGATAATACCATTTTCCAAAATCATTCCAATTAACGGCTTTTCCAGAAACACTTTCAAGCTGAAAGTTCTCTAAACCAAAATAAACTATCGGAAAAACAATTTTAAAACTTGGAGTTAAGTCTTCTCTTTTCCTAGCTTTTATATTTTTCACAATATAACTAACGGAATTATTTGTTGCCGTTTTTTGTATTTGATATTCCTTTGAAAAATTGACTTCTTTGATTTTTAGATTTAATTCTGGTTTATAATTTATTGATAAAGATGTTTTTTCAGTACTGACTAAAAATCCATCAACAGGACTCCAAGAAGGAATAAAAGCAGTATTTGAAGTTTCTATTTCGGTTTCAAAAACCATCGTAAAAGGATATATTGTAGGCGTATAATCAAGATATAAAGCACGATTGTCATTAAAAATTGACACGCCATCTGCAACACTTACATCTCTAAAATCTTTTCTTTTAAAAGTTTTAATTTCTTTACCATGAGAATCATAGGCCGTTGCTTCAATTTTTGAAATCTTTCTATTCTTATCATAATTCTCAGACAAGTCTAAACTCTGCAAACCCAATTCATTAAGAACAGTCGTAATGACTTTTGATTTTAAAACCATAGAATTTTGGGCAGGAATTGAAATTGACAAATCACTTAATCGAATGACCGCATTAGCATTTTGTTTCAAACTATCAGGAATAGTTAAAAATGTATATTCAATTTTTTGTCCAAAAACAGATGTAGAAAATACCAAAAAAAAGAACAACAATAGATTTAGTTTCATAAGACTAAGTTTTTTCAAATATAAAAAAATATCCTATTCTTTATAATCTTATTCTCTATTTTTACTATCAATAATTATAGTAACTGGACCATCGTTTAGAAGTGCTACTTTCATGTCGGCGCCAAATTGACCGGTTTGGATTTTCTTACCTAATTCAGTTTCCATTTTAGAAATGAATTTTTCGTATAAAGGAATGGCAATTTCGGGTTTTGCAGCTTTGATATACGACGGACGATTACCTTTTTTTGTCAACGCATGAAGTGTAAATTGACTAACGATAATCATCTCGCCATCAATCTCTTTTAGTGATAAATTCATCACCTGATTTTCATCGCCAAAAATTCTGAGATTTACTACTTTGGAAGTTAACCAATCAATGTCTTCTTGATTATCTGCTTCTTCAATTCCGAGTAAAACCAATAATCCGCTGTTGATTTCGGCAACGATGTTGTTATTAATTGTTACTGATGAATGAGTTACTCTTTGGATGACGGCTTTCATACATTTTTTATTCTTTTAACCCTGATAGGGTTTGTTTAGGCAAAACTATTTCCTCGTTTCATCACTTATAATTCTATCATCGTTATAAACATCTTGTCGATAATGTTCGTCGTCGCCTTCGAGGATTTTTAGGTAACTATTGTATCGAGACCATGCTATTTTATTGTTTTCTAAGGCGTCTTTCACGGCACAATGTGGTTCTTCTTTGTGAAGACAATTATTGAATTTACATTGATCTTTCAGCTTAAAGAATTCTGGAAAATAACCACTGATTTCTGCTGGTTGCATATCTACAATTCCAAAACCTTTTATTCCAGGTGTGTCAATTATTTTTGCATCAAAGGACAAATCATACATCTCGGCAAATGTTGTAGTGTGTTGACCTTGCTTACTTTGTTCCGAAATATTTTTTGTTTTTAAATCCAAATTAGGTTCTAAAGCATTAACTAAAGTTGATTTTCCAACACCTGAATGACCTGAAAACATACTCACTTTTTGTGTCATCATTTCTTTCAGTTGGTCTAATCCTTTTTTCTCGGTGGAAGAAATTTTGAGACATTTATAGCCAATTTGAGAATAGGTATATTGAAGGTATAATTGTTCGTCAACCATTGCTTCATCATAGGTATCTATTTTATTAAAAATCAAAACGGCTTCAATACCATAAGCTTCGGCAGTAACTAGAAATCTATCGATAAAACTGGTTGTTGTTGGCGGATTATTTATAGTAATCAAGAGAAAAACCATATCAATATTTGACGCAATAATGTGCGTTTGCTTAGAAAGATTTACTGACTTTCGAACGATATAATTTTTTCTTTCTTGGATGTTATTAATTTGTCCAATAACCTCATCTGTTGTAGTATCTAATTCAAAATCTACGATGTCACCAACTGCAATTGGGTTGGTGCTTTTAATTCCTTTCATGCGGAATTTACCTTTAATACGACATTCAAAAAACTGATTGTCATTGGTTTTTACCGTATAAAAAGTTCCTGTAGATTTATAAACTAGTCCTGTCATTCTTTAGTTATGAGTTGTGAATTATGAATTGTGAACTTCACAAAGGTAAAAAATTGTATTTGGTTATTGTTTAAAGTTTTGGCAAATAAAAAAAGGTTGTGAAAATTTCACAACCTTTTAATTTATAAATCTAAACTTGAATTAGTATTTGTAAGCAACACCAGTTTTGATTGCTTGTGAACCTCCAAGTGCGTTAGAGTTTGCTCCAACTGTAGTTTTATCAGCTACTTGTAAAACAAAAGGACATCCTAATTTTGCTGCATCCATTTTTAATTTTTTAGCTGCTTTTTTATCTCCAGTATTTCCTGTTTGGAAGTTGATCATTCCTGTTTTTCCACGAACTTCACCAACTTTTTTCAAACCAGCGATATATGATTTATCTTCAAGGATTACTACTTTTTCCCAGTCGTCTTCACCATTGATAACGATTTTTTCAGTTACTTCTTCTACTCTTTTTGTTTTACCATATACAATTTTTTCAACTGCATATTTTCCAATTGTGTTCTCTGCATCTTCACCATCATACTTGAAAACAACCGTGTACTCGTCAAGTCTAATAACTTTTCCTTCTACTGTTTCTCCACTGTGTTTTGTGATTACATCAACTTGAGCATTTGCTATTCCAAAGCCAAACACTAAGGCAAGAACTAAAATAATTTTTTTCATTTGGTTTATAATTTTTGTGTTAATACTATTATGACGCAATGATACAAAAAATAATGTAAATAATTAATACGTAAAATGACGTATTTATTTTAGATTAAAAATTTTCTCTTGGTGCGTAATACTCTCTTGGTGAATGGCTTTGAAAAACTGAATAATAAAATCTTCACTCAATCCTTTTTGGCTTCCGTCATTGACCATTTTCTCTAAAATTTCGTTCCATCGTTTATTCTGTAAAACGGCAACGTTCTTTTCCTTTTTCAAGGCACCAATATCTTCTGCAACTTTCATTCGTTTGCCAATTACGTCTAATAATTTAGCGTCATATTCGTCTATTTTTTCACGTAACTTAGCTAAACGCTGTTGGTATTCATCGGCATCATCGGTTTCTTTTCTGATGGTTAAATCGAAAATTATTTCTTTCAAACGAGTTGGTGTAACTTGTTGCGCAGCATCACTCCAAGCATTGTCTGGATCGATATGCGTTTCAATTATCATTCCGTCGTAATTCAAATCTAAAGCTTCTTGCGTTACTTGAAAAATCATATCTCGATTTCCAGTAATATGCGATGGATCAATAATCAAAGGCAAATCTGGAAATTTATGTTGAAAATCAATTGCAATTTGCCATTCGGGATTGTTGCGGTATTTTGTTTTTTCATACGTCGAAAATCCTCTGTGAATGATTCCAAGCTTCTTGATATTAGCATTATACAAACGTTCAACACCGCCAATCCACAAAGCTAAATCTGGATTTACAGGATTTTTTACCAATACAATTTTATCCGTATTTTGCAAAGCATCGGCAATTTCTTGCACCGCAAACGGATTTACAGTTGTTCGTGCGCCAATCCATAAAACATCAATATCGTGTTCTAAAGCTAATTTTACGTGAGCAGCAGTTGCTACTTCGGTTGCCATTAACAAACCTGTTTCGGCTTTTGCGTTTTGCAACCATTTTAAACCAATTGCTCCAACGCCTTCAAATCCACCTGGACGCGTTCTTGGCTTCCAAATTCCAGCTCTATAAACCGACACTTTTGAATCTTTCAATTCGTGCGCAATTTTCAAAACTTGTTCTTCTGTTTCTGCACTACAAGGTCCAGCGATTACTAGCGGATGCGGCAAATTAAAATTATTTAACCACGTTCTCATTTCATTGTTGTTTTCCATTTTTTTTTTAATTTGAGAGAAAAGAACCAAGAAGCAAGAGAAGATTAAACTTTAAAATCTTGTCTTGCTTCTTGTGTCTTTTTTCTATTTTAATATCTCTTTAATTCTATTTGTGTTTTGCATTTCGTTAAAAACTTCTTCGTAGTTATCTTCTTCTAATAAATTTTTAAAATTTGATAAATTCTGAATGTATTCTTCTAACGATTTTACAACTTGCTTTTTATTCTGTTTAAAAATTGGTGTCCACATAGCTGGTGAACTTTTGGCTAAACGAACCGTACTTTCAAATCCCGAACCTGCCATGTCAAAAATATCTTGTTCGTCTTTTTCTTTTTCAATAACCGTTTTCCCTAACATAAACGAACTTATGTGCGATAAATGTGAAACATAAGCAATGTGTTTATCATGCGATTTTGGATCCATATATCGAATTCGCATTCCGAGTTTTTTGAACAAATCCATTGCCGTTTCTTGTAATTTGAAAGTTGTTTTTTCAACTTCGCAAATGATGTTAGTTTTACCTTCAAACAATCCTTTTATTGCTGCTTTTGGTCCAGAAAATTCGGTACCTGCAATTGGATGACAAGCCATGAAATTTCTCCTTTTTGGATGGTTTTCAATCGCTTCACAAATTGGATTTTTGGTTGAACCAACATCAAAAACTAAAGTTTGTTCACCAATTTTATCTAAAATATTTGGCAAAATTACTAAAGCAACATCAACTGGAACAGCAACAATTACTAAATCCGCATTGATTAATTCATTTTCTGTGGCGATTTGGTCAATAATTCCGAAATGTAACGCTTCTTCAAGATGCTTTTCGTTGGCGTCAATTCCGAAAATGGTTGCCTCATCATAAATTGATTTTATGTCTAATGCCATCGAACCGCCGATTAATCCTGTACCTATTATAAATACTTTCATAACTTAAATCTTTTTATTGCTTCCAAAATATTTTCTTCTTTCACACATAATGAAAAACGAATGTAACCTTCGCCATTGCTTCCAAAAATAGTTCCTGGTGTTAAAAAAATATGCTTTTCATATAACAAATTATCAATGAATTCTTCCGATTGAATTCCCTTTGGTAATTTTGCCCAAACGAACATTCCAACAGCGTTTTTATCGAAGGTACAGTTCATTTTTTCTGCCAATTCAAAGATTAAATTTCTTCTTTTGGTGTAAATTTCATTCTGACTTTCAAACCAATCTTTCCCTAATTTTAAAGCGGCAATTGCTCCTTTTTGAATTCCGTAAAACATTCCAGAGTCCATGTTGCTTTTTACTTTTAGAATGGCATCAATTAAAGTTGCATTTCCCAAAACCATTCCGACACGCCAACCTGCCATATTGAACGTTTTACTTAATGAATTCAATTCTAAAGCAATTTCTTTAGAACCATTAATTTGAAAAATGGACAACGGATTTTCGTTTAAAACAAAACTATACGGATTGTCATTGACAATTAAAATGTTGTGCTTTTTTCCAAAATCAATTAATTTTTGATACAATTCTAAAGTTCCGTTTGCGCCTGTTGGCATATGTGGATAGGAAACCCACATCAGTTTTACTTTTGATAAATCGGTTTTTTCTAAAGCTTCAAAATCAGGTTGCCAATTATTATTTTCTTTTAAATCATAAAAAACTGCTTTTGCTTGAACTAATTCCGTTACTGACGCATATGTTGGATAACCTGGATTTGGAATTAAAACTTCATCGCCTTCATTTAAAAAAGCTAATGAAATGTGCATAATTCCTTCTTTCGAACCCATTAATGGAAGAATTTCAGAATTAGAATTGAATTCAACATCGAAATTGTTTTTGTAGAAATTAGCAAAACCTTGACGCAATTCTGGCAATCCTTGATAACTTTGATATTCGTGTGCTTTGTCATCAAACATTGCGTTTTGAATGGCTTCAATCACAGAAGAATGTGGTGCCAAATCTGGACTTCCAATTCCCATGTTGATGATTGGTTTTCCTTCGGATATGAGTTGTCGCACTTCTTTTAATTTTCTGGAGAAGTAATATTCTTGAACGGTTTCTATCCTTTTTGCTGTTGTAATCATTTGGGTTAATTTGGTTATTTGTTAATTTGGTTATCGCATCGTCGAATAACCAAATCAACGAATCAACTTATTTTTGTATTCGCCTAAAACTTTAAAGTGATTG
>Ga0154020_10010834_pt1 | contig 10407 bp, 25 predicted proteins | sample Klosneuvirus_201_FD_109709 | JGI IMG/M metagenome (GOLD analysis project Ga0154020, IMG submission 109709) | Active sludge microbial communities from wastewater, Klosterneuburg, Austria - Klosneuvirus_20160825_MG | ecosystem: Engineered > WWTP > Aerobic digester > Activated sludge | place... | reverse complement strand
TTTGATGCTGCTACGTTGGTACACGTCAGCATACAGATAGAAATCTTCTAAGCGCGAAACGAATAGTATTCAATCGCGAACGGTTCGGAATGTGGTGTCCACGTTCGCCGTCTATCACCAACGGGCTAAAAACCGTTTGGACATTGCCCGAAAATTAAGTTTTTCGGGCTTTTTTATGCCCAAACTAAAAATATTTTCTATATTTTAAACGACTTACAAGCACGATTTATTTAATTCGCATTTTTCCCTTGCATATGTTAGAGAATACCCGTATTTTTGTAACAAGAAATTAAACGAAACAAGTATTTACAAACAATCAAGGGCAAATAAAATGGAAAAGCAAATAACAATCACAGTAAAAAGCACTTCAAATAAAAATGCTACTGAAAACTTAATCGACTACTTATCAGATTGCGGATATAGCTCATACACTAAAAAAGGCGAACAAAATGTATTGTTGGCTTTCTGCGATGGTAACCGCGTCGATGTTTTAAAGGACTGCGTGCTTGATGGTTCTGAGTTATTCGACTTTGATTACAGCTACTCAAATTAACTTTACAAGGGGCGCGACTTTACACGCGCAAATAACTAATTAATTAATTTTTAGGAGAGATGAGATGGAAATATTTAGAGTAGAATACAGAATCGGTGACGGTGAACTAAAAACAACGGAGGTAGAATCACCTTCAATGATGGGCGCTTTGAACTACGTGCAAGCTATAATCAATTTAGGTGTTATTATCAGTATTACGAGGGTTACAAACTAATGACCATTACCCAAATAACCGCATACCTTCAAAAGCTAGAATCGCTTGTCAGTATGCAACAGATTGAGCTTGATAAAACAAGGAATTTGTTAGGGAGGGCTTTGGATGCGAGCGGCGGCGAAATCGCAGTGACAAGGAAGGAATACATTGTGCCGGATAATGTTAGTTTCGATATTTCAAGCCATGCGAGCGTTATTTGCGCCCAAATCCTGCCAACTCCTATGAAGTCCAAGTATGAGCAAATTGTAAAAATGGGGACGGAGCTGAATTTATGACCAAAAAAGAACTATCCGAAAAAGCCAAAATCAGCACATCCCGCATAACCCAACTTATGGCAAACATGACCGAGAACATTGATTACATCGTTTCAACCCGCGGCGATCACGGCACACGGGTATTATTTAGCAGTTCGGGCGTGGATAAGGTAATGAATCGAAATAAGCAGGGCGGGCGGGTGAAGGTGGAGAGGGTGAAGAAGGCAAGGGGCAGACCGAGGAAAAATTTATTAACTATTGAGAAAGGCGGTGAGGTGTGAATTTAGACCCAATACAAAAATCTTACACATATAAATATACAGACTTCACGGAATTATTAAGGAAAGCTATTATCAGCGATGAATCAGATAAAGGGTATTTGCCCGAAGTTGTGCACGACAACCCTAATGGCACGATAACCATACATTTTACTTCTATAAAATTCATGCGAGAAGTTCACACCAAGGAACGCAAAAAATTAATGAAAAAAGCATTTTTAGAGTAGATTCCCGACACATTCCCGACACAAAACCCCAACAAAAAAGGCAAGTAACTTATCCGCAAGTACTTGCCTTTACTATTTATTTTCGGGAAAAGAAAATATAGGGTTTTTGCTACTATTTATAAGCCCTGTTTTTACTATCGGTTAGGTTATTTTCCATAGGACATTTGCGGACATTTTAGGACTTCATTCCCCACAAGTTCATCACGGTTTGTCATGGCTAAAAAAATATTTAAAAAATAAATTGCATTTTGTAAAATAATGCTTGCGTATTATTACATATTGTAGTATTTTTGTGTTAGGTGATTGAGCAACGAAATAACAACGAATAAGGAGCAACCACCAAGCGCACACAATTTACACATTTTATTACAATATTCAAAGGTATTTATGGGCAAAAAACGAAGCAAACGCAAGCCCTCCGGTTTCTACGACATGATGCAAGTAAGATTCCCTGATATGTCAAGGGATGCGATAAAAGAAAAGCTGAGAAGAAAAGCCGATATAGTTTTTTTAGAAGTTGCTAAAACTACGATGCAAGAACTAAAAAAACGGAAAGCAGAAGCAAGTAAAGAATTATCAACTGTTTAACTTAACAATGCACTAAACGTGCCAAAATAACTAACAAAATGCAAAACTACTACATAACACAAATCTACGAACCCAAAAACCACGATACCCTCCACGGCGAATGGATGGACGTAATCGAAGTAATGGGTTTGATAGCAGGCAATACAGCAATAGCAGGGGACGGCAAAAGTATCGGATTCGGTGAAAGTATGGAGATACTGGCAGAAAGATGATAGAAAAAGTTTTAACAAACAAACAGATAAGGGAGATGTAAGATGAGAAAAATATATTTTGAAATGGCGTTCGGGACAAGCACTGACAGCCCGAAAAGCCCGAAAGAAGTTAGTGCAAAAGTCGTGGCGGTTATCGTGTTTTTGGTTGGTATGGGTGCAATACTCACTATGCGAGCAAAGGGGATGATATGAGTATCAAATCCATACAAGCGGTAAACAAAGCCGCTGATTTGCAGAATCAAATAACAGTTCTTGAAAACATTACGGCGAACCTAAAGAAGGAATTTAATAAGACGGTTTTGGAAATTCACGAATCGGCGGTTACTGAAAAAGAGTGGAGCAGTATATCATATATAGCCAAGGAATTAGGGGTAACACTATGAAAACAACAGAAAAATTAGCGCGGTTACTATCTGTTTTAAGAAAAAGAGCGATTGCAAAAATACTGGATGGGGACATAGAAGTTGGCTTTGTGGATAATTACCACATGAAGATTATTATTGACGGTTTGGAATTTGATATTTGGATTGCAAACGGCGAAAGTCAGGTAAGGCACGAGGAAAATTTCAGGGTGCAGCCGTTCGATTTGGGCGAATTTACAGATGAAATCAGGCGCGAATTGTGGTCACATTATGTGCACGGGTGGTAACACTATGAAAACATTCATCAAACTAATAATTTTTTTAATTCTCGCAGTGTTGATACAGTGCGAGCCTTTTGGAGGGATAGGGCAATGACAGAACAAGAAAAAGACTGTGCGTTCCAATTTTGGAAATCAAGATTATCAATGTTAAGTCCAGAGAAAATTGTTTGTGATGAAACATCACTAACACTCGATGAGGCGAAAGCACTCTGGAACAAGCATTATGCAGAATGTGCAAAACACATCCACGACGGCGGTACTTGCGAGATGGTTATTTGGGTAAATATGGCAACCCCGCAAAGTTACGGTGATTCATTAGAATACATCTCTACGGACGCTGAAAGTGACGGCGTTACGATTACAGAAAAAAGAGCTTTCCCGAAATTTAAAGAGGTGCAATCATGACCTACGACCAAGACCTATACGACGAATACCGCGAAGAAATGTACGACCATTACGACCCGGTTGATGAAGATGATGATGGTGAGTACGGATTGAGCGCGGCAGAACGTAACAAATAAAAAAGCCCTTTGGAGGCGAATCCATCGGGCTAAACAACTAACTAACAATACTAATATAAGGAAAATTTATGGAACTGACACATTGGAAAAAGAACCTTGATTCGCGGTATATCTCAGGTGAGGATTTACAAGGCGAATTAAAAGGGCTAAAAAAGGAAATGGTGGTAGTGATCACCCGTTTCGATGATGCTGATACATTCGATTCAAACACACAAGTAAAGGGCGTTAAAACGGGGTTTTACTTGAAAGAATTGAACGGGAAAGAATTATACAAACCCGTTTTATTGAACAAAACAAACGCGGAATTTTGCCGCAAAGAGTTCAAATCTGAGTTTATGGAACATTGGGTAAATAAGCCGTTCACATTATACGCAATGCCTGATAAGCGTTTCGGATTCGTGGCAAGATTTAAGAAGTATTACCCGCCACAAATCAGCGATGTGAACGCCCTAGGGGTTTTATCGGTAGCGGAAAACTTACAACAACTAGGTGAGATTTGGAGCGGCTTAACAGCGGAGGAAAAGAAGTTGCCAACGGTTATGAAATTGAAAGACGAATTGAAAAACAAATTTACAACGGGTGAGGTGGCGCAATGATAACCTACAAAGACATAATCCAAGGCACTGAAGCATGGGATAAAATCAGATACGGCAAAATCGGTGGTACTAAGTCAGGTGGTTTGTTCAAAGATTCGGATGCGCTGTTTTATGAGTTACTCGCAGAACATACCGAACCATTCGAACCAAATTATGATGTTTTTGAAACGCCCGCTATGCTGAGAGGTCATGAATTAGAACCACAAGCGCGGTATGAATTAGGGCAATATGTAGGAATTGAATTTGGTGAAGTTGGTTGGTTGCAGTGCGAGAATAACCCGATAGTAGGAATCAGCCCTGACGGCATTTCATCGTGCGAAACGGTAATGTGTGAGTTGAAATGCCTAGGAGCGAAAAAGCACGTAGAAGTAGCGCTAACAAACGGTATTCATAAAGACTATTTGTATCAACTTGTCCATTACTTTACGGTCAATCCGAAATTAGAAACGCTGTATTTCGCCGCTTATCGACCTGAAAATCAGTATCGAAGTTTGGTTGTAAGGGAGTTAAAGAGAGATACGATTTTGAACGTAGGCACTGAGAAAAAGATGGTTAATTGTAGCGTTGCCGATTTGGTCGAAACTAGCACGGTAGCGGCTTTAATGATGAAAAATAGAATAGAATCAGCGATTGAAAACATGAAATTTTAGCCGCAAATATTACGAGAAATTAAGTTTATAACCCTTCTCAAGTCGAGTATAAACTATACAATTCCTATTTCTAAGGGGGGAATTACAGTTTGTTATTTTGACCGATTTGAGAGGGTGAGAGAATTGTAAAACATATATCGGAGGCGTATGGCAACTAACTAAAATAATCGCTTTCGGCAAAACAAATAACGTAGAATTTTAGGCGGGCGGTGCTGCTGTGGGATGCTTGCCGCCCGCGCCGAGAGAAACTAAACTTATAGGTTTATTTATGAATATCCAAGAACAATATTTTACGTGCAAGAAATGTGGTGAGAGCAAGATTTGGGGGAAGTTTAAAACTAGTAAAACGTCGATAGGTGGTAGGTGTAAAGTTTGTATTCAGTGCTACAATAAAACATACAATTTGAAAATCGAATTGAACGGCGGACTGACAGATGAGCAGCGGCGTAAAAAACGTGAAAGTGGTATAAGAAGTAGGGAAAAGAATAAAGAAAAGTACAAAGAGAAGCAAAAAAAATACTACCTAAAGAATAAAGAAAAGATTTGCGAACGGGTGCGGAAACGAGCAGAGAATATGCGCCCGCAATTAGCGGAGTATGGTCGTAAATACTATAAGGATAATTCCGAAAAATGCACAATAAGGAATAAGGCATACAGGGCGAAAAATGAAGAATCCTATAAAGAATGGGAACGGCAATACAGAAACGAACGCAAGGATAAAAGCAGGGATTACCATAGAGTTTGGCGGCAAGAAAATCACGAATACGTAACCGAACGAAGGATGCACTACAAAGATTCATTGCCGACTGCATATATGATAACAAGACTTGCTAAGAGGGGTTTTACCCGTGAGGAAATTTTACAAAACCCTGAATTGATAAACTTACAAAGAACAATTTTACAGATTAAAAGACTATGCAAAACATCAAACAATTAAGAGAAAATCTTGCACAAGATTACGAGCAAATGAAATTAGGGAGAATGAAGATTGCAACAGGCAAAGCCCTTGCAAATTCAGCGGGCAAAATACTCACATCTTTGCAAGTTGAATTGGAATACTGCAAACTAACAGGGGTAGAAAAGGATATTGATTTCTTGAAAACGGGCGAAGAAACGCGCTTATCATGAAACTAACAACCCTCCTAAACAAACACGCAAAATCCCTCAAATCCGAAACGCCGCAATGTTACCCAAACGCCAAAGAAATCAACATTGCGGCAACGGAAGAAGGGGTAATCTACAGCGCAAACGGCAAGCAAAAACAAACTAAATATTTTATAACGATTGAAATTATTGAAGAGGTGAAAGAATGAGAAACGAGAAATTTATAAAAGTGAACGGTATGAAGGTAAAGAACCCTGAATGGGTAGAGCCTAAAAAAAACGAATACATAGGAAATTTAATCGTTGCCAAAAAACGGAAAGGCGGGAAAGTGATACACGGGTTTGGGCATAATACACAGATTATTCAGAGGGAGAAATAAAATCATGAGCTACTACAGCCCACAAGCCCGCAACGGCGCAAATCTACCCCACAGAGTAACATTTGCCACATTCGCAGAGGGCAAACCGATAGAAGGCAAATTGAGCGATTGGCGGCAAGAATATGACCTGTTAATGAAGGACGGCAAGTTACCGCCAAAAACACGCAAGCCCGAACCTAAGAAGAAAGAAGAGCCAAATGTTGACGAATTGATTAAACGGATCACAGAAAGAAGGGCATGGTTAGACGGTCAACCGATGCCGGACGGTACAAAGGAATTTTTTAAAAGGCGCAAAATAGTTACAAGATTTACCTATTTCGATGAATTAAACGAGATGGAAAAAACGGGTTGGTATAGTGTTACAAAGGCAGCGCAATTATGTAATGTAAATGAGTCAACAGTTCGCGGTTGGATAACCTCTGGAATCGTTAAGCAGGTGCAGTGGTCAAAATATCGGCGTAATGCGAGATACGCCGTTCTGGAGGAAATTAAGAGCATAGCGAAAAGTCGTTCAGTATTCATTCAAAAAAGAAAGGGCAAAGCAGCATGATTGAAGGATTCCAAAAAGCAGAAAACCCCACGTTTGTATTATCAAGATTCGGGCGTATTTGCCCGCTTGCTGATAATGAAGTCGATTGGCTACTTAGACACCGTTCGTGGCACTTATCGTCGGAGGGTGAGCTTGTAAATAGCCCGCATTTCGACGCTAAAATCACACGGATTGACAGAATAAATAAATTCGCTAATAAAGTTTTTTTGGAGGCAATATGAGTTTTAAAATAGGCGATAAAGTGAAAATAAAAAACAATAAATCAGATGCGGTGTTCACAGTCACTGACGTAAAGCAGGTGTTCAGCTATTCGAGTAAAAAAGACGTTGATATATATCATCTTGACGGCAAAAAAATAGATTGGTATTACGCAGATTTGGAGGCAATATGAGTGAGCTATTAAAGGTGCAATTGAGGGAGGCGATATGACACAAATAAACATAGCAGGGCAAAACTACACGGATAAGGTGAACGGCAATATAGACTACCCGCTTTACGATAGCATTAAAAAGCACACTCTCGAAAATGAGTATTTGATAGGTAAAACGATGGTGGATATTGAAGAGTTGAAAAAGGACGTGGCGGCGCTTAAAGATATAGCAAGTATATACGGAGGGCAAAAGCCATGACACACGAATTTTACAAAGCAAAAGCCCAAAACATCGACATACAGATAGCGCATTTATACAATGAAAAACGGCAACTACTCTTTGAATACATCGAAGAACGGCGAATGATAAGCGCAGAAACAAACGTGATTTATGAGGGTGAAGAAATGTATTTCACGGGATGCTGCGAGATTGACCCACACGGCAATTTACTGTATGAATTAGACGGTAAGGACAGGCGGTTAATTTACAAACTATTTGAAGAATTTGAGGTGGTGGGATGAGATATTTTATAGTGTGCGGTGTATCGGAAGCGATAACAAGTATTGATTGGTTAGGCATAGCGAGTAAAGACCGAGAATTTTGCTTGGGGATGTGCTGTAAAGTTTATCCAAATTTAGCAAATATTACCGAGACGCTAAAAACTAACATTGCAATAACAAATATCATTAGAGTTAGTAAAAAAGAATATGACTGTTTTTTTGGAGTGCAAAATCTAAGGAGTTAGTAAAATGAGAGCGGAATTATTAGGCAAATACATAATAATACAGTTTTTGCGTGGCGTTATAGACTACTATAAAGAAGACGGCATAATGCAAACATTTGATACTTTTGATTCGGCACAGGCAGCCGTTGGAATAAACGAATTTGAGCAATCTTACATAGTGCAAATAGTGCAAGATGCTGAGTATGATGATGACGGAGATTGCACTAAATGGAAAGTATTGGATAGTCACAAACAAACTGAAAAAGCAGGGCTACGTTTCGCGGTAGGTAAACTATGAAAACCCCGCCACCCGAATACACAGCCCGCGAGGAACGAATCGCAATAAAGATGGATTCGCATATTGAGGAAAATGAAGCAATCCGACAAACGGATGAAGAAATGAAGAAATTATTTGAATTGTTTTAACTACTAACAACTAACTAACAAATGAGCAATTTACAAGATTACAAAGAATTTCTAAAAAGGAAGTTCAAAACGAAACAAGCAAGCGGCTTTACAGTGAACGAAAGCGAACTGAACGGGAATATGTTCGACTTTCAAAAGTTTATCGTACTGAGAGCTTTACAAGCAGGCAAATACGCAATATTCGCAGACTGTGGACTAGGTAAAACATTAATGCAATTAGAATGGGCAAATCAAGTATCTAAACACACCGAAAAACCCGTTTTGATACTTGCGCCTTTGGCAGTATCAGGACAAACGATTAAAGAAGGCGAAAAGTTCGGGATAGCGGTTCGGAAATACGACGGTGGCAATAGTGGAATACAGATAACCAACTATGAGCAACTTGAAAATATTGATTGTAGTTTGTTTTCGGGTGTGGTTTTAGATGAAAGTTCGATTTTGAAAAACTTTACAGGCGTGTATAAAAACTTAATCATTGACAAGTTTTCAGATACACATTACAAACTTGCTTGCACAGCTACGCCTGCGCCAAACGACTTGAACGAAATAGGTAACCATTCTGAATTTTTAGACGTGATGGATTCTACTGATATGAGAATGAGATGGTTTGTTCGTGATGAAGGCATGAATAATTACCGATTAAAGGGATATGCCGAAACTGATTTTTATGGATGGATTGCAAGTTGGGCAAGTGTATTGCGTTCGCCTGCTGATATTGGTTTTTCATCGGACGGTTACAACTTACCGCCATTGAATTATTTTGAGAAGACTGTAATTACAGATAAAAAGCACAACGGCAAATTATTCAATGATAGTTCGGTGAATGCTACGGAGTTTAATAAAGAGTTGAGATTGACATTATTACCACGATTAGATTTAGTTGTTGACATCGTGAATAAATCAGACGAAACTTTCATTATTTGGGTAAATCAGAATGAAGAGGAAAGTTACTTACTATCTCAAATTCCTGACGCGAAAGCCGTGCGTGGTAGCGAAGATCCGAAAGCAAAAGAATCGAAATTGCTAGGATTCGCAAATGGTGACTTTCGAGTGCTGATTACCAAAAAGAAAATAGCACAATTCGGACTTAATTATCAGCATTGCCGAAATCAGATATTTGCATCCCTAGACTTTTCATTTGAAGGGCTTTATCAATCAATACGCCGCTCGTATCGTTTTGGGCAAAAGAACGAAGTAAATATTTGGCTAATTACCACAGACACAATGACAAACGTATTACAAACAATAACTAATAAACAAACTCAATTTAATAAAATGATGGAACAAATTACAAACAACGTAAACGCCCGAACTTACGGGTTAAAATTCGACTACCAAAGACGCGACGCAAAAACAGATGAATATCATATCGTGAATGGTGATTCGTGCGAACTAATAAAAGAAGTGCCAGACAACAGTATCGACTTCTCAATATTTTCACCGCCATTTTCTACTTTATTTACTTACTCGGATTCTATTCGGGATATGGGTAACTGCGTATCAGATGAAGAGTTTTTCGAGCAACAAGATTACCTATTGGCAGAGCTTTACCGCATTATGAAGGGTGGTAGATTGGTGGCGGTTCACACCAAAGATTTGGCACGATATAAAAACAGTAGTGGCTTTTCGGGAATGTGGGATTTCACAGGCGAATATCACAGGGCTATGGAAAAAGCGGGTTTTCGGTATCATTCCAAAATTACAATCTTTAATGACCCTGTACTTGAAATGCAGCGAACAAAAACACAACGATTACTCTATAAGCAAGTCACGTCCGACAGCTCTTATACGGGAATCGGAATGCCCGACTATGTAACTATTTTCAGGAAATGGGACGGCAATGAAGATGATTGGACACCCGTAACGAGCTTGAATAAGCAGAATTTCGACTTAAACACATGGCAAAAGTGGGCATCTCCTGTATGGATGGATATTCAAAAAACAAACGTACTGACCAACTTTAAACACGCCCGAAACGAAAAAGACGAAAAACATATTTGCCCTCTTCAGCTGGATGTAATCGAGCGTTGTATTGCGCTATGGAGTAACAAAGGCGAAACCGTATTCACGCCATTTTTAGGCATAGGCTCGGAGGTGTATCAAGCCGTAAAGATGGG
>Ga0154020_10010833_pt1 | contig 10407 bp, 7 predicted proteins | sample Klosneuvirus_201_FD_109709 | JGI IMG/M metagenome (GOLD analysis project Ga0154020, IMG submission 109709) | Active sludge microbial communities from wastewater, Klosterneuburg, Austria - Klosneuvirus_20160825_MG | ecosystem: Engineered > WWTP > Aerobic digester > Activated sludge | place... | reverse complement strand
GGCGCACGATGGCGCCGATGGTGGCGCCCTTGATCACCGGCAGCTGCTCGATCCTGCGGCCCACCACCTGGGAGGACTTTTCGTCGCCGTGCACCACCAGCTCCAGCGCCTCGGCGGCGCCGCGGCGCAGGCTGTGCACCGCCGCCACGTCGCCGCGCCGCACGTGGGCGAGCAGGGTGCCGATGGAGGTCTGCGCCGGCGAGATGGCGATGTCGATCTGGCCGCCCTGCACCAGGTCGGCGTAGGCGCGGCGGTTGATCAGCGCCGCCACCCGCTTGGCGCCCATCCGCTTGGCCAGCAGCGCCGCCATGATGTTGTTCTCGTCGTCGTTGGTGAGCGCCAGGAACAGGTCCATCTGGTCGACGTTCTCCTCGTCGAGCAGCTTCTCGTCGGTGGCGTCGCCTTGCAGCACCAGGGCGTTCCTGACGTTCTCGGCCAGCCACTCGGCGTGGCGCTTGTTGCGGTCGATCACCTTGACCTGGTAGTCGCCCTCGATGGCGCGCACCACCCGGTGGCCGATGTTGCCGCCGCCGGCGATCATGATCCGCTTGACCGCCTTGTCCATGCGCCGCAGCTCGCGCATGACGCGGCGGATGTCCTTGGTCGCCGCCAGGCAGAACACTTCGTCGCCGGCCTCGATCACGGTGTCGCCCTCGGGCGTGACCGGGGTGTCGCGGCGGAAGATGGCGGCGATGCGGGCGTCGACCTGGGGGATGTGCTTGCGGATGTCCTTGAGCGGGTGGCCGACCAGGGGGCCGCCCTCGAAGGCCCGCACCGCCACCAGGCTGACCAGGCCGTCGGCGAACTCCAGCACCTGCAGGGCCTCGGGGAACTCGATCAGCTTGACGATGTAGTCGGTGACGATCTGCTCGGGACAGATGGAGAAATCGACCGCGAAGTTGGCGGCGTCGAAGAGGCCGGGATAGTCGGCGTAGTCCGTCGAGCGCACCCGGGCGATGCGGGTCGGCAGGTTGAACAGGGCATGCGCCGTCTTGCAGGCGCAGAGGTTGGTCTGGTCGCTCTGGGTCACGGCGATCAGCAGGTCGGCGTCGTCGGCGCCGGCCTGCTGCAGCACCGAGGGACTGGAGGCGTTGCCGGTGACGGTGCGCAGATCGAGCCGGTCCTGCAGCAGCGCCAGCCGGCTGGCATCGGTGTCGACGATGGTGATGTCGTTGGCCTCCGAGACCAGGCTCTCCGCCACCGAGGCGCCGACCTGGCCGGCGCCGAGGATGATGATTTTCACTGTTCTTCCCCCTTGCGCCCGAGCGGGATGCCGAGCGCCTTGAGCTTGCGGTAGAGGTGGGTGCGCTCGAGGCCGGTCTTTTCCGCCAGGCGCGTCATGTTGCCGCCCTCGAGCTGCAGGTGGTGCTCGAAATAGACGCGCTCGAAGGCTTCGCGCGCCTCCCGCAGCGGCAGGTCGAGCGGCAGGGCCTGGGCCGCCGCCGAGGGCTGCGGCGCCAGCAGGCGCGAGACCTCCTCGCCGTCGATCTCCTCCTCCAGCGCCCCCAGCGCCAGCGAGCGCACGGCATTGCGCAGTTCGGCATAGCCGCCGCTCCAGGGATGGTTGCGCAGGGCGTTGAGTGCTGCCGTCGACAGCTGCCGCAGCGGCACTTCGCCGGCCTCGACGAGGTGGCCGAGGATCTGCCCGGCCAGTTCCGGCACCTCGTCCTTCAGCTCGGCCAGGCCCGGCGCGCCGAGGCTGACTTCGGCCAGGCGGCGGGCCAGCGCCTCGTCGAAGCCGGCCTGGGCCAGCTCGGCCGGCGTCTGGGTGCTGGCCGCCACCAGGCGCAGGTCGAATTTCTCCAGCCGGTCGAGGGCGAAGGCCAGGTTTTTCTGCTGCAGGCGGGAAAGGGCGGACAGCTCGCCGGCGAACAGCATCCCGCCGGCGGCCTGCTCGAGCATTTCCAGCGCCAGCGGCTGGCCGAGGCCGGCCAGGTCGAGCCAGGCCTTGCCCGGCGCCTGCAGGCTGCGGCCGGCCAGTTCGGCCAGGCTGCCCGGCCCGGTCTTGAGCATCAGCACGCGGCTCCTGGCCGCCACCTGGTCGAGGCGCTTCTTCAGGTCGCGCAGCGGGCCGGAGCGAGCGAAGGCGGCCAGGGTCAGCTCGCTGCGCCGTGTCGCGGCGACCGACTTTTGCAGGGCCCGCTTGACCGCCGCCAGCAGCTTCTGCAGGGCGATCGGCTTCTCGAGGAAGTCCTGGGCGCCGATGCGGGTGGCCTCCACCGCGGTGTCGATGGTGCCGTGGCCGGACATCATCACCACCGGCATGCTGAGCTGGCCGGCCGCCGACCATTCCTTGAGGAGCGTGATGCCGTCGGTGTCGGGCATCCAGATGTCGAGCAGCACCAGGTCGGGGCGGGCATGGTTGCGCGCCGCCCGCGCCGCCGCCGCGTTCTCCGCCAGCTGCACGTCGTGGCCCTCGTCGCGGAGAATTTCCGAGAGCAGCTCGCGGATGCCCACTTCGTCGTCGACTACCAGTATCTTCGCCATCGCGTTCCGTTTCTATGCGGCCAAGGGCAGCCTGATCCTGACCTGCGCGCCGCGCGGCGCGGCGTTGGCGATCTCGATCTGGCCGTGATGCTCGTCGACGATCTTCTTGACGATCGCCAGGCCCAGGCCGGTGCCCTTGGCCTTGGTGGTGACGTAGGGCTCGAAGGCGCGGGCCAGGATTTCCTTCGGGAAGCCGCCGCCGTTGTCGCTCACCGTGAGCAGCGCGCCGCGCGCCTCGGGGCGCGTCGAGACGCGGATCTCCGGCGCGGCGGCTTCGAGCAGGGCGTCCTCGGCGTTGGCCACCAGGTTGTGGATCACCTGGCGCAGCTGCGCCGCGTCGCCGGCGACGCGCGGCAGGTTGTCGGCCAGCTCCACCGTGAGCCGCGCCCGCGAGGTCTCGTAGAGGCCAAGCACTTCCTCGACCAGGGCGTTGAGGTCGAGCGATCCGAGCTGCGGCGGCGGCATGCGGGCGTAGTCGCGGAAGTCGTTCACCATGTGCTTCATGGCCTCGACCTGGTTCACGATGGTCTGGGTCGAGCGCTCCAGCATCTCGCGCTCGGCGCCGCCGAGCTTGTCGGCCAGTTTGTGCTGCAGGCGCTCGGCCGAGAGCTGGATCGGGGTGAGCGGGTTCTTGATCTCGTGGGCCAGGCGCCGCGCCACCTCGCCCCAGGCGGCCGAGCGCTGGGCGGCGATGAGCTGGGTGATGTCGTCGAACACCACCACGCAGCCGGCGCCGGAGGCCTCCGGCAGGCGGGTGCCGCGCAAGAGCAGCGCCTGCGGCACGCCGGCGCCGTTCTGCATCTCGATCTCGCGCTGCCATTCGCCGGAATGCTCGAGGCAGCCGGCGGCGATGGCGTCGCGCAGCTCGGCGTGGCGCGTCCAGGCGGAGAGCGGCCGGCCCTCGGCGTCGGCCAGGTCGTCGCGCAGGATGGCGCGGGCGCCGGCATTGGTGGCGCGCAGGCGGCCGTCGGCATCGAAGGCCAGCACGCCGGCGGACAGATTGCCCAGCACGCTTTCCAGATAGGTGCGGGCGGCTTCGGTTTCGGCGCGGCTCCTCTCGGCCTGGCCGCGCGCCTCGTCGAGCTGGCGCGTCATCTGGCTGAACTGCTGGGTCAGCACGCCCAGTTCGTCGCGGCTCGAGACGGTTTCGCGCGGCGAATAATCGCCGGCCGCCACCGCCTCGGTGCCGCGCGCCAGGATCGACAGCGGCGCGCTGAGCCGCCGCGCCAGCAGGAAGGCCAGGGCGATGGCGGTGAACAGGGACAGCAGCAGCGCCAGGGTCAGCGTCAGGGTGTACATCCACTTCAGGCTGCCCTTGGCCAGCGACAGCTCCTGGTAATCGCGATAGGCCGCCTGCACGCTCTCGGCGCTGCCGGCGATGGAAGCCGGCACCGCCTGGGTGAGCTGCAGCACATTGGCTTCGCCGGTAAACGACAGGGAGGCTACCGGCACCAGGACGCGCAGGGTGAGCCCGCTGGCGGCCTCGCCCTCGACCACGCTGACGCTGCGGCCCTGGCGGGCCTGGCGCAGCTGCGACAGGCTGGGCAGGTCGGGCAGCAGGGCGACCCGCTCGCCGGTGCTGCTGGCCAGCACCTGGCCGCTGGGCGAGAGCAGGGTGGCAGCCTGCACCCCGGTCTGTTCGCGCAGGCGGTTCAGGCGCAGCGAGCGCGAAGCGGCCGAGGCTTCGCCCAGGTCGAGCGCCATGGTCTGGGCCTTGTCGGTCAGGTCGGCCAGCAGGTAGTCGAGCGCGCTGCGGCCGAGGTTGAGGCCGCCCTCGAGCGCCTTGTCCACCCGCACGTCGAACCAGGACTCGATGCTTTTCACGGCGAACTGCAGCGAGACGGCGTACACCAGGGCGCCCGGCACCACCGCCATCAGGGCGAACATCAGCATCAGGCGCAGCTTGAGGCGCGAGCCGAAGACTTCCGCGCGGTGCTCGCGCCAGAGCTGGCGCAGCTGCCACAGCACCAGGCCGAGCAGGATCGCCGCCACCGCCGCGGTGACGCCGAGCAGCAGCCGGTATTGGCCGGCGAAGAGCGCGGTGTTGGCCGAGGCCGAGGTCAGCAGGAACAGCAGGATGGCCGCCAGCGCCGCGCTGATGAACAGCACCCACCTCATTTGGCCGGGCCTTCCGTGGCGGTGGCGGGCGGCGGGCTGAAGCTCCAGCGCTTCACTTCGGCGGTGATGTTCCAGTCCTTGTTGCCGATGGCGGTGACCTGGAAGGGCTTCGGCAGCTGGGTCAGGTTGAGCTTGAGGCGCAGTGCCGCGTTGTAGGGCTCGCCGGCCTTCAGCAGCGCCTTGTCGGCCACCGGCCATTCGCGCAGGCGGCCCAGCACCCGCAGGGCCTCGTCGAGCGAAGCGAAGCTCTGGTGCAGTGCCCCGCTGGACAGGCGGTACTGGCGGGTCAGGGCGTTGTAGGAGAGGCGCCAGGTCTGCTTCCTGCCGGCGACATGTTCGTCCACCCAGTACCAGCGCCCCTTGGTCAGCTCGAACTCGGCGACGAAGTAGAGCGCCACGCCGCGGGCGACGACCTCCTCCAGGCGCTGGCCCAGGTCGATGCCGAACTCGGCGTCGAGCAGCCAGGATTCCTCGCCGGCGCTGAGCTCGGCGCGCCGGACCTCGATCTCGGCGGCGCCGGCCAGCGCCGAAGCCAGCAGCAGCAGCCCGAGCGCCAGGCCGCGCAGGAGTCCGCTAGGCCTGCTTTTCGAGGAGGGCGTAGTAAAAGCCGTCATGTTCTTCGTTTGGCAGCAACTGCAGTTCGGGCGCGCCGTCGAGCGGCAGTCGCAGGCAATCTTCTTGTCGCGCGGCGAAGGCCGCGGTCTGGCGATCGTTCTCCTCGGGGAACACCGAGCAGGTCGCATACAGCAATTTACCACCGGGCGCGAGCACCCGCCACAGCGCCGCCAGGATTTGCGCCTGGGTGTCGGCGAAGCGGGCGATGTCCCGCTCGCGCCGCAGCCACTTGATGTCGGGATGGCGGCGCACCACGCCGGAGGCCGAGCACGGCACGTCGGCGAGGATGCGGTCGAAGGCACGGCCGTCCCACCAGGCGTCGAGATCGCGGCAGTCGGCGGCCGCCACGCGGGCGCGCAGGCCAAGGCGGAACAGGTTTTCCGAGACGCGCACGGCGCGGCCGGCGTCGGCGTCCAGCGCCGTCAGTTCGACATCGGCCTGCTCGAGGATGTGGGCCGTCTTGCCGCCCGGCGCGGCGCAGGCGTCGAGCACCCGCAGGCCGGCGTGCAGGTCGAGCAGCCGCGCCGCGCGCTGGGCGCCGGCATCCTGCACCGAGACCAGCCCCTCGGCGAAGCCGGGCAGGCGTTCCACCGGCAGCGGCCGCGCCAGCAGGATCGCCCCGTCCGTCGCCCGTGCCTCGATCCCGGCCTGCGCCAGTCGCGCCAGAAAGTCGGTCTCCGTGACACGGCGACGATTGACCCGCAGGGCCATCGGCGGGCGGCCGTTGCCGGCGGCGAGGATGCCCTGCCAGTCCTCCGGCCAGGCGCGGCGCAGGCGCCCCAGCCACCAGGGCGGGTGCTGCCAGCGCGCCGCTTCGTCCTGCTCGGCGGCGGCTTCCAGCTCGGCACGGCGGCGCAGGAAATTGCGCAGCACGCCGTTGGCCAGCGCCTTGAAGCGGCCGCGCGCCAGCGCGCCGGCCGCCGCCACAGCCTGGTCGACAATGGTGTGCGCCTCCTCCGGCCGCGCCGCCAGGCGCGCCAGCGCCACCAGCAGCAGCGCCCGCGTCGGCGCCGCCGGCGGCTTTTCCATCAGCCGGGCCAGATAGAAATCGTCGCGCCCGCAGCGCCGCAAGGCCGCGTAGGCCAGGTCCTGCACTGCCCCGCGCTGCCCGCCGGCAAGCCGCGGCTGGGCCTGCCAGAGGCGATTCAGCGCTTCGGTGAGCGAGCGTCCGGCGATCACCTCGGCGACGGCCGCGGCCGCCAGCCGCAGGGCGAAGGCAAGCGAATCGGGCGGCGGCGCGCCGGCGGCGGAGCGGGAAATCGCTATTTCTCCCGCCTGCCGCGCCGCGGCCAGGCCGCCAGCATCTTGACCAGCTCGACCTGGCGCCGGGCGCCGGTCTTCTCCAGCACCGACTTGAGCTGGCTGCGCAGGGTGTTGACGCTGACCCCGAGCTGGCGGGCGGCGGCGGGCAGGGTGGAATCGACCAGCAGGGCGGCCAGCAGGCGCATTTCCGCCGGGGTCAGGCCATGCATGCCGGCGAAGTCCTTCAGGTTGGCTTCCATCGGCGCGGCCGGATCGTGGATCAGATAGGCCCGGCTGGGGCGGCGCGAGTCGGGCGGCGTCTCGCGGGGCATCGGGATGTCCACCTGGATGATCCAGTACGGCGCCTTGCCGCTCGGCCGCGGCAGCTTGAGCCCCGCCTCCGGGTCCGCCGCCGCGGCCATCAGCCTGTCCAGCTTCTCCTGCAGGCGTGTGCCGCCGGCCCGCAGCCGGCCTCCTTCGACGGACAGGCCGTCGCGTTCGGCCAGCAGGCGCTGGAGGGCGCGGTTGGCATACACCAGGTTGCCGTTCCGGTCGGTCATGGCCAGCGCCGGCAGCAGCAGATCGGCTGCGGCGCCGGCCATCTGCTCGCGCTGCTCCAGGTCGGCGATGCGGAAACTGATGCGCGCCGCCTCGGCCAGGTGGGGCAGCAGGGCGGCCAGCAGGGCCTTGTCGGCCTTGTCGAAGGGCGGCAGGGCGTGCGGGCGGTAGACCGCGAGATTGATGCGCGGGATGCCCGCCTCGCTGCCGTCGTGGAGGATCCCGGCGCAGATGTCGTGGATGTCCTGCGGGGCGAGGAATTCGCGGTAGAACGCCGAAGCGAGGAACTCTCGGCGCGGCAGCAGGTCGGCGCCGATGGCCACCCGGCCCGGCACCCAGATGTCGAGGGCGTGGCCGCGCTGCATCCAGACGTCGTGGGCGTGGTAGTGCGAGACGTAGCGCTGGATGGCCTCGGCGGAGATGTTGTGAGAGACCCACAGGCCGCGCTGTTCGGGGGAAGCCTGATGGGAAAAAATCAGGCCGCTGGCGGCGTTGAGCAGCCCGGCCACCGCCGCCAGCGCATCCGGCCAGCGATCGGCCGCCGCCGCCGCGGCATAGATGCGCGGCAGGACGCGGGCCAGCCGCGTCTCGGTCTCGATGTCGCCGGGGGTCTTGCCCAATCCGTCTCCCTCGGGCCACCGGGCCCGCGCTCAGGCGGGACTTTAGGCAGTCCGGCGGCGCCGGTCAATGATCCCGCTCAGGCCGCGGGAGGCAGCCGGCTGCGCATGGCGTTCAGCAGCCGGTCGCGGATCGGGCCGCATTCCTCGACCGCCGCCCGCTGCTGCAGGGCCAGCAGATCGTCGTGCAGGCGCGCCGGGTCGATCTGCCGCGCCAGGGCCTCGGCCAGGATGGCGACCGCCTCCTCGCAGGCGCGCAGCTGCTCGGCCAGCAGCTGGCGCAGTCGGGGGGAGTCCAGCAGCAGGCCTTCGAACGCCTCCCGATCCATGGCTTTCCCGCATCGTTTGAGAGGAAGCGATTGTAGCCTACAAAAGCAGGCAAGGAGACAACAGGCTTTATTGCAGCTGGGAGGTGCACTGCGGGCAGCGGCTGGCCTTGAGCGGTATCGGCGACAGGCAGTGCGGGCATTCCCGGGTCGCCGGCGCGGCGGGCGCGGCGGGCGCCGCCTCGGCGCGCTTCAGGCGGTTCATCACCTTGATGGCCATGAAGATGGCGAAGGCGATGATGACGAAATCGACCACGGTGTTGATGAAGATTCCGTATTTCACCAGCGGGGCGCCGGCCTTCTCGGCGGCCTCCATGGTCTCGAAGGTCCTGTCGCCGAGATTGACGTACAGGTGCTTGAAGTCCACGCCGCCGAGCAGCCGGCCGATGACCGGCATCACCACGTCCTTGACCAGCGAATCGACGATCTTGCCGAAGGCCGTGCCGATGATCACGCCGACCGCCAGGTCGACGACATTGCCCTTCATGGCGAATTCCTTGAACTCGCTGAGGATGCTCATGGGTTTCTCCTTGTGATGGACGGATTGCAGGCGAATTGTGACCGATCTGGGATTCCGCGCAACACGGGATTCTCTGTTAATCTGGATTTTTTGCACGCCGCCCGGGAGGACGCATGAAAGCGCTGAAAATCGCCGCCTTCGTTCTGGGAGGGATCGCCGCCCTGCTGGCGGCGCTGGCCGCGTTCCTGCTGGCGACCTTCGACGCCAACAAATGGAAGGGCGAGATCGCCCAGCTGGTACAGGAGAAGAAGGGCCGCAGCCTGAAGATCGAGGGCGACCTGTCGCTGTCCCTGTTCCCCTCCGTCGGCTTGCAGCTGGGCAAGGCGACCCTCTCCGAGCACCAGAGCGAGCAGACCTTCGCCTCGGTCGACAGCGCCCGCGTCTCCGTCCGGCTGTTGCCGCTGCTGTCGAAGCAGGCGGTGGTGGACACCGTCGAGCTGGGCGGCGTGAAGGCCCGGCTGGTGCGTTTCAAGGACGGCCGGCTCAACATCGACGACCTGCTCGCCAAGGACGACAAGGAGCCGCCGGCGCGCTTCGACATCGCCGGCGTCCGGCTCGCCGGCGGCGAGCTGTCCTGGCGCGACGAGAAGGCCGGCCAGGAACTTACCCTGAGCGGGCTCGACCTGACGACCGGGCGGCTGGCCAACGCCGCGACGGACAAGTTCGACCTGTCGGCCAAACTGGCGGGCAGCAAGCCGCGCCTGGCGGCGGCGCTGAAGGCCGGCGGCGAGTACCGCTACGACCTCGACAAGAAAAGCTTCGGCGGGGCCCGACTCGACGTGCGGCTGGCGGGCGACGTCGGCGACCTGAAGGCGCTCGAGCTGGCGCTCACCGCCGCCGCGCTGCAGCTCGCCGGCGGCAACGAACTGGCCGTGGAGCAGCTGCTGCTGACGGCGAAAGGCAAGGAAGGCGGCGACGCCTTCGAGGCGCGGCTGGAGGCGCCGAAACTGTCGCTGGCGGCGGACAAGGCCAGCGGCGCCGCCATCAACGCCGCGATCAGGCTGAGCGGCGCCCAGCGCGCGGTGGACGCGAAAATCGCCTTGTCCGGCTTCGAAGGCAAAAGTCAGTCCCTGCAGGCCGGCAAACTGGCGCTCGACCTGGATGCGCGGCAGGGCGAGACCACGGTCAAGGGCAAGCTCGCCTCGGCGCTTTCCGCCAATCTCGAGAAGCAGACCGTGGAGCTGCCGGCCTTCAGCGGGGAGCTCGACGTGGCGAATCCGCAGATGCCGATGAAGAGCCTGAGGCTGCCGCTCGCCGGCGGCCTGCGCGCGGACATCGACGGCCAGACAGCGGCTGTGCATGCCAGCACGCAGTTCGACGAGAGCAAAATTTCCGCCAAGGTGAACGTCTCGCGTTTCGCCCCGCTGGTGCTGCATTTCGACCTCGACCTCGACCGCCTCAACGTGGACAAATATTTGCCGCCGAAGGCCGCTGCCGGCGAGAAGACGCCCGAGCAGCCGCTCGACTTTTCCGCCCTCAAGGGGCTCAACGCCAGCGGCACGGTGAAGATCGGCCAGCTGCAGGTGTCGAACGTCAAGGCCAGCAACGTGCGCCTGGAGGTGAAGGCGGCCAACGGCAAGCTGGAGGTCGCCCCCCTCACGGCCAATCTCTACGACGGCAGCCTGGCCGGCGCGCTCTCGATCAACGCCAACAACAACCAGGTGGCGCTGAAGCAGAACCTCGCCAACGTCAACATCAACCCGCTCATGAAGGATGCCCTCGACAAGGATGTGCTGGAGGGGCGCGGCAACGTTGCGCTGGACGTCGCCACGACCGGCACCACCGTCACGGCGATGAAGAAAGGCCTCGGCGGCGCGGCCAGCCTGAACCTCAAGGACGGCGCCATCAAGGGCATCAACCTGGCCAAGACCTTCCGCGAGACCAAGGCCGTGTTCACGACGCGCAAGGACGCCGTGCAGCAGGC
>Ga0154020_10010832_pt1 | contig 10407 bp, 9 predicted proteins | sample Klosneuvirus_201_FD_109709 | JGI IMG/M metagenome (GOLD analysis project Ga0154020, IMG submission 109709) | Active sludge microbial communities from wastewater, Klosterneuburg, Austria - Klosneuvirus_20160825_MG | ecosystem: Engineered > WWTP > Aerobic digester > Activated sludge | place... | reverse complement strand
GCACCTTGCTGCCGGGCAGCGAGGTATTCTTCCTGGGTTGAGACCAGGTCCGGGCTGTAAAGGGAGAAGAGGGGCTGCCCCCTCTTGACCGCTTTGCCGACATAATCTGCGAAGATGTCTTCGATCCAACCGTTGATCTTGGTATGGACATGGGCTTCAATTCGTTCATCCGCCGCAACCACACCCACCGTGCGGATCGTGTGTTGCACGGGTTTTTTCTCGGCCAGGGCTATCTTAACGCCGATTCGTTGTTGTTGCGCCTCGGGAACTTCTATGGGCACTCGCGGTTCTTCTGTCTTGGTGGATTTACCGCTAGCGGCTTTGGTTTCCGGCTTACGTCCTTCATGACCCGCATGGGTTTGGGCAAATGCAAAGTTTGTCGTAAAGAAACAAACGCTGACCAAGAAAAACAATGTTTTGGTTCGCAAAATGATCACATGCCCCCCATTCCGGAACTGGAACCACCAGCACCCTGAGATTTTTGCTGAGAAGATTTCCTTGTCGGTCCACTCATTCCCCTTCCCAGATTGACCGTATCGGAGGACTCCATGCCCCCCATTCCGGAGGTCGAACTGCCACCCGCCATAGATCCCGAACCAAAAAGGGTCGGACGGGAAGGCGCCATCTGCATAACCGGCGGCGAGGAGAGGAGTTCTCGAAGCCGGGTTTTGGCCAATTCCACATCGATTTGGGCAGCCAAAACCTCCAAATCCTGAGTGGCCTGAATTCTTAGCGTTTCGAGAAGCTGCGAAAGGGGAACTCTTCTTGCCGCATAACCCGAAGTCGCATTATTAGCGGCAATCGCCGTCAAAGGAACGACGTTTTTCTTGTATAGATCAACCACATCTTGAGCGGTTTTTAGCTGCTGCTGCGCGTCAATGACCTCTGTTTGTAAGCGATTTTGAAGTCCCATTTCTTCGGCCGCGACGGCTTGTCGCTCGTTTTTTGCCGCCTTCAAGAGCTCCGACTGCTTCTGGAAAAAGAAAACGGGGATATTCAAACCCACCATAAAACCCCAGTTGGCCCCCTGATCTAGACTGCCGAGATTATCGTGTGGCTGCATGGCCATGCCTTGAAAAACAAAATCTGGCAAAAAGGACAGCCTTGCAAAGCGAACCTCCTTATCCGCAGCCTGAATGCTGGCGTCCAGGGCTTTAAATTCCGGTTGTTCTTTGAGGGGAGGAAGCGGGTTTAGAGCGGCCTGCCGATCAAAATCAATTGATGCAAGTGCAATGGGGGTCTCTGGGGGACGGTTACGAATCTCATTAAGGAGTGTATCGAGGGTTTTCTTTTCACGCTGAAGTTTCAGTTTCTCGATTTCGAGAATCGAGAGCTGTACCTTCGCTAGGAGCCATTCGTGATGGCTGGATTGGCCCGTAATGTAGCGTGCTTTGGTACTTTCGATCGTGTTTTCAAAAGATTTACGCAGGTTCTCATTGAGTTCAATGGAGTGTTGATTAAAGTAAGCGCGGTAAAACACTTGGGTCGCTACGACAGTAATTTGTCTTTCCATAGATTCTGCGTCAGCCGAAGCAGCAACGGCCCGCATTTTAGCCACTTGACCCTTGGTCGAAAGTTTTCCGGGAAAAGGAATGCTTTGGCTGATTTGATATAAAACCGCTGAGTCACTAAAGATTTCTTTATTGACCGGGGCATTATTCATGGAGCCACCAGACATTGAACCAATTTGAGAACCCGTTTGCATGGGAGGAGGGTTATTGTTGAAATAAATCTGATTCATGCCTGCGGCCATGAAAGGATCATCAAATGCCTTGGCCGGTCCCACACGATGTTCTTGAGCACTCGCACGAAGTTTCGCGGATTGAATGGAGGGGTTGGCCGCTTTTACTTCGGAAATGAAACTTTCAAGACTTAGGGGTTCAGCAAAAGATCTTCGTTCATGAAATATCAGAGAGGCTACGCAGCAGAACACAAACAAGAGATAGCGAAGATTTCTATGATACAGGGAAACCCGACATTTGTTCATAACTGTACCCTCCTTAGTCGAAGGGCATTGCCGATCACCGAGACTGAACTAAAACTCATCGCCGCACCGGCAATCATGGGATTCAAAAGCCACCCAAAGAAAGGATAAAGTAGACCGGCTGCGATCGGTACGCCCAAAGCATTATAGATGAATGCAAAAAACATGTTCTGACGGATATTTCGCATGGTCGCCTGACTCAGGCGATAGGCCTTGCTGATGCCGCGAAGATCACCTTTGATCAGTGTGACTCCTGCCGTTTGCATGGCAATGTCCGTACCCGTAGCCATGGCGATCCCAACATTGGCCTGGGACAGTGCTGGAGCATCATTAATCCCATCACCAGCAACAGCGACCATTCGGCCTTCCGCCTGTAAGCGTTTGACCAAGGCAGCCTTGTCCTGGGGCAGAACTTCGGCAACCACTTCATCAATGCCGAGTTTCTTGGCGACGGCTTCTGCTGTGGATTTATTGTCGCCGGTTGCCATAATGATGCGAATGCCTTGACGATGGAAATCGCGAAGAGCTTCCACCGTGGTTTCCTTTATCGGATCGCTGACGCCTAAAATTCCGACGAACTGACGGTCAATCCCCACGAGCATGACGGTTTGTCCCTCTCGACGAAGGGCTTCTATGCGTTGTATCGAAAACGACTTTGGAAACTCCAATTCCTCAAAAAGGCGGCTGCTACCAATAACCACTTCTTTGCCGTCTACCACTCCTCGAATACCCTTACCGGTCAGCGATTCAATTTTACTTGGTTGTTGCAGTGTGAGGCCTTTTTCTGTAGCCCCCGCCACAATCGCTTTCGAGAGCGGATGTTCGCTCGCCTGTTCTAAACTTGCGGCGAGTGTAAGCCAATCTTTGGCCTTAGCTTCGCCCGTGTTTTCCGCAGTGACCAGTCGCGGGCGGCCCTCGGTTAAAGTTCCAGTCTTATCAACAACCAGCGTATCGATCTTTTCAAAGGTTTCTAAGGCCTCGGCATTCTTGATCAGGATTCCTGCCAAGGCGCCTTGACCGGTTCCCACCATGATGGACATGGGCGTGGCCAAACCCAGGGCGCAGGGGCAAGCGATAATGAGCACGGCAATGGCATTGACGATTCCATGTGCCAGGCGCGGTTCCGCACCGAAAAAGGTCCAAGAGAGAAAAGTTAAGAAAGCGGCGATCACGACCACGGGAACAAAGTAACCCGAGACCGTGTCGGCAAGTCGCTGAATGGGAGCGCGACTGCGCTGCGCTTCGGCGACCATGTGAACAATCTGAGAAAGGAGCGTTTCACTTCCTACACGCTTGGCCTCCATGACAATGCTTCCACTTTGATTGACGGTTGCACCGATTACCCGGTCATTTTTCTTTTTCTCTACCGGGATTGATTCGCCGGTCAGCATGGATTCATCGATAAAGGTTACCCCTTCCAAAACCACCCCATCGACCGGCACCTTCTCCCCGGGCCTGACGCGTAAGCGATCTCCCACTTTGACGTCTTCAAGTGGGATGTCTTGCTCCGTGCCATCCTTTCGAAGAAGACGGGCCGTGCGGGGAGCCAGTTTCAAAAGTGCTTGGATTGCGCTATTGGTTTTACTCCGAGCTTTTAACTCTAAAACCTGGCCCAGTAGCACCAGCGTTACAATGACGGCCGCGGCTTCAAAGTAGAGCGACACATGCCCTCTTGCATGAAGAGACGCCGGGAGCCAGGAGGGAAATAAGACTGAAAATAAACTGTACGCGTAAGCCACTCCGGTTCCGAGAGAAATGAGCGTGAACATGTTGAGTTTCCGCGACACGAGGGAAGCCCAGCCCCGTTCAAAAAATGGCCAACCGCCCCAAAGCACAACTGGCGTTGCAAACAAAAACTGGAAGAAGCCGGTCACCCGGCCGCCAAAATATTTCGCAAGGTCGAGCGCCGGGATCATTTCACTCATGGCAAGAAGAACGAGGGGAAAGGTGAGAACAGCACTCACCCAAAAGCGTCGTCCCATGTTTCTAAGTTCAGAAGAATCCTCTTCATCCAAACGGGCTCCGCGAAGTTCCAAGGACATACCGCAAATGGGACAATTCCCCGGTTTGGGCTGCATGACTTGCGGGTGCATGGGACAGGTGTAAACGCCGCCTTGCGAATCTGTATCTGATACGGGCGTAGAAGGTTTGTCAGAAGGAACATGGCCTTCTTTTTGATGACAGCAGGTCGGATGAGTGTGAGAGTGTTTCATTCTCCTTGCAGTTCCTTTGCCCTCATCGTGTGATATTCGGAAAACTTTATTGACTCATCGGCAAGGTTCTGCGCTTCTTTAATGTACTGCTCGCAGTGTATACTCATCTTTGAAATCCATGGATTTTCTACGGGAGACTTGGGATTGAGAGCGACTTTACGTCTGTAATCTTCCTTCATTTTGCGATGAATATTAGCCTCTTCTCGGTATTGATCAGCTTTCTCTTTGTACCTCTGGGCCATCGCCAGGTGCTCTTCAGCGGTCTGGGGAATTTGGATAACCTTTGTTTCCGCAGCGTTTGAACTCCCAACGAATAGAATCGTGATCATTCCAAAGGCGGCAAAAAGTAGAGTCAGCGGCCGTCCAATCCTTCTGACATTTTTTCTGCTAAACATGCTTTTCTCCTTTCGTTAAAAAGTGAAGTTCATGATCTCTTTCAGTACTGATCTCCCGCAGGAAAATTCGAGGGGAGAATTTCTTCGTATCTTTGAAACGAGCCATCAAAGTACCTGGAGTGATGAGCGTAGCGCAGGCTGCAGCCAGGCCCCAACGTAACACTTCCGCTCCAAAGGCTTTGTCTTTAGCGGCTTCCATAAACTCTTCCCAGGTATGAACCTTTTGGCGGTGAAAGTGCGCGGCCATGGCTCCAACCATGGCATCGCCTGCGCCAACCGACGTACGCACCCGTATCTTTGGGATACGACCGAACCAGGCATTTTGTGACGTAACCAAAATGGCTCCGCCTTGAACGGAGGACACACAAACAAAAGCAATCTTTTCTGCCAGAACTTTTGCATGCCGAAGAACTTGAGAAAGTGACGAAACTTGTTGGGAAGACATTTCCTGAAATTCGGTGAGATTGGGTTTGATGAGAACGGGTTTTGCAACAAGGACCTTTCGCAAGATCGAACCGGGAACATCAACCACAAACGGGATTCCGCGCCTCTTTAGTTCGTCCAATAATGACCGAAGGGTAATGAAGGAAAACCCTGGGGGCAGACTTCCTCCCACAATGACAAGCGCCGGATTTTTGATTCGGCCAAGCCATTTCTTCAGGATGCGAATCTCGGATTCGTGAATCCTTGGCCCAGGAAAACTAAGACGGGTTTGCAAATGAGTTTTGCGCGTCGAGACCGTGATGTTAATTCGCGTATGACCGGCGATGGGAATGAAATGGTGTTGCACACCCTCTTGTTGCAGGAGGGATTTGATCTCCTCGCCCGTTGCCCCACCCACAAACCCGCTGGCCACGACAGGAATGCCCATTTCACTGATCACGCGAGCGGCATTGATGGCATTTCCTCCGGGAAATCTCCGTTCGTCAGTGACGTAAGCCTTTTCATTGGGAACTACACGCTCCACAATGCCACTCAAATCTAAAGCAGGGTTAGGGGTGAGGGTGTAGATCATGCATCTTTCCCTATAAATGAAGCGAGCGCTTCTATCAGACCCTTCGCAAGATCAATCCGATTGCTTTTGTGAGGGATGGTATTCGAGGTGACCACCTCCTTTGCCCCGGCGTCGCAAAGGTCCTGATAAGCTCCATCGGCAAACACCCCATGCACGGCAACACAGATGGGCGCGGGAAGTTTCAGCCGTTTCATATGCTTGACGGTTTCGATCATCGTCCTTGCCGTTGAGATGATGTCATCGACCAGAACCGGCGTATGGTGGTTAAACTGGCTGATCTCCGGAAGCGAAACCTCTACCTCTCGATCTCCGCGACGAATCTTTTCCAAGACCACATGGGGGGAACCAGCCATCCTGGCAACCTCTTTGACCCATTGTTCGCTTTCGCTATCGGGTCCAACGATCAAAGGGTTTTCGACATGGGCTGCGATCCACTGCGAAATATCCTCTGCGGCATGAACGATCCGGGTAGGAACCGAGTAGATTTCGGAGAGTGAGCGATAGCGATGAAGGTGGGGATCCACGGTCACGAGCCAATTAAAGTAGTTGGAAATGATCTTGGCGAAATGTTTGGAACTAATACTTTCGCCTTCGTGGAACCTGCGATCCTGTCGAAGATAGGCAAGGTAGGGCGAAACCAAGCCAATGGATTTCGCGCCCAGTTCACGAGCGGTTTCAGCAAGAAAAAGGAGGGGAAGCACTTTATCGTCCGGTTGGTAGAGGGTGCAGAGAAAGAGCACAGCGCGATCTTTAACCGCAGTGCGCAGTCGCACATAGGTCTCCCCGTCGGGGAAATGGCGAAAATCAAAATCCCCACTTTCCAAGGGCAACGCTTTTGCGAATTGTTCACCGAGTGTTTCATTGCCCGGCAACGCAAAGAAAATGGGTTTCATCATGCCCCCCCTTCTATGGAAATAATTTCAGGAAGCGAACGGAGATACGACAAAGCGTACTGTAATTCTCCTTGCGTTTCGGCATGGAGCGTGAAAAGGGCCTCGCCCTTTTCGATGGCCTGATTCAGGTGAATGTGCAGATCCATACCGGCAGCCTGCGCTTTGGGAGCGCCTGCCAGTTTCGCCACTCGTGCGATCCGGCGGTTATCCATGGCGACCACTTTGCCCGTACGGGGCGATTCAACGGGATGCATGAAGCGCGCTTTTTTAGGCTCGCGCATTCCGCCTTGGGATTGGCAGATGGCCTGAAATTTTTTCCACGCCCGGCCGTCTACGAGAATCGCTTCCGCCGTATGCTTGCCTTGGCCCTTGGCTACAGCTTCGGCCAACTCCAAAACCTCGCCGGCAAGCACAAGTCCTCGCTCGCGAAGATCAGAAGGAGCATCGGCTTCATTTTGAAGTACCGAGAGGACGTCCCGGGCTTCAAGCGAAGGCCCAATGCCGCGGCCAATCGGCTCTTTTCCATCGGTGATGACGACTTTCACTTTTAATCCAATAGCAGCCCCCACCGTCTCCAAGTGTTGACCCAAAACTCTCGCGGCTTCCGAGGTTCGTAATTTGGCGGTCGGTCCCAGGGGAATATCAATGACCACGTGTGTGGAACCGGCAGAGGCCTTTTTTGACAGAATGGAAGCGAGCAATTGCCCCTCACTATCGACGTTCAGTGCTCGCTCGACTCGAATGAGCATATCATCGGCCGGGCTTAAGCGCATGGCTCCGCCCCAAACGATGCAGCCGCCCTCTTGTTCTACGACCTTGCGCATGGCCTTTAGCTCCAGGTCAACAGGAGCCACAGTTTCCATGGTATCCGCCGTGCCCGCAGGAGACGTAATGGCCCGAGAGGAAGTCTTGGGAATGGTCAGGCCAAAGGCGGCAATAATCGGAACCACCAGCATGGTGGTGCGATTGCCGGGAAGTCCACCAACGCAATGTTTATCGACAATGAGATCTTTTTCCCAAATGAGTCTCTCGCCAACGGAAACCATGGCTTTTGTAAGACCAATCATTTCGTCCTGGTCCAACCGATCGTCCGAACAGGCGGTTAAGAATGAGGAAATATGCACGTCGGAATATTTCCGCTGGACCACATCCTTCAAGATGGTGCGGAAGGCTTCTTCAGATAGTTTGTTCCCATAGATTTTTGAGCGCACCAGACCAAAGGATTCCAGGGGTTCCGCATGGGAGATTTGAACTCGCTCGCCTTCCTTTACTCCGAGAGTGATCCAGGCTGATTCGGAAAGACTGGCCTCGTCGGGCTTTAAAAGATCGGAATGAATGACCAGCAAAGTCGCTAAGATGGATTTTTCACCATTGCAGACCTTCAACCGCGTGAGTGCCTCAAAGCCCTCTGAGCGGCAGACATGACAGTCCTTGCGCATGAAGATGACTGCTTCCCGCGAGGTATCGATGCCAAGTCTCCGCAGGATAAGCGTGTGATCGTGATTGTTCTCACAAAATGGATTCATTCATTACCATCCCCCTGGTTTAAATTTTCATTCCGATGTTCCACAATTCTACCGTTCTTGATTGGAAAACCTCGCTGGTCACCAAAAACCAGCTCGCAAAATTTCTGCCTCCGCCTTTTGCTTCTGCGCCCTATTTCCCCTGCATTTCTAATTCCTTCCCAATTTCCCGATGGAATACCGCGTTTTCTTCAGACCGTTTAGCGAGTTTGTCTGCCTGTTTGGCGTAATCCCTGCAAAATTTTTCCAGCCGCAGTATCCGCGCTATGGAGACCTTAGAAAGTTCCTTTTTTTTACAATTCAGCTCACATTGGTCGGCCATCTTTCGGTGCTCTTCGGCGTCTTTCCGATATTCCACCGCTTTTGCTTGATATTTGTCCGCCAATTGAAAGTGATGCTGGGAGCTTTCTGGGAAATACGGATCTGGGGGCTCGACATCTGTGTGTGCAATTCGAGTCGTGAGGAAAAGGGATGTGATTAACATCAAAACCAAATGCGACCACTTTGCTCTACGATTTGAGTGTCTCATTTTTCCTTTCTCCATTCTTTGGGTTAATCATATTTCTAAGTTCCAATGCTTATGTTGTTAATCATAGTTCTAGGGTTCAATGCTTATGTTTTGGACCGGATGGGGATTACGTGCCTTCAATAAATTCTGCTGCAGTGTCTTGCCTCCCATCATGAGAAAGGTATTTTCCGGACCTTCAACAAAAAACAATCCTCATTCATGTCTTCCCCACCATGTAATACGTATCCCAATCTCATTTTGTGACAGTTCCTTCTTCATGTTTCTCATTTTCCCGCTCGCAACTGCCAAGGAATTGAAAAAGTTCATGGTAGTCATGGTTTAACCTCCCTTTTCGCTGACTTTAACTTCGTCCAAAAACTCCTGGACAGGGATAACGATTTCTCGTCTCAAGCGGTCATCAGCTAATTCAATCTGCGGCACATGGCCGCATTCTTGGATTAGAATTAGTTTCGCGCCGAAACGCTTAGCCAACACCTGGGCATCCCCGAGGGGCATATCGGGGTCGTTGGCTGTCCAGACCAGTAAAACGGGGATTCCTAGATTTCCAATTTTGTCTGCATCTGAAACAAATACGTCTGCACCTAAGTCATAAAGCGAGCGCAGAGTCCCAAGAAAATGCCTTTTTGCTCCCCTTTCTTGAAACGGAAAATAATAAGAATCGACCACCTGCTCGGTCACCTTGGTTTTATCGTAAAACATGTGCTTCAAAACGGCTTTGGTGACGGAACGGGATTGCATGGCCATGATGGCTTCGCCGATAAGCGGTTGTTTCATGAGCCAGGTATTAAAATCCCGTAGCCCCGTATGGCCGGGCTCAAAAATGAGGACTGGATTCATCAATACTAACGCCGAGACTTTTTCAGGGTGAGTGGCAGCATAATGAACGGCCAAAGTCCCGCCTACGGAGTGGCCTAGGAGAACCGGCTTCTCAAAATGCTTAAAGGATAAAATCGCTTCGAGATCACGGGTTTGTTCCGGTATGTCATAATTCCGTTTAGGCTTATCGCTTTGTCCCATCCCAAGCCGGTCATAAGCAAACACCTGGTGCGAAGTGGAAAGCCCGTCAATGAGGCGCTGTTGATTGAGGCTATGATCGGGCAAACCATGAAGCACGACGATGGGAGAGCCCTGTCCCCGCTCGATATTAAAATATCGATTTCCAAAAATAGAAAGATAATCTTCTGAATTTGTTTGAGATGGCTGGATATGCGAGCAGGCGGATAGACTGATGCCCAGCATGAGAATGGTCATTTTAATGTTCATGAGTCTCATGATCTTTGTGTACTTTGTCATTGGCTTTAGGTTTTGCAGGTACGAGGTTCATACCGCATTTGGGACATTGACCTGGTGAAGACTGCTTAACCTCTGCGTGCATCGGGCAGGTGTACATGGTGGCTTTCTCCGGTTTTGGTTCTGTTCCTGTCACAAAATCTGCAACCGTACCCCGTGGATTTTTATACCAACCAACATTCTTGGGATCTTTGATCTGGTCGCGAACTTTCAAAATCGTGAACATCCCGCCCATGCCGACCTCTCCAAAGGGTCCCACACCTCCCATCATCGGCAGGGTATTTTCCGGGCCTTTCATGTGCTGACTGTGAGCCTGATGCTCCTCCATGCCCTTCTCCCCCATAGCCATGTAGCCAGGAAGAAGTTCTTTCACCTTGGATTCAACCCCCTCCTGATTCACCCCAAGCATATTGGGCACATCATGCCCCATGGCATTCATGGGATGATGACGGCGATGGCAATGCATGGCCCAGTCACCGGCAATCGCAACGAATTCAAAGTCGCGTGTTTGGCCGGGAAAAACAACAGCAGTAGTTTCAGGCCATTGGGCAGAACGGGGAATATC
>Ga0154020_10010831_pt1 | contig 10407 bp, 19 predicted proteins | sample Klosneuvirus_201_FD_109709 | JGI IMG/M metagenome (GOLD analysis project Ga0154020, IMG submission 109709) | Active sludge microbial communities from wastewater, Klosterneuburg, Austria - Klosneuvirus_20160825_MG | ecosystem: Engineered > WWTP > Aerobic digester > Activated sludge | place... | reverse complement strand
TCCGTACTTACGCTAATGGACGCGAATGTACCTTTTACCGGAAATGGTATCCGGCGCACATGCCCCCCTTCGTCAATTTGTATCCGCACAATCACCGCACTTTCAACCATTTAATGTTTCCCCCATCCTGTATAAAGTGAATAGTGTCTTGCAGTACCCATCCCCAAAAGAGCATCCACATCCAAGGCTGATATAGCACCACCAGCCAGCTAAAGTAACCGACCAGTGACTTGTCGTAAGAAAACAGTAGCCAAAAGATCAGCGTTGGTGGCACGACCACATAGGCTGCTGCTATTGCGGTAGCGAATACCGGAAGATGCGAAAAGATCGAACGGTGCTCGATCAGCCTCGACATAGGATACCAATAGACCTGCCACAAAAAGCCTACCACTGGCCCAATAAAAGGGATAGTATACATCCTGCGCTCGTTGCGTGTGGTAATGTTGTGCATATCGCGCAGGTCGGGATCGATAACGCTCCCGACCAGTGCTCCAACAAAAAGGCCCATCCCACTTTCGACAGGTGCGCCGTTCCCTACCACATACACCGCAGCGCAGGATGCCATGACTATACCAACCCTATAACCTACCGCATGCTCTTTCCCACTCGACACTGTTTCCTACAACCCCTTGTTAAGCTACCTGCGTGTTCCGGCTGATCGTTGCACCGGTTTGGTTTTGGTAGCGCCCTTTCTTGCTATAGGAAACGGCGACAGGTGCGACCAGCCTTTCAATCGACATCTGCATAACACGCGCCCCATACGCCAATTCCAACATCCAGGGTGCTACGTTATGGAACTCAAAAGCCCACTCGCCTTCCCACCCTGGATCACCCAATCCGGCATGTAAGTGCTCTAGCCCAACTCTGCCTGTGCTGGATTTACTAAACAGCACAGCCTTGGCATCCAGAGGCAACTTCACAAATTCAATGGAATGGCAAAGGACAAACTCGCCTGGATGCAGTAGTATGTATTCGGGAGTATCACCGACCCCCATCTCCTGCTCGATGCCCCACTTAGGAAGCTTCTTTAGATTATTCTTCCCAGGCTGCGCCATTATCTCCTGCCAAGGGAAATCGATGGCTGTGTAATCGTTCGTAAAATCCAAAAACGCAGCAGTTGGAATACCTCCCTCCTGCAAGTCGAAAATCTCACCAGCGGTCAGGTATTCCCAAATCGGATGCGGCCTCCGAAACTTCCGCCCCAACTTCAAATCGATTGATGCTGGATTGATACACGCCTCATCATAAGGGGTAACCAGTCCATGCTTTTCGGCCCACTCTGCCAACCACACATCATTCCATGTACACATAGCTATGCAACCTTCTTGCTCATCCAAACAAACAGGGCGACAAATATAAGAACCACTACCAGCAAACCACCGCCACATACAGCTTGAAATACGTTCACGCTGCCCCTACCCTTTCTCGCAGGCACAACTGGACGATCTGCTTGCATTGTGATTCGTCCATCATTGCGATATGGCACTCCTGATCTTCTATACCCAACCGTTTTGCCAGCCATTCATAAGCCTCCTTTCTTTTCATCTTTCCTGTTTTCCATACTGAATCAAAAGAAGCATGGGCGAGATTTCGCCAATACCTCAACCCCTCATTCGCCAGTGTTCCCATCGGGTTTGCTGTTCCCGAATGGCAACCCACCCAAGCCTTGCATGGGCGACAAAGATAAATAAAACCGTAATCCCTGCCCCCATACACTTCCATCGAACTGGTTAGCTCGGCTGCGGCCCCACAATAGGGGCACACGACCTCCACAGCGCCATCGACAGCCTTATCGCTTGGTAAGCGCCTCCTCATTGGCTGTGTAATAATCCATCTCCTTCATGAAGCTATCTGGCTGAAGCGCATAAAGCAACTTCAGTATATCTTGCCCCATTGCCCTGATCTCCCACTGAGCGGCCTTATCCAAGGCGCGCAACCAAAGAAAGTGCTTCCAGTAAAAGAAATTCATGCTAACTACGATCTTTGTGCTGGCTGCGTTGGGCAGTAAAAAGCGAGCGTCCTCCTTGCGTATCCCATGCCCTCGCAGGCTGGCATAGGCAATCTCAGCTTCCTCCCATAACCGCTCGATGGTTCGCATCGCCTGGGGATCAGCCTGTATCGCAGGTGGGATCACAGCCTCCCATTTACCCTTCTGCAAATCTATGTACCTCATTGAGGATTGACTAAAGGAAGCCATGCGATGCCGTACAAGCTGATGGCTGGCTACTCGGCTGATGCCATTGATGCAGAATGTTGCATGATTGTGGCGATCTTCCCCAAAGCCATTTAAGATCAAGCCCTCCACGATACTATAACCAAGCAGATCGATAGTTGACCTGATGCCCTCCGGCTTGGTGTAGTTAACCGGCGCAGTATAGTTGCGGTCGTCCGTTTCGTTAACAAGATCGGCAAATACAACAGGTGCTACCCCTGCTATGAATGGGAGCACTTTTGCCAACCGACTAAAAACATTGGCCCTTATAAGGTCGCGCCAAACACGAAGGTTGCCGGAAACGTAAGTGTACCCATCCTTCGTTGCAATCTCGGCGTGACGACTGGCATTTAGTATTTCCAACTGAAATTCAGCGGAAAGGAGCATGGGGAAACTGTAAGTCGCCCAAGCGTGCTCCACGATGTCATAATGTCCTTCTCGGACACGGTCGCCAATAAAGCCTGGAGCACGTCCCATCATTGGCTCACTGGCATAGCAGACCCTACCAGCATATTCGATTATCTTTTCTCCCCATGTGCTCTCTTTCGCCTGATCAAGTACACTTGCCAACGCAGTATGCAAATGCGCCGGACGTTGTGTTGTTGCTACGATCATACCTTACCCCTTTATGTCTATATAGATGTTCCAAATCCACTGAATTACACGCATACATATAATGGCGATGCAGGTAATGGCAATTCCACTCATCACCGCATAGACCTCCATTTGCCATACGCCAACCACCACATAAAAACCTACCATCAGCAGACAGGCAGAAGCGAATATGGAAAAATTATCGCGCTGGTAATCGTTGCGCTGATCCTCCTCGGCCTTCTCGTTAATTCTTTTGGTCACGGCTGGAAAACCTTTCAAGTGAATCTGTGTACTGTGTTAAAAAATACAGCATGGCATACCAAGCCTCAAGCCTGCCACGCGCCAGCAACAAAGCGTGCTCGTCGTTTGCATCCCGCAATAACTCAATGCGTCCACGTTCCGCATCGATGATTACGTTAAGCCTTGGAACGAGACTTTCGGCGCGCCCTTCGATCATTTTCCCCCACCATTTTCCTAAAAAGATCAGCCAACGGCCCACCAGCACGAAGCATCAATTCCTCGTTCTTCGCCTTTTTCTGAACAGCCGCATTGCTACCAGCCCAACTGCGAGCGGCCTCCCGACAGGCTTGGCAATGATAGACCACCGCACCAGCCGCACGATGGTCGCGCAATTCGTTCTGTGACCAGTAATTCCCACGTTCGCCACAGAACTGACATACTTGTGGACCATCCTCCCTTGTCGGTATCATCCTATGTGTTTTTACCGGCACATCGCTACTCCTTTCTAACCTTTTAATATCCTGGCAAAGCCAGTCCTTCGACGTCGTACTGCACCCCACAACCGCATGTCCAGCCTCTGTCTCGCCCCACCTGGGTAACCTGCCCACAGTGGCTACATATCCTGTCGATTGTGTTTTCAGGATACCCACCGGCCCACTCCGCCCACCATTCATAATGGTACTCGGTCTGTATATCTTCGATCAGAGCGAGCATTATTTTGAACTCAATACTTGACGGTTTACCAGTCAACCAATCCCGATGCTGCATTACCATCAGCCTCTGCATAATGGAGGCTGTTCGGTAGGCTTCCTCTGGATCGGGCGCTAGGCAGACCCTCGGTATATAGCCAATAGGGTGCTGTGCAATCATGCGTCTTTGCCCGACCTTCTTCTCAAGGTATTTTGGCAGACGCATTTCTACTACGTAACATAGTGCACCCAACTCCCCTTTTTTTTGCGCTCCGGCAATAATCTGGTCCTGCCAGGATTTCGTCTGATCGATGTTCATATATCTCGCTCCACATCGATCTCGCTTGGCCTTGGCCCATATAGCTCACAGGGTTTCCCTAGCCCCTGCATCTGGTACGCCATATTTAACGCACCCCTACTTACCCCATCCCAAACCACGATTGCTCCATCTCCCTCCTGCGCCATCTGCCCGTTACGAATTGGTCCAGCAGCCTTGCCATTCTTTTTCCAATTGGCTGGCCTTTCCCTAACCGGCTTGTTGTTCTCTTTTGCCCATAACCAGCCGTGCATATCCGCACCATCAGCCATCCCACAAACCACCTCATCGACCGGTAGCGTACAATAGGCCAGGGCAGCGTAGGTATCCCATATTTCAACGCCCCTGCTGCCAGCAACCACTACGATCACGTTACTACCTACCTTATAGGCTTGCGATGCTGGATGACCGGCTCTCCACCATCATCATCATCATTGCCATCATCGGACACTCGTAACTGGATCACGATTTCATCCTTTTTTGGATCATGCCAGTAACGGAATCCAGAGACTGTTTTACCTTCACCAAGATCGATGGTCTTTACATAGGCTGCAATCAAATCATCCAGTCGATGCACCAGAAAAGCACCGGCCATCAATTGCTTCCCCAGGTAAGCTCGGTTGGCTCGATGTCCAGGATCGTAAACGCATCCGGCTTGCGCCTCATGGTGATCACACCCTCGCTACCCATCGTGTTCTTGTATACCTTCACCCGCAATTCCTCCGTTGGCTCTCCGGTATCCTCATCTCTTGTCAGCGACACCATAATGCCGACGTTGATGCGCTCCGTCTTTTCACCAGCAGATCGTATCTGCGTACCATCGAAGTCGGCCAAGTCCGTCTGCCGACCAGCTTTGGAAAGCTGATCCAGAATAACGACAGGGATCGACATCTTCTCAGCCAGTGTCTTTAAGCGCTCGATTGTATCGGCATCCCTGGCATAGATGTTCGTTCCGTACATTTTTAGCTGCTGACCGGTAGCAGCTATCTTGCCGAAATAGTCAATGATAATATACGTCAGTGGCGCATCTGTATCCTTGCGCCGTTCCTGCTCTGCTAAAGCGTACTCCTCGATCTGATTCACCGACCAGCCTGGGCAATGAACATAGTCGACGCTTCCAGGCCAAGCCTGCATGCGCTCGTTGGCCTCGTTAAGCATCTGGCGAGCATCCCTCGACAGGTCAACCCAACTCAGGCCATCCTCCTTGCCCATCCGCACGTAGAAATCCTCATCCAAGCGAGCGATCTGCTCGTCGGTAAGCAAACCACGCTTTAGCAACCTTCGATCAACGTGAGCATAGGTCTGCCGCACGGCTCTGCGATCCATCATGATCTTTTTGTTTAACTCAAGATGAAAAAGCGATCCGTGTGATCCGAAGCGTGCATTGCCCTCCCCCATCATCTCGGCAATGATGGTCTTGCCTGTTCCTGGTGCTGCTGCAACACTAACCAGAATCCCCTCGTCTGGTGTGTCGATCAATCTGCGCCAGGATGCATACGGCCACTGAAATTCCAATCTTTTACTCAAAGGTTGCATCGACCGTTCAGCACGCTCAGTCAGCACCTGATCGTAAAAGGGGAACGATTCAGCCCAAGACAAGACCGCATTTACTTCTTGCGGTTTTGCTGTCGTTAAACGACCAGTCAACCACTTTTGAATTTCATCAATCGGATCACCGGCATATATCCGGCGAATCCACTCCTGCGCCATCGTAAGATGGATTTCGTGTTCTGCTGTAAAGTCCAGTGACATCGTTTGCCCCAATCTCCCCTAGTATATAACCTTTATTTCCAGCACTTTCCCATCCAACGTTTCCATTCGGATGCGACCTCTCTTTACTGCGGTCACAGAAAAAAGCTCCACCTGTTGTGTTTGCCCTGGGCAAGTAGTTGTAACTTTCAAAACCGCCCCTACCTCGACCGTAACCCGCTTTACTGCCGGTTGGCCTCGCCTTACCCGTATGGATACACTATCGTCGCCCATTGTGTTGAAATTGTCCTTCTCCACCCATACAATCAGTACATGGATAACACCCAGGCAGTAAGCCTTGTTGAAAGCAGAATCTGTACCGAAATAACAAGCGACCCAAACCATAGGGGCGCTGCCGACCGTCGTTGGTGCTGGAAGCCCGATGACGTGTTACGTATACGCTTCCTTTCCGGCGACCGCAAACTACACAAACGAGTAATTGATACGGCCAAAGAATGGATGCGATACGCCAATATACAATTCGCATTCGATGTCCCTGGTGCAGCAGAAATCCGCATTGACTTCAACCCAACAGGTGGATCGTGGTCTTATGTCGGAACATCCTGCCTAAGCATAGGTAGAGGAAAGCCAACCATGAATTTAGGCTGGCTCACCGCCACTTCACCAGAAACAGAACTGCGCCGCGTCGTCCTTCACGAATTTGGTCATGTTCTCGGCCTTATCCATGAACACTCATCGCCTGTCGCCAAAATCCCCTGGAACGAAAAGATCGTTCTCGATTACTATAAGCGCACCCAAGGATGGTCACATTCGACAACAAAAGCAAATGTGTTACTCCCCGAATTTGCTGACGCTTATACGGAATTTGATCCAGATAGCATTATGATGTACCCTATCCCTTCCGACTTAACCATCGGTGGGTTTTCCGTTCCCTGGGAAAATAGCGAACTGTCCGACCTTGACAAAAAACTGATCGGACAGCTTTACCCGAAGGACTAATCTACTAGCTGATTATCTGATGCTAGTTTACCTCTCTTTTTACTCGTTGTCAACGGTCAGTTTTTGGTGCGTGCATTCGCCTTTGCAAAATACAAGCACCGTGCTGTACTCGACACGTTCACGGTTGGCCCCCTGGGTGTTTCCGTTGGAATACACGCGGTGCGACTCAAGCAATTTGTATCCCAGGTTTTGGGCGCAAAAAATATGCCATAGTGTAGCGCGTACCCGACGCTTGATCTTTGCACCCTTGCGCTGGATCGTCTTGTAGGAATCTTTCATCTCAAAGACGAGCAGACCACTATCGGTCAGCACCCTACGCATTTCAATCATCCATTGCTGCTCAAATACACAATAGTCAGGCCCAAAAGGTAGCTGCCCACTATTGTTCGGCTGCAACTCCTCCCCTAAGCAGTGAAAGTACGTATTGCGCACATACTTGGGATTACCGTCCTCGTCCACTTGGCTATCCACAAAGTGATCGGCCATCCGATTCCCGAATGTTGGACTGGTAACAATAGCCTGATACCTGCCTACCCAACTCTCCGGCAGATTAAGCGCATCCCCTACCGTCGTGCAGGGATGCATTTTCGCCCATTTTGGCTCAATCTCGACAGCGGTTATATCGACATCCAGCGAATCCCAAAGGCGAAAAATACGCCCTGTACCGGCAAACGGATCGAGTATCTTGTGGATTCGATACCGTTGCAGGATGTCGACAAAAACTGGCATCAGCGCCATGTTGTATGGGGCAGGATGACTCGCCTGCCTCTTACTTATCATCGGCTGCATCCTCCTTTCCCTCCTGCTCATCAAGAATCATCAGCCCACGCAAGGCATAGCCTATCAGATCATAAAGGGTATCGCGCAGCCCCTCATCCGTTACCAGCGCCTGCCTGTTACCCAGGTTCTCGACCCTTGTAGCCTTATCCATCATCCGGACAATAATACCTGCCACTCCAGTCTTGTAAAGATTGCCTGGACCGTAATCGTGGTCCTTCTTTACCAGGATACCAATAACAGGCTCCAGGCGCTCCACAGCCTCTTGTGGCGTCATGGCGTGCCATACGGCAAGCGTCTCCAGGATGGTCTGTTCCAGGCGATCCCTGGTTAGGCTAACCACCCCTTACCCCCTTCTTGGCGAGATCGGCCATTATCAACTCGAATACTTCACCAAGGCGTTGAGATATTATCTTCTCGATCTCCTGAAGGGTAATTTGCCCATTGATCTTGTCTGGTTCAGGTTCAGGTTGCGGTTGCGTATCCTGGCTAACTGCCACACGCTGAAATAGAATATAGTAGCTGTGGTGGCCCCACGTCGCCCCTGGCCCTTCATCATCCTTGGCTGCGGTCAATCCCATCACACAATCGCTTGGTACGCCAGGAGATTCAACCTTGATCCATACCACAGCCTTACCAAACAAATCGACATTTGCCATTGGCTCACCCTGCGGCTTTTCCAGGGCTTTGGATGGAGATTGCTCATCCGGCCTTTGATCCTTCCATCCCCACTCAATTCTTATCTCTGGTCGACCACGGCAAGACATCCCATTTTCATCATTTACATCAATGAAAACACTGTGTCTCCCTCCGTTCTCGGCTGGCGTCAGTTTTCGCACCAACAGCGCTTTCCAGTAAAAGCGCGTCTCTCGTGTAACTGCCTCCTGTACAACAGTCACACCATATTGCTTGGCTTCATTTCTTGTTTCCACTTCATTTCTCCTAATACGGAATAGATTTAGAATCGTCTAACTCACGACCAAGCCCTGTAACCTTCTCTTGTAATGCGTTTCTTTCCTTGACCAACTTGCGCACACGATCCACCACGTTGGTATCGCCATAGTCAGCCAACAAACCATCTATGGTCGCCAACTGCTCAACGGCTGTTTGTGCTTTAATTGCTTCTATTTCCATTTGCCTTTTTTTCTCCTGATTTTTTACCGTATCGGCCAGCAAAGTTGCTAGCCAATCAAACCACCCCTCCATCCCTCCTCCCCTTTTTATACTAAAAAAATGATGACCCGATTTGATTTATCGCGTCACCATTTTACCACACTTACAATCTGTTGTAAATAGTCAAAACCTAACCGCCAGTGGTCTTTATCCGGTTATTCTGGCCTGCCATACGAGCGGCGCGTGCTGCATTTCTGCCAGCGCGAAAGGTATCAACAGCGGTCGCCCATAAGCTATTAACCTGCTGTAGCGCTCTCGCACTATACGTTTTTTCCGCATCTTTAAGCGCTTCAAGATCAGGGCGAATCTTTCCTCCGCTTACAACCCCATACTGTTGATATCCAGGTTTGCCAGTTGCAGGGCGAGAAAAACCAATTGCCTGATACGCTACAGCACGCTGCATGGCGTTCTCGCTGCTATCCCACTTATAAGCAGTGACTTTATACTTAAAGCCATTTGGCCGACCAGCAGCATCGGATCGTACAATTTGCAACAAGCGAGTAGCAATAGCGTTTTGTGTTGCCGCTGGAAGGTTTCTCTTGCCATGCCCACCATTGACGCTAAACTCTATCTCTGCCCCACCTGTGGCCCGATTGATACTTATCGATACACCATTACCATTCACATCGAAGTCGTAATCTTTTCCGATACCGGTAGTGCTGATGGCTACATTTCCGATATTCGCTGGTGGTTGGGGCGCAGCAGTAATGCCAACTCCGGCCACTTGCCGTTGCGGTCCTGAAGCCACAGCCGTTCTGTCCACTTCCGGCCCCGAAGCAACACCAGCATTGGGCGCACGACCACGTCCTGCTAAAACACCACCAGCGTTCGGTGGTCGTCTACCTCTGCCTCCCGAACCTTGATTTCTACCCATAATCGCCCTTTTACCTCCAATTACCACATCTGTGGCATTCTGCCTCTTAAAGTACAGAATAGGACATAATAGCGATCACCGCAATGCATAGACCAACCAATGCCTCTCCGCCAAAAAAAAACGACAAAGGCCAGGGGTTATACTCCCTGGCCTTTAATCTATTCTGCTTCGCCTTGGCTGGCAAGGGAACGGAATATCTCCATAAAATCAGGATATTCCTCCTCCATAATCACCGCTATCTCGGCTGCTGACTTGCCTTCAGCCTCAAGCTTCTCCATTCGATCCATCGCTGCTTTGTCGTAAGCATCCCAATCGATACTGGTATCGCTGTCCGCTCGTGAATTGCCCATGCTCTTACCACCTCTCCCTTTTACTCTGAATAATTCGGCAAGGCTAACCCTGCCTTCTCGATTAGCGCCAAGCAACGCTTGCTCGGCTGTGCTGTAAGAAACCGGCGCTGTCGCTGCGCCATCGCATACGTCTTTGGATTGCACGCTGTTGCTGCACCATCCTTGACGATAGTCTCCATGATTTTACCTGCATTGTCCCTGAGAAACCAATGGGAACCACCACCTTGCTGCTTGCTGTATCCCACACGCCACGGTGTGTAACGTTTGGGAAACAGATGATACAGCGCCTCAGACAACGGATAGCAATATCCGTTCAGCGGAATCTTGGTGCGATCCACGTTTGCATATTCGCCCTTAAGCAACTCCGGCGAATCGACGCAAGCCTTCTGTAACTTCTCCAATGCTTCATTCGGTGTCATTTTGCCCTTTACCTTTTGCCCTTTTTTTGGTTTTTTATAGCAGGAATCCCAAGT
>Ga0154020_10010830_pt1 | contig 10407 bp, 9 predicted proteins | sample Klosneuvirus_201_FD_109709 | JGI IMG/M metagenome (GOLD analysis project Ga0154020, IMG submission 109709) | Active sludge microbial communities from wastewater, Klosterneuburg, Austria - Klosneuvirus_20160825_MG | ecosystem: Engineered > WWTP > Aerobic digester > Activated sludge | place... | reverse complement strand
GTACACCATCGCACCGGGAAGCCTCGCAGGAAGCTCTCCTTCAAGGGGAAGCTCTTGCGGCAGGAACAGCAGATCGAGCGCATTCACGCGGATGCCGAGGGGGGACAGCGGCATCATGTAGCCAGGAAAGGTAATCGGCCCGAAATCAAGCGGGGCGCTGGGGTCGCGAACGACATGCCACACCTGGTAGCTATAATACTCCGTGTGAGCTTCCCACACGACGACGAGACGGTCCCCATTGGCCGCAACTTTAAACCCGTAGCCAAAGCGCTCTTCCACGGCGCCCTCGGAAATCTCCAAGGCCTGCAGAAGATGCTGGAACTCCCGACGACTATTGGGGCGTTCCACCGGCGGGTTCGCCATCCGATACGCCACATGGTGAATGTGCGCCGGAACACCGAGCCATTGCGGAAGGTACTGTTTATTGGATTGATGGATCCGGTTCAGAAATCCCGACGGTCGGGAATCTGCCACGGAAGGCTCCACATGGTCCGTCATATCACCCGTCTCTCAGGCTGAAACGAGAGGAAGGCTCGTCCTGGATTCACACCAGCTCGTCCTCAATCAGGACGAACGGGGCCCCGCAGCCATGCAGCCGCGGCGGCACGGACGGCCACCGTCACTACTCGTCTTCCTCTTCAATATCCTCAATACCTTCGTAGCTGACATCCCCTTCATGGATGGAAGTCGCCATCTTTTCACACGCCGACTCAATGATCTCTTCAGCCTCCTCGGGGGAATCGGCTGAAATCAAGAATTTCACGGTAATTCCAAAGCGCTGGTTCACAATCGTACTCCTTCGGCGAATGAAGGGGCAGAAAGTCTGCCCCCTGCTGTGGCTCAATACCATAAGCTCCCGCGTATTGTCACTCTTCTGTCTCACGGAAAAGGAATGGGGCAAGGAATGGGGAGGGCCGATCAGGTTCAGCTCCCATCAGAAATGAGGCCGAACTCTCCCCGCGGAGACGGGGGCCACTCGATGCCAGGAGTCAGAATTCGGGGTTGAATTCGATGGAGGAGGAGAGCGCCTCGGGACCAGGAGGGGAAGACACAGGTCCGCGTAGCGAGAAAAAGCCTGGTCCCGGCACCCACTCACGGGAAGACACCGGGACCGCTCGACTATTTACGGAGCAGCATGTGGCCGCGCCGATTCTGTTGATGGCAGGCCTCGTCGTGCTCGGCACAGAAGGGGCGATCCTTGCCATAGGACACAACCGCCACTTGCGTCGCATTGACCCCCAGATCGACCAGGTAACTCTTGGCCGCCTTGGCGCGTTTTTCACCCAGTACCAAATTGTAATCATGGGTGCCGCGCTCATCGCAATGCCCGGAGATCTTGAGGAGCGCCGTGGGGTTCTCCTTCAGCCAGTCGGCATTGGTGGTCAGTGCCTCGCCTCCGCCATTGTCTGCCACGCTGTATCGGTCATAACCATAGAAGACGTCTTTCAGTCCGGCTTCCATCGCCGCCGCTTCCTCGCGGCGAATTTCGGTATACCATTTCTCACTGCTGTCACTACCATCGACCGGCCTCAGCATATTCCCGATAGGGCTCCGGCTCAGCCGTTCCTCCCCGGAAATCTGCCCGTTCACCAGAGGCGAAAACCCCCGCAACCGCCCCCCCTCCGGCTCAGACAAATTATCTTGTCGTCCAAGGGAAGGGTACTGGTCACCCTGCTCACTCGCGACACCGTTCTGGTTCGCAGATCCATCGCCGGAACGGCTCGACGCCGACTGGGACTGCTCATCGGAGCCCGACTGAAACCACTTCATATTGCTACAGCCCGGTGCCGCTAACAGAACCATTGCCATTCCGCCCACCATCAGTTGCGATGCGCCACGGTGCTTCATGAACCTTACTCCTTCACGCTGGGGTGTAGCCGCTGCCAGACAATACAAATATAGCATTCGCCACGTTTTACGCAGGATTCACCGCCGAGCCTTCATAAACACCCTGTATTCCAGGTGATTGCACGCGGTTTCCCAGGCAGCGCGTGCCTAGGCTTGGCGGCATATTCCCTTCAATTCCAAGGGATTCCGAGGGTGCTCCGCAGTGACAGAAGCACACTCAGGTCCTCCGGGAATCAACGGGTCAGGAGCGTATTGGTGAGGGAGTTGGAGAAGTCAGGAGAGAGGAGAGATGATCGTAGCGCCATACACGACGTCGAAGACTACGGCAGACAAACTCTTGGTGCGCCCGGAGGGACTTGAACCCCCAACCCTCGGATCAGAAGGACGACGAAGTACCTTAGAGACAGACAACGATCAGGGAGGACAGATAGACATGTTCTCTTTATAGATCAATGCTTTTTGCCTCAGTCCATGAGGATCACTGGTGATTGAGGCATACCTGCAATCGTGGCCAAAACCGGGACCGAACCGGGACCAAAACCGGGACCAAAATTTGGTTAAAATTTCGAGGCGATTCCTGATTTGGATTATGAAATGGCTTGCCAAGCCTTATCCATTCCTTCTAGATAATCTATAAGGAATTTTATAGCCTGAGCATGGGTAGGATTCTAAATAGCTTAATCCGCAGATCCGCGATCTGATGGCCGACTACGACTTCCGATCTCTCTCACCTCATGATTTCGAGTTGCTGAGCCGTGACCTATTGCAAAAGTGGCTCGGAGTGCGACTCGAAAGCTTTACCACTGGCCGCGATTCCGGCATAGATTTTCGACACAGTTCGGGGAACGATAAATTAATTGTTCAGTCTAAACATTACGCCGAATCCGGTTTCAATGCTCTCCGTCGGGCCCTAATTGGGGAAAGCGACAAACTTAAGGTCCTTAACCCGTCAAGATATATTGTAACCACCTCCGTTGGGTTAACCCCCGGGAACAAAGCTGACTTACTTGGCATTCTCACACCATACTGTGTCGGACCCTCCGATATTCTCGGGAAAGATGACCTGAACAACTTACTAACCGAATACACTGACATTGAGCGCGCACATTTCAAGCTGTGGTTGACCAGTTCGATTGTATTAGAGCGAATTCTTCACGCTGGCATATTCTCCGACTCCGATGCACATCTCGAGCGCATTCGTCTAAGACTTTCTCGCTATGTTCCAAATCCAAGCCTTGACCGAGCGCAGGAAGTACTACATGAATCTCACTTTTGTATCGTAGCAGGAATCCCTGGCATAGGAAAAACCACTCTCGCCGAGGTCCTACTTGCAGATCTCGTAGAGCGGCAGGGATTCGCGGCGTTCCGCATCGCCCATGACCTATCGGAGTTACGTCCCATAAAGAATCCAAAGTCAAAACAGGTTTTTTACTTTGACGACTTCCTTGGGAAAACATCGTTGAATAAGCTTCAGAAGAACGAGGATCAGCGTCTTGTAGAGCTGATGGCTGAGGTAGCAGCGAATCCAAACTGGCGCTTTATTCTAACTACGAGAGAATACATTCTGAACATCGCTAAACTACAGTACGAATCGTTCGCGAACCCTCCGGTAAACTTCAAGATGTGTGTGATAAACCTTGGCGATTACACAAGGAAGGTGCGAGCAAAGATTCTATACAACCACATTTATTATTCTGATTTGCCTAAAGAATACAAACTTGCTCTGCTGGAAAATTGCGCCTACGAAAATATTCTTCTCCATCGTAATTACAATCCGAGAGTAATCGACTACATGACACAGAGCACACATGCTCTCGGAGTGACTCCCACTCTATACCTTCAAGAGTTTGTCGATAGCCTGCACAATCCGACAAGAATATGGGACCACGCATTTCGTTATCAGATATCAGAAGCCGCGAGAAGCTTACTGTTTGTGCTAACAACACTTTCTGATGAAACAACTTTAGAGAACCTTGAAAAGGCCTTTTGGTCTTTTTATCAGCTTCGGCAGAAACGTTTCGGCTTTTCGACTGGACCAGGAGATTGGGTTGATTCGCTCAAGGGGCTTGACGGCAATTTTATCAAGAGTAGAAAAATTGGAGATGACGTTATTATCTCATTTCACAACCCATCAATTCGGGACTTCATGGAGAAATTCCTGGAGACCTCGGATTCTGACACTACAGACCTCCTGCGTGGGGCCTCATTCTATGAGCAGTACACAACACTCTGGACAGGCCATCGGGGCAAACGATATCCAGCAATTGATCGTGCAGCAATCGAATTTGTACGAATGCTATCTAGCAACCTATGGGGACCGAGCGCGAGGACAATCCATAGGGTAAACCGGCAGGGTGAAACAGTGGGCCTCTCCTCTTACCCACCATCCAATGAAAGCCGGGTCCATTTTTTGATAAATGTCATAGACGAACTGAAACTTAAAAGCGCTACGTCCATCGTTGAATCGGTGCTTGCTCAGATGAGTGCGCTATGGCTAAAGGGGTCGGGTGACAAGGAGGATTTGATCCGTCTTTTGCAAAGTCTAACTAAACGAGGACTTAAAGAGCATGAAGCAGCTTTTACCTCTGCGCAGCACTGTTTATTATCGGACCCAGAGACGGATGCAGAGTTTCGGGCTGCAGCTGATTTTTATCATGACTACCCTAAAGCGGTTTCGCATGAGAAATGTGACGCTTTGAGAAAGCTGTTTAGAGCATTTGCATCAGATCATCCTGCAAATAGTGATGACGATCCGGATTGGATTCGAGGTGCCGTAACAGACATCGAATATGTCGGCGAAAGAATCGGCATAGACGTAGAAGAGTACACTCAAAAGCTCTTAGAGCGTGCCGAGGAGATTGAAAACGATCGTGCCAACGTTTCAGAGCCCGATGATGACGATAGAGACTGGGGAGGGTCCGAATCCAGTGATGATGACGTTCAGAGCATGTTCGAGGGACTAGAAAGCGACCTGAACGAGCCTCGAGGGAATTAGACCTCCCCCCCTTATTGATAACCGATGCCTAGCCAGGCTAGAGAGTCAGCCGATTACGCATTTTTTGAGGAATGTATTCTCCGGCATTAAACTAGGCTGTGAGTATACTGTGGCGTTGGGATTGAAATGGCACTTCTGATGAAGTCAGTTCAGGGCCGTTACGCGTCCACGATTGAAGTGTAATAACCTTTGTTTTTTGATTGCTTTCAATAGGTCTCAATTTCCGCATGAGCAGCTGGCTAAAACGCTCATCATGCGTGGAGATCAGAAGCTGACGCTTACCTCTAGCTCTTCGCAGTACATCCACTAAACCGAGAAGGTTAACATCGTCTAAACTTTGCAACGGATCATCAAGTACGGCCATCTCTAAAGGAATCGAGGAGGTGGCCAGATTGAACGACAAAAACACTGAGAAGGCTAAAGCATTTAACTGAGAGCTGCTGAGGACTCCGAGAGGATCTTGTTTCTTAACATTACCAACGGGATCCTCAATGAGAACATCCATTCGGCCTTTACCTTGAGTGTATTTGCTGAACAGAGATGTACGAGTGAAGGCGGGATGAGGAACTATTCTGGCGTAAATCCTATCTAAAAGTGGCTCTATCTGCTTGATTTGCGATCCAACCGCCACCGCACCAACCTCTCGCAACGCATCAATCATTTGAGTCGCGGTTTGCCTGACCTCCGCATAAGAATCGTACACTGTCTTCTGTTCCTGATATGCCCTTTCTAATGTGGTCAACTCCTGCTGAAGCTTGCCTTTTTCCAACTGCTCTGACAGGCGGCTCAATGCTAGGGACAGCTGTTCTCCAGAAGAATATAAATCCCTATAACGACGGTCTCTTTCGGTGAGGCTTGTTCGAGCGCTCCTAAGAGTTGCAGACAGGGGAGAATGCTCCGGAGGTGTAATATTGAAGGACGCCAGTTGCCTTAATGCACTTTGCTGGAGCGCTAAATACTCGTTCCGCTTTTCGACAAGCTGACGATAATGCGCCTCCGCAACCGAGAGTTTCGCTTGTGTCTGCGATAATTCATTAGATAAAGCATTCACAGTAGCTGCCTCTATGGCTTCCGACGCTGGCATTTCCTGCCCACTAGCCAATCGCTCCAATCTCTCTCGTGTTGTAAGTTCGTCATAAGCTTGACTGCACACAGGACAATTTTCACCGAGATGGCGCAAGGCTAGAGATGCGAGTGATTTAAGGCTTTCCTGGGATTCTCGCAGGTCTATGAGTCGACGCCGCTCTTCAGCTGCCTTTGTTTGAGCATCTGCGAGCTTAAAATTCACTTCTTTCCATTTTTCTCTAACCTCGGTCAACTGCAACTCGGCATCACTAATCTCCTCGTCGCGAGGAGGAGCCGTTTGGAGGCTCTCAAAATCCCGGTCAAGAGCATCTAAAGTAGCTATCCGTCGTGAACTTGCAGCCGTCTCCGTTTGAATCCTTCGCAGAATCGCGTCAAGACTTACTGAGGCTTCAGCAGACTCGATAGGAGGAATAGCATCATAAGCTAAACCTATTTCACCAACACTTCCCCACCAAAGCTGCCACGAGTCCGCCAGGCTGGAAACCAGCTCACTATCACTTGCGCCTCGCCTATCGATTTGCTGCCGCACTTGTTCTAACTGTCGTCGCGTGACCTCCACATCGGCCTCACGCTGGGTGATTGCTCGGCTCCAGGCAAGCCGTGCGCTTTCAAGCTGCTTCTGAAGTTCCGTAATACGACCTGCTCCCACTAGCTCACTTAGAGCCTGGAATCGCTCAATATCTGATTCACTTTCTATGAAGCCTCGCACTAGATCTTGCTGGAGATATACGCAATGCGTCAGCACATTCGCTAATGTTTCAAAACTTTTCTCACTCGAAAGAGCGACAGGCCACAGTAGCTCTAGCAAACGGTTCTCGCCTTTTCGGGAAACTAACTGTTCGTTTCCTTCCTGAAGAGTGAGAGTCATCTGTGTGCCATCGTATCGTCTGCTAACACGTATAAGCCCAGTTGACTCGTTCGACAGAGTTAACGTTACCTGTGCATAACCAAACTTGGCATAGAGCGAGAGAACCTTGTCCTGAGCCTTCTTTAAGCGCGGCAAGGTCCCACACAACCCCCACAAAACAGCGTCTAATATTGACGTTTTACCTGTTCCATTTGCCCCATTAACCAAGATCACGTCTCCAGAAAAGTCTAGAGACACCTTTTCTGAAAAGGAGCGAAAACCCTCGACTTCAAGGGACTCGAGTCTCACTGTCCCTCCTTCTTCCTGAACAGACGCTCAAGCAAAGGTTCCTGCTTCTTAAACGCATCTACTATCACTGTAGCCGAATCAAGCGGCACGCCTTGGGTCGCTAGCAAACCAGGGAGAATCTCAAGCAATGAGGCGGGCCCTACATCAAATGTCCCTACATCTATAGGTAGAAATGGTAGCAAGACCCTTTCGACATCAGAGACTGTAAGAAGCTCTTCTCCTGTGGCCACAATCTTACGAACGCGTGAAACATCATGCCGAATCTTTTCGATCTCACGTTTATCGGCTACGGTTGGAAGCGCAGGGTTGATAAGAACTAAATAACCCTCCCATAACTTTGGATCTGATGTGCTTAATTTTCTGGAAATTAGGTCTACGACGGCACCTTGAGCAAGGTGCCAAGAAGCAAGCAAGTCACTTAAATGATCGTATACTACTATTGCTACTATAGAGACAGCATCCTCTGCCAATAACCAGTGCCCAGAAAGCACCTCCGTAGGTTGCTCACGTTCAAACTCGAGCTTGTCCTGATTTGTGCCCGCGATCAACGGATCACGTACTACCACATACGCAGCCATCTCTAGTAATCGTTGGACCTCAACGATTACTGTTATTACACTCAATGGTTGGCTCACCTCAGGCGTTCCCTATCATATCTTGAATGATTTTGGGATATTGGCGGGCCTTAAAAACATCTGTGATTGAGCGCTTGGGTTTCCCTAATACTAAATTATCTAGTTGTTCTCCCATAACGATATCCGAAGGTAGTTTTGTAACTTCTGGCGTCCCTTGGACACCAGAAAGAAGGAATATAACAGGTGTAGGTTTTGACGCTTTGGCGATTTCCCTTTCGAAATGCGCAAACATCGGTTCAATCATTGCAAAAGTTCTAGTTCCCCTACCGGATATTGGAACAACAGTGCAAACAGGCTTTCCTGCTCGGTGCAGAGTTATACACCCAGCGATATCAGGCCTGGCCTTCGCACTTGTGATTCGCTCTATTAGGGCTATGCACTGCACTAAATCGGCATATTGGTCGTGATGACACCCGCGATGAGGGAGATAAGACACTGTCATTTCAAGTTGCCAAACTGCTCTTATCCGGCCAAGTGCAATCAACCCAAGCGTTTTTAACTCGCCAAGAAAGCCATCGCAATCCTCATTCTGAATAGCATTGTTCGTTGCAAAATCAGCGCAGCTATCACGCAACACTCTAATATGTTCTTCAGCTACACGCGCTGCCAAGGCCTTCATGAATTCGACCCAACCAAGACTAATATGCTGTTCAACGGTAATAGCTAAACTACTGGCAAACGCGGAAGCCTCCAGTTGCCCTGGATCCACATAGTAGACCTTGTGACCAATTGGAACTGCAGTTTTAATCCGCTGAACCGATTCAACAAGTACTTTAGCCGGAGAACCAAGTCCAGCAAAGACCAAGTGGGGCGTAGCAGACACCCTTAACGAAATTACCTCCTCCCATTTTCCTTGCCATTCCTGGGTTAGTTGCTGACTTCGCAGTATCCAGTCCTCAAATTTAGCCCCAGCATCGCGATGGAGGTAAATGAAGTTGCATACCCCAACCTGAGAGTGGTCCTGCGGGCCGTACACGACACTAACATTCGATCCCGCGTCGACAACAGGTAGGGCGTGCTCTTGAGCATGATCAAAATTGAGGCTTAGAACATCAATAACAGCACGCTCAACGAGAAGGGCAGCAGCAATAACATGACCCTCGTTAGGCTTTGCATTTCTAAACTCTGTGACAGGAAGACGGCTCACTAACTCTTCCTGTTTGTTGTTTCTTTTAGTGTAGACCGCATCTGCCAGCGCACTCAGGTCGGCTGGATCCGCACAATCTCCATTCACCAGAACACCGTCAGCTATCAGTCTTTCATGGGCATCTTCAGCACATTTTTTGGACAGGGGAAGTCTCGTAGGCGCTTCAATGGACGACCCTGCACCAATAATGATTGCCACTTTGCCCCCTGTTGGGTCTGCAATAGCTCCTAGCAAATCGGATGGTACTGTCGGCACGCTGAACCCCGCAGTGGATGCTCGTCAATTCAGATATCTTGAGGCCAGCGGGAATATAGCGCTGTTTGCTTCGAATTTCGAGGCCTTCTGTTCCAACACTTTGTAGGTCTAAAGGACAAATACCTTTTTGATGGCCAACCCCTCTTAGACGAGCCGATTCGTTGCGATCCGACTGGAAGTGTCTTCCTACTTTGACCATATAGATCAAGTGAAGCGGGGGCTGCGCCCCCGATCCCCCCGGCCGTCCGGTCCAGTGGTCCGGAACGGCCGGGCGGCCTCGTTGGGCGGACTCTTTGCGTGACGAATCTCCCCATGGTTTCAGTATCCCTTTTCTCTTCTCTGTGTTTGTAACCCACGATCAAACAGAACGGCGGCCAAGCTAACGCATCGCCGCCTTCCCAAAAGACGGACCATTGTTTCCTCTCACCCGTAGAAGATTGTGGCCGGGTGACAGGGTGCGACTGATCTGATCGATCATCGTGCCCAGAGCTTCACGATGAACCGATGCGATCAGTGGCAGGCGAGAGAGCTCTCTGTGTAACCGGGATCAACCCAAGCACGTTTTTTGCGGGTGTGGGGCGAGCCAGTACGCTCCAAGCAATGGTCGTCTATGTCCTGCCCGCGTTTTTTTTGGCTACCTTCAGATCTTTGAGAAACCGAGTAGCGGGCTTGAGGGTGAGCAAGGTTTATACGCCGGTATGGTTTCTGAGGGCGTGGAAGGTCTTAAAGGAAGGGAGCTTCTCCGGCTTCTTCGTTTCGCCCAGGGCGGTCATGGTCGTGGCGTTTGGAACGGTGACAGGGAAGGGAATGCCTTGATGGCGTTCGACCTGCGCATAGAACAGGCGGATGGCTTCGGCTTCAGTGAGGCCCAGACGATCGAAAATCTTCACGGCTCTCTTCTTGAGCCCTACGTCGATACGGATGCTAATCCGACTTGACCTTGATATGGGTGCGGCTTTTCTCATGCGGCCGATTGTACGCCATCAGGCGTATAAGTCGGTAACGATAGGCGGGAGATCCTCGGGCATCGCGCCATTGAGACGACTATGCGGTACGCGCACCTCGCACGAGGAGATCTTCCGGACGCCGTGAATCGAGGAAGTCTGGCTGGAACTGTGACCAAAACCGTGACCAAACCGGAGGGGGAAGAGCAAGAAACGATGCAACCTGTTGATTATATGGTGCGCCCGGAGGGACTTGAACCCCCAACCCTCGGATCCGAAGTCCGATGCTCTATCCAATTGAGCTACGGGCGCGCGCGGGTATAAGAACCATGTTACCGAGG
>Ga0154020_10010827_pt1 | contig 10408 bp, 9 predicted proteins | sample Klosneuvirus_201_FD_109709 | JGI IMG/M metagenome (GOLD analysis project Ga0154020, IMG submission 109709) | Active sludge microbial communities from wastewater, Klosterneuburg, Austria - Klosneuvirus_20160825_MG | ecosystem: Engineered > WWTP > Aerobic digester > Activated sludge | place... | reverse complement strand
GGCCCGTGGCCCAATCCCTGGCCACCACCGCACCGGCGGCAGCGGGGGCCCGCGCCGCGGAGACAAACCCGTGGCCGTCAAACGCGTCGCCCTTGAGGGCCACAAACAGGTCACCCTTTTGGACCTTGCGGCTGTCGGTGTTGATGCGCGCAAACTCCCCGGCCTTCCCGCCGGCGCGCAGCGCCTTGCGGTCCCGGAGGAACGTGTCCACTTCCTGCGTGTTGGTGAACGCGCTCATGGCGTCACCCCCTGCCCCGCGGCCAACGCCACCTGGCGGTCATCAAACACAATCTTGCGGTCCGCAAAAATCTGCTCGGTCTCATGGCCCTTGCCGGCAATGAGCACCACGTCCCCGCGGCGCGCGGCCTTCACCGCGCACGCAATGGCCACCGCGCGGTCCAGCTCCACGTGCACGCCGTTGCCCTTGAGGGACGCGTCCACCGTCGACAAACCAACGCTGTTGACGCCTTGCATGATGGCCTGGGCAATGGCCTCGGGCTTTTCACTGCGCGGGTTGTCACTGGTGACCACCACCACGTCTGCCCGGCGTGCAGCGGCCTCACCCATGCGGGGGCGCTTGGTGGCGTCACGGTCCCCACCACAGCCAAACACCACCAACAACCGTCCACCCGGTGCCACGCTGGGCCGAACCGCATCCAACGCGCGGGCCAGCGCATCATCGGTGTGGGCGTAGTCCACCAGCACACGCGCCCCGGCGGGATGGGCCACGCGCTCCAGCCGGCCAGGCACGCGCTGCAAGCCGGACACACCGCGGGTCACCGCGTCCATGCTGGTGCCGGTGGCCAGGTGCAGCGCGGCCGCACCCAACACGTTGGCCACGTTGTAGCTGCCAAACAGCGGGCTGCGCAGGGACATCTTCCCCCACGGCGTGGTGGCCTCCATGGCCGTCCCGGCGTCATCCTGGGACACGCGCGTGGTGGAGACGTCCGCCTTGCCACCCGCCGCACTGAACGTGATGGTCTTGCACCGGGCCTTGTTGTGAAGCGTGGCCACGCGCGCGTCATCCGCGTTGAGGACGCCCACCGCATTGGAATCCAACAGGCCCGTGAACAACCGCGCCTTGGCCGCAAAGTACGCGTCCATGGTCTGGTGGTAGTCCAGGTGATCCTGCGTGAGGTTGGTGAAGATGGCGCCGGCAAACCTGAGCGCCTCGGCGCGGCGTTGATCCAGCGCGTGGCTGCTCACCTCCATGGCACAACAGCCCACGCCCGCCGTCACCATCTCGGCAAGCAAGGCACACAGCACATCCGCCGGGGGCGTGGTGTGCGTGGCAGGGCGTTCGGCGCCATGGATGCGCACCGCGGTGGTGCCAACAAATCCGGCTTTCACGCCGGCGGCCACCGCAATGGATTCCAGGATGTGCGCGCTTGTGGTCTTGCCGTTGGTCCCGGTGACGCCCATCAGGCGGAGCATGCTGCTGGGATCCCCGTGGAAATGTTCGGCCGCGTAGGAAAGGGCCGCGGCGGGATCCTTCACCACCACCAGCACCGCCGCCCGCTGGGCCGCGGGGGTCACCACGTCCGTCACCACAACACGTGCGCCGGACGCCAGGGCCGTTTCCACGTGCGTGATGCCGTGAACACTCTTGGCGGTGGCGCCCGGCATGGCCACAAACAAGCCGCCTGCCACCACCTTGCGCGAATCACTGGTGACGCCACCAACGCGCACGCCCGCATCCCCGCGAACCTCACGCACTTCCACACCTTCAAGCAGCTGCTGGAGGGTCTTCATCCGTCCCTCCGCGCGGGTGACAACGTCAAACGCAACACCCGCTCGCCCTTGAGGGGCGCGCCCGGCGCCGGCTTCTGCCGCGCCACCACGCCGTTGCCTTCCAGCGCGGGCTCCAGGCCAGCCTTCAATGCCTCACGCACCGCCACCCGCGCGGGCATGCCCACAAAGTTGGGGACCGTGCCTTCCTGGTCAAACTCGGCGCCTTCATCAATGCCGTCCACGGGATCATCCGCCGCCAGCCTGGCCGCCAACGCGCGCGCACCTGCCAGGCTGTCCACGGCAACGGGCTTGGCAGCACAACCTTCACCGCGGCACAGCGCAGCCACATCTTTGCCGGCCAACGGCGCTTCCACGCCCACGCCCAGCAAGGGCAACGCACCCATGGCAATCTCGCGGAACGCGGGCGCCGCCACCACACCGCCGTACGGGCTGTCCTGCGGCTCATCCACCACCACCAGGATCACCAGCTTGGGATCCCGCGCCGGCGCCACGCCCACAAAACTGGCAATGCGCCCTTCACCATAACCACGCGTGCCCGGGTCCACCTTTTGCGCCGTGCCGGTCTTGCCCGCCACCAGCACCCCCGGCACCGCCGCCAACGGCGCGGTGCCATCCGGCGTGGGCACCTTCTCCATGGCCTTCAACGTCAGGCGCGCCGCTTTTTCACCCACAATGTTGCCCAGCACCTTGGGGCCAAAAACCTCTTCGGTCTTCCCATCCGCGCTCACCACACGTTCCACCAGGCGCGGCTGCATCAACACGCCACCGTGCGCCACCGCCGCCACCGCCGTGACCAGCTGGATGGCGTTGACGCTGATGCCCTGCCCAAAGCTGATGGTGGCCAGCGCGGCCTCGCTCCAACGGTCAAACGGGCTCATCAACCCGGGCGTCTCTCCACCAAGGCCCAACCCGGAGCGGCGGCCAAAGCCAAAATCTTTGAGCGCCTGGCCCCAACGCTGGCGGCCCATGCGCGTGCCAATCTTGAGCGCGCCAATGTTGGAGCTGTGGGCCAGCACGTCTTCCACGCTCAGCAGGTCTGCCTTGTGCGTGTCCCGGATGCGGTGTTTGCCCACCTGGAAGACACCATTTTCGCAGTCAATGACATCGCTTATTTTCACCACGCCGGCATCCAGTGCGGCGGCAATGAGCATCACCTTCATGGTGCTGCCCGGCTCAAACGCGTCAGACACCACGCGGTTGCGGCGCGCCGAATCCGACGCCGACTGGAAATCATTGGGATTGAACGTGGGGTGGTTGGCCAGGGCCAGCACCGCGCCCGTGGACGGATCCATCACCACCGCCATGCCACCTTTGGCCTGGTGTGACGTCACCGCGCGCGCCAGCGCCGTCTCGGTGATGAACTGGATCTGTGTGTCCAGCGTCAGCGTGAGTTCGTCACCCACCAGATGTTCACTGGGCTGGAACTCCCCCAAGAGCAGCCGGCCGCCGCGCGCATCCCGGAAGCCATCCACCTGCAGCTTCTTGCCGGCCAGCCGCTCGTCGTAGGCCTTCTCCAGACCGTCCAGCCCCTCGCCGTCCATGCCGGTGTAGCCAAGCACATGCGCCGCAAGCTCCCGGTTGGGATAAAAACGTTTGGCTTCATCCGTCACGCCAATGCCGTCCAGCTTGAGCGCCTTGACGGCGGAAGCCACGTCCGGGCTCACCCGCCGCGCCAGCCAGGCAAACGCGCGCCCACCGTCCAGCTTCTTCTCCAACACGTGGACCGGGACCTTGAGGATGGGCGCCAGCGCCTTGGCCACCTGGCGCGGCGGGACGGTGAGGTGGCGCGGCTCGGCAAAGGTGCTGGGCACCTTGACACTCACCGCCAGGGGACGGCCCGCACGGTCCAGCACGTTGCCGCGCGGCGCGCTCAGCGTCATCTCATGCAGGTACTGGTCCTCGGCCAGGTCCCGCATCTGCTCGCCGTGACCCAGCTGAAGCCAGGCCGCCCGCACCAGGACAAAGCCCAACGGCAGCGCCATCAACACGCTGACCAGGGTGGCGCGCAGGCCAAATTGCCGCGGCGTCATGGTGCACCTCCACCGGCACGCTCCACCACGCTGGCGGCTTGCGGCGGCACCATGTTGAGCTTCCTGGCCAGCCCCATGAGCTGCGCCTGGCTGCGCAACGTCCCCAGCTCCACCTGCAGCGCGCGGTTTTCCTGCAACAGCTTGTCCTGCTCGGCGCGCAGCCGCCCCATCTCATAACCAAGGTGCAACGTGGACACGCGCACCCACGCCAGGAACAACACGCTGGCCAGCACCAGTGCCGCCGCCAGGATGTGCGTCCCCACGCCGGCCGGCGCATCCGCCGGCTTCTGGGTGGAACGGTCACGCACCAGGGCGCTGGGCCCGGAGACCTGGCTCACCATGTGGCCTCCCGTCCCGCCGGGTCCGGCAACCGCCGCGCCCCGCGCAGTTTTGCGCTGCGCGCCCGCGGGTTGGCCTGTGCCTCGTCCTCTTCCGGCGTCATGGGCTTGCGGGTCAGAATCTCCAGGCGCGGCCAACGCCCACAGGTGCAGGCGGGTTGTTGCGGCGGGCAGATGCAGCCCTTGGCCTCACGCACAAACGCCTGCTTCACCGCGCGGTCCTCCAGGCTGTGGAAGCTGATGAGCGCCGCGCGCCCGCCCACCTTGAGCACCCGCGGAACCGCCGCCAGCAGCGTCTCCAGCTCGGTCATCTCGGCGTTCACCGCCATGCGCAGCGCCTGGAACGTGCGCGTGGCGGGATGCAGCCCGTCCTTGGAACGCGGCACCACGCGGCCCAACATCTCTGCCGCCTCCAGCGTGCGCGTGGGACGGTCCTGCTTGAGCGCGCGCGCCACCTTGCGGCTGTGGCGCTCTTCACCCAGCTCAAAGATGACGTCCGCCAGCTCGTCCGCGCTCAGCCGGGCAATCAACGCATGCGCCGGTTCTCCCCGCGTGGGGTCCATGCGCATGTCCAACGGCCCGTCTTCCCGGAAAGAAAACCCGCGCGCGGCCTCATCCAGCTGCGGGCTGGAAACACCCAGGTCCGCCAGCAAGCCGTCCACGCGCCCCACGCCCAGGCGCACCAGCACTGCCTCCACGGCGGAAAAGGGCTCTTGGACGGTGGTCACACGGCAGGGGCTTTGCGCCGTCCATGCCAGCGCGTCCGGCGTGTGCGCCGCGGGATCCTGATCCAGCGCAATGAGCGTCCCGCCCTCGCCAAGTGCCGCCGCCAACAGCCGGCTGTGGCCGCCACGGCCCAACGTACAGTCCACCACCACGCCGCCGCGCGGGGCCGCAAGCAAAGACAACACCTGCGCGGGCATCACCGGGATGTGCCCGCCTGCAGGGTTTTGCATATTGTCTCTGCCCACCGCCATCCTGCCCGCCTCAAAGTCTTGCGCACGCCAACAACACCGCGGCGCGGGGACACACGTCCCACCGCCGGCTTTCTCCTGCGCCAAAAACCTGTGTCTGGTTCAGCCCTGCCTACAGACCAAAGTTGGACACCGCGCGCTGCACGCCGCCGGTGTCCCCCACCAACTCATCCCAGTGTTTCTTCCAGCCGTCCGCACTCCAGATTTCAACCGTGGTCATGGTCCCAACAAACACCGCATCCCGGCCAATCCCGGCGTATTCCCTCAGCCGGGGCGGGACCAGGATGCGTCCCTGTTTGTCCAGCTCACATTCGGCGCATTCTCCGGTGAGCAACCGGCGCATGCGCTGAACATTGGCGTCAAACTGGGGCATCTGGCCCAACTTTTCCTCCACCTTGAGCCACGCAACCAACGGGAACACCTGGATGCACGGTTCAAACCCGCGCGTGAGCACCAGAACGTTCTGTGCAGCTTGGGCCAGCACGTCCCTGAAACGCGCTGGAAAGGGCACCCGCCCCTTCTCGTCCACCTGGCAACTGTGGTTACCCCTGAACATTCCGCGCGCCCTGCCCCCGGCAACCCGGGAACGATCCACCAATCCCCACTGGTTAGCGTGATCTCACCCTTTTGATCCACTTTCTCCCACGGCGGGCACCCTGCGCTGTGGAGAGTGACCAGTCAACGGAAAATTTGCCTTGAGCTTCACCCTTCAAGTAACAATGGAGGTTCCGCTTCAGGTTGTTCCTCGGCCGCATGCGAACCACCACATCTTGTGGTTTGCATTGCAGATCATTCATCAAGTTGAGGTTTCAGGATGATCGCTACCCAGGATCGAGTTTGACCACCTGAACAAATGTTTACAGCCGCCGGGACTTGCACCCGTTTGGGCCTCCCCAAAGCCCTCCCCCCAGGGAGCGCGCGGGAGCCCGGTGGGGAACGGTGGAGGAACGGTTCTGGAGCCCATCAAGCCGCGCAGGGTGTCTCCAAACGCCCCGCCGGACGGCCGGGCCGTTGCCCGCCCGACGACCGCAACCCCAACCGCAATCACTTCTTGACCATGCGTTGGGCTGGCACGTACGGTGCCCGCCGGTCTGGTGCGTCCAAGGTTGCCGTCCCAACACCGGCCGGTCCATGTGGAGCGTTGATGCCAAAGACACCTTGGGTTGTTGGTCTTTTTGGCCTGGCCCTGCTCCTGGCGGCGGCCCCGGCCGCGCGGGCCTACCCCAATGACGTGGACTTCAGTGGCCTGGCCCGTTGGCAGGACGGCTGTGACCCGTTTGGGAAGACCCCGTGTGAACCGCTGAGGGACGGCGCGCGCACCCTCCCGGACCAGAAGGCCTTTGACGGCATTGTGGAAGAACTGGGCGTGGTCATGGCGCCGCGTGACGTGGGGCCGGCGTCCACCGGCGGCCAGTCCGGCTTTGGCGCCGCGGTGGAAGTCAGCGTTCACCGCATCAACAACCAGCACAACTATTGGGCCCGCTCCCTGGAACGCAGCGCGCGCAAGGACAACCAGGACGCGGTCTATCCCGCCATGGGGACCACGCAGGTCTGGCTCAAGAAGGGCCTGCCCTACAGCTTCCAGGTGGCCGCCGGTGGCACCTACCTGCTGGAAAGCCGGGTCATGGCGTTGGGCGCCCAGGGCAAGTGGACGCTCAATGAAGGCTTCTTCTGGCTGCCAGACGTGGCACTCACCCTGGGCGCCAACAAGACGGTGTGCCTGGGCCTCCCGTCCCTGCCGCCCACCTCAGACGGTGAACGCACCGCCGGCACCGCCGCCACCAGCTGCGCCAATGACCTGGACCTCTTCACCGTCACCGCGGGTGCGGTGGTGAGCAAGACCTTTGCGCTGCTTGGGATGGTGACCATCACCCCCTACGCCGGCTGGCAAAAGGTGTTTGTCCACGCGTTTTCCCCGTACGTGGACCAGGATGAGACCACCAATGACCGCACCGGGGAGACGTTCCGTTTCCGGGACTACAAGGTGTGGGGGGATTTTGTGGGCCAGGATTGTGGTGAAGCCGGAAGCACCACCCAGGATTGTTTCCTGGAGCGCGGCACAAACATGCCGCAAATCCTCAACGTCATTGGCCGCCGCAACAAGCTCTACGCCGGGGTGCGGGTCAACTTCTCCATCCTGGAGGCCACGCTCCAGGCAGAAGCCACGCACATTCGCGGCACCCGCTGGGACATTGGCAGCCCGTCTTTTGTTGGCCAGAATGCCCGCCTGACTGGCGTGGTCACGCCGGACTGGCATATGGGCGGAACGTTCCGCGTGGGCCTGCTGTTCTGAAAGTTGCGTTGGAGTGAACCATGTTTGGAACCGGTGAAATCATTTTGTTGGTCCTGGTGGTGGTGCTGGTGTTTGGCGCCGCCAAGATTCCCCAGCTGGGCAAGGCGCTGGGGGAAGGCATCCGCAATTTCAAGAAGGCCACCACGGATGATTCCATTGATGTGACGCCCAAGCTGGACAAGCCGGACGAAAAGAAAACCTGAAAGCCAACACCGCGCCCCACCCGCTCCGCCACAGCGCGCCACACCAGGACTACGCGTCCACCGGCTCCTGTTCGCCGCCCTCTTCATCCTCATTGGCCACCGGTGGAAACACGGTGGCGGGTTCTTCGCCTTCCCGCACCGGCGGACGCCAGGCCGCAAACTGCGCCGCCTGGCGGCACACTTCCGGGTGCACGCGGGGATCCGCCGCCAGGTGCAACAGGTCCGCCCGGTGGATGAACGGGAGGAACCCCAGCGCCACTTCCACCGGCGTATAGGGATTGAACACCAGCGCGCGCTTCACACTCTCCCGCCGGTTCCACCGGGGAGAACGCGCAATCTCATCCAGGACATCCCGGGTCACCGGACGCCGCGTGGCCACTTTGAGCACGTCTTTTTCCGTCAACCGTGGATTGAGCAACAAGGCACGCACCACCCGCGCATCTGCGTCACGGGTGAACCTGTCCAACGCGTTGGGCGGCGCGGTGCGGGCCTTCCACGTGCGCATGCCCAGCGTGTCATTGCCTTCCGGCGCCTTGCCCCGCACGCGGGGACGGCCCTGCTGTGCAGCGGGGGGGGACAGGATCAGGCGCTGAACGCTGGTCAACCCGCTGGCGGCGGCGGCCTTGTAGAGCGCGGCGCGCAACGCGTAGGTGAGGAGGTCCTGGGTGAGCATGTCCTGGACGCCCAGCATGAAGGACGCCGCCACCTGGTCCCCCTGCGCCAGCGCCTGCTGGATGTCCGCCAGCATGGCCACCGCCGTGCCGGGCGGCAGGCGCCCCAGGTCGTTGGCCAGCGCGTGCGCGCGGATGATGGGTTCCTCCAGCGCGGTGATGCGCGCCACCCAGACCCGTGCTCCGTCTGGCAGCGTCATGCGGGCCCCGGCGGTGGTGGGGGTGCAGGGGATCGGCGGCGTCGGCCTTCGCGCGTCTTGGGGGTTGGCGGTACCGGCGGGGGCTCAGAACCGGCTGGCAGCGTGATGGTGCCGGGGGCCGCGGGAGCAGGCACGCCAGAGGGATCCTCCAACCGCAAGGACTTGACCGGCGTGGCGTCGGCGGGAGGATCCGCACGGTGGGCGGTGAGCAGCACCTCGGCGCGGCGCAGTGCTTCTGGAGGATCCGTCACCATCACCAGGAACGGCCACGCCTGACCGGGCTCCAGCGTCTTGCGCGCCATGCGCCGGCCAAGATCCTTCTGCCGTTCATCCAGGTTCCCGCTGGCCACCACGTCCGCCAGGTCCACCTCGGAGGGAAGCGTCCCGGCATAACCCTGCTCGGTCTTGAGCGGTGCGCCCCGGAGATCCCTGAACTCCGCTTTCACCAGCACCGCGGGCGCCGTCTGGCTGCCCCGGTTGGTCACCGTGCCCAACACCAGCAACAACCTGCGCCCGTCCGGCATGGCCCACACCGTGGCATGCACATCAGACGGCTCCAGCTCATCCCGGGGCGTGAGCCCCGCCCAATCCCGCGCGCCCGCCAACGCCGCCAACCCCAAGGTGGTGTCCCCGTGCTGCACCGTGAAGGACGCGGCCACGGCGCCGGCCAGGGCCACCAACGGCAGGCCCCACGCCAGCGCCTTGCCCACCCCGGGCGGAACCCGCCGCACCTTGGGTGGCGTGCTTATGTCCACGCGCGTGGCGTTGGGAAGCCCCGCCAGACCCGGCGGGACCGAGGACTCATCCTCGTTGCCGCCGCGCAACCGTGCCTGAAGGTCCGCGGGAATGTCTGCCACGCGCGTGGTGTTGGACTCCACCGCCGGCCCCGCCGGGCCGCCCACGCTGTCCACGTCAAACAAGGGCCGCGCGGTGGGTGAATCGCCCATCGCCTCGGCCATGGGTTGCGCGTCAAAAAGATCCAGACCGCCCAGGCCACCACCAAACGGTGCCGGCGCCACGTCAGGCACTGCAGCCTGCGGCGGTGGCGGCGGAACATCCCCCACCGAAGGCGCGCTGAATTCGGCCAGCGGGTCTTCCATCATCCCAAACGGAGCGCCGCTGCGGTCAATGGACGGCGCGGGCGGCGGCGGGGCGGCTGGCGCGCCTGCCGGGTTGAATGCCGGCGCGTTGGACGGCGCTGGATTGACGGGTGGCGGGTTGAATGGACCGCCCAGGTGGGGCGGCTGCTGCAACATCTGGGGATTGGTCCCCGGGTTGGTGGATGCCGGCGGCCACGCCAGCCCGCCAGGTGGCATGTTGGCCACCGGAGGCCAGGCCCCCGCCCCCTGCGGCTGCGCCAGCGCCGGCCCGCCGCCGGTTTCAAACGGGTTGCCAAACACGCCCAGGCCGCCGCCGCTTCCTGGCGCGGGTTGCTGTTGCGGTGGCGCCGCGGGGGCCCAGGATGGCATGGCCGGCGCGGGTTGCTGTTGCGGTGGCGCTGCAGGGGGCCAGGACGGCATGGCCGGCGCGGGTTGCTGTTGGGGGGGCGCTGCGGGGGGCCAGGACGGCATGGCCGGTGCGCCCGGCGCGCCCTGGGGGTCGGTGGGTGGCCACGCGGGTGACGGCGGAAGACTGCCGGGAAAGGCGCCCATGCGCTCGGTCATGGTGCGCTGGGGTGGTGTGGCGGCCGGGCCTTGCGGCAGTGGAAACGGTGGTGGCGGCGCAGAAGGCAGACCGCCACCAAAGGGCGATGCACCAAATGGCGTGGGCGCCGCCGGCAAGGCCGGCCCCCCGCCAAAAGGCGACGGGAGTCCCTGTGGTGCGCCGCCAAAACCCACCGCGGGCATGGCCGGGACACTGGCGGTGCGGGGCGCAAAAGGGTCCATGGGAATGCTGGAACCTTGTGGCGCAGGTCCACCAAACGGCGCTCCCAGCGGCGGGGCCGCG